>Ga0160495_100388_pt1 | contig 24352 bp, 19 predicted proteins | sample DID4MG_4_FD_108251 | JGI IMG/M metagenome (GOLD analysis project Ga0160495, IMG submission 108251) | Enriched soil microbial communities from UW Madison campus, WI, USA - DID2933_E24_FP4 MG | ecosystem: Environmental > Terrestrial > Soil > Unclassified | place: USA: Madison, Wisconsin | collected... | reverse complement strand
TTCCTGGTGTGAATGCGGCGGATCGGCCGGAAAGATGCTTTGACTCCCGGTCATCCGGATCGTGGGGAGGAAACCGATAACGGCTTCCTGCGCCTGCTCCCGCTCGTTCCGGGGCTTTTGGCGGCCGGAACGGCGACGGGGAGGGGGATATTACCTAAAATTTGACGCTTCGGGTTTTTTGCGAGCACTCGCCTTGACTTTGGTCTAGGTCTGGACGGCTGTTACAAGCTGTTTCCATCTCGTCGATTGTTGACACAAATCTTCGAGATCAAGGCGCGCATAATGAAATTGCAGACGATACCCGTCATCCACGTTCACTGCGGGGAGCGTTCTGTCTACATTCCTCGTTTTTCTTCTCAGTAGGGAGTTCGTCATCATGAGTCCGCAAGAAACCCAGGCATTGCAGGATTTTCTTCAACAACTGACCGAGGTTCGCGGCATCAGCAAAGATGCCCAGGCCGACGCGATGATCGCCGCTGCCGTGGCGCGCCAGCCCGACGCAGCCTATCTGCTGGTGCAGCGCGCGCTGCTGGTGGAACAGGCCCTCAACGCTGCCAAGGCGCAGGTGGCGACGCTGCAAGGCCAGGTGCAGGCGCTGCAGGCCAGCGCGGCGGGCAACGCGCGCGAGCCGGGTTTTCTTGACGGCAATGCCTGGGGCCATGCGCCCACCGCCGCGCGGCCACAGCCGGCTTATGCGCCAGCCGCCCCGGCCGCCCCGGCCTATGTCCCGCCGGCTGCGCCCGTGCCGGCCTACCAGGCTATACCAGCGCCGACGCCCTCGTCGGGCTTCTTCGGCGGCGGCATGGGCAGCATGCTCGGCACGGTGGCCGCTACCGCTGCGGGCGTTGCCGGTGGTGCGTTCCTGTACCAGGGCATCGAGCACCTGTTCAACGGCAGCAGCGGGTCCGGCTTTGCGCACCAGAACGGCTTGAGCGCGCCGGTGGAGAATATCGAGAACACCACTGTCAACAACTACTACGGCGGCGCTGCCGACAAGTCCACTGACAAGTCTGCTGACCAGGCCGGCAGCGGCAGTGGCAGCGATTTCGGGTCCAGCAATGACCTGGCGGACCTGAGCAATTTCGACCTGGACGATAGCGGGGGTTACGACGATTCGCTGGTGTGAGCGGTCAGTCCGCTTGCAAGGCCCCTTCTTTCAACCTCACCAGTTGATGCAGGGCGTCCACGGTAGGGACCGCGACGCCCATGCGCTGGGCCTCGCGCACCACGGCTCCGTTGATGAAGTCGATCTCTGTCCGGCGTCCTGCCTCCAGGTCCTGCAGCATCGAGGGTTTGTGATGCAGGTGGGTTCTGAAGGCATGGTCGATGGCCTGTTCCACCTTGGGCAGTTGCGCGCCGATGTCCAGGGCCTGCGCCACCGCGATGGTTTCGGCGGCCATGCGCATGGCTAGCGTCCTTCCTGAGGCGCTGGCCCCGGCCGCACCGACGGTCAGGCCGGTCACGGCGCAGATCGAGTTCAGGGCTGCATTGAAGGCTAGCTTCTCCCAGATCGCCTGCTGCACCAGCGGATCGGTGCTGCAAGGCAGTCCTGCTGCATCGAATATCGCGGCAACTTCAGTCACCTGCGCGCTCGCCTGTCCAGACAGGGACCAGATTCTGACCTGTCCTTCCCCATGACTGTGGACCACTCCCGGCGCCTTGAGGTCGGCGGGCAGGTTGGTCATGCCCACGATGACGCGTTCACGCGGGATCACCTCGGCGATCAGGTCGGCATTGCCCAGTCCGTTCTGCACCGACAGCGCCCAGGTCTGAGGCCCGGCCAGGTGCGCCACGCTGGCGATGGCGGCCTTGGTGTGGAAGCCCTTGGTGAAGAGGATGATCAGCTCGAACGGCTCCCGGAAGCCGGCGGCCGTGTCGACTGGCACCCAGACCGTACGCGTACCGCTCGCATCGAGGAGCGACAGGCCGTCCCGGCTGATCGCCTCGATACTGGCCTGCGCCACGTCGATGAACGCTACCTCCTGTCCGGACAGCGCCAGGCGCGCGCCGAACAATCCACCCATGGCGCCTGCGCCGACGATGGCAATCTTCATGCTTGTTGTTCCTTGTTCAGTGTTTCAGGGGCACGGGCATGGACGCCCGGGATGTGTCTGCGCACTACTAGCAGCGCCACGAATACCATCAGCATCGCCCCGGCCAGCATGGCCAGGTAGCCCGAGGCTCCGCCCTGCGTGATCACCAGCGCACCGGCGAAGGCGCTCAGGATCGCACCGAGCCGGCCAAAGGCCAGTGCGGCGGCGGTGCCGGTGGCGCGTACCTGGGTCGGATAGATGTAGGCGCACAGCGCATACATGGTGCTTTGCACGGCGTTGACGAAAAAACCGTGCAGGCCGATCCCCACTACCAGCAGCGTGGTCTGGCTGGCCACGTCGAGGCTGCGCAGGAACAGCGCGCTGGCCGTCGCCGCCAGGCAGCACAGCAGCATCGGCAGGCGCGAACCGAAGCGCGTGATGAACAGGGCGCACAGCAGCGCGCCGAACACGCCGCCGAAGTTATAGGCGGTCAGCCCGGCGCCGGCCACTGCGGGGCTCAGTCCTTCACCTGCCAGCATCGTGGGCAGCCAACTGAAGGCGCTATAGACTGCCAGCAGGTTCATGAAGAAGGCGACCCACAGCGCCATGGTGTCGCGCGCCTGGCCACTGGCAAACAGTGTGCCGAATCCGGCACGACTCTCGACGGTCTGCTCGCGGGCATCGATAAAGCCGGTATCGGCGCTGACTGGACGCGACATGCGTTGCAGCAGCCGGCGCAGTTCATCCCAGCGATGCGGCTGGCGTGCCAGGTAGCGCGGCGACTCGGGGATGACGAACCACAGCAGCACCGAAAACGCCACCGGCAGCAGGCCGCCGATCAGGAACAGGCCGCGCCAGCCGTAGTGCGGCAGCACCGCGTTGGCGAACAGTCCTGCCAGCATGCCGCCCAGCGGCACGCAGACGATGGTGGCGGTGACGGCCAGGGTGCGGCGTCGGGCCGGGCTGAATTCAGCCGTCATGGTGGTCGAGCTGGGCAGTGCGCCACCAATGCCCAGGCCGGCGCAGAAGCGCAGGATGGCGATGGTGGTCACGTCGGGTGACAAGGCGATCAGGCTGGTAGCCACGCCGAAGACGAAGACACTGCCGATGATGGCCATGCGGCGACCGAAGCGGTCGGCGAACAAGCCGGCAAAGGCGCTGCCGATGCCCATGCCGACCAGCCCGGCGGCCACCGCCGGGGCGAAGGCGTTGCGCGTGATGCCCCATTCCTTGATCAGGCTGGGGATGGCAAAGCCGATCAACTGGCCGTCGAAGCCATCCATGACGATAGATAGCGCCGCCAGGCAGACCACCAGTTGCTGGAAGCCGGAAAATGCGCCGTCATCGAGCATGCGGCCGATATCGACGCTCTTCTCTTGATTCATGTGTGGGCTGCTCATGCGCGCTCCCCGAACGCGCGCAGGGCGGCGGCAACATGGTTGTGCAAGATCGAAAAAGGGCCGAACTGGGGCCGCAATGGCCGGGGCGGTTTGCGCATGGAGGTCTCCTGGGTGGTATCTCGCCGGTCCGCAGATGGGCGGCCGGCGTTGGCGATTGTTGTTGTGGTGGAAAGCAGGCCGGGCTGACGAAGAATGACGTCGGCCCGAGACGGACTCAGAACGGGTAGTGGCGCGGCGTGGTCTGCACGGTCAGCCAGCGCAGGTCGGTGAATTCGGCGATGCCAGCCTTGCCGCCGAAGTGGCCGAAGCCGCTGGACTTGACGCCGCCGAAGGGCATCTGGGCCTCGTCGTGGACGGTCGGTCCGTTGATGTGGCAGATGCCCGATTCGATGCGGCGCGACAGCGCCAGGGCGCGTGCCACGTCGCGGCTGAACAGGGCAGAGGACAGGCCGTATTCGTTGTCGTTGGCACATGCAATGGCCGCCTCGTCGCCCGTGACGCGGACGATGGGCTTGACCGGGCCGAAGGACTCTTCGCGATAGATCAGCATGTCGGCATTGACGTGATCCAGCAGGGTGGCCGGCATCAGGGTGTCGCTGGCCTTGCCGCCGCAGACCAGGGTTGCCCCCTTGGCGAGGGCATCGTCGATCAGGGCATTGCAGCGCTCGACGGTGGCCATGTCCACCACCGAACCCAGCACCACCGGTCCCTTGCGCGGATCGCCCAGCGGCAGGCTGGCGGCCTTGGCGACCAGACGGCGCACGAAGTCGTCGGCCACGCTGGCATCGACGATGATGCGCTCGGTGGACATGCAGATCTGTCCCGAGTTGGCGAAGGCGCCGAAGGCCGCGGCCTGCACGGCGGCGTCGAGGTCGGCATCGTGCAGCACGAGGAATGGTGCCTTGCCGCCCAGCTCCAGCACGGCAGGCTTGAGGTGGCGCGCGCATTGCGCGCCGATGATGCGACCCACGCGAGTGGAACCGGTGAAGTTGACGCGTCGCACAGCCGGTTCGGCGATGATGGCCTCGACGATGGCGGCGGCATCTTCGGGGGCATTGGTGATGAAGTTGACCACGCCCGGCGGCAGGCCTGCTTCCTGGATGGCGGCGATGATGAGGCCATGCGTGGCCGGACAGATCTCGGACCCCTTGAACACCACCGTGTTGCCACAGGCCAGCGGCAGGGCGATAGCGCGCACGCCCAGGATCACCGGCGCATTCCACGGCGCGATGCCCAGCACCACGCCGGCAGCCTGGCGTACACCCATGGCCAGGTTGCCCGGCACGTCTGATGGAATCACTTCACCGGCGATCTGGGTAGTCATGGCGGCGGCTTCACGCAGTCCGTCGGCGGCCAGCTTGACATTGAAGCCGGCCCAGTGATGCGAGGCGCCGGTCTCGGCGGCCATGGCTTGGGCGAAGTCCTCGGCGCGGGCTTGCAAGGCATCGGCGGCGCGCATCAGCAGGGCGCGACGCTCGCCGGGCCCCATCGCCGACCAGGCCGGGAAGGCAGCGGCTGCGGCGGCAACCGCTGCCCGGGCATCGGCCACGGTGGCGGCAGGGGCGCGCGAGGCCAGGCTGTTGTCCAGTGGATTGCGTCGCTCGAAAACCGCTGCGCCGGTGGCGCTACGGCGTTCGCCGTTGATCAGCATATCGATTTCATTCATGGGTCTGCTCCTCGTTTTCTCTTGTCTGTCTGGATGAAGGGGGGGCGATGTTGCGCCCGGCGGGGCAACGTGGCACTCAGCGCAGCACGATTTCCACCAGCCGCGTTTCATTGGAACACAAGGCGTCGCGCAGCGCCGGGGCCAGTTCGGCGGCTTCGCTCACGCGTACGCCTTGGCAGCCCATGCTCTGCGCCAGCGCCACGAAATCCAGTCCCGGCAGGTCGGTGCCATGCACCGGATCATCGGGAGCGAAGCCGAAGACCGGCGCGAAATCCTGCAAGGCGGCGTAACGGCCGTTGTTGAGGATGACGAAGGTGATCGGCAGTGCCAGTTGGATGGCGCTGTAGATGGCCTGTGGCGAATACATGGCCGACCCATCGCCGATGAGTCCGACGACCCGGCTGTGCGGACGCGCCAGCGCGACGCCGACCGCCGCCGGCATGCCATATCCGAGGCCGCCGCTGGCCATGGTGTAGAAGCTGCCGGGGCGCGTGAAGGGCAGATAGGCTTGCATCATTGGGCGCGAGCCGGGCGCCTCCTCGACCACGATGTCGGCGGCGTCGCGCACCTCGGCCAGGGTTTGCAAGGCATAGGCGACCGACAGTGGTGCGCTCGGTTCTGCACGTGCGCGCGCCGGGCGTGCTGGCGGCTGCACACGCTGCGTGGACGGCTGCTGCGGGATCTGCGCCAGCAGGTCGTCCAGGCCGAGCTGGATGTTGCCGACGATGGCCTGGCCAGTCGGGGTCCAGGAGGCCGTGACCGGATCGTCGATCAGTTGGAACAGGGCCGCGCCCGGCGGCACGTGGGGGCCGTGGCCTTCGACGTGATAGGTGAAGGCCGGCGCGCCTAGCGCGAAGATCAGGTCATGGCCTTGCAGGGCCTGCACGATCTTCTCGCGCATGGCGGGCAGGAAGCCGGCGAACAGCGGATGGTCTTCCGGAAAGCTGCAGCGCGAGGACATCGGCGCCACGAAGACCCGCGCCTGCACGGTCTCGGCCAGGGCGACGGCGGCGTCCCAGGCGCCGGCCCGGTCCAGCTCCGCGCCCACCACGATGGCCGGCCGCTGGCTCTGTCCCAGCGCGGTCGCCAGCGTGGCGATCGCGGTCGGTTCGGGGCGGCAGCGGGTGCTCACCTGGGTCTGGGGCACCAGCTCGGCCGGCTGATCCCAGTCATCCACGGGGATGGAGACGAAGACCGGTCCGCGCGGCTCCTGCATGGCCATGTGATAGGCGCGCGCTAGCGCCAGCGGTACGTCGGCGGCGCGTGCCGGTTCGATGCTCCACTTGACGTAAGGCTTGGCCAGCTCAGTCGCCTGCGAGGCGCCCAGGAAGGGGTCGAAGGGCAGGATGGAGCGCGCTTGCTGGCCGGCGGTAATGATGAGCGGCGTGCGATTGCGAAAGGCGGTGAAGATGTTGCCCATGGCGTTGCCGACCCCGGCGGCTGAGTGCAGGTTGACCAAGGCGGCGTTGCCGCTGGCCTGGGCGTAACCGTCGGCCATGCCGACCACGACGGCTTCCTGCAGGCCCAGTACGTAGCGGAAGTCTGCCGGGAAGTCCCGGAACATCGGCAGTTCGGTCGAACCGGGGTTGGCGAAGACGGAGGTGATCCCGAGACGGCGCATGAGGTCCAGCACCGCATGGCGGACCGTGATCGGGGAGGGGGGCGTCTGCTGCATCTCTGATCCTGTGATGAGACCTGCGTCAACGCAGGCCGGGTGAATGATGGAGGGCAGTATGAAACTGTGCCGGCCGGTTGCAAATTGCAGGATGCGCTCAAAGTCATTACATCTGGTAATGTGTTGCCTCGTTCGGCCCGCTCCATCCTTCTTCCTTCAAGGGAGCTTTTCGTGAGCTTCAACCTGCAACAACTGGAGATGTTCAACACCATCGTCTCGGCCGGTAGCCTGGGGCGCGCTGCGGCCTTGCTCGACCTGACCCAGCCGGCGCTGAGCCGGGCCATCAAGCGGCTTGAAGAATCGGTCGGTGGAGCCTTGTTCGAACGTCACACTAAGGGCATGCACCTGACGGTGCTGGGTCAGGCGTTGTTGCCCCATGCCATGTCGCTGCAGCGCGAGGCCCAGCGGGCGCGCGAGGAGCTGGATGCCATCCGTGGCCTGGCCAAGGGCGTCATCAAGGTCGGTGCGGTGGGCAGCATTGCCAGCCTGGTCTTGCCGCTGGCGGTGCGCGGTGTGCTGGACAAGTGGCCCAATCTGCGGGTGGAGATCATCGAAGGGGTGTGGGACAGGCTCGTGGAGGGCTTGCTCACGCACGAGATCGATCTGGCCCTGAGCACTTCAGGTGCGGAAAGCGAGGGGGTGGCCGCCATTGCCGATTGCTGCTGGACCGACCAGAGCTATGTGGTGGCGGCGCGTGAGCATCCGCTGCGCAGCCATGGACGCATCACGCTGGCGCAGACCCTGGGTCAGCGTTGGGCCCTTACGCCCAAGGGAACGGGGCCCTATCTGCACGTCCAGGAAACCTTTGCCCGACACGGCCTGCCGATGCCGGAAATCGCCGTCGAATCGCGCTCGGTGACAGTGCTCAAGAGCCTGGTGGCGCGCTGCGGGTTTGTCGGCTGGATGTCCGGGCCGATGTTTGATACCGAGCGCCAGGCCGGCGTGATCGCGGCGCTGGACGTGGCCGCACTGGATGCGCCGCGCACCCTGACCGCTTTCCGCCGCCGCCAGGGCATCCTGCCTGCACCGGCTGCGCGGCTGCTGGATGAACTGCGCCATCTCACTGGCTCCCTGCCGCCAGGGCAGCGCGGCGCGGCGACGTTCCCACCGGCTCCCCCGGTTACGAACATCACCTCCTGAGTCAACGCTGCAACGACGCTTGACTTTGCGGGTGCCGGTCCATATGATGCACATACATCGATGTATATGCATAATTAATGTGCGACCTGGATGGCAGGCCGCCCACCACCGGGACTCCCCATGAGCAAGGACCTCTGCACCTGTGCCCCCCTGCGCCGTCTCACGCGCCGCATCACCACCCTCTACGACCATCACCTGCAAGACTGCGAACTGAGCATCACCCAGTATTCGCTGATCAGCCGCATCGGCCGCGAGGGTCCGATCGCCAACATCACGCTGGCGCATGACATGGGCATGGACCGCAGCACCCTGAGCCGGGCCTTGAAGCCGCTTACCGCTGCCGGCTGGGTCCAGACCGTGGACCTGCCCGCCGACGCCGAGCTGGACAAGCGTTCCTTTGCGCTGCAACTGAGTCAGGCCGGCCGCGTCAAGCTGGCGCAGGCGCGCCCGCACTGGCGGCGCGCCCAGGATGAGATCGATCGTCTGCTCGGACCGGAGCTGGCACGCAATTTCAACGACCTCATCGAAGACGCCTATACCCGCCTGCAAGAGACCTGAGCTCCACCTCGCCGCACGCTACTGCCTCTCCCTCCACAGGATTGCCATGAACAAGCTGACCCAATCGCTCGCTAACGCCGTCACCCCCCGCTTCCACTATGCCTGGGTGGTGGTGGGCGTGATCTTCCTCGTGCTGCTGTGCTCAGCCGGCATCCGCGCTACGCCCTCGGTGATGATCCTGCCGCTGGAACAGGAATTCGGCTGGAACCGTTCCACCATCTCGGTGGTGATCTCGGTCAACATCGCGCTCTATGGCCTGATCGGCCCGTTCTCGGCAGCGGCCATGCAGCGCTTCGGCATCCGCCGCGTGGTGCTGGGGGCGCTGGTGCTGCTGGCCAGCGGCACGGCGCTCTCTACCCTCATGCACATGCCTTGGCATATGCTGCTGTCGTGGGGTTTGCTGGTCGGCGCCGGTACCGGTGTAGCGGCCAATACCCTGGGCGCGACCATCGTCAGCCGCTGGTTCGAGACCCGGCGCGGCCTGGCCATGGGCCTGCTGACGGCCAGCGCGGCCACCGGCCAGATGGTGTTCCTGCCCCTGATGGCGGCCATGGTGGGCAGCTATGGCTGGCGCTCGGTGGCCTTCCTGGTATCGACGGTGGCGCTGCTGGCCATCCCGCTGGTGTGGCTGCTGCTGCCGGAAAGCCCGGCGGCGATCGGCCAGAAGATGCTGGGCCAGACCAGCGATGCCAAGGAGGAGGGCCTGTCCCGCCGCAATCCGCTCTTCATTGCCCTGGACGCGCTACGTACCTCGGTGCGCATGCCGGACTTCTGGTTGCTCTTTGCCAGCTTCTTCGTCTGCGGCCTGTCCACCAATGGCTATATCGGCACCCAGTTCATCGCCATGTGCAATGACTATGGCATCAACGAGGTCAGCAGTGCCTCCATCCTGGCTGCCATGGGCATGCTGGACCTGATCGGCACCACGCTCTCGGGCTGGCTGTCGGACCGCTACAATCCGCGCGTGCTGTTGTTCTGGTACTACGGCCTGCGCGGCCTGGCGCTGATCTTCCTGCCCTACGCCTTCGGCCTTCAGTATTACGGGCTGACCATCTTCGCCATCTTCTATGGTCTGGACTGGATCGCCACCGTGCCGCCCACGGTGCGCTTGGCCAATGACGTCTTCGGCCGCCTGGCCGCGCCCATCGTGTTCGGCTGGATCGTCGCTGGCCACCAGCTCGGGGCCGCCACTGCCACCACGGTGGCCGGCTATATGCGCGCCACGCTGGGTAACTACACGCTGTCGTCGATCATGATGGGCGTGGCTTGCCTGATCGGGGCGGTGCTGGTCTTGCGCATCAAGGGCAAGCAGGGCGGGTCGGTGGCGGCTGTGGCCTGATAGCGGCCAAATCGCGCTCTGGCCGCGCTTTGGTCGCGGTCTGGTAGCTGCCTGATGGCAGGCTGCGTGTGACGCCATTTCTTCGGGAGAAGAAATGGCGTTTTTGATTGACCCTGTCCCTTGGGGAAGTCGCCCGCGCCCTGGCCAGCGTGCGACAATACTCAGCCTATCGGTGCATTCATTTGCACCCGCTTCTTCCCATCGCCAGACCATGAACAAGAACAAGCTTGCGCACAGCACCTTGCTGCTCTCGATGATGTTGCTGCTGCGTCCCGTTGCGCAGGCGCAAGAGGCGGCGATGCCTCCGGTGGAGATCCGCCAGGCGCTGTCCATGCCGGCCACGGCGGCGGCCCGGCCCAGTTACCTGGCGCGCATCCAGCGCCGTTACGAGCAGGGCAACCAAGCCATCGGCGAATTGCAGAACGGCCTGTTCTGCAGCCGCAAGAGCGATATCTACTGGACCGCCAAGGGCAGCGAAGCACTGCTGCCGACCGGGGTGATGCTGACGCGCTTCCGCAGCGAGCTGCAAAAGCACGGCTACCCGCTTCCCGGGCCGAAAGAGACTCCGCTGTTCCAGGAGAAACCGGATGACGCCGCACCGAGCCAGGCAGACCAGTCATTGCAGATCGGTGTGATCGTGTCGCAGGTGCTGACCAATCTCTGTCTCAAGGGCAATGCCACCTGGACGGGCGAGGCTTATCTGCGGCTGGAGTGGCAGGTGTTTGCGCCGGATCAGCGCAAGGTCATCTTCAAGACTGTCAGCGAAGGCGTGTTCCAGTCGCGCCAGGCCGGGCTGGAGGGAGCCGCCCCGCCCATCGTGGCGGAAGCCTTCAGCGTGGGCGTGCGCAACCTGCTGGCCGATCCGGCTTTCGCGCTGGCCTTGCAGACTCCTTACGACAGCGCAGCGGCGGCCGCCAACGCCAGCATCCTGCCGCCTTCCCGACCCGCCCCGCCCAGCGCGGCCGGCAAGCCTGTCCCGGGACCGGCGGTGAGCATCGACAATCTCCCCGCCGCCCAGCCTGGCGGGGAAATGTCCAAGGTGATCGGCCAGGTGCGCCAGGGCGTGGTGACGGTCTTGACCGATGGCCGCTCCGGCACCGGCTTCTACATCGGCCAGAGCGGCTGGCTGCTCAGCAACCAGCACGTGGTGGGCAATGCCCGCGCGGTGCGGGTGCGGCTGCCGGGCGGGCGCGAGTTGCCGGCCGAGGTGCTGCGGGTGGATACGGCCCGCGATGTGGCCTTGCTCAAGACCGAACCGCCAGGCGTGCGCCCGCTGCCCCTGCGGCTGGATGAGCCCGGACTGGGCGAAGATGTCTATGCCTTGGGCTCGCCGCTGGGCGATACCTTCAATACCACGCTCACGCGCGGCATTCTCAGCGGCGTGCGCATGCTCAATGGTCAGGAGTTCCTGCAAAGCGATGTTGCCATCCTGCCCGGCAGCAGCGGCGGTCCGCTGCTGGACCGGTCGGGCCAGGTGGTGGGCATCACCGTGGCTGGTCTGGGGGCGCGTGGCATGGCGGGCATGAACTTCTTTATCCCGCTGGCCAGCGCGGTGGAACGGCTCAATCTCCAGTTGCAGCAACGGCCGCCCAAGCACTGATCGGTGGAAGGCTTGTGTTCAAGCAAGATATCAATCTTGCTTGGCAATGTCCTTACGTCCCAATTCTCCTGATGCAGCCAATAAGCGCAATCGCGCCGACCGCCATTCGGCGAGACAACGGATACGCTGTTGCTGAGCATCCGCCAACGCCGCTTGCGTACTCAATATCTCCAGAATATCGGATGCGCCACGGTCAAACTTGCGCTGCACCGAGGCGAGTGCGTTTTCCGCTGCCTGTAGCAAGAGTCGGGACGACTCCAGATTGTCCAGCGCCGACTGCGCATCGGCATGGGCTTTCACGACGCCCGCCAGGACTTGATGGGTCGTCTCCAGCAGGTTGGCTTGCTGCTGTTCGATCTGGGCCTGTGCGCCACGGACCTTGTATCTGTTGGCAAAGCCATCAAAGATGGGGATGTTCACGGTCAACGCCACCACTTTTTCGATGGTGTTGACTGAGGGGATGCCTTGATTCGGTCTACCGTTCCTGTAGATGTTTCCGGTGACATCAAGCGACGGCAACCCTTCGGACCTGATGGTTTTCTCCTTCTCCTGGGCCGCTGCCACCTGTGCTCTGCTGGCCACGATAGCCGGATGTTGATGCCTGGCTTGCACTAGCCAGGCATCCAGATCCCTGCGCATGTCGTGATGATCGTCAGCCAGGTCCGGGGCCAACTCGAACTGGGTCTCGGTGGGTACTCCCAGCGCATAGACCAGCATCGCCATCGCTTTCCGATATTCCCCCAGCGCCCGGCTTCTGTCGAGCGCCGCCTTGGCCAGGGCTGTCGTGGCTTGCAATGTGTCCGATTGCGTGCCCGCACCTCGGTCTTGCCTGCGCTGCGCAGTTTCCAGGGTAGTGCGCGCAAGTTCTTCACTCTTTAGCTTGGCTTGCCACACCGCCAAGGCGGTTTGCGCGTCAAAGTAAGCGCCAACCAGGGTTTCCAGGGTTTTTTGCAGGGTCGCGTCGTGACTGGCAATGGCGGCGGTGAGCAGATCGGTTGCGGAGTTGTTGCTGGCGGCGCGTCCGCCAAAATCGAACAAGCGCCAGCTCATGCCGATGTTTTTGGAATTGTCGCGAAGGCTGGTTGCTTCCAGATTGGATCCGGGAAAGCTCGTGCGATCGCTGACCCGGCTCACACTGGCGTTCACCGTCGGAAGATAGGCCGCCCGGGCCTCGCCCAGTGCCGCCGCCTGTACCTTGATCGCTGCCCAGGCGCCTTGTGCCTGGGGATTGGCGCATAAGCCCACATCGACAGCTTCGGACAGCGTCAATGGGGTGCTACCAAGCCGGGAACCTGAACACGGTATCGGCTTACCTTCGCCGGGCAAGGTGGCGCCCGTCAGCAGTTCCGGCGGCCTGACCAGCAATGGGTCCTGCACCAGGCTGCTGAACGTGACGCTGCTGCCCTGCGCCTGTGCCGCCACCTGTGCTGCGGTGCAGCCTAACAGTAGTACGGCTCCTGAACAAATTCCTTTAACGCTCATGCAAAGCCTCATGCTGATGCTGCACCAAGGGCGACAGCACGTACTCGATCACCCGCCGTGTGCCGGTCTTGATTTCAGCGTTGACGGCCATCCCGGCTGACAAGCGCATCTCGCGCCCCTCGATGTTGATGTTCGATCGATCCATCGACATCTTGACCGCATAGATCAGGCCTCTCCTGTCGTCCTGGATGGCGTCGCGCGAGACATGCGTGACACGCGCGGGGACGGTGCCGTATTTGGTGTAGTCGAAGGCGTCGATCTTCACCTGCACCTCCTGCCCTTCCTGCACAAAGCCGACATCCTTGTTCTCCAGGAAAGCCTCGACTTCGACTGTTTTTTCCTGCGGCACAATCATCATCAGCGCTTGCGCCGCAGGTACCGCTGCTCCCACGGTGTGTACCGTCAGTTGTTGTACCGTGCCATCGACCGGCGTCACCAGCTTGAGCAGCTTGCTATGTTCGTGCGCCCGTCGCTCGTCCTGGCGGCTGGCCGCCCCGGTCTTGTGGCCATTGATCAGGGCGTCGTGTGCTTCCTTGCGTGTCTGCGCGATCAAGGCCTGACGTTGATGTACGGCATCGGCCAGCTGTCTGGCCAATTCGATGCGCGCCTGTTCCTTCTCGATCCAGGCGTGCTCGGAAACGTCACGGTCATGCGCCAATATCCTGTAGTCATTGGCGCGCCGGGTAGCCAAGGGCAGGTCCTGCGCATATTGGGCGATATTCCCATCGATCTTGGCGAGCTTGGCGTGAAAGTCCAGCCATTGCCCCTCCAGTTGATGTTGGGCAGCCTGCCATTGCTCAGTACTGACGCTGTCAACGGGCGGCATGCGCGGCGCTCGCAAGCGCTCGACGGCGGTGATCATGGCCTGTGAACGAGCCACTTCCAGCGCGGCCATGGCGGCATCCCCTTGGGCTTTGTCACGTTCAGCGTCGGTGGCGCTGGCATCGAGCTCCATCAAGACGTCACCGGCCTTGACAGGCTGCCCTTCCCGGACATGCAAGGCGCGCACCACCGCGACGTCCACCGAAGTGATGGTCTTGGTGCGATTGGATGGGACGATCTTGCCGGTGGCCGTCACGATGATGTCGACCTGGCCCAGGATCGACCAGATCAAGGCCATCACCACCAGCGTCATCAAGGTGCGTCCGGTCCAGCGCGCCGTGGCTGATAGCGGTCTTTCCTGGAGGGAAAGCGCCGCCGGCATGAAGGCTGCCTCGTCCTCAGTGAGCAGGCCGTTACCCATGGTTTTGCGTGCTTTCCAGCAGTGCGCGAAGACCGCGCCATAGTGTCGCCACAAGGCAGTCCATGCAGCCAGGCGATGACGAGCGCTCATGCAATGACCTCGTTGGCGGCATGCATGGAATCCAACGTCGGCGCTGCTGGTGGTGTTTGCAGCCCTTGCTGTAACTGATGCAGATGGTGATAGATGCCGTCCGGATGGTCTAGCAATTCTTCGTGGCTGCCGATCTCGGCGATCTGGCCACGCTCCATGACCACGATACGATGAGCCTGGCGCACAGCAGAGAGGCGATGCGCAATGATCAGCACGGTGCGACCGACGCAGATGCTGCGCATATTGTCCTGGATGATTTTTTCCGACTCGTAGTCGAGCGCGCTGGTCGCTTCGTCAAGGATCAGGATGCGCGGATTGGTGATCAGGGCGCGCGCAATCGCGATGCGCTGGCGCTGGCCGCCGGAGAGACTGGCGCCATGCTCGCCCACCAGGGTGTCGTATCCCTCGGGAAGTTCGCTGATGAACTCATGCGCCCCGGCCAGCTTGGCTGCATGGATGATTGCTTCGATCGATAGAGCCGGATTGGATAAGGCGATATTGTCGCGTATGGATCGATTGAACAAGTTGTTCTCTTGGAGCACCACGCCGATCTGGTGACGCAGCGAGGTGGTGTCGACGATGCCGATGTCCTGGCCATCCACCAGTACGCGCCCCCGATCCGGAACATACAGGCGCTGTACCAGCTTGGTGAGCGTACTTTTTCCGGAGCCGGAACGACCGACGATGCCGATGACTTCTCCTGGCCGTATGGCCAGCTTCACTGTCCGCAAGACATCGGGCGTGTCCGGACGATAACGAAACGATACCTGATCGAATTCGATGGCTCCTTCAATGCGGGCGATCCGGCTCTTTTGTCCCACCACTTCGGTGCGGGTATTGAGGATATCGCCCAGGCGGCTCATCGAAATGCCGACCTGCTGGAAGTCATTCCACAATTGCGCCAGCCGCAGTATGGGGGACGATACCTGTCCCGCCAGCATGTTGAACGCCACCAGTTCGCCCACCGTCATCTGGTTGTCAACCACCAGGCTAGCGCCCAGCCACATGATGCCCGCAGTCACCAGCTTGCTCACCAATGCAACACCTTCACTGGCGACCATGGCGATATTGCTGGTCGACAGGCCTGCCGTGACATAGGCAGCCAGTTGCTTCTCCCACTTCGCCTGCCAGCGCGGTTCCACGGCCATCGCTTTGACGGTATCGATACCACTGATCGTCTCCACCAGAAAAGACTGGTTCTCGGCGCTCTTGTTGAACTTGTCGTTCAGACGCGCGCGCAAGATAGGGGTGAGCAACAGCGACAGGATCAGGTACAGCGGAATGGACGCCAATACGATCAGGGTCAGCGCTACGCTGTAGTAAAGCATCACGCCCACAAAGACAAAGGAAAAGACAAGGTCCAGTGTCAGCGTCAAGGCATTGCCGGTCAGGAAGGAGCGGATGTTTTCCAGTTCGCGGATGCGGGCCACCGAATCTCCCACGCGTCTGGCCTGGAAGTAGCTGATGGGCAGGTTCAGCAGATGCCGGAACAGGCGTGCGCCCAATTCGACATCGATCTTGCTGCTGGTATGGGAGAACACATAGGTGCGCAGTCCCGTGAGCACGACTTCAAACACCGTGGCGCAGATCAGGCCGATGGCGATCACGTTCAAGGTCTTCATCGCATGATTGACCAGCACCTTGTCCATCACCACCTGGAAGAACAGGGGCGTGACCAGGCCGATCAACTGTAGCACCAGCGATAGCAGCAGGACCTCCAGCAGGAGCTTGCGGTACTTGACGACGGCGGGAATGAACCAGCTGAAGTCAAAGCGGGCAATTTCGCCAGCGTAACTGGCCTTGCTGGTGAAGAAGATCAACTGACCGTTCCATATGGCCCTGAAATCGATCAAGGAGAGCACAGCCGGCGGTTCGCCAGGACGTTGGATCAGCACCCGAGCAGCTTCCTTGTTGCTGACATCGATGCGGGCCACGATGAAGAAGCGGCCTTCCTGATCGATGGCGATGGCCGGTAAAGGCGTCATGGCCAGACGCTCAGGATCCTGTTTGACCAGCTTGGCCGCCAAGCCGGAGCGCTTCGCCGCCAGCAGGATCGCTTGTGCGTCAAATACCTGCGCGCCATGTTCGTGCCGAAGTTGCGCGGCGTCGGCGGCGATGCCATGCAGGCTTGCCATCATCAGGAGGGATTCCAGGCCGCTATCGATAGGGTCTTGCTTGTTACCGGATGCACTCATCAGGAAATTATTAAGAACGAGGGTAATGACTGTCGAAAAGAAAAATCAGAGGAGGCGCTCACGACTAAGCTCGTGAGCGCTGCTTTCTCCCGACGCCAGGACTAGCGGGACGAGCGGGACGAGTGGAACACGTCAGACTAACGCCAGTTGGCGGCAATGACCGGTCTCAAGGCCTGTTGTTGCGCAGGAGCGAGGCTGGCCACACCTGCGCTCGGCGGATTGAAGGCGGCCATCGCCTGGACCAGGGACTCTACGTTGTAGCTGGAAAGGCTCTTGCCATCTCCGGCGACGATGTCGCTGGTCTGATGAGGTGTACCCGCATACCAATCCTTCAAGGTAACTGCCTCGGTACTGCCAAGAACGGCGATGTTGAGACCTTGCCCCACATGCTTGAACCACAAGCGATCCGAGGCGATATCGGCGCTGAAGGCCAGCTTTCCCAATGCGCCGGTGAAATCCAGATCGTAGACGCCGTGGCCCACATTGACGGTCGAAATCGCGCCGCTGATCGTGGCGATGTCACGCCCATCGCCAAGATTGAGTGTGGCGATCGCGCCCGAACTGTTGATGGTGTTGTTGCCTTTGCCCACCGTGAGCGTCCGGAACGATCCTGACACGCTGTTGTTCCCATCTCCCAGCGAGAGTTGGGCCGAACTGTCGGTGCTGCTGATGGTGTTGGCGCCATTGCCCGCAGAGACCGTCGCGCTCCTGCCCGCCAGTTTGACGTCATTTGCACCGCTACCCAGGGTGAGCGTGTTGCCCGATCCTGTGATGGTCACCTTGTTGGCGCCGCTGCCTTGCAGTGTCGCAGCGGCGCCGGTCCCACTCTGCAGCAAGACATGACTGCCGCCCGTCGCCGTGATGGTGGAGAATGCATTCGCTTCGTTGATCGCCACCTGGGTATCCCGGACGAACCTAATTCACTGCCGTTACGAACGCCTAATCCCGTATCAAAGATTTCTAATTTCTGGTTTTCGATCTGGCGTTTCGGCGTTTCCGCTACCGAATCGAAAACGAATCCGGAGCAAGTGCAAGCCAAGATCAGTCGTGTAATAAGTTCTTTCATGCTGGAGAATCCTGAGAAGAATGTAAGGCTCCGCTGAACACAAAATCGCACCTTTGCAAAAAACAAGAGCAACAGGCCGGCACATTATTAATGTGCGATTTTCGAAGGTTTATAACTTTCTGCACACCAGGTAGGTGTTGATTTAGGCCAAGGCCAGGAAAGCGTGGCATCCATATCGTGCCAAGTCTCGATCGCACAGGTGCGTCGCTCTCCACCTTCTCTTACTAACAGCAAGCCTATGCTGAAATTACGACAGGCAGCTCATTGCATTGATCTGCATCGCGGGTGCTCTGGTCGTTTTAGAGCTGCGATCCATGGGGAAGGATGATGGCGTCTTTGGGCGATGCGTGGAGGGATTTTTCCTGACCGTATCTGAAACAACTCAGATTCTTAGCCGCAATTCGATTTTTGTATCGACGGTTTTTTTATCGAAACATCGATTAATTTCTGGGCCGATAAGAAATGAAGATATCTGCCTAGCCTAGGCGCCTGATGAACGCTCGTTGCGTGACGAATGTGGGTCAAGAAACCCAGTCTTGATCCATATTCGTGCCTTGCACTTCATCCCAAACAGGACTCGCTCGCACTCACGCCTATTGATGAAATGGGTTCTAAGTCAACATGAATGTTTGCCGGTCATCGTTTGTATCGACGGCAGCGAGACGCTCGCTTGCGACGTCGACTTTGCCTTGGCGATGTGGACTGTCCATCTTCCTGCGATAGCCGTGCATCAACTTGTTCTGGCCGGCTTCGCTTCTTGATAACGCTACCAGCCCGAATGCTAGAATGCGCGCATGCCCGAGAACCGCACTACTACACCCGATTCCCTTTCCGATCTCCAGCGCAGCGAGCGCAATGCGGAGGTTGCTGAACCACGCCGGCGCGGCAGCCGCAAGAGCGCCGGTGGCGTGACCTTGCGTGATGTCGCGCAACTGGCGGGGGTCGCGCCGATCACGGCGTCGCGGGCGCTCAATACGCCTTCGGCGGTTTCGCCCAAGGTCCTTCAGAAGGTGCGCGAGGCGGTGGAGAAAACCGGCTACGTCCCCAATCTGCTGGCCGGCGGACTGGCCTCCAACAAGAGCCGGCTGGTGGCAGTGGTGGTGCCGACGGTGATCGGTCCGGTGTTCCAGGAAATCGTCCATACCCTCACCGAAACGCTCGCCGGCGCTGGCTATCAGGTCATGCTGGGCCAGAGCGGCTATGAAAATTCGCGCGAGGATGCGCTGCTCGAAGCGATCATTGGTCGTCGTCCCGATGGCGTGGTGCTGACCGGCATCATGCGGTCGGCCGAGGCGCGCAAGCGCCTGCTGGCAAGCGGCATTCCGGTGGTGGAGACCTGGGACCTGACATCCAACCCTATCGACATGCTGGTGGGCTTTTCGCATGAGGCCATCGGCCGCGAGGTGGCGCGCTACCTGCATCAGCGCGGACGCAAGAAGGTTGCCGTGGTAGGTGGGCGCGACGAGCGCAGCCAGCGTCGCATGAATTCGTTTGCGCAGGAGTGCGTGGCGTTGGGGATGCACGAGGGCAGGGCGCCGCTGCCCATGCATCACGTCACTGCACCCACCACCCTGGGCCAGGGCCGCCAAGGGCTGGTCGAACTGCTGCAGGCCCAACCTGATCTGGACGCCATCTTCTGCAGTTCCGACCTGCTGGCGCTGGGCGTGATGATCGAGGCGCAAAGCCGGGGTATCGCGATCCCTGGGCAACTGGCGGTGGTCGGCTTCGGTGATCTCGAATTCTCCCGCGACCTCCAGCCGCGCCTGACCACCGTGCGCATCGATGGTACTGGCATCGGCCAGCGTGCGGCGCGCTTCATCATCGACCGCGCCTCAGGGATCGAGGTCAGCGAGCGCATCATCGATATGGGATTTAGCATCATCGCGCGCGATAGCGCCTGAAGACTCTCCGCTCTGCACTTTACGATGTTGCTTAAATGCATTGGTACGTTAATGCGTTAATGCGTTTAGATAACATCAACTTGTTCACTTACCCATTGACAGTCAAATTTGGTACCGCTACCATTCATTCATCTTGATTTGGTACCGCTACCAAATTGCACATTGCACATTGCACCGCCATCTTTTCAGTCACAGAGAAAGCCCGCCATGACCCAGTTCGCCGCTTCCGCTGCTTCCGCCTCATCTTCTGCGTCCACGACGTCTTTGCCTGCCCAGCACAAGGGCGCGCCGCGCGTGACCGACATGCGCGTCATCCCGGTGGCCGGGCATGACAGCATGCTGCTGAACCTGTCGGGAGCGCATGGTCCCTATTTCACGCGCAACATCGTCATCCTGACCGACAGCACCGGCAACACTGGCGTGGGCGAGGTGCCGGGCGGCGAAGGCATCCGCCAGACCCTGGAGGATGCGCGCGCCCTGGTGGTGGGGCAGTCCATCGGCAATGTGCAAGGCATTCTCAACCGCGCGCGCAGCGCCTTTGCCGACCGGGACGTCGGCGGACGCGGCTTGCAGACCTTCGACCTGCGCATCGCCATTCATGCGGTGACTGCGCTGGAGGCGGCCTTGCTGGACCTGCTGGGCAAGTTCCTCGACGTGCCGGTGGCCGCCCTGCTGGGCGAGGGCCAGCAGCGCGACGAAGTGGAGATGCTGGGCTATCTGTTCTATGTGGCCGATCGCAACAAGACCGACCTGCCCTACCTGGCGGGCAGCGATGCGCAAGATGACTGGACGCGCCTGCGCCATGAGGCGGCCCTCACGCCGGAGGCCGTGGTGCGCCTGGCCGAGGCGGCCTATGCGCGCTATGGCTTCAATGACTTCAAGCTCAAGGGGGGCGTCATGCGCGGTGAGGAAGAAATCGCCGCCGTGACGGCCCTGGCCGAGCGCTTCCCCAAGGCCCGCATCACGCTCGATCCGAATGGCGGCTGGCTGCTCAAGGATGCGATCCGCCTGTGCCGCGACCAGCATGATGTGCTGGCCTATGCAGAAGATCCCTGTGGCGCCGAGGACGGCTACTCGGGCCGCGAGGTGATGGCCGAATTCCGTCGCGCTACCGGCCTGCAGACCGCTACCAACATGGTAGCGACCGACTGGCGCCAGATGGGGCATGCGATCTCGCTGCAGTCGGTGGATATTCCGCTGGCCGATCCGCATTTCTGGACCATGCAGGGTTCCGTCCGGGTCGCGCAGATGTGCCACGAGTGGGGACTGACTTGGGGTTCGCACTCCAACAACCACTTCGATATTTCACTGGCCATGTTCACTCACGTGGCAGCGGCTGCACCGGGCAGGATCACCGCCATCGATACCCACTGGATCTGGCAGGACGGCCAGCAACTGACGCGCGAACCGCTGCGGATCGTCGGCGGCAAGGTGCAGGTGCCGAGCAAGCCAGGGCTGGGTGTGGAGCTGGACATGGAACAAGTCGAGGCAGCGCACCAGACCTACCGCAACATGGGGCTGGGCGCGCGCGATGACGCGGTGGCCATGCAGTACCTGATCCCGGGCTGGAAGTTCGATCCCAAGAAGCCCTGCCTGGTGCGCTGAGCAAGGGCGGTCAGTCAGGAAAGCCGCGATAAGAGTGCGCTGACGCGCCGGCGGCAGGACAGGTTTTTCATCAACCGGCAGTACGGGCTCAACAGAGGAGACAACCCGTGAATCCTTCCCCCTCATCCACCGCAGCAGACCTGGCGCTCACCTCGGCAGTGAGCAAGATCAAGTGGCGCATCCTGCCGCTGTTCGTGGCCATGTTCATCATCAATTACATCGACCGCGTCAACATCGGTTTCGTCCGCAGCCATCTGTCCACCGACCTGGGCATTGGCGCTGCCGCCTTCGGGCTGGGGGCGGGGCTGTTCTTCGTTGGCTATGCCATCTTCGAGGTTCCCTCCAACATGCTGCTGCAACGCTATGGCGCGCGCGCCTGGCTGACCCGCATCATGTTCACCTGGGGCCTGGTGGCGGCCTGCATGGCGTTCGTGCACAGCGAGAGCAGTTTCTATTTCATGCGATTCCTGCTGGGCGTGGCCGAGGCTGGCTTCTTCCCTGGCGTGGTGTATTACTTCACGCAATGGCTGCCCAACCATGAGCGCGGTCGGGCGATGGCGGTGTTCCTGTCGGGTTCGGCGATCGCCTCCATCCTTTCTGGTCCGATCACCGGCGCGCTCTTGCTCATCGAAGGGGGCGGCCTGCATGGCTGGCAATGGATGTTCATCATCGAGGGGGCCGCGTCGATGGTGTTCTGCGTGGTGGTCTGGAAAGTGCTGGACTCCACCCCGCGTGATGCCAAATGGCTCTCCCCGCAGCAACGCGAGGCGCTGGCCATCGTCATTGCCGCCGAACAGGAGCAGCGCGCAGCCAATCGTCCGGCCCATGTCTCGGCCTTGTCGCTGCTGCGGGACCCGCAGATCGTGCTGTTCTGCTTTATCTATTTCGCCATCCAGCTGACCATCTACGGTGCCACTTTCTGGCTGCCGACCATCATCAAGAAGATGGGCCACTTCAATGATTTCCAGGTGGGACTGTTCAATTCCATTCCGTGGATCGTGGCCATTGCGGCGATGTACCTGTTTGCGGTGCTGGCCGCGCGCTACAAGAAGCCGCAGTTCTGGGTCGCCACCGCGCTGGTGATCTCGGCGGTGGGCATGGCGATTTCTGCGGTGGCTGGTCCGGTGATCGGTTTCGTTGCCGTGTGCTTTGCCGGCATCGGTTTCAAGGCCGCCTCGTCGCTGTTCTGGCCGATTCCGCAGGCCTATCTCGATGCGCGCATTGCGGCAGCGGTGCTGGCGCTGATCAATTCGCTGGGCAACCTGGGCGGCTTCTTCGCGCCCGCCACCTTTGGCTACCTGGAACAGAAGACCGGCTCCATCCAGGGTGGCCTGTTCGCTTTGTCCGGGGCCTCGCTGCTGGCGGCAGTGCTGGTGTTCCTGGCGCGCACCCGGCCGCAGGCGCAGGATGGCGGCGGCTCGGCGCAAGGCAAGGCCGAGGCGGTGGCCAAGCCTGTTGCCTGAGCGGCGCTGCAGTTTTCTCCGAGGTTTTCCTCGTTTGCGCTCTGTTCGTCCGGTCTTGTGCCGGGGAGCAGGGCGCTTTTTCTTGCCACGGCCCGATGCAAGCGGCGGCACGGCGGCGCACCTATAATGGCAGCCTGAAACCCGCCATCGCGGCGGGACGGTCGCCCCTGTGGCGAGACATCAAGGCTGCCTGCCATGGAAACCCTCTATCACCTGATCGAGCAGTATGGTCTGCTCATCGTCTTCGTTAATGTCCTGGTGGAGCAGCTCGGTGCGCCCGTGCCGGCGTATCCCACCCTGATCCTGACCGGCGCGCTCTCGGCTGCGGGCCGCTATTCGCCGGCGGTGCTGCTGCTGGTGGCCGTGTGCGCGGCCTTGCTGGCCGACTATGTCTGGTACCTTGCTGGCCGCCGCTATGGTCGCCAGATCATGGCGCGGCTATGCCGCATCTCGCTCTCGCCGGATTCCTGCGTGCGTCAGACCGAATCGATCTACCTGCGCTGGGGCGCGCGTTCGCTCTTGCTGGCCAAGTTCATTCCCGGCTTTGCCTCGATTGCCAGTGCGCTCTCCGGCACCATGGGCACGCGCCGTCGCAGCTTCCTGCTGTGGGACGCAGCCGGCAGCGCTCTATGGGCGGGGCTGGGCATCTTCCTCGGCGCCCTGTTCAGCTCGGCAGTCGATGACCTGCTCAACGTGCTGGCCGAACTCGGTCATTACGGCATGCTGATGATCGCGGTGGCGCTGGCGGCTTTCGTGGCCAACAAGTGGTGGCAGCGCCGGCGTTTCCGCAGGTCGCTGGAGATGGCGCGCATCTCGGTCGATGAGCTCAATACCCTGCTTGAACAGGGCAATGCGCCCACCATCATCGATGTGCGCTCGCCGGTGTCGCAGCAGGACGGCCGCATTCCCGGCGCAGTCACGATCTCCAATCAGGAAATCCAGACCTTCGTCTTCGATGGCCCCATCGAGGGCGAGGTGGTGGTCTATTGCGCCTGTCCCAACGAAGCCTCGGCGGCCATGGTGGCGCGCCAGCTGATGCGGCGCGGCTATACGCGGGTGCGCCCGCTGACAGGCGGCATCGATGCCTGGCGCGCGGCCGGTTACGCTATCGATGTCTGAATGGCGGTGCCCTGGCGAATGGTCTTGGTGACCGGGGTCTTTTCGCAGATCTCGGCCAGGCGGGCCAGTTGTTCCTGCGTCAGCGCGTTGCCGAAGCTGATCTTGCGGGTGATGGTCTCCAGCCCGCTGTCATCGCGGCCAAAGTGGGCGTCCACCGCGATGCTGCCCAGATCCCAGCCCTTGCGGTCGGCGTACATGCGCAAGGTCAGCGAAGTGCAGGATGCCAGCGCGGCCAGCAGCAGTTCGTAGGGGGCGGGGCCGGTGTCCTTGCCGCCATTGCTTTCGGGTTCGTCGGACTTGAGCTGGTGGCTGCGCGCCTTGATGTCCTGGGCGTAGCCGGCGGCGTTGTGCAGGGTGACGTGGGCCATGATGTCTCCGTTGGATAGAGGTGAGGGGGTGCTGCGATTGTGGCACAGGCGCTTGCGCCAGATCTTGTATTTTCCTGCTTGGAGATGTCATTGCGCGCCTTTGCGCGCCATTGTGCAGGCGAAAAAAAACCACGCTCGCGCGTGGTTTTTTCTTGCCCGGAAGCGTGTGGATCAAGCGAAGTTCTTGGCCACGAAGTCCCAGTTGATGATGCCCCAGTAGTTCTCGACGTACTTGGCGCGTGCGTTGCGGTAGTCGATGTAGTAGGCGTGTTCCACACGTCCACGGTCAACAGCGGCTTGCTGTCGGTGGTCAGCGGGGTGCCGGCGCCGGTGGTGTTGACGATGTCCAGAGCGCCGTCAGCCTTCTTGACCAGCCAGGTCCAGCCGGAACCGAAGTTGGCCAGGCCTT
>Ga0160495_100384_pt1 | contig 24580 bp, 29 predicted proteins | sample DID4MG_4_FD_108251 | JGI IMG/M metagenome (GOLD analysis project Ga0160495, IMG submission 108251) | Enriched soil microbial communities from UW Madison campus, WI, USA - DID2933_E24_FP4 MG | ecosystem: Environmental > Terrestrial > Soil > Unclassified | place: USA: Madison, Wisconsin | collected... | reverse complement strand
TCCCCGGGTCACGGGGTCGGTTTGGGTCCGCCATGCAGGCAGAGTGGCAGCGCATATCCCCGAAAAGTGCGGAACGCGGTTTTCGGAAAAGGCATATGCGCCAACAAACTGCGCAGCGAAGCCCTGCCATGCCTGAAGGAGGACAAGACCGCCTCCGAAGAACGCCTCGGCCGCGCGAAAGCGAAGCCACCCATATCACCCATTTCAGAGGCAGCGCTTTCGCGCGGTTCTCCGGTCCAGACATTTTTCAACCCGATGGGAAACCTGCGGGCCGTTCCGGCTGCGCGCAATCCGCCAGACACCCCAGGAGAGAGACCCCAGGAGAGATCGATGACACCAGACAGGAATGGCGCCACCGCACCGCCCGAGGGCGACGATGCCGAAACGCTGGTCATCCGTCAGTTCGGCGCGACCGAGGCCGGCTTCTTCCGCACCTGTCGCCTGCCGCGTTGCCGGCGGGCGCGGCGCTGCGCCGGCAGCCCGCGGCCGGGCGGCGAGGTGGGCGAATGGCCCGACAGCACCACATTGCCGCCCTGCATCGTCACCGATGCGGATATCCGGCGACTGATCGACGGCATCATGGACGTCCACCGCATATACCGCGAGGCCTGGGGGCTGGTTCCGGGCGAAGAAGACGACGATGTGGAAGACGATGCAGCGGCGGATGGTGCAGGCGATGGAGAACCCCTCGCCTTTCCGCCACCCGAAGGCCTGCCGCGCGCCCGCAAGCCGGGCCGGCACAATGGCCGGCGTGCCCGGCGCGGCCGGGCGAAGGCTCAGGAGACGCGTTGCGCTCAGGAGACGCCGAGCGCTCAGGAGACGCCGAGCGCTTCGGCAGAAATCCAGAAAACGGCGTCCTGCGACTCGGCCGTTTCCAGCCAGACGAAATCGAGATGCGGGAACTCCTCTTCCAGGATTTCCCGACCCGAGCCGATCTCGCAGATCATGCCGCCCTCGGGATTGAGATAAACAGGCGCGTCGGCAAGGATGCGGCGCACCAGATCCAGCCCGTCCACGCCGCCGTCATGGGCCATTTCCGGCTCGGCGCGGAATTCCGGCGGATAGCCCTCCAGCGCCTCATGGTCGACATAGGGCGGATTCGTGATGATGAGATCGTAGGTGCGGCCTTCGAGCGGTTCGAACAGATCGCCCTCGAAAAGCGTCACCTGATCCTCGACATCGTGTTCGTCGAGATTGATCTTCGCCACTTCCAGCGCGTCAGCGGAGAGGTCGACGGCATCGACGGTCGCATGCGGGAAGAATTTTGCCGCCAGCACCGCAAGGCAGCCCGAGCCGGTGCAGATGTCGACGGCGCTCGTCACCGTCATCGGATCGGGCAGGAAGGCCGAGCCGTTTTCGCCGAGATATTCGGCAAACAGGATCTCGCCGATATGCGAGCGCGGCACGATCACCCGTTCGTCGACATGGAAGCGCACGCCCTGAATATAGGCGCGGCCGGTAATGTAGGACGAGGGCTTGCGCGTCGTCACCCGCGTCTCGATGCGCTCGGCGAGCAGCCGGCGCTCGTCGGGCAGCAGGCGGGCATCGAGGAATGGATCGAGCGCGTCGATCGGCAGCTCCAGACTGTCGAGCAGCAGATAGGCCGCATCGTCGCTCGCCGTCGTCGTGCCGTGGCCGTAGCTGAGATCGGCGGCGTTGAAGCGGGAGATCGCATAGCGCCAGTAGTCGCGCAGCGTCGTGAGTTCGCTCGTGATATCGTCCTTCGTCAACGGCAGCCTCGCTTGGCACTAGAATAAACTGGACGGATTGGGCTTTAGAATGGCAAGGGCTGGACGGTCAACCGACGTTCACCCGTTTTGAGGCAAGCATGGCGAAGGACACGCGCAAACGGCCAGCAAAGGCGCCCGCCCGCCGGGCCTCCGCCGCGCCACGCCCGGCCGCAAAGGCGAAGCCCCAGCCGGCGGTGAAGTCCGCGCCGAAGCCCGGCGCCGATGGCAAGCGCGTCACCCTGCCCCGCGCGCTTTCCAAGCTCGGCTTCTGCTCGCGCACGCAGGCGCAAGCCCTGATCGCCGAAGGCCGCGTGACGGTGGCCGGCCGCGTCGTCACCGATCCCGAGACATGGATCGACCTTGCGGAAACCGCGCTCGCCGTCGACGGCCGGCCGGTGGTCGCCGAGGCGCCGGTCTATCTCATGCTCAACAAGCCGCGCGGCCTCGTCACCACCCGCCACGATCCGGAGGGGCGCCCGACGGTCTACGATTGCCTCTCGGGGTTCGAGCACGCCCATCTCTCGCCCGTCGGCCGCCTCGACAAGGCAAGCGAGGGCCTGCTACTCTTCACCAACGACACGCAGTTTGCCAACGCCCTAATCGATCCCGAAACCCATGTCGCCAAGACCTACCATGTCCAGATCGACCGTCAGGCCGATGCCGCATTGCTCGAGGCGATGACGCGCGGCGTTATCCATGACGGCGACGTCCTCAAGGCGCGCCGGGTGCGGCAGCTGCGGGCGGGCGAAAAGAATGCCTGGCTGGAAATCGAGCTCGACGAGGGCCGCAACCGCCATATCCGCCGCATGCTGGAAGCGCTCGGCGTGGAATGCCTGCGCCTCGTGCGCGTCTCCATCGGCGGCCTGCCGCTCGGCGATCTCGAAAAGGGCGCCGCGCGCCCGCTGAGCGAGACGGAAGTGCGCAACCTGCGCAGCCTCACCCGCCGCCGCTGACCAACGCGACCATCTTCGCGAGACCGTTGACGGTGTTGGCATTGCGCAGGGTGCCGATGCCGAGCTTGCGGGTCGTCAGATGCGACAGCAGCCTCGTCTCGGAAGGCTTGCCGCCGAAATCGACCCACAGGTCACCGTCGACGATCTGCATGCGAACCTGCGGCCCGGCGAAGGCCTCGAGCATGGACAGGGCCTCGGGACCAAGCGGCCGGCGCATGATGCGAACGCCGACATCCTGGCCATTGCCGTCGTCAAAGGGATTTTGCGCCGCGACCTTCCTCCACGCCTGCGCCGTGCGCAGGATGATATCGACATGCTTGCCGAACCGCGCCTGAAACGCCGCCTCCAGGCGGGCCTCGATATCCGCAAGCGACGCGTCATCGGCCTCAAAGACGAGATTGCCGGTGGCGACATAGGTTCGCGGCGCGTTAAAGCCGAGATCCCCGGCCATGGCCTTGAGATCCGCCATCACAAGCCGCCGGCCCGGCGCGAGCACGATGGAATGCAGCAGCGCGACATAGGTCGTCACGGCTCAGCCCCTGCCGGCGCGCGACACGCGCCAAAGCCGCCACGGCGCCCACCAGGCGAACCGGCGCTCCAGCGCCTCAGGCACGGGATCGAAGCCGTGCGTGCCCCCCGGGCCGCAGCGCGCGACGCGAAACAGCGTCATGAAACCGCCCCGCCACAGGCCGTGGCGTGCGATGGACTCATAGCCGTATTCCGAGCAGGTCGGCAGATGCCGGCAGGAATTGCCGATGAAGCCGGAAAGCGTCAGCTGGTAGAAGCGGATAAGGCCCATGCCGAAAAGCCGGCCCGGTGTCTTGCGGAACGGTCCCGACCAGTTGCGGCCCCTGGAAACAGAAGCCGGCGCGGCATGCCGGCACTCCGGGCCATCGCACATCGCCTCTCACCCGGCCGTTTCGAGCCGCTTCGCCTCGATCTGGCCGATGGCGTCCACCACCGCATCGAAGGTCAGCATGGTAGAGGCGTGACGTGCCTTGTAGTCCTTGACGGGCTTGAGGAAGCGCATCTCCTCGAAACGTCCGCTCGGGCCGTCGCCGTCCGCCTTCAGCATGGCAAGCATGTCCTCGCGCGCCCGGCGGATATCCTCGACGGTGGCGCCGATAACATGGCGCGCCATGATGGAGGACGACGCCTGTCCCAGCGCGCAGGCCTTTACCTCATGCGCGAAATCACTGACGCGGTCGCCGTCGAGCTTGAGATAGACCTTCACGCGCGAGCCGCAGAGCTTGGAATGGGCGCCCGCCTCGGCATCCGCGTCGTCAAGCGTTCCGATCCGCGGAATGTTGCCGGCAAATTCGAGAATACGGCTGTTATAGATATCGTCCATCATGACCCTGCTTTTCGCACTTTTTGCGAAATCTTCAATGATCCGGGGATATTATTCCGGTCGGGTCGGGAAAAAAGCACGACGTGTCGCCTCACGCCTCTTTCGCGACCAGTGATCCATACTATATGATAGCTCGTATTGGGGTGAGTGTTTTGCAAGAAGCGAATTGGCGGAAAGCGGACACCACCTGTTGTTTGGGAAACCGTGCCGGACGGTCAGCGCACTGTTAAGCGAAGACCTGAAAGCCCCGGAGCCCGCCAACGGAACCCAAGCCTGCAGGGTTAGGCGAATGGCCAGTGGCGAGTCCGAATACACGTCAGATAACCTGCAGAAAGGTCTCCACGACCATGGACGCCATCGTAACGAATTTTCCGCGCTCCGAAGACCAGACGGATCGCCCTTCCCAGAAAGAGGCCGAGGATGCCGTTCGCGTCCTGCTTCGCTGGGCCGGTGACGACCCGGAACGCGAAGGCCTGCTGGACACGCCCAAGCGCGTGGCCAAAGCGTATCGCGAACTCTTCTCCGGTTACGAACTCGCCGCAGAGGACGTGCTGGGCCGCACCTTTGAAGAAGTCGCCGGCTACGACGACATGGTGCTGGTGCGCGACATCCCGTTTTTCTCCCATTGCGAACATCATATGGTGCCGATCATCGGCAAGGCGCATGTCGCCTATCTGCCGAACGGCCGGGTGCTTGGCCTCTCCAAGATCGCCCGTGTGGTGGAAATCTACGGCCGCCGCCTGCAGACGCAGGAAACCATGACGGCGCAGATTGCCAGGTCGATCGACGAGACGCTCAATCCGCGCGGCGTGGCCGTGATGATCGAAGCCGAGCATATGTGCATGGCGATGCGAGGCATCCAGAAACAGGGCTCGACAACGCTGACCACCACCTTTACCGGTGCCTTCAAGACCGAACCGACCGAACAGGTCCGGTTCATGACCATGATACGAAGCTAGGCGAAACGGCCGGCTTCGCGAGACGGAGCCGCCGCCATGCCGATCACCTTCGACGCCCCCTCGAAAGACAAGGCCGAACTCGAGACCGGAGCCGCGTTTACACCGCGTTTCGACGAAAGCGGGCTTGTCACCGCCGTGGTGACGGATGCGAAGGACGGTGAGCTGCTGATGGTGGCGCACATGAACGCCCAGGCGCTGGCGTTGACCATCGAAACCGGCATCGCCCACTACTGGAGCCGCTCGCGCAACGCGCTCTGGAAGAAGGGCGAGACCTCGGGCAATCTCCAGACGGTGGTGGAACTGCGCACGGATTGCGATCAGGACGCCGTGTGGCTGAAAGTGTCGGTAGCCGGCCATGATGCCACCTGCCACACCGGCCGCCGCTCCTGCTTCTACCGCACGGTCTCGAACGGCCCCGACGGCGCTGTGCTGACCATCACCGGCGGTGAACCGCAGTTCGACCCGGCTGCCGTCTACAGCAAAAATTAAGCATCTGCGCGATTTTCGTTCAGCTTCGGGACGGATTCACCAATTGGAAACCGTTCGAACTGCCTAATGGATCACATGGCGGCTTTTGCCCCCGCCATGCGGATCATGAGATGGAAGCGCATCGCACTCTTGCGTCAAGACCGGTCTTAAGCGCCACTCCGTGGACGGCGGCATCCCTGCGGCGCCAGGCAAGCCCCCTTAAAATCGCGCATTCGCATCTTTTTTTCACGTTGAAAGTTCCCCGCGATACGCATCGCTCTTATCCTGCCCTATATCCTGCCCTATATCCTGCCCTATATCCTGTTGTTGCAGGTGTCGAAGCGGCGGAACCGTTTGCCTCACCGCGAATTCCTGTAGGGAATGGAGGTCCGGAATGCTGAACTGGAGTTTCAACCGCAGCCTGATGCCATCGGACGCATCCAATCCCGGCGGCCCCTCCCTCGACACGCTCCCGCCCATGCCCGCACCGACCCCGCCGCGCAAGTCCAAGATCGCACTCGCGCTCGGCGGCGGTGCTGCACGTGGCTGGGCCCATATCGGCGTCCTGCGGGCGCTGGAAGAAGAAGGCATTGAAGTGGGCATGATCGCCGGCACCTCGATCGGCGCCCTCGTCGGCGGCTGCTACCTCGCCGGCAAGCTCGATGAGCTTGAAAGTTTCGCACGCTCGCTCACCATGCGCCGTATCGCCAGCCTGCTGGATTTCACCATTCGCGGCTCCGGCCTGTTCGGCGGCATGCGGCTGACCAAGCGCATGCAGGAACATCTTGAAAACCTCGCGATCGAAGATCTCGACCGTCCCTTCGTCGCGGTGGCGACGGAGGTCAATAGCGGCCATGAAGTGTGGATCAACGGCGGCTCGCTGATAACCGCCCTGCGGGCGTCCTACGCCCTGCCCGGCATTTTCGAACCGATCAAATGCAACAACCGCACGCTGGTCGATGGCGCCCTCGTCAATCCCGTCCCCGTCTCGGTCTGCCGCGCCTATGAGGAGCCGCTCGTCGTTGCGGTCAATCTCAACTACGATCTCTACGGCCGCTCGGCGGTGATCAAGCACAGCGCGAGTCAGCAGAAGATCGACGAAAACAGGCAGGAAGACAGCGCCGCGCGGCTCGGGCTGACCGGCGTGATGGTTCAGTCGTTCAACATCATTCAGGACCGCATTTCCCGCGCGCGCCTTGCCGGCGACCCGCCGGATCTCGCGCTGCATCCCAAGCTTTCCGATATCGGCCTTTCGGAATTCCACCGGGCCGGCGAAGCCATCGACCGGGGCTACCAGGAAGCCAAGGCGCGCATTGCCGAAATCCAGCGCATGCAGGAGGTGGCGCTCGCGGTGCGGTGAAGCCATGCGTTACGCGAGAAAGCTCAAGAGGATAAAGGCGGGCGGAACGGCTAGGATCGTTCCGCCCGAAAACATCTCAAGGGCCGCGACCGCTTCGCGAGCGGGTCAGCTCGCGATATAGGCCTTGATCGCCTCGGCCTCGTGCTTAATCGCGCGCATATGGGCTTTCACCACGTCGCCGATGGAGATGATGCCGACCAGCCGCCCGTCCTTTTCGACAGGGATATGGCGCGCACGCAACTTGCTCATCATTTCCATGATGTCTTCGACGGATTGCGCCTCACCGCAGCGGTGAACGTTACCCCACATGATGGAGGAAATCGGCTTTTCCAGGCATTCCGCCCCGTTCCGAGCCACGGCGGCCACGATATCGCGCTCGGTCAGAATGCCGGCGATGCGGTCGTTCCGATCCACGATGACGATGGCACCAATGTGATTTTCATGAAGGTAGACGGCAGCCTGCCTGACGGTGAGCTGCGGACCGCCGGTCACGACGTTGCGGCCTTTTTCGTCCAGTATCGACTTTACATACATGCGTACCTCCCGTGTGCGTCATGACAGAGAGGCGGGGCACCCGTGCAGGAATGCCCTGCCAGTATGGTCAGACAGGCATCGCTTTCCTCCGTGCGTGTGCCAGTCCCTTCCGGTCTGCATATGCGAACCGGAACTGTCTTATGGTGCGCCACGAAAACGGCGAATGCAAGACCGCGAATGCGGCCGCATCAATCGCGCCGACCCTCGCTGTCCAGCCGGTCGAAGATCGGGAAGAACAGGAACCCGAAAAGGAAGCCGCCGATATGAGCTTCCCAGGCAATGGCCCCGCCGCCGACCGAGCCGAAGACCTGACCGACGCCGACAAGGAAATTGGTGAGAAACCAGATGCCCGAGAAGACGAGCACCGAACGGTTCGACAGTGCCTCGGGGATCGAAAGCCGCCGGTTGAGATGGGCAAACTGCCGACTGATACGGCCGCTCGGCGAGAAGACGAAACGCGCCGCGGCTCCCATCAGGCCGGACACGACACCGGAAGCACCGACGACGAGGATCATCTCGCCCCAATGCAGCGCCGTGTGAAAGGCGACCGCCGCCATGGCGGAGAGGCACCAGAACATGAAAAAGCGCACCACGCCGATACGCCGTACGACCGGCGCGCCGAAGGCGACCATCCAGAAGCCGTTGAACAGCAGATGCTCCCAGCTGCCGTGCAGCAACGAATAGGTGATCGGGCTCCACAGCCAGCTCAGGTCCTGATCGGCCAGCGGAACGGCGTAGCGCGCAGGAATGAAGGCGAAGCGCAGCAGCACGCTCTCGTCGGCGGGCACCGACAGCACATAGGTGCGCACGGCGTGGATGAGCGTCAGCAGGCCGAGCACGAAGACGAGACTTCCGGGAAGGTTGAAGGCGGGCTCGTGCCTGCGCACGCCATTCTCCTCATCACGCATTTCAACGCCGTCGTCACGCATTGCCGAACCACCAACTCATACAAAGGGAATCGCGCTTATACAGATAAAAGAAAGGCCGTGCAGCTTTCGCCGACGGCCCGCGCCCCCAATCCCCGGGGCTTGAAAGATGTGCACTTAAACCACCCCTCGTAGAGGGATGTCCGGACTTTCCCCGAAGCCGGCCGGCCGCGCAATCGAAACCATTTATTAACCTTAATTGCACGGTGGCACGAAACTCGCTCCTCTCACCTCAGACGCCCCGTCAGCCCCGGAATCTGTTCCGGAACGGGACAGAACTGATTGGATGACGTGCATGCAGACCAAGGCCGCGACAACACTTTACGATTACTGGACGCGCCAGCGCGGCCGGCAGGCCTTGCCCCTGCGCAGCGCAATCGAACCGGCCGACATCGCCGGCATCCTGCCCGATGTCTTCATTCTGGAGCATGCCGAGGCGCAGGCCCCCCTGTTCCGGCTTGCGGGAACGCGCATCTGTGCGCAGTTCGCCCGCGAACTGAAAGGCACCGGCTTCGACCGGCTCTTCGCGCCGGACCTGCGTGACCGCGTCGCCCGGATCGCCGAGAATGTCATGGCCCAGACCGCTCCCGCCATCCTGCGCATCCAGCTCGTCGACGGTGCGCTGGAGACCACGCAGGCCGAGATCGTTCTGCTGCCGCTCGCCACCCAGGGCAGGACGGCCGACCGGATCATCGGCGCGTTCGCACCACTGCCCGGCCAGCGCCAGCCACTTTCGGCCTTCCGCTACGCGACGATCGATACTTTAACGGTCATCGACCCCGACCGCACAGACACGCTCGCCGCCCCGCGCCCGTCGATTCCCGTGCCGACATCGATCATGACGATGCGGCCAGCCGGGATCGGCCAGGCGATGAGCCGCGTCATGCATCTGCGCATCTTCGAAGGCGGGCGCAAGACAGAGTGATGAAGGGCTGCGCGGGCAACACAACCTGAGACGCCCATAAGTTGTCGAAACACCTAACAAATACGAGATTTCCGGGGCGCGGCAAACCTTCTGTTAACCCAGAAAGATTAAACGTTGGAAAGAGATAGGATCATCAGGCACCCGCGCTCATGTACTCTTTCCAACAGGCATCGCCTGCCGCCCGGCAGCCCCAGAGCGACCAGCGCAACTTCCAGCGCGTCTCGGTCAACCTGTCCGGCCGGCTGATGACCGCCAATCACGACGAGTATGACTGCACGGTGCTCGACATGTCGCCGGGCGACGCGCATTTTACATGCGCGGCACGGCCGCGTATGGGCGAGCGCATCATCGCCTATATCGATCATCTCGGCCGCATCGAGGGCAATGTCGCACTACTCAACGACACCGGCTTTGCCATCCAGCTGACTGCCACCGACAGGAAGCGCGAGAAACTGGCGGCGCAGCTGACCTGGATTGCCAACAAGCACGAGCTCGGCCTGCCGGAAGACCGGCGCCATGACCGCCTGACGCCACGCAACACCCGCACGGAACTGACCCTCGACGATGGCCGGCGCTACCCCTGCCGGATCATCGACCTGTCGCTGTCGGGCGCTGCGGTGGATATCGAAGTGCGCCCCGCCCTCGGCACGCCGGTGCAACTCGGCAGCATGAAGGGCCGTGTGGTCCGTCACTTCCAGGAGGGCGTCGCCATCGAGTTTTCCTCGGTGCAATCGAAGGAAGCGCTCACGTCGTTCCTGTAGCATTCCGCTACACAACACGACATGCACTGTACGAAAAAGGGCCCGACGGGCCCTTTTCTGTTTCAGAACGATGCACCTCTTCACAAGAAAAAACGCAAAAAAATTTTGGGCGGATGTCGGCGCAAAGTGCAAATCGACGCCGCGCACCACGGCCGCGAGTGAAAATCCGGCGGCCGAAGCCTGGCATGAAGTGACCCATCGGATGGCGTAATGACCGGCTTGCCGAACCAGTTCCGTTGAAAACAGCCCGGAAAATTCGAATGAAATCAGATAATTATTGCGGAATAGCCGGAAGCCGGCGAGCGCCAGATTCGTTACAATTTTAATCAAATTCGCCTCAAATACAGATAAAACAAAGCTCAAATTTTGTTTTCATTTTATACTTATGCGATCTTGATTTGAACTAACTTATACTTCGAGTTTTCGCGCAAGATCAAAACATGCCTGTCATTGTGACCCCATCAAACGGGGACGACACAATGACAAGAACACTCAAGACAGGGACATTTGCATTCCTCTTCTCGCTGGCCGCTGCGCAGGTCGCACTGGCCTTGCCGGCCAACATTCCGCTGGCCGGCGCCACCAACCAGCCGATCGGCCATTACGAGTTCTGCAAGCAGTACAGCAATGAATGCGGCCCGACCGGCAGGGATGCCGGCCCGCTGAAGCTGACGCCGGAGAACTGGAAGACGATCCTCAACGTCAACTATACGGCCAACACCGAATTCGTGCCGATGACCGACATGGAGATCTATGGCGTCGAAGAGCGCTGGGCCTATCCTGAAGCTGCGGCGGACTGCGAAGACTATGTGCTGATCAAGCGCAAGCGCCTGATGGAAGCCGGCATCGCGCCGTCCAACCTGCTCATCACGGTCGTTCTCCAGCCAAACGGCGAAGGTCATGCGGTGCTGACCGTGCGCACCGACCGCGGCGACTTCGTGCTCGACAACATGCGCAACAAGGTCATGCTCTGGTCCGAAACCGAATACCGCTTCCTCAAGCGCCAGTCGTCGGTTCATGCCGGCAAGTGGGTCAAGCTGCAGGACGGCCGCGCCGAGGCTGTCGGTAGCGTCAAGTAACACCGCCGGAAACGGCACGGCATGATAATAAGCCCGGCAATTCTGCCGGGCGCAGGAAAGGGCCCGGTCCGTCCCCCAATCCCCGTCACGACCATGGCCCTGCGGCCGGTTCCGTTGTCCCCGGAACCGGCCGCTTTCTTTTCACGACCAGAGTAAACGCCATCAACCAAAAATTAACCCTGTTCGCAGACGCTCCCGGAAGGTTCGACCCCGATGAATCGCGAGGGAAAGATGGCTGCGGCAACGACCGGCGAGGAAACGCATGCGCCATTGATTTCCAATCGCCTGCTGACGCGCCTTACCATCGGCGTTGCAGCGCTTGCGGCACTGACGGTCGCGATCAGCCTGGGCGGTCGCCTGATGGGCGAACGAATCGCACTGGCTGGCCACACCGAAAACACCGAAGTCCTTGATATCATCGTCGGCCAAGACCACGTTCGCCTGCCCGCGAACACCATCCGCTTCGAGGAACAGCGCAGGATCGGCCGCGCCGAGCGGATAGACCTCTACCTGACCTGGCCGGAAATGGCCGGTTATTCGAATACCGAGCGGCTTCGTTTCAACGACGCCAGCCGGCCGGAAGGTCTAGTCTTCCTCAACCTGTCGCAAAGCACGATGTCGAAGGACATGTCGGGGCGGCTCGGCCCGATCTACAGCCAGCTTTTCGATGAGCGCGCAGAGCCAGGCCCCGCCGGCCTCCTGCTGCGCCGCCTCAAGGGCAATTCCGCCTACGGCGACGAGGTTTTCTTTACAGGCGCCCTGCATGACGGCTCGGACTACGCGGTGCGCTGCATGATGCCGACGGACGAAAAGCAGTCGACCAGTGCCGATTGCCAGCGCGATATCCACATCGGCCGCGATCTTTCTGTGCTTTATCGCTTCTCGAGCAGACTTTTGCCGCAGTGGCAGGCCATCGAGGCCCGCATGCGCGATTATCTCGGCCGCGCCCTCGTCGAGGACGGTCGCGTCACCACCACCGCCAAGGCCCGATAAAAAAGTACAGGCATCAGCAACCAATGATTCATCATAAACCGATTGGTAACGCTGTGCCGCTACTGTGCCGGGATCAGTCGTCCGGAAACCTCCCATCCGGGCCACATGTGCAATCCGAGAATGAAGAGTAGCCTAGTGTCCCCTACCGTGTTCCTCGATTTTCTGCCTCGCTCTGTCCAGGCAATTGCCAATGCGGCGAAAAGTCTGGTGATGGTCGGAATAGTCGCCGCCACTGCGACCGTCGCTACGCCCGCTCAGGCCAATCCGAAATATGCCGGCATCGTCATCGACGCCAAGACAGGCAAGGTGCTCTACAGCGACAGCGCGGACGAACTGCGCTTTCCCGCGTCTCTCACCAAGATGATGACGCTGTACCTGACCTTCGAAGCCCTCGAAGCCGGCAAGATCAAGCTCAATACCCGCGTTCCGTTCTCCAAGAACGCCGCAAGCGAGCCGCCGACCAAGCTCGGCGTCGGCGTCGGCAACTCCATCACGGTCGAACAGGCCATGCTCGGCCTCATCACCCGCTCCGCCAACGATGCCTCCACGGCACTGGCCGAGATGCTGGGCGGTTCGGAAGAGCGCTTCGCACGCATGATGACACAGAAGGCTCGCGCGCTCGGCATGACGCGGACCGTCTACCGCAATGCCAACGGCCTTCCGAATTCGGCGCAGGTGACCACCGCCCGCGACCAGGCACGCCTCGGCATCGCACTGCGTCAGCACTTCCCGCAGTATTACGACTATTTCTCGGTCCGCAGCTTTCGCTTCGGCAAGCAGACCATCAATGGCCATAACCGCCTGCTCGGCAGCGTGCGTGGCGTCGACGGCATCAAGACCGGCTATACCCGCGCTTCCGGCTACAACCTCGTCACGTCCGCTCAGGCCGACGGCCGCAGCGTCGTCGGCGTGGTGATCGGTGGCCGTTCGGGCGCTGCCCGCGACCAGCAGATGCGTAAGCTCATCGCCACCTACATGCCGCAGGCCTCCCGTCGCGGCAATGGCGAGCTGATCGCCCAGACCAAGGCCGCGCCGACACTGACCGCGGAAGTGGCCTCCACCGCTGCAACGGCGTCCGTCGCGGGTGGCCTGGATCTGCCGGAAAACGGCCCCGTGCCGTCATACCGCTACCAGGAAAGCCGCATCGAGACGGCCTATGCCGCCACGACGGAGAGCAGCGCCGAAGTCGTCGGAAAGCGCGCACTGGCTGCGACGTTGAAGGTCCAGCGCGACGCCGTGCTGCCGCCCGAAGACCTGACCGAACAGGGCGGCGGCGTAGACCAGCTGACGACCTCGGCCGTTGCCAAGGCCACGCAGGCCCTGCCCGCAGGCTGGGTCATCCAGATCGGCGCCACGCCGGACCAGGACCAGGCCCAGAAGCTTCTGGCGAAGGCCAAGGACCAGGGCGGTCGCGCACTCTCTGCTGCAACCCCGTTCACGGTGGCCGTCAACAGCGGCAGCGCACAGCTCTACCGCGCACGCTTCGGCGGCTTCGACAATCAGGACCGTGCGGCAGCCGCCTGCAAGGCCCTGAAAAGGAAGGGCTTCGCCTGCTGGGCAAGCCAACAGTAACGAACAGGGGCCGCATCCCCGCGATGCGACCCACGAATAAAGCATTCATGCCGCACCAGCCCCGGACAGGTATTGCGTACCGGAGGCTGCGGATGAAGGCAGGTCGAAGCCGCGTACCGGCCCGACCATCCTCGATAGGTATTGCGTACGAGGCAGATCATGGCGATGAACGAAAACCTCTTCGATGTCCCCTCCGCAGCGCGTGACGGAAAGCGCCGGCCGCTGAAGGGCACGCTCCACCCGCTGCACGAGGCAGCGATGCGGATCGCGGATATCGGGCTCGGCCGTTCCCGCAACAAGACGAAGGACCTGGTCGGGATGCTGCTGGCGCATGGTGCGCGGGCCTGGCGGTCCGGCCAGCCCTCCGCCGGCATCCACCTGCATGTCGGCGTCAACGAGCGACGTCATCCGGTGCGCCTGCGGCTTCGCTGATCCTTGGCGTCCACCCCTCGGTCCACCCTAGAGGCGGGCCGAAATCTCCGTGCAGACTATGCCTGCCATTCCCCTTCCCTTCGTCATCGCGCTTCTGCTTGCCGTTCTTCTGATGCGGGTCGTGCTCACGCGCGAAACGGGGTTGCGCCCGGCCATCGGCTTCGTGACGGCCTGCATGATCGTCGCCGTCGCGGTCGGTCTGCGATGGACAGTGGACCTGCCGGTCGTGCGCTTCCTCCAGCCGGTTCTCGCCGCGATGCTGCCGCCGATAGCCTGGCTTTGCTTCACGCGAAGCCGGTCCCCGCTTCGCGCGGCCCGGTGGCGGCATTTCCTGCCGGTCGCAGTCGTCTTCGCGCTCTCCGCGGGCTGGCGCGTCTGGCAGTCGCCGCTGGATCTCGTTCTTGCCGGTCTCTATATCGGCTATGGCATCCCGCTGCTTCGGCTTGCACGCAGCGGACCGGATGGCTTTGCCGCAACGCGGCTGAGCGACGCGCCCGCAGCACGGATGGCAACGCTCGCCGCCGGTGCCATGCTGATCCTCTCAGCCATTGTGGACCTTTCGATCGCTGTCGACTTCGGCCTCTTCAGCGGCGGCCACGTCGCGGCCATCGTCACCATCGGCAACGTTCTTCTGCTTCCGGTTCTGGCCTACGCCGTCGCGGTGATCGGCAGCAGCGTGCCCGGCGAAGACGCCCCAGAAGCCGCGGCGGTCGAACCGGCCAGGGCGGCGAACGAGGACGACGGGCGCGTCGTCGCGGCGGTCGACCGGGTAGTGCGCGAGAGGATGCTGTTTCGCGATCCCGACCTCACCCTCATCAGGCTCGCACGGCGCGCGGGCATCCCCGCACGCCAGATTTCCAGCGCCGTCAACCGGCAACAGGGATGCAACGTTTCGCAGTTCATCAATGTCTACCGGCTCGAAGAGGCCAGGCGGCTTCTGGCGGAGACGGACATGCCCGTCACCTCGGTCATGTTTGAGGCCGGTTTCCAGACGAAGTCCAACTTCAATCGCGAATTCCTGAAAGCGACCGGCCTCACGCCGTCGGATTATCGCCGCTCCGTCACGGCAGGGCCTTCCCGAGAAAACTGACGACGCGGTCCGTCACCTCGCTGTGGATTTCCGCCCGCGTTCTTTTTCCGTGATCCTCGCAGACGATACCGTCTCCCGGCGTGTCGGCTTCAATCAGCGCCGCAGCACCCGGCTTGCAGATTTGCAGGAAACTGAAATGCATGGCGTCGGGAATGAGAACATAGTCGCTGCTGACCTTGGGCAGGCCACGGGCCAGCGTGGCCGATTCAAGATCGGCCGGCATGTCACCGATATCGATGCCCGCGGCAATGACGAGGACGGGAGAATGAAGCGACGCAAGACTTTCCGGCGTGAAGCTGCGTGCGAGGCCGAGATCGAGGGACACGACAGCGCGGATGCGCGGATCGTGAAGATCGCCTTCGATCCGGTCACGCTCCGCACTCGTTGGATCAAGGCCGAGTTCACCCGAGAGTTCGCAGGCGCGCGGGCTCGTGTTCACCTTGCAGTCGGCGGCGAAGCGTTCCGTATCGACACGAGCGCCGGCAAGCGCCATCACCGTCCAGCCACCCAGCGAATGACCGATGGCTGCGATGCGCCCGGTGTCGATGCCGGCACCGACCTCCCTGTCGGCCACCAGCGCATCGATAAGACGGCTGAGATCGTGCGGACGCTCGGAAAGCCGCGCAGCCTGCGCGGAGCTATGATCGAAGGTCGTGGTGCCGGGATGGTCCACTGCGGCGACGACGTAGCCGCGCGCAGCGAGTTCGCCCGCGAGCCAGCCGAGATTGCGCCAGTTTCCGCGATAGCCGTGCGACAGCACGACCAAAGGATGGCGCTTGCCGTCCAGTGCAGCATTACGGACGGCCGACGTGCCGAGAAAGACGACATTTTCGCCGACAGATTCTGTCTTCCCGTCATCGTTGGTCGGATACCAGAGCGCTGCGGAAAGTGGTCGGTCAGTGCCGGGCACCGCGATCTCACGGAAACCGGTCGCGCCGGCATGAGCGGCTGTCGTCGCGGCCGAAAACAATGCGGTCGTCAGAAGAAACGTCTTGAGCATGATATCCTCGTTGTTGAACGGGGTCGTCATGCCGCAACGCGCCGGCTGCCGAGACCTGAAACGCGATCGAGGACGTGCGGTTCGGCGATTTCAGAGGAGGCCGAGTTCGGCGAGTTCGCGCCGCAGCTCCATCGGCAGGTCGGCGGTGCCCTCGCCCATGTTCCCGAGATCGCGCGGGGCGTCTTCGGCGGTCAGGTAGCGCCAGCCCTGAAAGGCGCGGCGCGGCTGAAACTCGGTCTCGATCACTTCGGGACCCAGCACCAGCTCACAGCGCGAGATACCGTCGACATCGGTGAAGGTCTTGATGTCGAGGAGGCGCTGGCGCGCCTGGACCTGCCCCTTGATGACCCAGTAGAGCGAGCCGCCGTCGAGCAGCTCCTGGTCCCGCTTTGGGATCATGCGGGTTATGTGGCTGGAATGAGCCTCCATGCCCGCCGCCATCGCGATCAGCGAGCGTTCGGACACCCATTCGCGCAGGTCGTCGATCGTATCGGCACCGACACAGAGTTTTATGAGATGAAGCGCCATGATGTCTTGAACGCCCTTGCGGCGGCCGGGTCAAGGGGCCGCCGTGTCGCGTTCCACAGGCAAAGGTGGAGGCTCAGCACTCCACGACATTGACGGCAAGACCGCCGGTCGAGGTTTCCTTGTACTTCTCGTTCATGTCGACGCCGGTCTGGCGCATCGTCTCGATACAGGCGTCGAGCGGCACGAAATGCGTACCGTCGCCCTTGATGGCGAGCGATGCGGCCGTCACGGCCTTGACCGCGCCGAGCGCGTTGCGCTCGATGCACGGAACCTGCACGAGGCCGGCAATCGGATCGCAGGTCATGCCGAGGTGATGCTCGAGCGCGATCTCCGCGGCATTCTCGACCTGCTCGGGCGTGCCGCCCATGACGGCGGCGAGGCCTGCGGCGGCCATGGCGGACGCGGAGCCCACCTCGCCCTGACAGCCGACTTCAGCGCCCGAGATCGAGGCGTTGTGCTTGATGATGCCGCCGATGGCGGCGGCCGTCAGCAGATAATCGCGAATGCCGTCTTGATCGGCATCCTCATGGAAATGCAGGTAATAGCGGACGGTGGCGGGCACGACGCCGGCCGCACCATTCGTCGGTGAGGTGACGACGCGGCCGCCAGCGGCGTTTTCCTCGTTGACGGCCATGGCGTAGACGGACAGCCAGTCATTGGCCAGAAGCGGGTTCACCTTGTTGGAGCGCCACTCCTCCTGCAGCTTGTCGTGGATCGAGCGCGCCCGACGGCGGACCTTGAGCCCGCCCGGCATGATGCCTTCGTTCTTCAGGCCGCGGTCGATGCAGTTCTTCATCGCCTCCCAGATGCGGTCGAGGCCGGCATTCAGCTCCTCGCGCGACATCGTGGTTTCCTCGTTCGCGCGTTTCATCTGCGCGATCGTCATGTTGGCGCGTTCGGCCATTTCCAGCATCTGCTTGGCGGAGGCAAACGGGAACGGCACCTTCCTGTCGCTGGAGCGCGCCTTGCTGGCACGCATCTGCTCCAGTTCCGTATCCGTCACGACGAAGCCGCCGCCAACGGAATAATAGACCCGCTTGAGCAGCAGCCGGTCGTCGCGGTCATAGGCGGAAAAGGTCATGCCGTTGGCGTGGCCCGGCAGCGGGTTCTTCTTGTCGAAGATCAGGTCGGTCTTCGGCTGGAAGGCGTAACCGGGATGGCCGGGCGGAGTCACGCGGCCGGTGCGCTCGACCTCTTCCACGATGGCATCCATACGGTCGGGATCGACCGTGTCAGGCTTTTCGCCCATCAGCCCCAGAATGACCGCGCGGTCAGAACCGTGGCCGACGCCGGTATAGGCGAGCGAGCCGTGCAGGCTCATGCGGACAGCCCCGACCTGCGCGCCGGACGGGCGCGGCCAGTCGCTGGAGAGAAGCAGATCCAGAAAACGGTTCGCCGCGGACATCGGCCCCATCGTGTGGGAGCTCGACGGACCGATACCGATCTTGAAGACATCAAAAACCGAAAGGAACATTCCCGGACTTCTCCTTGCCGCGGCAGGCTATGCTGTGACCGCCGAAGCTACGTTATCACGCGTTGCGTTCATGGCGATCGCCCGACATTGGGTTTTACGGGTGCGACATGCCCCAAAACAAAAGCAGCGCGTCTTGGAAGAGCGCGCTGCTTTATATAGGGGCTGTGGCCCGGTCTTTTCAGATGCCGCCAAACAGATGGGCGATGACCAGAATGATGCCAAAACCGAGAACTGCACGGACGGTGATGCCCCAGCAGGACTTCTGAACGGTACTTTCCATGATTTCCCCAAGTGGAAGATGTCGAGCGGCAGCCGTCATCGGCGCCGACGGGGTGCTTTTTAATGAAGATTTGATGAAGACGCAATCGGCAAAGATGGCCAAAGCAAGGCGCGATGAGCATAAGAGACCCGCGCCAGACGCATGACCTGTCGCAAAATCAGATGCTTGAGTGCGACGGGGCACATTATGCATCCGCCCCAATCCCGCCTCAGGTCTGAACGGCGCAAACACGGCTTTCGCAGCCGCTTGCAAAATGCAAAAACCGTGGCACAACGCTTGGACATGAGCACCCCGGATCTCGTCGCCCTCGCCATTTTCATCGTCCTGTGGATCGGGTATTCCTCGATCACCGACCGCAAGCGTCTGTTCAACCGCGTCAGCCTCACCCGCGCGATGAGTTCACAGCGCGCGCGCTGGATCCGCAACGCCATGCAGCGCGACCTGCGCATGATCGACACGCAGATCATGGCAGGGCTTCAGAACGGCACGGCCTTTTTCGCGTCGACGTCACTGCTGGCGCTCGGCAGCTGCTTTGCGCTGCTCGGCGCCACCGAGCAGGTCTTCGCGATCTTCAACGACCTGCCCGGCGTGTTCCGTGCCAGCCGCGCCGGCTTCGAGATGAAGGTCGGCGGGCTCGCCGTGATCTTCGGCTACGCCTTCTTCAAATTCGGCTGGTCCTATCGGCTGTTCAACTACTGCACCATTCTCCTGGGCGCCATTCCGATGAGCGGCGAGATCCACAAGGATCCAGCCGGCGCCGATCTGGCCGCCGACCGCGTCATCCGCATGAACATTCTCGCGGCCAAGCACTTCAACATGGGGCTTCGGGCGATTTTTCTGTCAATCGGATATCTCGGCTGGTTCGTCAGCCCCTACCTCTTCATCGCGACGACCATCGGCATCATCATCGTGCTCGTGCGCCGGCAGTTCTATTCGGAAGCCCGCCTAGCTGTCCTTGAAAGTCTCGACTGAGGCTTTGTCATCTCCCGATTTGCCACCTTTCGGCCATCCGCCCGGCGCAAGCTTGGCGTGACATTCTATAATGGATCCATGCAATGCGGCGACCCCGACCCATGACGACGACGGTGATTGACGGAGATGCGCAGGAAACAGGCACGGCAACCCGGCCGCTGCCGCGCATACCACTGATCGACCAGGCGCGCGGCGTCGCGCTGATCGCCATGGCGATCTACCATTTCACCTGGGACCTCGGCTATTTCGGCTATATCGACGCGGAAACGGCAACGACGGGCGGCTGGCGCATCTTCGCGCGCCTCATTGCCGGTAGCTTCCTCTTCCTGGTCGGCTTCAGCTTGGTACTTGGCCACGCCCGAGGGTTCCGGCCGAGGCCGTATTTCATCCGCCTTGGCAAAATCGCCCTTGCCGCAGCCGCCATCAGCGTGGCGACGTGGTTCGCCTTCCCGGACACCTTCATCTTCTTCGGCATCCTGCACGCAATCGTGGCATCGAGCCTGATCGGCCTTGTCTTCGTGCGGCTGCCGGTCGTCGTGACGCTGCTGGCGGCGGCCGCCGCCGTGGCCGCACCGCTTTACCTGCGCGCGCCGCTGTTCGACCATCCCGCGCTATGGTGGGTCGGGCTCTCGGTCGATATTCCGCGCTCGAACGACTATGTGCCGCTCCTGCCGTGGATCGCACCCGTGCTGCTCGGCATCGCGCTCGCCAGACTGTTCGTTGCGAGCACGCTTCCCGCGCGTCTCGCCGGTTTCGGCCACACCACACAACGCTGGCGGAAAACCCTGCTGGAGCAGGCCGGCCGCCACAGTCTCGCCATCTACCTTGTGCATCAGCCCCTGCTGATCGCGCTCGTCTATGGTGCCTTTCTCGTCATTCCGCCTGTTGCGGCGAATCCGATGGAAGCGTATACCAAGAGTTGCACGAAAACCTGCGAAAGCGAGCGCGGTCCCGGCTTCTGCCAGAGCTTCTGCAGCTGCACGCTGGACAGTCTTGTAAATGAGAACCTGTTCGCCGACCTCAACCGGGGCGCGATCAACGTGGCGACGGACGAGCGGATCACCCGCATGTCGTCACAGTGCACGGCGGCTGCAGAGGCGACGACCGACCTGAAGGAGTAGGATCATGAATGCCTATCGCATGAAACCGCTCGCCTTTCCCTGGCCGCCCTTCATCTATGGCGCGGCCATTGCGGCAGCCTTCCTGCTTCAGGCCTATTTCCCGCTGTCGGTGGCGGAAACCAATATCTGGATCGCGCGGGCGGCCGGCGGCGTGCTGATCGCCACGGCAGTCATTCTCGATGTCTGGGCGATGCGCACGCTGGTCGACTGCCACACGACGATCCTGCCGAACCGCTGCTCCACCCACCTCGTGACGTCAGGCCCCTATCGATTCACCCGCAATCCGATCTATCTCGGCTATACGCTGGCGACGGCCGGCATCGGTCTTGCGATGCTCAATCCCTGGTGCATCGTGACGGCCATGGCCGCCGCGGCCCTGACCAGCCTCGTCGCCATCAAGCGCGAGGAACTGCACCTGCTCTCCCGCTTCGGCGTGGATTTCGAGCGCTACTGCCACCATACGACACGCTGGATCTGAGCAGCGCAGTAAGCCGGCGACCGGTTTATAATCATCGTCGTGAAGGCAAAGATTAAGTGCCTACGCCGATCTCGGCGAGGCGCGTGAGACAGGCTTCTTCGACATTGTCGAGTTCGGCCAGTGTTTCCTCGATGTCGCGCCGCTTCTGGCGCAGCTCTTCCCGCTTTTCGCTGACCTTCGTCATCAGCAGTTCGAGCTGCCCGATCTCGCCCGGCGGATCCTTGTAGACGCGAATGATGTCGCGAATTTCGGCGATGGTGAAGCCGATGCGCCGGCCGCGCAGGATTTCCTGAATGAGGCGGCGGTCAGCGGGGCGGAAAAGACGGGTCCGACCACGACGCTCGGGATTGATCAGCCCCTCGTCCTCGTAGAAGCGCAAGGTCCGGGTGGAGACGCCGAATTCACGCGTCAACTCGGTTATGGTATAGTATTTGTCCACGCCTGCTCCGATCCTCTATGGACCGGCATACTATTGACTTTTACGTATAAGTCAATTTTTCCGTCTTCCCAACACCTTCGCATCCCTAGCGGACGGCAAACCACCAGGTCGCCAGCCCCAGAAAGGCGAGGAAGCCGACGATGTCGGTAACGGCGGTGACGAAGACGCTTGAGGAGACCGCGGGGTCGGCGCCCGCGCGGTCGAGCAACATGGGGATCATGATGCCGGCAAGGGCGGCCGCGCACATATTGATCAGCATGGCGGCGGCGATCACGCCGCCGATATTGAGATCGTGGAACCAGAAGGCCGCGACCGAGCCGATGGCAAGCCCGAAAGCCAGGCCGTGCAGGACGCCGACGCCCGCCTCGCGCCGCACGACGCGCCAGGCATTGTGAATGTCGAGGTCGCGCGTGGCGAGCGCCCGCACCGTGACCGTCATGGTCTGGGAAGCAGCATTGCCGCCCATGCCGGCGACGATCGGCATCAGCACGGCAAGTGCCACAATCTCCTCGATGGTCGCCTCGAACATGGAGATGACGGAAGCGGCAAGGAAGGCAGTGAGCAGGTTGACCAGAAGCCAAGGCGCGCGCGACCGGACAGTGTCGATGGTGGTATCCGACAACTCTTCGTCGCCGACACCGCCGAGGCGCATCAGGTCTTCTTCGGCCTCTTCCTGAATAACGTCCACCACGTCGTCGATGGTCAGAACACCGACAAGGCGGCCGTTCTCGTCCACAACGGCGGCGGAGAGAAGGTCGTACTGCTCGAAAAGCTGGGCGGCCTCCTCCTGGTCCATGTCGGCCGGGATGGGGTGGTTCGTCTCGCGCATGACCGTTTCGATCTTCGCGCTGCGCGCCGTGCGAAGAATACGGTCGAGATCGATGGCGCCGAGCAGGCGGAAGGTCGGATCGATGACGAATATCTGCGAGAAGCTCTCCGGCAGGTCGGCATCTTCGCGCAGGTAATCGATGGTCTGGCCGATTGTCCAGAACGGCGGCACGGCGACGAATTCCGTTTGCATGCGCCGGCCCGCGGTGCTCTCCGGGTAATCCAGCGAGCGGCGCAGGCGGATGCGCTCGGTAAACGGCAGCTTGGACAGGATTTCGTCCTGATCGGCCTCGTCGAGGTCTTCCAGAATGTAGACGGCGTCGTCCGAATCCATCTCGCCGATGGCCGCGGCGATCTGCTCGTTGGGCATGTGCTCGACGATGTCGAGACGGATCGCCTCATCGACCTCCGTCAGCGCTGACAGGTCGAAATCATCGCCCAGAAGCGAAACGAGCTGGTGACGCTGTTCCGGTTGGATGGCCTCAAGAAGGTCGCCCAGTTCCGATTCATGCAGCCGCAGCACATGACGGCGCAGGAACAGGAGGTCTCGGTCGGCAATCGCCGCACCGACATGCATGAGGAAATCCGAGCGGATCGAGCCGTCCTCGGCATAGATATCCTCGGCCGGAAAATTGGCCTGCTCGGTCTGCCCTTCGCGGATACGGTCGTCGTCACCGGTGTTTTCCATCGGGGCGCTCCTTGTATCGGCTCGTCCCGCGCGGCACTTCGGCGAAGCGGGAACGATTGGGATTGCTGGGCAGGGCTCGGCGCGAAGCCCTGGTCGGAAGAGCCTCGCTTTCCATCGTGCTAAAGCAAAGCGCCCGGCCGGTCCATTGCCGAACAAGGCAAATGGTAGGGCGGCAAAAGAATTTAACAAGCTGTTGCAAATCAACGCTATTCGCGTCGCATCGGCCGCCGGCGAGCGGCGCACATTCCCCACATGGCGCAAACACGCTAGGAACGCGCCAGCAACACACGAGCGGAGCAATCATGGCGATCCTGCCCATCCTTCGTTTTCCTGATCCGGGCCTGCGTATTGCCTGCCGGCCTGTCACAGTCTTCGATAGCCGCCTGGCCACGCTTGCGAGCGACCTTGCCGACACGATGCGTGCGGCACCCGGCATCGGCATCACCACCGCCCATGTCGGCATTTACGAACGCCTCACGGTCATCGAGCTCGACGGCCCGGCTTCGCAACGGGTCTATGTCAACCCGCAGGTAACATGGTCATCGCCGGGCATGCAGCGCCACACGGAGGGAAGCGTCTCCATGCCCGGCGTGACCGACGAGGTGGAGCGCCCTGCCCGCATCCGCGTTTCCTGGCAGGATCTCCAGGGCCGAAGCCATGAGGAGGAAGCGGATGGCCTTCTGGCCGTGTGCCTGCAGCACGAGATCGACCAGCTCGACGGCATCTTCTGGATCGACCGCCTCTCTCGGCTGAAGCGGGAGCGCATCGTCAGGAAGTTCAGGAAGACCGGCGCCTAAAGCGCAAAAAGGTCGGAACCACGCGCGGGGCAACACGTTTCTGCTCTATCCATCCCCGTGAAAAGGAGAAGACCGATGGTCACTGCAAACCAGATTCGCGAACATATGGAAGTCAAGGCTGCCGATGGCCGCCATGTCGGCACGGTCGACCATATGGAAGGCGACAGCCGCATCAAGCTGACTCGTAACGATTCCGACGACGGTCAGCACCACCTCATTCCGCTCGACTGGGTCGATCACGTCGATTCCCATGTGCATCTCAACAAGGACGCCGAGGATGTGAAGCGCGAATGGTCGTCAATGAACTGACCACGCAGCTCGCAAAAGACCAGGGAAGCCCGCCGCAAGGCGGGTTTTCCGTATGTGGATGACGGAACGATCCTCGCCCGCATTGCCGCCGCTTCCCCTCAACGACAAAAAATTGCTCGACAGCGACGTGGCGCTCTTGCCAAAACACAGGCAAGGCCGTTATCTGGGATCGACCTCGCTGGGAGAAACCGGCTGCCTCGATGAAGGGTAGCGCCGGTGCCGAAGGAGCAACCGCCCCGGAAACTCTCAGGCAAAAGGACCAGCAAGGTGCCGTCGAAACTCTGGAGAGAAGCGCGTGAGCGCTCGCCGAAGGGATAACAATCTCAGGCGAAGGGACAGAGGGGGCTCAGGAGAACGGCGCAGCTGCGCCTGAATTGTGAGCCGGCGCCTGGAGGATCAGGCGCCCAACGACTGGAGGGCGCCTTTGGACGGATCGTCTGAACTCAAGAAAACCCCGCTTCACGCGCTGAACGTTTCGCTCGGCGGCCGTATGGTGCCGTTTGCCGGCTATGACATGCCGGTACAGTACCCCG
>Ga0160495_100382_pt1 | contig 24748 bp, 22 predicted proteins | sample DID4MG_4_FD_108251 | JGI IMG/M metagenome (GOLD analysis project Ga0160495, IMG submission 108251) | Enriched soil microbial communities from UW Madison campus, WI, USA - DID2933_E24_FP4 MG | ecosystem: Environmental > Terrestrial > Soil > Unclassified | place: USA: Madison, Wisconsin | collected... | reverse complement strand
TTTTCGCGAGATGTTGGGCATCAAACAAGAGGCACTGGCTATAGCCTTAGGTGAAGATTGGAGCCAAAAAAGAGTTTCTTTAATGGAACAACGGGAAACTATCGAAACGAACTTACTAACACAGGTAGCCGAAATATTCAAAATACCGGTAGAAGCTATCGAAAATCTTGACGAAGAACAAGCTGTGAATATTATTTCTAATACATTTGGCGATGGCTCAATTGGCTATCAAGGTTATCAAAAGAATGAAAACTGCACCTTCCATCCTATCGATAAATTAGTCCAGCTTCACGAAGAGAAAATTGCGCTATACGAGCGTATGCTGAAGGAAAAGGATGAAATGATGGCACGCCTGGAAAAGCTCATCGAAAATAAATAACCTATTAGTCACACCTGACAGGTTTTAAAAACCTGTCAGGTGTATAACTTTAAGAACAAAAAAACTACGGCCGCAACCGTAGTTTTTTTATACTTTAAACCGATAACCAATAGCGCGGATTTCTAATCCGTGCTATCAAGATAACCTATGAATCACACCTGTCAGGTGTAATGTTAATAACCATCTAATCTTCGATTTCAAAACTATACTCATCAAGATACCAATCAAAAACATAGTAGGTCATCATGGTAGTATGAGAAAACTCGATTAAACAAGGTTCATATGATCTAACAGCATCTATTCCCTTTTTAGGATCGATACATTTACCATTCTCATAATAAAAATTACAGAAATAACGTGCGTTCGGCACATTTGGATCAATTACTTTATGCTTTATAAATTCCTGTAATTGTGCTGCTGTTACAGGATTAAATTCACAATTTTCATATATGTCGAAATACATGAACTCTTCATCTGTATACAGTATAAATTCTGAGTCAGTAATTACCTTAATTAATTTTCTAATGGTTTCTATTTCGTACTTCTTGCCTAAATAATGTTGCACAATTTCTGTTTCTTCTGGTATCAAGCTATGGTGTAATTGCGCTAAATCGATCGCTATTTTTCCAATAATCATTGTTTCTATTTTTAATATATTATAACCGCTGTTTCTGATTACTCAACCGTAAAAAAACGTATTTGAATGGTTTAATTACGATGATTCGTTCGCTAACTTTTACTATTATAGTCCTGAAAACCATCGGAAAAGAATTCCATTGGCGTTATATTGTAATAATTCAGAAGAAAAGAAAGAGTCGATATTGAACAGTTTACTTTTCCATATTCTACCCTTGCTACATTTATTTTGGTATCCTCAATTACCGCCTCAATAGAAAGACCTCTGAACTGTCTAATTCGTCTAAGTTTGGCACCAATTATATTGATAAAAATAGGGTCTCTTAGTTGTTTTTTCATCATACGCAAATTTGATCAAATATAAGTTAAATTCACCTTTACAAATTCCGATAGTGCGTATAAATCTGTACTATCAAGTATTGAATAAGCGGTAAAAGATCACACCTGACAGGTTTTTAAAACCTGTCAGGTGTTTTGTTATTTGTCCCGATAGCCAAAGCATAAAGTCTTATAAATCAAATATAAACAAAAATGTTTATATTTGTACTATGAATTTATGGCTCGAAAAATACAAAGGTATCCATCCAGGAATAGTGCTAGACAGAGCACTTAAAAAACGTGCTATCAAACAACGTCCTTTTGCATTGGCGTTACAGGAACATCCGCAAACCATTAATGCCATCATTAAAGGAAAAAGAAGCATCAGTATTCCATTGGCTTTCAAAATCGAACGGGAACTCGAACTCGAAGAAGGTACTTTGGTAGTATTACAAACCTATTACGATATTAAAAAAGCGAAAGAGAAAGAAGTTCAGAAAACACCCGATCTGACTATTCTTAGCAAACATTTGTTTTGGGACACCAATAGCAATCATATCGATTGGGAACAACAATATCGAGCCGTTATTCAGCGCGTTTACGAACGCGGAACCGAAACGGATAAAAAAGAAATAACACGTTTCTATGGCAGCGAAAAAGTAAAACAGGCATTAAAAGAATCCGAAGAAAGAATCCCTTATACCGTTTATAAACCAAAGTAACAACAAATTGTTATGCTATATTATAATACCGTTAGCACCCCTTTAAAAGATATGTTACTTACCGTAATGCAATCACCGGTATTCGAGTCGTTCCGATTAGTTGGCGGTACAGCATTGAGTCTACAGTTAGGCCATCGTATATCGATTGATATTGATTTGTTTAGCGATGTTCCATATGGCAATATTAATTTTAAGGCTATAGATGCTTTTATAGAGGGTGCCTTTGCATATCATGATCATTTGAGAGATATTGTACCAGCAATGGGAAAATCATATAGTATAGGTCCCGATAAAGATCATGTTATAAAATTGGATGTATTTTATACCGATACCTTTATACAAGTACCGCTTTTGGAAGATACGATTAGAATGGCTACAACAGAAGAAATTATAGCTATGAAAATCGATGTGATACAACGTGGCGGACGCAAAAAAGATTTTTGGGATTTGCACGAATTATTACCGAATTATGATATTGACACGATGCTTTCTTTACACGAAAAGCGTTATCCATATAATCATAATAGAAAGCTTATAGTACAGAATCTAACCAATTTTAAACTGGCAGATAATGATTTTGATCCGATATGCTTACGTGGTAAGTATTGGGAGTTTATAAAAGAAGATATTGAAGAAACGGTAAAAGATCACACCTGACAGGTTTTTAAAACCTGTCAGGTGTAAGTAACATTTAAAAACAAAAAAACTACGGTTCCGACCGTAGTTTTTTTATACCCGATAGCCCAATAGCGCGGATTTGCAATCCGTGCTATAAGTATTGAAGAAGCGGTAAAAGATCACACCTGACAGGTTTTGAGAACCTGTCAGGTGTAAGCAACTTTTAGAAACAAAAAAACTACGGTCGGAACCGTAGTTTTTTTATACTTAAATCGGATTAATTATACCAATGCTGCTGCTAAAACGATTTCGGCTTTTAGCAATTGTGAAATCGGACAGTTTTCTTTGGCATCCAAAGCCGCTTTCTGGAACGCTTCTTCCGAAATTCCCGGTACGCTGGCTTTTACGTCCAATTGTACCTGAGTGATCTTCCCATCTTCGAAAACCACTTTAACATTCGTATCGATATTATCGGCTGTAAATCCGGCTTCGTTTAATACGAAACTTAACTTCATCGAAAAACAACCGGCATGTGCCGCACCAATCAACTCTTCGGGATTGGTTCCTACACCGTCTTCAAAACGGGTTTTAAACGACAAATTGGCGTTGTTTAATGTTGTACTTTGCGTGGATACGGAACCTTTTCCTTCCATACCGCTACCTTTCCAGTTGGCACTGGCTCTTCTTATTAATTTCATAGTTGTTCGTTTTTTTTAGCTCCTATAAAGTTAACTATTTCATTTAAACAAAAAGTTAAATCACGTTATCAAGTTTTTCAACCTTTCAAATGGGTACTAAAATCTGATGTTTACGATTTTTATTCCCTTCGGTCTCAAAAAACACACTAGTCGCACCTAATATTATAATAATGTTACTTAATAATCATTATTATGCTATATAAGCACCTTTAAATGTATTTCATCGATAAAAAACAACACTTTATCGATATGTTTGTTTTTTTAACGGTATAAAATTTTAGAATCAAGAAAAAAGTATAATTTTATAACAAAGCCCCCCAACAATTTACCGGAATAGTACAATATGTAATCATTATTGTTAAAAATCAAGTGCTATGTATACAAAAAGAAACAAAACAATTAGCAAAAAGTTCATATTTTGGCCTAAAAATATTGGTTACTTATTAATTTTCTGGGCTGTCATTCAAACACTTTTATACCAGTATCTTGATTTAAAATGGATCACATTGCAGTGGATTCCCGTTGCGATTATCGGTTTGTTATCACTCATTGTTTTTAGTCTGAAGAACATACGAATACAAAAACACCGTTCCGAAACCGATATGCTGTGGAATACAATTATTCGTACAAGTACTACGTGGACCTCTTTTTTGCAAAACAGCTTTGCAATAAAAGCAGAAATCTATCAGGAATTAAAAAACAGACATCAGGCATGGCTGATAGTACTTCAAAATCAGTTAAACTCACAGCAAGAAAACGAAACCATTTGCCTAAGAACCGAATTGGCACCATTGATTTCACAAAATGAGATCGATTATATCTGCAATCAAAAAAACAGTGCCAAACAGCTTATGGCTTTACAATCGCATCGGGTAAAAGAATTATTTGATCAAGGCATCATTGACAACAACCAGCATTTGACCTTACTGGGACATCTGGCCGATTATTACGAACTGCAATTGCGTTGTGAAAAAAAGAATCAGCATTCGGATAGCTCCCTATTGGCGACAATCAGCTTAATACTGATTCAATTATTTATTATACTGCTGCCATTTGGATTGATCAATGAATTCCAAAAGATAAAAAGCGACTATGTATTGTTAACGATTCCGTTGTGCATACTCCTTTCGATCTTCTTTATTTTTACCGAACAACAGGCACAAAAAAATCAAAAAGTCAGTCCGGTCTCTTTTTAGCCCTTTATAAAGCAAACAAAAGCACCTTCAGGAGGTGCTTTTTTAATGGCTCGTTGCTACCAAAAAGTTAATTTTTTGCCAAATACCAAATCCTTATTGAAAAAGCAGTACTTTTACCGACTGATTAGTCGATCTAAAATTATGGACAAACAAAAAGAAATCCTTGCCACTGCTTTAAAACTATTTGTAGACTACGGTTTCCACGGAACGGCAACCAGTAAGATTGCAAAAGAAGCCGGTGTGGCCAACGGTACTTTATTCCATTATTATAAGACTAAAGAAGATTTGATCATCGCGCTTTATATCGATATCAAGTTACGGGTAGCCCAACATATTGAAAGCTATCGTGACGAGCATACCGAATATAAAGAACACTTTAAAAAACAATTTATCGGCTTGATGTTATGGTCGTTGGAAAACGATTATGAGTTCCGTTTTATTCAGCAATTTTACTTTTCGCCTTATGCTTCGCTAATGGATTATGAAGAAATTCAGAAGTTATCCAAAAAAGGATGCGAAGAACTGGAAGAAGCTATGGAACAAAATCATATCAAAAAACAACCGATCGATTACCTGATTGCTATCGTTAACAATTACGTTTTCGGAATACAACAATATTTACGACAATCGAAACTAACTACAGAAGAGAAAAAAGAAGTGATCTATAACTCCTACGAAACCCTTTGGATTATGATTAGTTAATCCTTTTTTTTAAACACTATAGAGTGATTAGTCAATCTAAACTATTCTAAAAAACCATGCTTTTACGAAAAATTATGATAACCCTTTGCATCTTACTTCTATCCTTTACTATTGGCGTTTATTTCTTTATGCAACAGCCCAAATTTGGAAAACTTCCATCGGGCGAACGATTGGAACGCATTAAAAAATCACCAAACTTCCGTGACGGACAGTTTCAGAATAGCAGCGAAACACCCGATCTCACCGAAGGTGCCAGTTATTTTTCGGTTTTAAAGGAATTTATATTTAAAGAAAACACCCGTGTAAAACCAACGTCCGAATTACCAGCCGTAAAAACCGACCTGCATAAAATCACTCCAAATGAAGATGTCTTTATCTGGTTTGGTCATTCCTCCTATTTCCTGCAAACCAACGGTATTAAATTCCTGATCGATCCGGTTTTTAGCGGAGCCGCCTCTCCTATCCGGATGACAACCAAAAGTTTTGGCGGTAGCGATCGTTATAGCACAGCGGATATTCCGGAAATCGATTATTTGATCATCACACATGATCACTGGGATCATCTTGATTATGAAACGGTAAAAAATCTAAAAAGCAAAGTTAAAACCGTAATCTGTGGATTAGGCGTTGGCGAACACCTGGAATATTGGGGCTATGATAAATCGCGTATTATCGAAAAAGACTGGCACGAAACTATTGAGTTGATCAATAACACAAAATTACATACCACACCGGCACGTCACTTTTCCGGCAGAGGGCTTTCCCGAAACAAATCGTTATGGTTATCGTTTGTATTGGAAACACCGGACAAAAGAATCTTTATCGGTGGTGATGGCGGATATGATAATCATTTCAAGGCAATCGGAGAAAAATTCGGTCCGTTTGATTTGGCCATTATTGAATGCGGACAATATGATAAAAACTGGAAATATATCCATTTAATGCCCGAAGAAGTACTACAAGTCGCAAAGGATTTGAATGCCGAAAAGCTTATTCCGGTTCACTGGAGTAAATTTTCGCTGGCCAATCACAATTGGGACGAACCAATTTCCCGTCTGGAAGCCTTAAACGACAATCCTACCTTACGTCTTTGTACGCCTATGATTGGTGAAAAGATGAATCTCGATGTCAATACAACCTTCACCCAATGGTGGAAAAACATAAATTAAACCGACTAAAACCGATGTTGTATATCTTTAAAACCACCGTCAAAAAGAAAAAAGACGTTAAAGCCATAAGTCGTATTTTCGAAGCAAGCGGCAACATTGCCCATTTTAATTTTGATCTGGAAGACTGTGATAAAATCCTTCGTGTAAAAAGTGAAAGCCTAAAAGCTCCGGAAATCATCGCATTGGTTTCCCATTTAAAGCATTTCTATGAAGAACTTTAGCATTAAACAAACAACAATTATTTTGTTTTATTCGTGAATTTTCGTCTATAAATATCAATTTTTATTATTTTTATCGCACCAATAAGCCCTATAATGAGCCACGATAAAATACGCGACCACATTGATTGTTTAAACTGTGGAAAAATTGTAACCGATAAATACTGTCCGAATTGCGGCCAGGATAATACCGAATCCCGAAAGTCCTTTCACTATCTGTTTACACATTTTGTAGAAGATTTTACGCATTATGACAATGCCTTCTGGAAAACCATGAAATATTTGTTGTTTCGTCCTTCACGCCTTACCCGCGAATATCTTGTTGGAAAACGTAAACACTATGTAGCTCCGGTAAAGCTGTATATTTTTATCAGTTTTATAACCTTTTTCCTTCCGGGTGTACTTCCGGAAATTGATCACGATAACGAAACGCAACGTGAGGTGCGTAAGGCGGAAGCTCATAAATATGATTACAACTACGAGGAGGCTGATTCGATTATGAAAGCAACCACTGGTAGAAAAATACCTACAATTGGAAACTATAGTTCGGTAAAAGAATACGATTCGATACAAAAGACACTTCCGGCAGCAAAAAAGGGTTCCAAGCTAATGGAAAAATTTGAAAGAAGGCTGGCCGAAATAAACGAAAAATATACCACAAAAGAAGTCATTGGAAAATTCAAGGAATCCTTTATTCATAACCTTCCAAAAGTACTTTTCCTCTATTTGCCATTATTTGCTTTTTCGCTATGGCTGTTTCACAATAAAAAGAAATGGTACTATTTTGAGCACGGTATTTTTACGCTCCATTATTTTTCATTCCTGCTACTCAACACCATGCTGATTCTAACACTGAGCTGGTTCTTGAAACTATTCGGCGATAATGGCTTTCTAACATTTTTAGAGTTTGTACTAACCTGTATTTATCTGGGTTGGGGCTTTACCTACTTTTTTAAAGCACACCGGTTTTTCTACGGCGAAAAACGCTATATCTCCAATCTAAAGAGTTTGGTATTGTTTTTTGTCAATTCGTTCCTTATAACGGTTGTGCTGTTACTGTTTATCATTTATACCCTATTATACCTTCATTAATTTGAATTTATTCTAAAAAGTACGACGTTTCATTTTAATGAAATAGTCGTACTTTTGTGTATCTAAATTTTTTAAAATGCAACATATTATTGATCGTTTTATCAGTTATGTAACTGTTGACACCGAATCTGATCCGAATTCCGATACCACTCCAAGTACAGCCAAACAATGGGATTTGGCCAATCAATTAGTTGAAGAGTTAAAAGCCATTGGTATGGAAGAGGTAACCATCGACGCCAATGCGTATATCATGGCTACCCTACCGAGTAATGTGGAACACGAAGTACCGACTATCGGTTTTATTTCGCATTTTGATACCACTCCCGATTTTACCGGAGCGAATATCAAACCACAGATCGTAGAAAACTACGACGGAAAAGACATCATCTTAAACAAAGAACAAAACATTGTATTATCGCCAGGTTATTTTAAAGATTTGTTGCAATACAAAGGACAAACGCTTATCACTACCGACGGTACGACGCTTTTAGGAGCCGACGATAAAGCCGGAATTACTGAGATTGTAACGGCTATGGAATACCTGATCAATAATCCGGAAATCAAACACGGAAAGATTCGTGTTGGCTTTACGCCAGATGAAGAAATTGGTCGTGGTGCGCATAAATTTGATGTTGAAAAATTTGGTGCTGATTGGGCCTATACCATGGACGGAAGTCAGATTGGTGAACTGGAATATGAGAACTTTAATGCCGCCGGAGCCAAACTTACTTTTAGCGGAAAAAGCGTTCACCCGGGTTATGCCAAAGGGAAAATGATCAACTCAATGTTGTTGGCTAACAAATTCATTTCCAAGTTACCAAAACACGAAACGCCACAAGAAACCAAAGGCTACGAAGGCTTCTTCCATGTAACCGGAATTAACGGTAGTATTGAAGAAACCAAAGTAGAATTAATTATCCGTGACCACGATCGTAAAAAATTCGAAAAACGCAAAAAGGCAGTTGAAAAAATAGCGGACAAGATCAATAAAAAATTCGCAAAACAATTCGGCGGACCGATTGTTAGCTGTGAAATTAAAGACAGTTACTACAACATGCGTGAAAAAGTGGAACCGGTAATCCACATTGTAGAAGTAGCCGAAAAAGCGATGAAGGAATTGGGGATCAAACCGATTATCAAACCGATTCGCGGTGGAACCGACGGTTGTCAGTTATCCTATATGGGACTACCGTGTCCGAATATCTTTGCCGGCGGTCATAATTTCCACGGAAAATACGAATATGTACCGGTAGAAAGCATGCAAAAAGCGGTAGACGTTATCGTAAAAATAGCCGAATTAACGGCCGCAAAAAAATAAATCCGAATGGATGAAAAACACAAATGGGACAAGGTAAACCAATGGGAAGAAGAACTGGATTATTTAAAAACAATCCTGCTTCAAACCGAGTTGGTTGAAACCACCAAATGGGGTGGCCCGACCTATACCTATAACGGCAAAAACGTATTGGGAATTGGCGGGTTTAAATCCTATGTTGGCATTTGGTTTTTCAACGGAATCTTCCTAAAAGATCCGCATAAAGTTTTGGTTAACGCCCAGGAAGGCGTTACCAAGGCTTTACGCCAATGGCGCTTTCAATCGAAAGCCGATATGGACGAAAAACTGATTTTACAGTATGTCCTGGAAGCCATTGCAAATGAAAAAGCCGGTGTTCATTTTAAGCCGGAAAAAAGAGAAGCGTTACAATCGGAATACCTGCAACAACAATTAGTACAGGATGCGAATCTACAAAATGCTTTTTCTCAATTTACCCCTTATAAACAAAAAGAATTTATCGAATACATAGCTACTGCCAAGCAGGAAAAAACCAAATTAAGTCGGTTTGAGAAGATTAAACCCCTAATCTTAGCTGGCATTGGTCTAAATGATAAATATCGTTAAGATTTCTTAAATTAACCTAAAACCTTTAAGATAAAGACAATATCCATTTTGTTTGTTTAACAAAATATCAAAATATTATTAATTTTATTGCAATAATACAATTACCTTACAAAAACACGTAATTTTACCTAATATCGATCCTGTGCGTTTGCCTAGTTTTGTATAAACTTAACCACAAAATTTATATTTATGGAACAAATTATTGGACAAATCCAGGCTTTCGGATTTGGTTTTGCACCTGCACAGTGGGCATTTTGCGACGGACAAATTATGTCAATTGCACAAAACACAGCTCTATTTTCATTACTTGGAACAACTTTTGGAGGAAACGGACAAACTACATTTGCCTTACCAGACTTAAGAGGACGTTCTATCGTTCACCCAGGATCAGGACCAGGATTAACACCAGTTCAGTGGGGAGAATCAGGAGGAGCACAAAACATTACCTTGTCACTTTCTAACATTCCGGCACACGTTCACCCAATTGTTCCAGGAACCGGAGCAGGACAAGTAAACATTGCAACCGTTATCCATACAAACACGGGTAATCCAACCAACGAATCAGACAACGGAAACAACAGTTTTGGTACAGGTGGAGCTGCTGCAAACGCTTATAGTGAGCCACCATTTGCAGGTACAGACAAAGTAGGAAACATCACTACTTCTATTAGCGGAACTACAGGTATTGCAGGAAGCAGCTTACCATTTTCGATCCGTAACCCTTATTTAGGAATTTACACAAGTATCGCATTATACGGTATCTTCCCTTCTCGTAATTAACGAAAGTAAATAGTTAATCGTAAAGGAGAGGAAGAATCTATTTTCGTCCTCTCCTATTATTTTTTTAAATGAGTACAGTAACTAAAATAGGAATCCTAATCCCGCAATCCAAGCAGTATAAAACATTGGATCGGGATTTTATTCGTGGTATCAAACTCAACAATCTAAACGCTCAATACTATGTAGAGAGTATTGGAATTGGTGCCAACGAACAATTGATCATTGATAAAATACAAAAGCTTTATTTTCAGGAAGGAATCAATATTATGATTGGTTTTTTCGGACATCATAACATGAGTCGCGTCTATGAATATGCTTCGGATAACGACATATTATTAATCGCTTCCGACATTGGTGCTACCGTACCTTACGGGATAAAAAAACAAAAAGGTATTTATATCAATTCCTACGGACTAACCGAATCGTGTTTTTTATTAGGAAATCATTTTTCAGAAAAGAATTATGATAAAATTGCGACAGCAACCTCCTATTACGATTCCGGCTACGGAATGTTATCGGCAATCGAAACATCCCTCAACAAAAATAATATGATGTTCTCCGGACATTATATTACCCCTTTTTATCCTCGGGAAAACGAAGCCGAATGCATGCAATTAACTCTAGACCACTACAAACCTGAAGTGGTATTTGCGTTTTACAGCGGTTTGTATGCCGAAGAGAACGCCTCTTTTATTCGCACCAACAAAGTAGCACAACACTATACCTTTTACACCACGCCTTTTGCAATTAACGAAAGTATTATTAGCGAATACCAAGCTCAGGCCTTTCCACTTTATGTAGTGGCTTCCTGGTTTGAAAATTTTGCCCATACTTCTGATTGTTCTTTTAACATGTTATTCAAAGAACAATATGACGATGCAGCTACCGTATTCGCGCTATTAGGTTATGAAAACGGCGCTTTGTTAGCGAATTTATTAGAAACGGCAGAGAGTACTGACACCCGCACGTTGTTGCGTCATATCAGTACTATAAAAATCGATGGCCCACGAGGATCAATACAATTTGATCCCGAAACCAACCGTACAAAATTTGATCATCACATTTATAAACTGGAACGCAACTCAGATGATCAAGTGTTATTTGAACGAGTGGCAACACTTAACAACGAAGGACACTTTATTACTGAAGTAACGGAACAGGATATGCCCCCTAAAATCGGTGGATGGCAAAATGCCTATTTATGTCATTAAAAATTTAACCTCAATTATTATTCACATGAAGCAGAGATTACTCGCAACCCTCGTATTCCTCTGTACATTCTTTGTACAGCAGAGTACCAAAGCGCAAACCCTCGGACCAGGAGACATCGCCTTTATTGGCTATGATTTTGGTGTCACGGACGGGTTTTCATTTATCGCCCTTAAGCCCCTTCCGGCCGGTGAAACCATTTACTTTTCGGAACAGGGATGGACAGCAGCAGGCTGGGCCGTCAACACGGAAACCCACTTACGATGGGTTATCCCTAGTACGGTACCCTGTGGAACGATTATTTCGATAGTCGAAACTTCTGCTGATACTTTTACCGTAACCGGTACATCAGGAGTTACTATTGCTTTAAGTTCTAACTTTAACCTATCGGGAGGTGACCAGATTCTGGCTTACCAAAGTACCAGTGGTGTAGCACCAGCGAACCCTATCTTTATTGCAGGTGTTCATGGTGATTACAACAATACCAACTATGATCCGGTTACAACCTGGAATGCTACTGCCGATGCCGGTACAGCTGAAAGTATTCTTCCTACAGGACTTACAAACGGTGTAAACTGTATTTCGCTTTTCCCGGCACCAGGACCTGAAGTTGCTAACAGTAAGTATACTGGAACCTTAACCGGAACAGCAGCAGCATTACGAGCTGCCATTAACAACCCGGCTAACTGGGGACACAACGGTACTGCCTCACTTGGTATTACACCAGCGGGCTATCCTGTACCAAACGTAAACTGTACCGTTGTTGTAAACGCGACAGTAACCACAACTGCAGCAACCAATGTAGGTGCTGTAAGAGCTACTTTAGGAGGTAACGTAACTGCCGATGGTGGTGCAACAGTTACTGAAAGAGGAATTGTATGGGCTTTAGGAGCCAATCCAACGACATCAGACAACAAAGTAACTATCGGAAGCGGAACCGGAACATTTAGTTCTGTTATTTCATCGTTGCCATCTGCGACGACTATCCATTTTAGAGCGTATGCTATTAACTCGTCTGGAACAGCTTATGGAAGTGACTTAACGTTCACAACCAATGCAGCTTTATCCGCTACTATTTCCTCTACAAATGTTTCTTGTAACGGAGGTTCAAACGGTAGTGCTACTGTAGTTGCTTCTGGAGGTGTTACGCCTTATACCTATTCATGGTCGCCGGCTGGAGGAACTTCAGCGTCAGCTACAGGTTTAACAGCACTTCCTTATACTTGTACCATTACGGATAACGAAGGTACTACGATTACCAGAAATGTAACTGTTACCCAACCAACTACTTTTACAGCAACTTCGTCTAAAACGAACGTAAGCTGTAATGGTGGTTCTAATGGTACCGCTACTGTTGTACCAACAGGAGGTACAGCGCCTTATACCTATTCATGGGCGCCATCTGGAGGAACAGCAGCAACCGCTTCTGGTTTAGCTGTAGGAAATTATACTGTAACTGTTACCGACAATAACGGATGTACAATCTCAAGAGGATTTACAATTACACAACCAACTGCAATGTCGGTTACTACTTCCAGAACCGATTTAGCGTGTAACGGAGGATCAACAGGTATTGCAAGTGTTAACGTTACTGGAGGAGTACCTCCATACACATATTCATGGGCTCCGTCAGGAGGAACTGCAGCAACCGCTTCTGGTTTAGCAGCAGGAACGTATACCTGTACTATTACCGATTCAAACAGTTGTACAGCTACACGAACTTTTACAGTTTCACAGCCAACAGCTATCACAATCACACCATCACAAACTAATGTTGCTTGTAATGGAGGTGCTAATGGTACTGCTACAGCAACTGTAACCGGTGGTGTTCCGGGATATACATATTCATGGGCTCCATCTGGAGGTACAGCTGCAACAGCTACTGGTTTAACAGCAGGTACTTATACTGTAACTGTTACCGATGCTAATGCGTGTACCAAAACACAATCTTATACCATTACAGAACCGGCTGCTTTCACAGCTACGACTTCTTTTACTACTGTTTCTTGTAACGGTGGTTCAAACGGAACAGCGAGTGTAACAGCTTCTGGAGGTACAGGACCTTATACGTATTCATGGGCACCATCTGGTGGTACAGCAGCTACAGCTACTGGCTTACCGGTAGGTGTTTATACTTGTACAATTACCGATGCTAATGCATGTAGTATTACAAGATCCGTTACCATTACGCAACCGTCTGCATTAACTTCTACTGCATCGATGACTACTGTTGCTTGTAACGGTGGATCAAATGGTGTAGCTTCAATTAACGTTTCAGGGGGTACTGCTCCTTATACGTATTCATGGGCTCCATCTGGAGGTACAGCGGCAACCGCTTCTGGTTTAGCTGTAGGGGTTTATACGGTAACGGTTACCGATGCAAATGCTTGTACATTAACAAGATCATTTACAATCACACAACCAACGGCTATGACAGCTACTACTTCGTTTACTACTGTTGCTTGTAACGGTGGATCAAACGGTACGGCTACTGTTAACGTTACCGGTGGTACTCCAGGATATACCTATTCATGGTCTCCATCTGGTGGTACAGCTGCAACAGCTTCTGGTTTAGTGGCAGGTACTTATACTTGTACAATTACCGATGCTAATGCGTGTACTTTAACAAGAACATTTACAATCACGCAACCAGCTCCATTTACAGCTACAACTTCATCTACAAATGTTTCTTGTAATGGTGGTACTAATGGTACAGCAACTGTAACGCCTTCTGGTGGTACAGGACCTTACACGTATTCATGGGCTCCATCTGGAGGTACAGCAGCTACTGCTACTGGTTTACCTGTAGGTGTTTATACTTGTACCATTACGGATGCCAATGCATGTAGTATTACAAGATCGGTTACGATTACACAACCGTCTGCGTTAACTTCTACTGCATCGATGACTACTGTTGCTTGTAACGGTGGATCAAATGGTGTTGCTTCAATTAACGTTTCAGGGGGTACTGCTCCTTATACATACTCATGGGCTCCGTCTGGAGGTACAGCTGCAACCGCTTCTGGTTTAGCTGTAGGTGTTTATACGGTTACTGTTACCGATGCTAATGCGTGTACTTTAACAAGATCATTTACAATCACGCAGCCAACGGCTATGACAGCTTCTACTTCGTTTACTACTGTTGCTTGTAATGGTGGTACTAACGGTACAGCTACTGTTAATGTTACCGGTGGTACTCCAGGATATACCTATTCATGGTCTCCATCTGGTGGTACAGCGGCAACAGCTACTGGTTTAGCGGCAGGTACTTATACTTGTACAATTACCGATGCTAATGCATGTACTTTAACAAGAACATTTACAATTACACAACCGGCTGCTTTAACAGCTACAACTTCTTTTACTACCGTTTCTTGTAACGGAGGTTCAAACGGTACTGCTAGTGTTACAGCTTCTGGAGGTACAGGACCTTATACGTATTCATGGGCGCCATCTGGTGGTACTGCGGCAACAGCTACTGGTTTACCGGTAGGTGTTTATACTTGTACAATCACTGATGCTAACGCATGTAGTATTACAAGATCCGTTACGATTACACAACCAACAGCTTTAACTTCTACTGCATCAATGACTACTGTTGCTTGTAACGGTGGGTCAAATGGTGTTGCTACAGTTAACGTTTCTGGTGGTACAGCTCCTTATACCTATTCATGGGCTCCATCTGGAGGTACAGCTGCAACAGCTACTGGTTTAGCAGCAGGTACTTATACGGTTACTGTTACCGATGCGAATGCGTGTACTTTAACAAGATCATTTACAATCACACAGCCAACGGCTTTAACTTCAACTGCATCGATGACTACTGTTTCTTGTAACGGTGGATCAAATGGTGTTGCTTCAATTAACGTTTCAGGGGGTACAGCTCCTTATACATACTCATGGGCTCCTTCAGGAGGTACAGCTGCAACCGCTTCTGGTTTAGCTGTAGGTGTTTATACGGTTACTGTTACCGATGCTAATGCGTGTACTTTAACAAGATCATTTACAATCACACAGCCAACGGCTATGACAGCTGCTACTTCGTTTACAACTGTTACCTGTAACGGTGGTACTAATGGTACGGCTACGGTTAACGTTTCCGGTGGTACTCCAGGATATACGTATTCTTGGGCGCCATCAGGAGGTACAGCTGCAACAGCTACTGGTTTAGCAGCAGGTACTTATACTTGTACAATTACCGATGCTAATGCGTGTACTTTAACAAGAACATTTACGATTACCCAACCAGCTGCTTTAACAGCTACGACTTCATCTACAAATGTTTCTTGTAACGGTGGTACTAATGCTTCTGCTACAGTAATCCCTTCAGGAGGAACAGGACCTTATACGTATTCATGGGCTCCAACAGGAGGTACAGCTGCAACAGCTACAGGTTTAGCAGCAGGTACTTATACGGTTACTGTTACTGATGCCAATACTTGTCAGATCACAAGATCAGTTACTATTACACAACCAGTTGCTTTAGTGGCTACAGCTTCGGCTCAAACTAACGTTTCTTGTAATGGTGGTACTAACGGTTCGGCTACTGTTGCCGTAACTGGTGGAACAGGTACTTACACTTACGTTTGGGCTCCAACAGGTGGAACTGCTGCTACTGCTACAGGATTAACAGCAGGAACTTATACAGTTACTGTTACCGATGCAAATGCATGTACAACTACACAGTCATTTACAATTACGCAGCCAGCTGTATTAATTGCTACAGCTTCGGCTCAAACTAACGTTTCTTGTAACGGTGGTACTAACGCTTCGGCTACTGTTGCCGTAACTGGTGGAACTGGTGCTTATACGTATTCATGGGCTCCAACAGGTGGAACTGCTGCAACTGCAACAGGATTAGCAGCAGGAACTTATACAGTTACTGTTACCGATGCCAATGCGTGTACAACTACACAGGCATTTACAATTACACAACCAACTGTTTTAATTGCTACAGCTTCGGCTCAAACTAACGTTGCTTGTAATGGTGGTGCTAACGGTTCGGCTACTGTTGCCGTAACTGGTGGAACGGGTGCTTACACTTACGTTTGGGCTCCAACAGGTGGAACTGCTGCAACTGCAACAGGATTAACCGCAGGAACTTACACAGTTACTGTTACCGATGCCAATGCCTGTACAACTACACAGGCATTTACAATCACTGAACCAGGTGCTACTACCGTAACGGCTCAACCTACTAACAGTACGATCACTGCTGGTGGAAACGCTACGTTTACAGTAACAGCTACAAATGCTACTTCTTATCAGTGGCAAATGAGTACTAATGGTACAACTTGGAATAATATTAGTAATGGCGGTACAAACCCTGTTGTTTCAGGTGCTACAACCAATACATTAACATTAACAGGTGTACCAGCTTCTTACAACGGACACCTGTTCCGAGCTGTTGTTGCTAACGGTACTTGTGCTTCTGTGAACTCAAATGCAGCAACAGTAACAGTAAACAACTTGGTTATCCTTGCTGTTAACGATGACTTCTCTGCTACCCCAGTTGTAAATGCAACAGGTGGTGTTGCCGGAGATGTTACCGCGAATGACCTTTTAGGTGGTGCACCAGTTAACGACAATGACATTACGATTACTTTAGTTAACAACGGTGGATTAACCGGAGTGACTATCGGTGCAAACGGAAATGTAAACGTACCGGCACTTTCTGCTCAGGGAACGTATACATTAACGTATTCAATCTGTGAGGTTGCCAACAGTACAAACTGTAGTACAGCTACTGCAATTGTAGTCGTTGCTCCTCCAATGGGTATCGCTGATTTCAACTCGACTTCTGTGAGTATCTTCCCTAACCCGGCAGTTACAACAGTAACCATTAAAATGATGAATAACTACTCTAATGCAAGTGTGACTGTTTTCGATATGAACGGACGTCAGGTAATTCGCCAAAACTTACATAACGAGGAGAGCAGCATCAATGTTGATCAACTTGAAGCAGGAGTTTATATCTTTAACATCGTAACCGATCAAGGTAAAACGACGAAGAGAGTAATCAAAACGAATAAATAATTCCTGATTCGATTTTATAAAAGAACATCCGCCAAATGGCGGATGTTTTTGCTTTAGGAGGTTTCGGATACAATATTATAACGTTTCCTCAAACCTGACAGGTTTTAACACACAACGCGAATAAACCTGCTCCTCAAACCTGACAGGTTTTTGATACACAACACTTATAAACCTGTCAGGTTTTGCTATAAATAAAAATCTTTCCTCATATAACAAACCTTATAAAATGATCTCTCAAACCGGATAAGATTCCATTCGTAATACAAATAAACCTACTCCTCAAACCTGACAGGTTTTGATACACAACACTTATAAACCTGTCAGGTTTTGCTATAAATAAAAATCTTTCCTCATATAACAAACCTTATAAAATGATCACTCAAACCTGATAAGCTTCCATTCGCAATACAAATAAAACCTGCTCCTCAAACCTGACAGGTTTCGATACACAACGCTTATAAACCTGTCAGGTTTTACTAAATAAAAAAGGCAACTCGATGAGTTGCCTTTTTGTTTTTATTGTAAAAAGAATTATTTAGCAGCGTTTACTTTCTGACTTAATTCCATTGAAATAGCCGAACGCTCATATTTGATTTTTCCTGCCATCGTTTCCACTACAATTGAATCTTCATATAATTCAGCGATTTTTCCGTGCATACCTGATTTGGTAACGATCTTATCACCTACTTTAATATTACCTTCAAATTCTTTCTCTTTTTTCTGACGGGTTTGTTGCGGGCGAATCATTAAAAAATACACCACAACAAACATTAATATAATGGGTAAAAAACTTCCTAATTGTCCTAATTGTTCCATGTTAAAATTATTTTGCTTTTGGAGTTACATCAGCTTTAATGGTTACTACTTCACTACCTTTAGCTGTATTTGTAGTTAAGGTTACGGTTTTTTGTTGTTGTCCTGGTTTTCCGGAAGAATCGAACGTTACTTTCATCGGAGCCGAAGTTCCCGGTTTGATCGGTTCTTTTGGCCAATCCGGTACCGTACAACCACAACTTCCTTGTGCGTTAACGATGATCAAATCAGCTTCTCCTTCATTACTAATTGTAAAAACGGTTTCTGCTTTATCCCCTTCATTAATAGTTCCGAAGTTATGTTCTTCTTCGTTGAATTTAATTACCGGTAATTTTCCAGATGCTTCATCGTTTTTAGCAGCTGCTGCTACACTGGCATCATCAATTTTTTCGGATGCATTTTCTTTTTTACAAGAAGTTGTTAGCACTAAAGTTGCAATGGCTAACATTCCAAGAGTTTTGTTAATCATATTCGATTTTTTTTCAATTTTACATTAAACCTCTTCCGGTTTTTATCAGTCTGTTGTCTTTTTGATAATCCTTTACCAGATTATCTAAAATTCCGTTGATAAAAATACTACTTTTTGGAGTAGAATACTCTTTTGCAATTTCTAAATATTCGTTAATTGTAACTTTTACCGGAATCGATGGAAATTTAAGGAACTCACAAATAGCCATTTTCAGGATAATCGCATCGATTTCCGCAATACGTTCTGCATCCCAGTTTGGCGTTTTATCTATAAATTCTTTTGTTAATTCCGGATTGTTCAGAACGGTTTTACGGAACAGGTTACGTACAAATTCCTTATCATCGGCATCCTTGTATAATTTTGAAACGTAAAAAATATCCGGATCACTACTGTTCTTAATTTGTTTCAACTGTTTTTGGATCGCAGTATTCACCAATGGAATATCGTCAATCCAGGTTAGTTTGTGATCTTCCAGATAATCGTATAACTTTTCGTTTGGCGCGATAATTTCGGTAAAAATGTCCACCACAAACTGCTGGTCTTCTTCAAACGTATTCACATTGTTGCGCATATACGTATCGTACAACTTACTCTTCTTGATCGCATCCAAAAGGATCAGGATATAGTCGTCGTTATTTTTCCAGTTATTGATCTTGCGATCTTCCAACGCAATGCTCAGGGAATTATTCTCCGTAAGAATATCCAGTACCGCATTATTGATAAATTTTTTATTCGGATTGCGTTCTTCTTGAGTAGCCAGGTGTTTTTTACTCGATTTATCAATAAAATCTTCTTCTGCTTTTTTGATTTCCACCAAAGAAGAGAGCATAATTAAATATAAATCCTGAATATTTTCGATACTATGAAATAGGAATTTCTCTTCCTTTTCAAGATTATCGGAACCGTTTTGATGCATTGCATAAATGGATTGCATCACCTTTACACGAATATGTCTTCTGTTTAACATCCTGCTGATAAGAACTTTTAAAAATTAAAGAAGCGAAAGAACAATCTTTCGCTTCGCAAAATTAAAAAATATATTGTTGGAAAACTACTACTTCGCGTTTTCTTTTTTACGGGCATCAATACGCTCCTGTGCCATTCGCATAGCAGCCTGGTGTGTCGTAATGTTATTTTCTTTGGCATAGTTAAAAATATCTAATGTTGTATTAAAGATATTTTCGGTTCTGCGCATTGCTTCTTCTTTACCGTATCCGGCGATTTCACCATATACATTGATGATTCCACCAGCGTTGATCAAGAAATCCGGAGCATATAAAATTCCTCTTTCCTGAAGTCTCGCTCCATGGATATTTTCAACTGCCAACTGGTTATTAGCAGCACCGGCAATAACTTTTGCTTTGATTTTTTCGATCGTGTCATCGTTAATCGTAGCTCCTAATGCACATGGCGCATAAATGTCCACGTCTGCACTATATAAATCGCCACCGTTAAAAACCTGAGCACCATATTTAGCACCTACTTCTTGTAGACGTGCTTCGTTAATATCTGTAATTTGTACCAAAGCACCTTCCTTGCTGATCAGTTCCACTAAAGTTTCTCCAACGTGACCGATACCTTGTACTAAGATTCTTTTTCCTTCCAGGTTATCCGTACCAAACTGGTATTTTGCAGCCGCTTTCATACCCATATAAACACCGTAAGCCGTTACAGGCGAAGGGTTTCCGGAACCACCTCTTGATTCTGAAATACCGGTTACATAAGGCGTTACATCACGGATAAGATCCATATCAGCTGTTGTTGATCCTACATCTTCCGCAGTAATATATTTTCCACTTAAGGAATTCACAAACTGACCGAATTTTGTGATCATTTCCGGAGTTTTATCCACTTTGGAATCTCCGATGATAACCGCTTTACCACCTCCAAGATTTAACCCGGAAATAGCTGATTTAAAAGTCATACCGCGGGAAAGACGTAAAACATCATTTAAAGCTTCCCACTCATTTGTATATTTCCACATTCTGGTTCCTCCTAAAGCAGGTCCTAAAACTGTGTTATGAACACCAATTATTGCTTTTAAACCAGTATCTTTGTCGTGACAAAATACGATTTGCTCATGATTATCAAATGAAACCTGCCCAAAAACCGGGTCGATTTTATGAAGCTCATTAGCACTTGTAACTTCTGTTATCATGTTTTTTTTATTTTGAGGTTGAAATTTATTCAAAAATAGACTGCTAAATTACACTTATATTCAGAATTATTCAACACAAATCGTTTTTTTTAATTATTCAATAATAATTATTTTTAAAAACAACTTTGCAAATCATTATTAAAAACAATCCAATTTTAACAGAATACAAAACAATAAAACAACCTACAGGATTAAAAAATGAAAGAACTTCAATATTTAAACAAATACTTCATCAAATATAAATACCGATTTTTAATTGGTATTATTATCACAATCGTAGCGCAATTCTTTACCTTATATACTCCAAAACTGGTTGGAGATTCGATCAAGGCACTGGAAAACAGTAAACTGAATCCCGATACGGTACGACAACTCCTTATGGAAAACATCATTCTCGTTATCGTTACCACATTAATCGCCGGTTTCCTTACTTTTCTGATGCGTCAAACGCTAATTGTGATGTCGCGTCATATCGAATTTGACCTTAAAAATGAAGTATTCCGACAATACGAAAATCTATCACAGAATTTCTACAAAAAAAACAGAACCGGCGACCTGATGAACCGTATCAGCGAAGACGTTGGTAAAGTCCGCCAGTATGTTGGTCCGGCCGTAATGTATTCCATCAATACCTTTATACGTTTTGCTGTCGTAACGGTACAGATGTATATTATTTCACCGGAACTTACCCTCTATTCGCTGCTGCCTTTACCGATTCTGGCGTATAGCATTTTTAAAATCAGCTCCGAAATCAACAAGCGAAGTACGACCTATCAACAAAACCTTTCCAAACTATCTACGTTTACGCAGGAAATGTTTTCCGGAATCCGCGTGATAAAAGCGTATTCCATCGAAAGTGAAAAACAGGACGACTTTACCGTTTTGTCACAGGAAAGCAAAGACAAAAATATGCGGCTGGCTAAAGCCAATGCCTTATTTGGCCCGCTAATGATACTGTTAATCGGTGCCAGTAACCTGGTGGTGGTATACGTGGGTGGAATGATGTATATTAACGGTAGTATTCCGGATATCGGTGTGATCGCACAATTTATCCTTTATATCAATATGCTAACATGGCCGGTAGCATCATTAGGATGGGTATCATCAATGGTTCAGGAAGCCGAAGCCTCACAAAAACGAATCAACGAATTCCTTAAGATCAAACCGGAAATCCAGAATACAGTACCGGAACATACGCCGGTTAATGGCGAAATCACTTTTGAAAACGTAACCTTCACCTACGAAGATACAACGATTACCGCTCTTAAAAATGTAAACCTACAGATCAAAAAAGGTCAGACATTGGCCATATTAGGAAAAACCGGTTCCGGGAAATCCACATTGCTTTCCCTGATTAGCCGTTTATACGATGTAAACGAAGGTTCCTTAAAAATTGATGGTAGCGATATCCGTTCGTTAAACCTGTTTGATGTGCGCAACCATATCGGTTTTGTGCCACAGGATGCTTTTCTGTTTTCGGATACGATCAAAAACAATATTAAATTTGGAAATGAATCCGCAACCGACGAGGAAGTAATTGATGCGGCTAAAAAAGCGGTGGTTCATAAAAATATCATCAAATTTAAAAACCAATACGAAACGATTTTAGGCGAAAGAGGGATCACTTTATCAGGCGGACAAAAGCAACGGGTATCAATTGCGAGAGCGCTAATCAAAAACGCTCCCATCCTGCTTTTGGACGATTGCTTGTCGGCAGTCGATACTGAAACCGAAGAGGCAATTTTAAGCAATTTAATGGATTTTTGTAAAGATAAAACTACAATAATTGTTAGTCATCGGGTATCCTCTGCTAAAAATGCCGATCAGATTATCATCCTGGATAACGGAAAAATAATTCAGCAAGGAACTCATAATCAACTGGTAAACCAGGACGGTTATTATAAAGACCTATACTTTAAACAACTTTCAGAAAAAGAATTACAATAAATGTTGGTTTTTTTGGTTTTTTTTTAGATTTTTGAGTTCTACTTAACACCATAAATTATTGACTGAAGGATTATGAGAGAAAATGAAATGTTAGAAAAAGAAGAAATTTTTTCTAAAGTTTTACGCGCAGGAAGAAGAACGTATTTCTTCGATGTGAGAGCGACAAAGGCTGATGATTATTACATTACGATTACAGAAAGTAAAAAATTCACCGAAGATGATGGCTCATTCCATTTCAAGAAACACAAAATTTATTTATATAAAGAAGATTTTGCCGCTTTCAAAGACATCTTAAACGAAATGACTTCGTATGTTTTAAATCATAAGGGAGAAGAAGTAATTTCAGAAAGACACCAGAAAGACTTTAAAAAAGAGTATTTTTCTGAGAAAACAGAAGAGGAGACATCTTCCGGAAGTTTCACTGATATTGACTTTGACGACATTTAATATTGAATAAAACAGTACGCTATCAAGCCTGAAAATAATCCTATTTTCAGGCTTTTCTTTTTTATGACCATGGTTTTCTATCGTTATAAAAGTTTACTTTTGCTATAGTCAACTAGTAAGTCCAGACGAATATGCCGAAAATTTTAATTGTTGAAGACGATACCCGGGTAGCCGAATTACTCAAAAGAGGATTGGATGAAGAAGGTTTTGATACCCAACTCGCCTACGATGGTGAAATGGGGAAAAAGCTTTCCCTATACAATACCTACGATCTGGTAATTACCGATATTATTTTACCCAAAATAAGCGGAATCGATTTGTGTCTTTCGATACGCAAAAACAATCCCGGTCTTCCGATTATCATGCTTACGGCTTTGGGTACAACCGACGATAAAGTCGACGGATTTGATGCCGGTGCCGACGATTATCTGGTAAAACCGTTTGACTTCCGGGAATTACTCGTCCGTATCCGGGCGCTGCTCAAACGAAGTAGTTCGGCGACCAATTATACCGATAAATTCACCTATCAGGATCTGGAACTCAATTACAACACCAAAACCATTCGCCGTGCCGGAAAAGAAATCAGTCTGACGCCAAAGGAATTCAAACTCCTCGAATATATGATGCAGAATGCCGAACGGGTGTTGAGTCGTACCGAAATCGCCGAAAAAGTTTGGAATACCCATTTTGACACCGGGACAAATTTTATTGACGTCTATATCAATTACCTTCGAAAAAAAATAGATAAGGATTTCGACAACAAACTGATCCATACCAAATCCGGGATGGGCTTTATTTTAAAACTGGAAAGCGATACGTAGATGACCATACAAAACCGACTGAGTTTATTGTTTACTTTTCTAACGGCATCCATATTATTGGTTTTTGCAGTGATTATCTATGCCACAAGCGAAAAAAACCGGGAAAATACGTTTTACAAAACGCTCCATAAAGAAGCACTCACCAAAGCCAATCTGTTTTTTAAAGCCAAAATCGATACTAAAACCCTTCAGGCTATTTATACCAATAACCGTTCGATCATCAACGAAGTCGAAGTGGCTATATATGATGATCATTATAATCTTTTATACCATGATGATGTAGACATCGACGTCGTAAAAGAGAACACCAAAATGTTGAATTCGGTTTTAAATAAAAAAGAAATCCGGTTTTATCTCGACAAATGGCAGGCCGTTGGTATGCGCTATGAACATCAGGGAAAAAATTATATTGTCATGGCC
>Ga0160495_100381_pt1 | contig 24772 bp, 20 predicted proteins | sample DID4MG_4_FD_108251 | JGI IMG/M metagenome (GOLD analysis project Ga0160495, IMG submission 108251) | Enriched soil microbial communities from UW Madison campus, WI, USA - DID2933_E24_FP4 MG | ecosystem: Environmental > Terrestrial > Soil > Unclassified | place: USA: Madison, Wisconsin | collected... | reverse complement strand
GTACCTGCCGGCCAATGCCATGTTCGCCACCGTGGGCGATATCGAGCAGGCCATCAAGCGCTTCTGGAGCGATACCCGCTCGCGCTGGAATTTCCTGCATGCCGACCGCGAACGCCCGGTGCTGGAGCCCCAGGCTATCTATCTGGATGATGAAGATTTCTTCACACTGCTCAAGCCCCACGCCCGCTGGGTGCTCAAGACCGATGATGCGCCCTCGGCGATCTCGGCGCCGCTGCCCAATATCGCCGTCAACCGCCGCGCCGATGATCCGCTGGTCAACCTGCGCAGCTTCCTGCTGAAGGGGGCGGAGCGTGTGCTGATCTGCGCCGAGAGCAATGGCCGGCGCGAGACTTTGCAGCAGTACTTTGCCGAATACGATGTGCATCCTGTCCTGTGCGAGGACTGGAACGGTTTCCTCGCCAGCGACGAACCGCTGATGCTGGGCGTGGCCCCCTTGCATGCGGGCTTCGTCACCGCCGACGGTCTGGCGCTGATCACCGAGACCGAGCTGTACGCCGGCAGTGGCCGCCGCGTCGGCAGTCGCAAGCAGCAGGCCGCCACCGATGTGGAATACATGGTGCGCGACCTGTCGGAGCTGAAGATCGGCGACCCGGTGGTGCACAGCAGCCACGGCATTGGCCGTTACATGGGCCTGGTCAGCATGGACCTGGGGGAGGGCGAGACCGAATTCCTGCATCTCGAATACGCCAAGGAGACCAAGCTCTACGTTCCAGTCTCGCAACTGCACGTGATCTCCCGATACTCCGGCGCTTCGCCGGAAGACGCACCGCTGCACTCCCTGGGGTCGGGCCAGTGGGAAAAGGCCAAGCGCAAGGCCGCCCAGCAGGTGCGCGATACCGCTGCCGAACTGCTGAACCTGTACGCCCGCCGCGCACTGCGCCAGGGCCATGCCTTCGAGTATTCGGCGCATGACTATGAGGCCTTCGCCGATAGCTTCGGTTTCGAGGAGACCGCCGACCAGGCCGCCGCCATCAATGCCGTCATCAAGGACATGACCGGTGGCAAGCCCATGGATCGCCTGATCTGCGGCGACGTCGGTTTCGGCAAGACCGAAGTGGCCTTGCGCGCCGCCTTCGTGGCGGTGATGGGCGGCAAGCAGGTGGCCATCCTCGCGCCGACTACGCTCTTGGCCGAACAGCATGCCGCGACCTTCGCCGACCGTTTCGCCAACTGGCCGGTGAAGATCGCCGAACTGTCGCGCTTCCGTACCGGCAAGGAAGTCACGCAAGCCATCAAGGGTCTGGGCGATGGCACCATCGATATCGTCATCGGCACCCACAAGCTGCTGTCGGATGAAGTGAAGTTCTCGCGCCTGGGCCTGGTCATCATCGACGAGGAACACCGTTTCGGCGTGCGCCAGAAGGAAGCCCTGAAGTCGCTGCGCGCCGAGGTCGATGTGCTGACGCTGACCGCTACGCCCATCCCGCGTACGCTGGGCATGGCGCTGGAAGGGTTGCGCGATTTCTCGGTGATCGCCACTGCGCCGCAGAAGCGCTTGGCCATCAAGACCTTCGTGCGCGCCGAGCAGGAATCGACCATCCGCGAAGCCTGCCTGCGCGAGTTGAAGCGTGGCGGTCAGGTCTATTTCCTGCACAACGAAGTGGAAACCATCGCCAACCGCAAGGCCGCGCTGGAACAGCTGTTGCCGGAAGCGCGTATCGGCGTGGCCCACGGCCAGATGCATGAACGTGACCTGGAAAAGGTGATGCGCGACTTCGTGGCGCAGCGCTTCAATATCCTGCTCTGTACCACCATCATCGAGACCGGCATCGACGTGCCCACCGCCAACACCATCGTGATGAGCCGCGCCGACAAGTTCGGCCTGGCGCAGCTGCACAAGTTGCGCGGCCGCGTGGGCCGTTCGCACCACCAGGCCTATGCCTACCTGCTGGTGCAGGATGTGCAGGGCTTGTCCAAGCAGGCGCAGCGCCGGCTGGAAGCGATCCAGCAGATGGAGGAACTGGGCAGCGGCTTCTATCTCGCCATGCACGATCTGGAAATCCGTGGCGCCGGCGAAGTGCTGGGCGACCATCAGTCGGGCGAGATCCACGAGATCGGTTTCCAGATGTATTCGGACATGTTGAACGAAGCCGTGCGCGCCCTGAAGGATGGTCGCGAGCCGGACCTGGCGGCGCCCCTGTCCACCACGACCGAGATCAATCTGCACGCGCCCGCGCTGCTGCCCAATGATTTCTGCGGGGATGTGCATGAGCGCCTGTCGCTCTACAAACGCCTGGCCAACTGCGACAAGTCCGATGCCATCGACGCCTTGCAGGAAGAACTGATCGACCGCTTCGGCAAGCTGCCCGATGCCGCCAAGGCTCTGATCGAAACGCACCGTCTGCGCATTGCCGCCAAGCCGCTGGGCATCATCAAGATCGATGCGCATTCGGAAGCGGCGCTGCTGCAGTTCGTTCCCAATCCGCCGATTGACGCCATGCGCATCATCGAGCTGGTGCAGAAGAACCGCCAGGTCAAGCTCAATGGCCCTGACAAGCTGCGCATCACGGCCAGCATGCCTGACCTCAATGCCCGCGTGCAGCAGGTCAAGGCGACCATGAAGGCGCTCACCGGTTGAGTGCTTGTCTGGCCGCGCTACCACGAATCCAATCGCATCCATGAATCAACAGAACAACATGAACCTGATCCTGCAAGCCCCCAAGCAAGACGCCGTTTCTCCTTCCGTCATCGAGTCCGTCATCGAGTCCATTGCTGCCCTGGCCGGAGGCCGCGCCGAGCGCCTCGCTGAAGCCCGCGTGCCTGATGCTGATGCCTGGTGCGTGGCCGGCGCGCAAGTGGACGATGCGCGCAAGACCAGCATTGACGCCGCCTGCCTGCAGGCGCGCCTGGACTATGCCTTCATCGACGCAGGCCGCAAGCTGGCCGACTTCCGCCTGGTGGCCATGGACATGGATTCCACCCTCATCACCATCGAATGCATCGACGAGATCGCCGACATGCAGGGCTTGAAGCCGCAGGTGGCCGAGATCACGGAAGCGGCCATGCGCGGCGAGATCGAGTTCAACGAAAGCCTGACGCGTCGCGTGGCGTTGCTCAAGGGGCTGGATGCGGGCGCGCTGCAGCGCGTCTACGATGAACGGCTGCAACTGTCGCCGGGCGCGGAGAACATGTTGAAGGCGGTGCAGGCCGCCGGCCTGAAGACCTTGCTGGTGTCGGGCGGCTTCACCTTCTTCACCGACCGCATGAAGGCGCGCCTGAACCTGGACTACACCCACGCCAACACGCTGGAAGTGCTTGATGGCAAGCTCACCGGCAAGGTCGTGGGCGGCATCGTCAATGCAGATGAAAAGCGCGCGACGGTGGAACGCATCTGCCGCGAGATCGGTGCCGAGCCCGCCCAGGCCATCGTCATGGGCGATGGCGCCAATGACCTGCGCATGATGGGCATCTCGGGCCTGTCGGTGGCTTTCCGCGCCAAGCCGGTGGTGCGCGCCCAGGCCAGCGTGGGCTTGAATTTCGTGGGACTGGACGGCATCTTGAACCTGCTGGCCTGATCGCCGGGCCGGTTTTTCCCTCATTTCAGGAGACGCGATGAACCAGGAACTGGTATTCGACCCACAGACCCAGACCGGCCGTGACCTGGTCTGGTGGCTCTATCTGGCCCATGCCGTCTGTCTGGTATTTTCTCTGGGCATGCTGTCATGGCTGCCGCTGATCGTCAACTATCTCAAGCGCGGGGACGTGCGCGAGACCTTCCTCTATAGCCATCACCGCTGGCAGATCCGCTCGTTCTGGTGGTACCTGTTCTGGTTGTTTGCGGGCGGGGCGCTGTGGATCACCGTGGTGGGCATCCCGCTGGCGGCGCTGGTCTTCACGCTGGCCTGGATCTGGAAGGCCTATCGTCTGATCAAGGGCTTCCTCGACCTGCAGGACAATAAGCCCATGCCCACCTGAACCGCTTTTCCTTCATCTTCGACCCATTGAGCAACGGCGTCCCTAGCGGACGCCGTTGTCATTTTGGTGAAGCGTTGTTCAGTTGTGCGCGGATAATAGTGATATTGAAAGATTTCAATGATAATGTCGAAGTATTACTAGACAGCACTAAATGTACGCTCTCGTGTACGCGCCGCTCAATGCGCGCGCCGAGGCGTGCATTCCATCCAAGGGGGGAATCCTGCGCATGAAGAACTGGACGATCAAACAACGCATCCTGGGTAGCTTTGCGCTCATATTGCTGCTGATGGCTTTGATGGCCGGAATTTCCGCCGTCAACCTGAGCCGCATCGAGAACGGTGCCACCGCCCTGCGCCAGGATTCCACGCCGGGCCTGTACTACAGCACCATGATCAATGCGGCCTGGTATGAAAACCTGCTGATGAGTCAGCAGATCGCCCAGGTCGATACCAATGAGGCCGAGCGCCAGGCTGACATTGCCCTGCTGCGTCGCAATGCCGAACGCCTGGACCATTTGCAGGACGCTTACGACAAGACCATCTTCAGCGATGGTGATCGCAAGCTCTTCGAGCAATTCAAGGAGACCCGGCAGAAGTTCCGCGCTATCTTCGGTGAAGTGCTGAAGATGGATTTCAGCCAGCGCGGTCCCATCGACAAGATCTTCAACGAGCAGCTGCGGCCGCAATGGCGGCAGGGCTACCAGTTGACCCAGCGCATGGTCGATACCAACAAGAGCATCGCCGATGACGCGGCCATCCGCATCAACGATGCGGTCACGTCGGCCCAGTTTGCCATGCTCAGCTCCCTGATGGCCGCCTTGCTGGCGGCGCTGGTATGCGGTTTCTTCCTGATGCGCGCCATCACCGAACCGTTGCAGAAGCTTATGGGGATTCTCGACTACATGCGCTCGGGTGATTTCTCGCGCCGCGTGGCGCTGGACCGCAACGATGAGTTCGGCCATCTGGGCAGCGGCTTCGACCGCATGACCGATGAGCTGACCGCGCTGGTCTCGCAGGCGCAGAAGTCGTCGGCCCGCGTGGCCACCTCGGTCACCGAGATCGCTGCCACGGCTCGCCAGCAACAGGCCACCGCCGCCGAAACCGCCGCCACCACCACCGAGATCGGCGCGACCTCGCGCGAGATCCACTCCACCTCGCGCGATCTGGTCCGCACCATGAACGAGGTATCGGTGGTCTCGGAGCAGACCTCGGCGCTGGCCGGCAATGGACAGGCTGGCCTGACACGCATGGAAGACACCATGCAGAACGTCATGGACGCGGCCGGTTCGGTCAGCGCCAAGCTGGCCATCCTCAATGAAAAGGCCGGCAACATCAACCAGGTCGTCACCACCATCACCAAGGTGGCGGACCAGACCAATCTGCTGTCGCTGAACGCCGCCATCGAAGCCGAGAAGGCGGGTGAGCATGGGCGCGGTTTCTCGGTGGTGGCCACCGAAATCCGCCGGTTGGCGGACCAGACTGCGGTGGCGACCTACGATATCGAGGTCATGGTTAAGGAAATCCAGTCGGCGGTGGCAGCTGGCGTGATGGGCATGGACAAGTTCTCCGACCAGGTGCGGCGCGGCATGCAGGACGTGCAGACGGCGGGCAGCCAGTTGTCCCAGATCATCGCCCAGGTGCAGGCGCTGGCGCCGCGCTTCCAGATCGTCAACGAAGGCATGCAGGCCCAGGCCAACAGCGCCGAGCAGATCAACCAGTCGCTGGTGCAGTTGTCCGAGGCCGCGCAGCAGACCGTGGAATCGCTGCAGCAGTCCAGCCAGGCCATCGAGGAATTGCACGTGGTCTCCAATGAGTTGCGCAATGGCGTCTCGCGCTTCAAGGTGCAGGACTGACGCGCCCTGACATGGCTGTGCTGACTGATCCCTTGTTCCTGCTGTTCTCGCTGGGCGCGGACCGTTACGCCTTGCCCGTGGCGGAGGTGGCGGTGGTGCTGCCGCTCACGTCCTGCAAGCGTTTGCCCGGTGCGCCGTCGTGGGTCGCCGGGCTGTTGTCTTATGAAGGCGGCCACGTTCCCGTGATCGACCTGAGCCAGCGTGCGCTTGGCCGGCCCGCCGCACAGCGGGTGAGCACGCGCCTGGTGCTGGTGCATGACCGCTCTCCTGCGGGCGAACCGTTGCTGTTGGGCCTGATCCTGGAGCAGGCCACCGATACCTTGCGCTGTGCCGAGCAACAATTCGTCCCCGCGACGGTGGCGCATGATGAGACGCCCTACCTGGGGCCGGTGATGCCCTATCAGGGCGGCCTGTTGCAGCGGGTGCAGGTGTCGGCATTGCTGGACGCGCCCACGCGCGCCTTGCTCTACGCCGGGGAGCGCGCATGAAGTCCTTGCAAGCCATTGCCGACAAGCTCAAGGCTGCCATGGGGCTGGACATGGCCACCGTCGGTGCCAGCCTGATCGAGCGCGTGGTGCGCGAACGCATGGCTGCGCTGGCGCTGGAGGATGATGCGCTGTACCTGGCCCTGCTGATGACCTCGGCATCCGAACTGCAGGCCCTGATCGAACTGGCAGTGGTGCCGGAGACCTGGTTCTTCCGCGACCGCGAAGCCATCCTCGCGGTGGCGCGCCTGGCCAGCGCACGCCTGGCCGCGCAGCCGGCGGCGACGGTCCGCATCCTCAGCCTGCCTTGTTCCACCGGCGAAGAACCTTATTCCCTGGCCATGGCCTTGCTCGATGCCGGGCTTGCGCCCGGGCAGTTTCAGATCGATGCCTACGACATCCGCACGCGCTCGCTGGAGCTGGCGGCTGCTGGCCTGTATGGCCGCAATTCTTTCCGTGGCCAGGAGCTGGGCTTCCGCGAGCGCCATTTCGAGCTCGAGCAGGGTCAGTGGCGGCTGCATGAACGCATCCGCGCGCAGGTCCGCTTTGCGCCTGGCAATCTGCTCGCGCCCGACTTCCTGCGACACACCCAGTCTTATGATTTCATCTTCTGCCGCAATGTGCTGATCTACTTCGAGCGCGATGTGCAGCGCCAGGTGGTGCAATTGCTGGAGTCGGTCATGAAGCCAGATGCACTGATTTTCGTCGGTCCCGCCGAGGGCGGCATCCTGCTCGGTCCGACGATGGAGTCGGCTGGCATCGCGCTGGCGTTTGGATTCCGTCGGCGTGCGGCGCAGGCACCCCAGCCGGCGCTGCCCGCATGGGCGGCACGGCCCCAGGCCGTACCGCCAGCGGCGGCGATGACCAGGCCTGAAGCGCCGCGCCGTACAGTCCTGCGGCGTGTTGCCGCCATCGGGGTGGTCAGTGCTGCCGCGCCGGCGTCCACGGCAGCGGCGGGCTTGCTGGAGCGCGCCCGCGCACTGGCCGATCAGGGCCAGTTCGCCCAGGCCGGTGAGTTGTGCGAACAGGCCGTACAACAGCAGGGAGCCAGCGCCGAAGCGTTCTATCTGCAAGGGCTGATCCACGACGCCGGCGGGGCCGGTGAGCTGGCCCAGCGCTGCTACCGCAAGGCCCTGTATCTGCAGCCGGACCATCAGGCAGCGCTGTTGCAGCTGGCAGCGCTGTTGCAGGCCCAGGGCGACGCCAGCGGCGCGCAACGGATGCGGCAGCGCGCCGAACGCATCGCCAAGCCAGGGGAGGGCACGCATGGTTGAGATGGAACGGATGGATATCGATGACTGCTGGAACCGCATCGGCATCAAGGGCGATAGCTCTTGTCCACAATTGCAGCAGCATGTGCGTTGCTTGAATTGCCCCACCTACGCCCGCGCTGCGGTCCAGCAGCTCGATCGCGTGAGCCTGGCCGGCGAGGCCCAACTGGGCTGGGAGGGCAAGACAAGCTCGGCGTCGGCCGTGGAACTGGCGGCTGGACGCAGTTCGGTGCTGGTGGTGCGCATCGGCGTGGAATGGTGGGCCATCGCCACCACGGTGGTGCAGGAAGTGGCCGAGGCGCGGGTCGTGCACAGCCTGCCGCACCAGCGCAATCCGGCCATCCTGGGCGTGCTCAATATCCGGGGGGGCTTGCGCATCTGCGTCTCGCTGGCGCAGTTGTTCCAGTTCGGCGCGGCCGCTCCCAAGGCCTTGCCGCCCAAGTTGCTGGTGGCCGCGCATGACGGCCAGACGCTGGTGTTTCCCGTCGATGAGGTGGCCGGCGTGCATCGCCATGACGACGTGCTCGGACCGGTGCCGACCACCCTGGCCCAGGCTGCCATCCAGTACACTCGGGGCATGCTGGAGTGGCGTGGCCACGCCATCGGCCTGCTGGACCACGAATTGCTGTTCTACGTACTCAACCGGAGCATGACATGAGTACGCCCGATCTGAGCCAGATGTCCATGCTGGACCTGTTCCGCTTCGAAGCGGAAAGCCAGATTGCCCAGCTCAACGCCAGCCTGCTGGCGCTGGAGCAGCAGCCGAGCGCCGCCGATCATCTGGAAGCCTGCATGCGCGCCGGCCATTCGCTCAAGGGGGCGGCCCGCATCGTTGGCCTGGAGCCGGCGGTGAAGGTGGCTCACGTGCTGGAAGATTGTTTCGTGCTGGCCCAGCAGGGCCAGTTGCTGCTGCAGAAAAAGCATATCGATGTGTTGCTGCGCGGGGCCGACCTGCTGGCGCGCATCGCTGTCCCGCCTGATGGCGACGAGGCCTGGGCCGAACATGCCGGCAGCGCCGAGGTCCAGGCTTTCCTGGTGGCGTTGCCGGCCGTGATGAGCGGAGGCGAAGCCGCGCCCTGGCCCGTGGTCGAGCCAGTACCGACGGTGCCGATCGCCGTCGCGGCGGCGACCGGCGCTGCTCAGCCCGTGGAGTCTATCCAGCCGGTCGCTGCCGAGGCAGCGCCCATCCCGACCGCGCCGGTGGCAGGCGCCCCGCAGCCCAGTGCTGCTGGCGCGCGCGCCGTGCGCGTGAGTGCCGAGAGCCTGGACCGCCTGCTCGGCCTGACCGGGGAGTCGCTGGTGGAATCGCGTCAGCTCAAGCCGTTCTCGGCCAGTATGCTGCGCATGAAGCGGGTGCAGCGCGAGGCCATGCAGGCGCTGGATCTGCTGCAACAGAAACTGTCCACGACCCAGCTCGATGAATTCGCCCAGGCCGCCTTTGCCGAACTGCGCACGTTGATGCAGCAGAATCAGCATCTGCTGGGCGAGCAATTGAGCGCGCTGGATGCCTTCGACCGGCGCTCGGTGAACCTGTCCCAGCGCCTCTACGACGAAGCGCTGGCCTGCCGCATGCGGCCCCTTGCCGATGGCACGGCGGGCCTGGCGCGCATGGTGCGCGACGTGGGCAATACACTGGGCAAGTCGGTGCGGCTGGACATCGTGGGCAACACCACGCAGATCGACCGCGACATCCTGGAAAAACTGGAAGCGCCCATCGGCCATCTGCTGCGCAATGCGGTGGACCATGGCATCGAAAGCAGCGCCCAGCGGCGCGCGGCCGGCAAGCCCGAGCAGGGTGTGATCCGGCTGGAAGCGCGGCATAGCGCCGGCATGCTGTTGATCGACGTGAGCGACGATGGCGCTGGCATCGATATCGAACAGGTGCGCCGCGCCGTGGTCGCGCGCGGACTGTCCAACCAGGAAACCGCCGACCGCCTCTCGGAAGCGGAATTGCTGGAGTTCCTGCTGCTGCCCAGCTTCAGCCTGCGCGACACCGTGACCGAAATCTCTGGTCGTGGGGTCGGCCTGGATGTCGTGGCCGACATGCTCAAGCAGGTGCGCGGCACCATCCGCATCACCACCCAGGCCGGCCAGGGCAGCCGCTTCCTGATGCAGCTGCCGCTGACGCTGTCGGTGATCCGCAGCCTGCTGGTGGAGATCGCCGGTGAACCTTATGCCTTCCCGCTGGCCTACGTTAACCGGACGTTACGCTTGCCCGCCGAGGCCCTGCAGACGCTGGAGGGCTACCAGCACTTCAGCCATGACGCACGCCAGGTCGGGTTGGTGAGCGCCCACCAAGTCTTGCAGAAGGGCCAGTGGCGTTCGCGCGATGGCAGTGTCTGCGTGGTCGTCATCGGCGAGCAGGAGCATACCTATGGACTGGCCGTGGATGCCTTCCTGGGCGAGCGCATGCTGGTGGTGCAGCCGTTGGATGCGCGCCTGGGCAAGATTGCCGATGTGCTGGCAGGTGCGCTCATGGAAGATGGCACGCCCTTGCTGATCCTGGACGTGGCCGACATGCTGCGTACGGTGGAAAAGCTGACCTCCTCCGGTCGCCTGCAGACGGTGGACCAGGATGGCGCGGCCCCGACCGCTGCGGCAGTGCGCAAGAAGGTGCTGGTGGTCGATGATTCGCTCACGGTGCGCGAGCTGGAGCGCAAGCTGCTGTCCAATCGCGGCTATCAGGTGACCGTGGCGGTGGACGGCATGGATGGCTGGAACGCCGTGCGCGCGGAGGCCTTCGATCTGGTCATCACCGATATCGACATGCCGCGCATGGATGGCATCGAACTGGTCACCCTGATCCGCAGCGCGCCCAATCTGCAGTCGCTGCCAGTGATGATCGTTTCTTACAAGGACCGTGAAGAAGACCGTCAGCGTGGCCTGGAGGCCGGCGCCGACCACTACTTCACCAAGAGCAGTTTCCATGACGAAAGCCTGCTACAGGCCGTCACGGATTTGATTGGAGATGCGACATAGTGAAGATCGGCATCGTCAACGACACCCCCATGATGGTGGAAGTGCTGCGACGGGTCATCGCCGAGAGCGGCCGCCATGAACTGGTCTGGATCGCCCGCGATGGCGAGCAGGCAGTGCAGATGTGCGCCTGGCAATTGCCCGACGTGGTTCTGATGGACCTGCTCATGCCCAAGGTCGATGGGGCCGAGGCCACACGCCGCATCATGGAGGCCACACCCTGTCCCATCCTGGTGGTCACCTCCGACATGGATACCTCGGCGGACAAGATCTATGAAGCCATGGGCCACGGGGCGCTCGATGCCACCCAGACGCCGGCGCTGATCGGGGCAGCTGGCAAGCGTGACGCTGCAGCCTTGATCGAAAAGATCGATAATCTCGGGCGGCTCGCTCCCGAGATGGTCAGTCTGCCGGTGCGTGCCGGCCGGCCCGAGGCGATGGCGCCGGCCCAGCCGGCGGACCGGGAAAGCCTGCCGCCGCTGGTGGCGGTGGGCGCGTCAGCAGGCGGACCGGCGGCGCTGGCGACCCTGCTCAGAGCGATCCCGCAGGGGTTTGCCGGGGCCATGGTGATCGTCCAGCATATCGACGCCGCCTTTGCGCCGGGCATGGCGCAGTGGTTGCAACAGCAGTCGGTGCTCAAGGTCGGGCTGGCGCAGGAAGGCCAGGCCCCGCAGCGTGGCGCGGTGCTGCTGGCGGCCAGCAACCGCCATCTGGTGGTCAAGGATGGTGGGCGTCTGGGTTATGTGGAGGGCGCGCCCAATGATGTCTACCGGCCTTCGGTGGACGTGTTTTTCCACAGCATCGTGAGGCACTGGCCGGGCAAGGTCGCCGGCCTCTTGCTCACCGGCATGGGCCGCGACGGCGCGGCCGGTCTCAAGGCCTTGCGCGACAGTGGCGCCCACACCATTGCCCAGGATCAGAAAAGTTGCGCAGTCTATGGCATGCCCAAGGCTGCCGTCGCGCTCAATGCCGCCGTGGAAGTGCTGCCGGTCACCGGCATGGCCGCGCGGCTGCAAGCCATTATCGTCTGAAGGAATAAAGCATGAGTTCGGTGCATACCGACATCCCGTTGGGCAGTCCAGCACTGCCGGCCGAAGAGTACAAGATCATGGTGTTGCTGGTGGATGACCAGCCCATGGTGGGCGAGGCGATCCGCCGCGCCCTGGCGCATGAGCCGCATATCGATTTCCATTTCTGTACCCGGGCGGAGGAAGCGCTGACCGTGGCTGAAAAGACCCGGCCCACCGTGATCCTGCAAGACCTGGTCATGCCCGGGGTGGATGGGATGACGCTGGTGCGCCAATACCGCGCCAGCGCAGTGCTGGCCAATGTCCCCATCATCGTGCTGTCTTCGCGCGATGATGCCGTGGTCAAGCGCGATGCATTCGCTGGTGGCGCCAATGACTACATGGTCAAGCTGCCCGACGTCATCGAGCTGGTGGCGCGCATCCGTTACCATTCGCGCTCCTACATCAACCTGCTGCAACGCGACGCCGCCTACCGCGCCCTGCGGGAAAGCCAGCAGCAGCTGCAGAAGAGCAATTTCGAGCTGCAGCGCCTGACCAATACCGATGGCCTGACCGGCATCGCCAACCGCCGTTATTTCGACGACTACCTGGGCGCGGAATGGCGGCGCGCGCGGCGCGACAGCCTGGATCTGGCGCTTCTGCTCATCGATGTGGACTTCTTCAAGCTCTACAACGACAACTACGGCCACGTTGCCGGCGACGCCGTGCTGCGCCAGGTCGCCGAGACGCTGGACAACAGCATCCAGCGCCCGGCCGACCTGTCGGCCCGCTTTGGCGGCGAAGAGTTCGCCATGATCTTGCCGCGCACCGGCCTGGATGGCGCTTACGCCATTGCCCAGAAGGTCTGCCATCTGGTCGAGTCGGCGCAGGTGCCGCACGCAGGTTCCAGCGTCAGCGGCTGGCTCACCGTCAGCGTCGGCGCGGCCAGCCTGGTGCCGCAGGAACATCAGGACATCCGTGAACTGATCGAGGCTGCCGACCGCCGCCTGTACCTGGCCAAGCAGCAGGGCCGCAATCGCGTGGTCTGGCAGGACGGCTGAGCCGGCGATCCAGATCGGCATACCAAGGAGAGACCTCATGCGCAGTATCGCCACCCTCGAAGAACTGCAATCGCTGACTGGCCAGGAAGTGGCGACCAGCGACTGGATCACCGTCACCCAGGAACAGGTCAACCGTTTTGCCGACGCGACCGGCGATCACCAGTGGATCCACGTCGATCCCGAGCGCGCTGCGCGCGCCTTGCCCTATGGCGGCACGGTGGCGCACGGTTTTCTCACGCTGGCCTTGCTGCCGCGCATGTTGACCGAATCCATCGATCTCGGTCCCGACGTCAGGATGCTGCTCAACTATGGCCTCAACCGCGTACGCTTTCCTGCGCCGCTGCCGGTGGGGCGGCGCGTGCGTGGCGTCATCGTGCTGCAATCGGTCCAGGTCATTCCCGGCGGTGTGCAACTGGCCTGGGAAGTGACGGTGCAGTGCGAGGACCTGGACAAGCCCGTCTGCGTGGCCGAGTTCCTGGTGCGCCGCTACTGAGGGAGGCTCCCCGCGAAAGGGCAGCGTTTCCTTTCTCGCAGAAGATCACGATATCTGTCGCCTGCCTGCATCGCCGTTGCCGCCTTGCCATGAATTTCATGTCACTGCTGCACGGAAGGTGCTAAGGTGCAATGCATGCGCCCGACGTCTTTGAGTCAGTGGCGTCGGCGGCGGCTACACCGCCGCGTGCTTGCCGATGAAGCCCATGATGTCAGAACACCCCCTAAGCCAGGCCGACAGTTCCTTTCACGAGAAGGCGCTGGCCTATCATCAGCTCACGCTGTCCTACATCGCTCGCGGCGCGCCGCTGGATCAGCTGCTTGACCGTATCGCGGTCGGTTTCGCGCAGGCCTATCCGCAGCGCTGGCTCGCCATCTTCCTCTACGACGCCCAGTCCCGCCGCATGCAGGCCGGGTCCGCGCCGCGCATGACACCAGCCCTCGTGACGGAGATCCAGGCGCTGCCAGCCGATGCGCCCGATGGGCCAGATTTCTGGCATCGCTTCCATCGCCTGGCCGCCAGCCATGGCGTGCGTTTCACCGAGATGCTGCCGCTGCGTTCCTTTGCCGGTCACGTGGCCGGCATCCTGGTAGTGGCCGCCGCCGATGCGGACAGCGGCTTCGTGGAAGATACGCCGTATCGGCAGACGATCGGTGCGGCGGTTTCCATGGCGATGCTGTCCATCGAGCGTGCGCTGGTGCCGGGCCATGTGCTGGCCCCGCAGGAGCCGCCCGACCAGGCTTACGAACGCATGGCCTTGGCCATCGAGGGCAGCGGCACTGGTATCTGGGACCGCAATGCCGTGACCGGCGAGATGTATTATTCGCGTGGCTGGAAGGCCATTCTCGGTTATGAGGACTGGGAACTGTCCAGTCACCTGGCCGATGCCTACCAGCGCATCCATCCGGACGACCTGCCGTACGTGCAGCAGACCATCCGCCAGCACTTCGAGGCCAGATCCGACAGCTACCAGGTCGAGCACCGCATTCGCTGCCACGACGGCAGCTACAAGTGGATCAGCAGCCGAGGCAAGGTGGTGGCGCGCGATGAGCAGGGCAACGCGCTGCGCATGATCGGCACCACCACCGACATCACCGAGATCAAGCGACTCACCGAAAAGCTGGGCAAGAGCAGCCGCATGCTCGATTACCTCACCAGTGAAATCCCAGGCATGGTGTTCCAGTTCAAGGTGCCGCCAAGCGAACCCGGTTATTTCACCTACGTCAGCGAGGGAGCGCGCGAGACCTATGGCCTGGCGCCCCAGCAACTGTTGGAAAATCCGACCATCATCGATTCCGTGATCCATCCTGAAGACATGCCGCTGTTCGAAGCCGCGCGGCAGGCCGTGTTTGCGGGCGCTGCGCACTGGACGCTGGAGTTCAGGGTGATGCCGCCGGGCCAGAGCGTGCGCTGGCTGCGCGGTCAGGCCAGGCCGCGCCGGCTCGATGACGGCACCACGCTGTGGCATGGCTTCATCGCCGACATCAGCCAGAGCAAGGCCATCGAGCTGGAGCTGCAGGAATTTGCCCTGACCGACTACCTCACGCAATTGCCCAACCGCCGTTACTTCATGCAGCGCCTGCAGGAGGAATACAGCCGCATCCAGCGTAGCGTCACCGCCGGGGCGGCCGTGCTGATGTGCGACCTGGATCACTTCAAGCGCATCAATGACAGCCTCGGCCACGCCGTCGGCGACCGGGTGCTCCAGCATTTTGGCCGCGTGCTCAAGAGCCAGTTGCGCAAGAGCGATACGGCTGGCCGCCTGGGTGGGGAAGAGTTCGCCATCATCCTCGCTGGCGCGGACCGGCAGGCTGCGGCAGACTTTGCCGCGCGCCTGCAGCAAAGTTTCGCTAGCCAGCCGCTGCTTCACGAGGGGCAGCACGTGAGGGTGACGCTGTCCATCGGCATCGCCCTGATGCAGGCCGACAGCATCGGCCAGGAGCAGGTCCTGCGGGCCAGCGACGACGCCTTGTACCGCGCCAAGGAAAAAGGGCGCAACTGTGTCGAGTTTGCGCCCTTGGTCTTTCCCCATGGCGGCTGACAGCGCCGCCTGCTCAGCGGATCAGCGTTTCTGGTACTGGCTCTTGCCGAACAGCAGTTCGCGCGCCTTGTCGTCATGCAGCGGCTTGCGCTTGTCGGCCAGCACGGTCACGCCGCGCTGCACCGCCGGACGCGCGCTGATGGCGTCATACCAGCGCTGGACGTTGGGGAAGTCCGCCAGATCGATGCCCTGGTTCTTGTGCGAACGGGTCCAGGGGAAGCAGGCCATGTCGGCGATGGTGTAGTTCTCGCCGGCCAGGTAGGCGTGCTGGCCGAGCTGCTTGTCCATCACCTGGTACAGGCGACGCGCTTCGTTGGTATAGCGGTTCACGGCATATTCGATCTGTTGCGGCGCATACAGGCGGAAGTGGTGCGCCTGGCCCAGCATCGGTCCCAGGCCGCCCATCTGGAACATCACCCATTGCAGCACTTCATACTTCTCGCGGGTGGTCTCGCCCAGGAAGCGACCGGTCTTGCCGGCCAGGTAGATCAGGATCGCGCCGGATTCGAACAGCGAGATCGGCTCGCCATCCGGGCCGTCGGGATCGACGATGGCGGGGATCTTGTTGTTGGGCGAGATCTTCAGGAACTCGGGCGTGAACTGGTCGCCAGCGCCAATATCGATGGCGTGGGCCGTGTAGGGCAGGCCGCATTCTTCCAGCATGATGTGGACCTTGTGGCCGTTGGGGGTGGCCCAGCTATAGACGTCGATCATGAATGTCCTTTTTTGCGTGTCGTGTTGAGGGGGGAAATCACGGAACGGAAAATGATATAAACGATTTTCGGGGCGGGCCTACAGCCGGCCCAGCCGGTCCAGCGCCAGTTGTAGCGTCTCGTCCTTCTTGGCGAAGCAGAAGCGCACGATGCCCGATTCCCTGGGCGTGTTGTAGAACGCCGAAACCGGAATGGCGGCCACGCCGATCTCGCTGGTGAGCCATTTGCAGAACTCGGCCTCGGGCAACTCCGAGATCGCGCCGTATTTCACGCACTGGAAGTAGGTGCCTTGCGAGGGCAGCAGCTCGAAGCGGGTATTGGCCAGGCCGGCGCGGAAGAGGTCACGCTTGCTCTGGTAGAACGCCGGCAGGTCCAGGTAGGGCGTCGGGTCCTTCATGTAGGCCGCCAGGCCGTATTGCACCGGCGTATTGACGGTAAAGACGTTGAACTGGTGGACCTTGCGGAATTCGGCTGTCAGCGCTGCTGGCGCGGCCACATAGCCGACCTTCCAGCCGGTGACGTGATAGGTTTTGCCGAAGCTGGAATTGATGAAGCTGCGCTCGGCCAGTTCCGGATAGCGCGCCAGCGATTCATGCGGCTGGCCGTCGAAGACCATGTGTTCATAGACCTCGTCGGAGAGGATCAGGATGTCGGTGCCGCGCACGATGTCGGCTAGGGCCGCCACGTCGGCGGCGCGCATGACGCTGCCGGTCGGGTTGTGCGGGGTATTGACCATGATCATGCGGGTCTTGGCGGTGACGGCCGCCTTGACCTTGTCCCAGGGGATGCTGTAGCCGCCCGCGCCCACTTCCATCTGCACGAATACCGGCACGCCGCCAGCCAGTTCGATGGCCGGCACGTAGCAGTCATAGACCGGTTCGATGACGATGACTTCATCGCCCGGATGGACCGCGCACAGCACCGAGGTCAGGATGCCCTGGGTGGCGCCGGCGGTCACGGTGATTTCGGTGACCGGGTCGTAGCGGTGGCCGTAGAGCGTCTCGACCTTGTCGGCAATCGCTTCGCGCAGCGGCAGTACGCCGGCCATGGGTGGGTACTGGTTCAGCCCTTCCTGCATGGCCTGGGTGACCGCCGCCACCAGGGCGGGATCGCAATGGAAGTCGGGGAAGCCTTGTCCCAGGTTGACCGCGCCTTTTTCGCTGGCCAGTGCAGACATGACGGTGAAGATGGTGGTGCCGACCTTGGGCAGCTTGGTGACGATGTTGGGGGTGCTCATTGCAGCGGGCTCGTTCTTGTGATGATCGCAAGCCCGTTATTCTAGCCGTATTCGGTCCTTGGTTCAGGCGGCGTCGGCGAGGAAGGCGTCGGCGCGCCAATGTTGCGGCTGCACGATGGCGAACAGGCCGCGCTTGAGGGTGCGCTTGGCCAGCTTGAGCACGGCCTTGTCCTTGCTCACCAGCACATGGGCGTGGCATTGCAGGGCCAGTTCCAGGAACTTCTGGTCGTCGCGGTCGGTGCACAGTGGCAGGCCGAAGGTATTGACCTCGGCCAGTGGCAGGCAGTGCAGCAGGCGGTCGAACTCGGCGCAGATGGCCGGCTTGGTCTGGGCGGTGACTGGCAGGTGCGGATAATCGAGCACGGCCAGCCACTCGCTGCGGCAATCCTCGCGGGTGTAGGCTTGCACGCTGCCGTTTTCCAGCGCTTGCTGCAAGGCGGCCCAGCGCGGATCGCGAAAGACGAACAGGTCCAGGCAGACATTGGTGTCCAGCACCAGCCGCTGGCGCGCGGCGGGCGCAGCAGCGGTCGGTTCGAGGGAAAGAGGGGAGGGGGTGGAAGGGGTTGCCAGGATGCTCATTGATTGCCAGATACTAAACTAATTGTCGATGCCACGATGGCCGTGCGGTTGCGCTTCCTGTCGCGAAAACAGATCGCCGCCAGCGTCGAGCGCATCATACCCCTGATCGGTGACGCGCCAGAAATTATGCATGTCCACCGCCGCCAGGCCACGGTCATAGAGCAGGCGCAGGTGGTGCAGGATCACTTCCGGCGCGACCTGGCCGGGCAGGGCGCTCTGAATCTTCTCGACGTCGCCGTAGAGAGTGCCGAAGGATGCCAACTGCTTCAGGATTTCGCCCATGAGGGCTTTGTCGCGTTTCATGATCTCCTCCTTGCCGGTGGGGGCTGCGGATGCGGCTCCTGACGGTATTGACAAGCGCTTGCGGCTGAAGTGCCGTACCGGTCTTCGTTGCTTTGTTGCTTTGTTGGTTAACGGCAAGTCAAGCTTTGAACTTGAGTGTGCTCGCCTCGCGCTGCCGCGCCCCAGTCTGGTGCAAGCCGTACAGCCGGTCAGCCTGTTTCAGTGTAGGAGCCACAAGCTCAGCCGCAAAGGGACAACAGCCGATCTTTTTTCAGCCAGATCGCTGCATCGCTCGTGCTGCTCAGCGCAGCGGCGGGCGGGCGCAAGCCGCCTGCTTTCGGTATCATGGCGGCCATCTTGTCCCAACCTGATCATTGGATGAACACCTCATGCTGATTGTTTTGTCTCCCGCCAAGTCGCTCGACTATGACACGCCGCCCACCACGGATGCCCACACAACGCCGGCCTTCGTGCCGCGTTCGGCCGAGCTGATCGAGGTGCTCAAGCTCAAGTCGCCCGCCGAGATCGGCAGCCTCATGGGCATTTCCGACCAGCTCGCAGTGCTCAACGTGAACCGTTACGCCAGCTGGTCGCGCAAGTTCACCAGCAAGAACGCTAAGCAGGCCGTGCTGGCCTTCAATGGCGACGTCTATGAAGGGCTGGATGCAGCCTCCCTGAATGCCCGCCAGCTCGACTACCTGCAAGGCCATGTGCGCATTCTCTCGGGCCTGTACGGCATGCTGCGTCCACTGGACCTGATGCAGCCCTATCGCCTGGAAATGGGGACCAAGCTGGCCAACCCGGGCGGCAAGGACCTCTATGCCTTCTGGGGCAGCGAGATCACCGAAGCGCTCAATGGCGAACTGGCCGCGCAGAAAGCGCCGGTGCTGGTGAACCTGGCCTCGGAAGAATATTTCAAAGTGGTCAAGCCCAAGCTGCTCAAGGCGCAGGTGATCTCGCCCGTGTTCGAGGACTGGAAGGGCGGCAAGTACAAGATCATCTCCTTCTATGCCAAGCGCGCGCGCGGCCTGATGGCCCGCTATGCCAGCCTGAACAACATCAACCAGCCCGAAAAGCTCAAGGCCTTCGACCTGGAAGGCTATGCCTTCGCAGCTGAGGCATCGACCGAGAACAGCTGGGTGTTCCGCCGCAAGCTGGAAGCCTGATCGCTGCTGCGCGCAGTCATTGCTGGCGGGGGGCAAAGCCTGTCTTGCCGGCAATGATTGCGTAAAAGATATAAATCATTTTTGCCGCCGTGCCGCCGTGCCGCTTTGCCTGCGTTGCAAATGCGCTGCATTTCCTTCCACGGCACATTCTCTATGGTCATCTGAACAGTGGCTGCGCTATGCTCACAGCAAACGCGTGACGGCGGCGCAGACTCCCGCACTCGTTGGCAATCCAGTCCCGCCGTCTGAGCGGGTCCGTTGCTGCCAGTTGCAGGCTGGCAGCCCTGGTGTTGTTCGGAGCCCCCCCCGCCGATGTTGACCGCCAAGCATGATGATGCCCAGCCCAGTACCGCGCCGCTGCCCGTGGGCAGCTTCACGGTGTATTCCATCGATGAAGCCCGCCTGAGCCTCAAGGCCGGCCAGCTCGATCTGCTGCAGATGTCGCCGGGCAAGCTCAACTATTCGTTGTCGATGAGCCAGCTGGGGCATATCCAGATCTATCGCGAGCGTTCCGACAAGCCCTTGCTCAAGCGCGGGGTGAACTGGCCGGGCTCGCTGGTGTTCAGCTTCGTGGTGCAGGCGCGCGGACACGGCTGGCTCTCGGGCCGGGCGGTCGATCCGCAGGCCAGCCTGGTGGCCGACGGCGAAGAGTTGCCCGAGATCATTACCCCGGAAGAGCTGGACCTGTTGTTCATCGTGGTGGACCGCCAATGGCTGAGCGAACGTATCGGCGACGGCGCCAGCCGGCAGATCGCCGGCAGCGCTCGCAACCTGCGCTGCTTCGCAGCATGGCATGAACACAGCCTGGTCCTGCGCAGATTGTTTCCGCTCTTGCCAGGGCAATCACGCGCCGGCCAGCCGGCCCAGGTCGTCCAGCACCCCGCGCTGGGGCAGGGGGCTGGGGCGAGTCTGGGGGGCGGTGCCCTGGCCGAAGACATGGTGCTGGAGGCCTTGCTGGATGTGCTGGGCTCGGTGCATCGCGTCGAAGCCCTGCGCGAGACCGATCACAAACGCCTGATCGACCAGGCCCGTTTGCTCATGCGCGGCGATGCCCCGGAACGCGCCACCATGAGCCAGGTGGCGGCGCATCTGGGGGTGAGCCGGCGGCATTTGCAGACCTGCTTCAATACCTCGGTGGGTATTCCTGCCATTGAATTTGTGCGGGCCGAGCGCCTCAATCAGGTGCGCAAGGCCCTGGTGGAAGCACGCTGCGCCGGCCGTGACGTGGCCATCGGCGATATCGCCGCCGACTGGGGCTTCTGGCACCTGAGCCGCTTTGCCGCCGACTACCGCGACATGTTCGGCGAGTTGCCCTCCAAGACCTTGCGGCCCTACGAACTGCGAGCTGCGCGCCGCGCTGCACAACGGATCACTTCCCAAAACGGATAACGTCGTGCAGTAGCCTCTTCCTAGAATCCCCGAACCACTTCACAGAAAGGTTTGGGGAATAACATGAATGACATCTGCCGCACCGGGCGCCGCGCCGGCACCATCGCTTCTTCCGCACTCTCCGCACTCTCCGCAAGTTCTGCTGTCTCGGTAGTCTGTCTTTCCGCGCTTTTCGCCATGCCCGCGCAGGCGGTCGAGCAGGGCGCCACCATCACGCCCATCGGCATCACCGATTTCGGTGCGGGCATGTTGCCGCCGTCGTCGCCTTACGGCACTGTCGGCGTGCGGGCGTCCTACTATTCCGCATCGACCCTCAAGGATGGTGCGGGCAAGTCCATTCCCAATGACTTCCACATCGACGTCAAGACGCTGGCGCTGGCCTACTTCTACATGACCGATGTCGAGGTGCTGGGCGCGCGGCTGGGCGTGGGCGGGGTGCTGCCTTTCATCGATATCAGCGGCGGCCTCAAGGTCGGCACGCCCGGCGGCCCTCTGGCGGTTTCGGGACGGGACTCGGGCCTGGGCGACATGCAGGTGATGCCCTTCATCCTGGCCTGGCAACTGCCGCCCAGCGTCTTTGTCAATGCCGGCCTGATGATCCAGGCGCCTACCGGAGCCTACAGTACCAGCAATGCCTTCAACGCCGGGGTCAACCACTGGACCTATTCGCCCTTCGTCGGAGCGACCTACATCACGTCCTCCGGCTTCGAGCTATCGACGCAGGTGTCGCTCAATGTCAATACCGTCAATCCGGCCACGCGCTACCGCAGCGGCGTCGAATACCGCCAGGAGTTTGCGGTCGGCCAGCATATCCAGTCCTGGACCGCAGGGCTGGCGGGGTATGTCTACCGACAACTGAGCGATGACAGCGGCCCCGGCTCCGGCGACGGCAATCGCGGCCGGGTCTATGCGCTGGGACCCGCGGTGAGCTTTGTCCAGCCGGGGCTGCCGCTGGTCACGCTGCACGGCTACAAGGAGTTCGGGGCGCGCAACCGCGCCGAGGGCTACAACCTGGCGCTGCGCCTGGCCATGACTTTCTGAGGAGGATCACCATGCAAGCCTCGCTTTCCCCCCGTACTGTGGCCGGGCCACGTCAGGGCCTGGTCATCCAGCTGGCCAGCAGCCTCACCATCATGGGTTCGGTGATGATTGCGCCGATGCTGCCCAAGATCACCGCCGAGTTTGCCACCGTCGAACCGGACGCGCTTACGCTGGTACCGTTGATCGTGGCCGGTCCGGCGCTGGCCATTGCCTTGTTCGCTCCGCTGGCCGGGATGCTGGCCGACCGCTTCGGGCGCAAGCCCATGCTGCTGCTGGGGTGTGTGCTGTATGCGCTGTTCGGCGCGCTACCGGTGCTGCTGCATGAGCTCAGGCTGATCCTGTTGAGCCGCCTGCTGTTCGGCTGTGCTGAAGCACTCATCATGACCTGTTGCACCACGCTCATCGCCGACTACTGGCCGCCGCGCGAGCGCATGCGCTACATCAACCGCCAGGTGATCACCATCGGCGTGGTGGGGGCCTTGTTCTTCGTCATCGGCGGGGTGGCCGGGGAGGGCTCGTGGCGCACGCCTTTCTTGCTGTATCTGGCTCCTGTGCTGATGCTGCCCGCCATTGCTGCCTGGCTGTGGGAACCCGACCGGCGCCAGGCAGACAGCCATGCCGCGCCTGCCCTGGCCGGCGGCGTGCAGCGCACGGTGATCACGGCTTGCTTCCTGATCTTTGCCGGCATGGTGACCTGTTTCGTGGTGACGGTGATGACGCCGATGGTGCTGGTCATGCGCGGCGTCACCTCGACCTCGCTCATCGGCGCGGCAGCTGGCCTGGCCATCCTGTGTACCTTGATCGGCTCGATCGCCTGGCCGTTCGTGCGTGAGCGTATCGGCGTGGCGGGCGTGAATGCCTTGCTGATGATGTGCATGGCGGCAGGCTTGTGCGTGCTGGCCTTGGCGCCGTCCTATCCGGTCGTGCTGGTGGCGATGGTGCTGCAGGGGTTTGGCGCGGGCTTTCTGGTTTCCAACGCCTCCTTGCCGCTGCTGCTGGGCTTGCCCCCGCATCTGCGGGCACGTGGCGTGGGGGCGTTCACCGCCTGCCTGTATCTGGGGCAGTTCGCCAGCCCCTTGATCATCACCGCCATTGCCCAGCCGCTGGGTGGCATGCCGGCAGGGCTGACCAACGCCATCCTGGTCTGGGCGCTGCTGACGATGATGTTGGCGCTGGCCTGGCTGGTGGTCGGGCTGCGCCATGCGCGGCCGCAACCCGGACCGGTGGTGCACTGAGTGCGGGTGTTTGCCAGATTTTCCTGACTTCTCACTGTTTTTTGTTGCGCGATGTCCGCCGGACATCGCGTACTTCTCCGTACGAAAGCGATCCATCCATGAATACCGTGTCTTCTTCTTCCTTGTCCCGTCCGCAGGATGGCCTTGATCTGGCCCAGCGCATCCGCCAAGGTGAACTCTCGCCCGGCGAAGCCTTGACTGAGGCCATCGAGCGGCTGGAGCAGGTCAATCCCACTCTCAATGCCGTGGCCGAAAAGCTCTATCACCTGGGCAAGCAGAGCGTGGCCCAGGGCCTGCCTGAGGGGCCGTTCCGTGGCGTGCCGATGTTGACCAAGGATCTGTTCACGCCGCTGGCTGGGGCTCGGATGAGCAATGGCTCGCTGCTGCTCAAGGACAATGCCATGCCGGTCGATGCCGAGCTGGTGACGCGGCTGAAGCAGGCCGGCTTCACCCTCTTCGGTACCACCATTTCGCCTGAATTCGGCACCTCCTATACGACCGAGTCGCGCCTGTTCGGCGCTACCCGCAATCCCTGGTCGACGGAGCATATCTGTGGCGGCTCCAGTGGCGCTGCGGCGGCACTGGTGGCCGCCCGTGTGCTGCCCATTGCGCACGGCAACGATGGCGGCGGCTCGCTGCGGGTGCCGGCGTCGGCCTGTGGCGTGTTCGGCCTGAAGCCCTCGCGCGGGCTCATGCCGATGGGGCCGTTGGCCGGAGAGGGGTGGGCGGGCATGAGCACCAGCCATGTGATGAGCCTATCGGTGCGCGACAGCGCGGCCGTGCTCGATCAACTGGCCGGGGCCGATCTGGGCGCGCCCTATGCCGCGCCGCATTACCGGGAGAGTTTCCTGGCGGCGGCGACCGGTGCTGCGCCGCAGGGGCTGCGCATCGGCCTGGTGACGCATCTGTCGCCCTGGCCGACGCATCCCGATTGCATCGAGGCCGTGCAAAGGACGGCGGCGCTGTGCCAGCAACTGGGCCATCATGTGGAAGAGACCCGCTTGCCGGTGGATGGGCTGGAGTTCTACGACACAGTCTTCACCATCATCGGTTCACAGACCCGCAACCTGATGAACCTGTTGGCGCGCATGGCTGGCCATCCGCTGGACGAGCAGGCGCTGGAAGCACGCCATCGCGTCATCCTGCGCGACAAGGGCAATCTCTCGGGGGCCGACTATGCGGCGGCGGTGGATTACCTGCACGCGTTCGGACGCCGCATGGCTGAACTGATGCAGCGCTACGACCTGATCCTCACGCCCACCATGGCGCAGCCACCGGCGCGCATTGGCACGCTGACCGTGCGGGAGGAGCAGTCAGTGGCTGAACTGATCCAGACCTTCCACGGGTTCTCTCCCTTTACGGCGCTGTGCAATGCCAGCGGTCAGCCGGCCATGTCGGTGCCCTTGCATTGGAATGCCGAGGGCTTGCCGATCGGCTCGCACTTTTGCGCCAGGTTTGGCGACGATACACTGCTGTTCGCCCTGGCCGCGCAACTGGAACAGGCCGCGCCTTGGGCGCAGCGCCGGCCCCCGGTCTGTGCCGCATGAACTGAGCCGCCTGCGCAGCCGGTACTGGCTGCGCGCAGAAAATAAAAAACCCCTGCCGGCAGACAGGGGTTTTTTGTGGGTCAGGCAAATCCGGGGGAGTGCCGCTTACCAGATCTTCCACCAAGGCTTGGACTTGGCCTTGGGGCCGCCGTTGTACCAGGGGCTGTTGGGGTAGGTGGCCTGGATGATGCGTTCCGTGTCTTCCTTGAGCTTGGTCTGGCCCAGCGCTTCGTAGGAGTGCATCAGGATGAACAGCGCTTCTTCGTTGGCCGGCGAGTCAGGGTATTGCTTGATGGCCGATTGGGCGCGGTTGGCCGCCGACACGTAGGCACCGCGACGGAGGTAGTAGCTGGCCACGTGGACGTCGTACTGGGACATGGCATTGACCAGGTATTTCATGCGGGCAATGGCGTCCGGGGTGTACTTGCTGTCCGGGAAACGTTCGGCCAGCAACTTGAACG
>Ga0160495_100379_pt1 | contig 24952 bp, 22 predicted proteins | sample DID4MG_4_FD_108251 | JGI IMG/M metagenome (GOLD analysis project Ga0160495, IMG submission 108251) | Enriched soil microbial communities from UW Madison campus, WI, USA - DID2933_E24_FP4 MG | ecosystem: Environmental > Terrestrial > Soil > Unclassified | place: USA: Madison, Wisconsin | collected... | reverse complement strand
GGGGCGGCAAGCATGTGGGCGCGGGTGACGAGATCATCGTCTCGCATCTGGAACACCACGCCAACATCGTCCCCTGGCAGCAACTGGCTGCCGAAAAAGGGGCCAAGCTGCGCGTGATCCCGGTGGATGATTCCGGCCAGGTGCTGCTGGATGAATACGCCAAACTGCTCAACGAACGCACCAGGATCGTGGCGGTCACCCAGGTCTCCAATGCGCTGGGGACCGTCACGCCGACCAAGCAGATCGTCGAGATGGCCCGACTTGCGGGGGCGCGCACGCTGGTCGATGGGGCGCAATCGGTGTCGCACATGCGTACTGACGTGCAGGCGCTGGGGGCAGACTTCTTCGTCTTCTCCGGTCACAAGGTGTTCGGGCCGACCGGCATCGGCGCCCTGTGGGGCCGACGCGAAGTGCTGGAAGACATGCCGCCGTGGCAAGGCGGCGGCAACATGATTGCCGATGTGACGTTTGAGAAGACCCTCTTCCAGCCGCTGCCCAACACTTTCGAAGCCGGCACCGGCAATATCGCCGATGCCGTCGGACTGGGGGCGGCCATCGATTACGTCAACCGGATCGGCATCGATAACATCGCCGCCTACGAACATGCGCTGCTCGAATACGGCATGCACAAGCTGGGCGAGATCGAGGGCTTGCGCCTGATCGGCACCGCCGCGCACAAGGCCAGCGTGATGTCCTTCGTACTGGACGGCTACAGCACCGAGGAAGTCGGCAAGGCGCTCAACCAGGAAGGCATTGCCGTGCGCACCGGTCACCATTGCGCCCAGCCCATTCTGCGTCGCTTCGGGGTGGAAACCACGGTGCGGCCTTCACTGGCCTTCTACAACACCTTCGAGGAAATCGATTGCCTGCTGACGGTGGTGCGTCGGCTGGCGGCCCAGCGGCAGCGGCGCTGATCCATCCACCTTGACTTGCAACGGCCGCCTTGTGCGGCCGTTTTTCATTCCGGATCAGGATCAGGGTCAGGATCAGTAAAGCCCCGCCTCGGTCCGCTGCGGCAGCTCGCGGTCATAGGCCTGGCCATCGACCCTGCCGCCGCTCAGGCGCTGATGCATGGCACCCGGCGAAGGCAGACTGCTGCGCGCCACCTGGGCCGAGGCTGACCAAAGTCCGGAGCGCACGATGGCCTTGGAACAATGGAAATAGGCCCGGTCAATCTGCACGACGATGACGCTGCGCGGCAGCTTGGCGCGCATCTCGAAGCGTGCCAGCAAGGCCGGATCGGTGGAGATCGTGGCGCGTCCGTTCACGCGCAAGGTCTCGCCCACGCCGGGAATGATGAACAGTAGCGAGATGCGCGGATCGGCAATGATGTTGCGCAGGTTGTCGAGGCGATTGTTGCCGGGACGGTCGGGAACGGCGAGCGTGCGGGTATCGAGAATCTGCACGAAGCCCGCCGGGTCGCCCTTGGGCGAACAGTCCAGGCCTTCGGCCCCGGCCGTGGCCAGCACGACGAAGGGCGAAGCGCGCACGAAGGCCTGATAGTCCTCGTTGAGGTGATCGATTTCCTTGGTCAGGGCGCGCTCGCCGGGCGGACCATAGAGCGCCTCCAGTTCTTCGACGGTGGTGATGCAGTCCTTCACTACGGCCTCCTTGATCGCGATGGCAAGGCGCCAGTATAACGGGCAAGCATGCCCGGCCGACACCAGGAACGCGCCGGCACTGAAGCATCAACGCTCGCGCAAGCGCCGCACGTAGGCATCCCCAGCCCGCTGCACCAGCGCCACCAGCAGAATCAGCACGGCAATGACGATCACCATCACCTGGGTATCGAAGCGCTGGTAGCCGTAGCGGATCGCCAGGTCGCCCAGCCCGCCCGCGCCCACTGCCCCGGCCATGGCCGATGAACTGATCAGCGCCACCAGGGTGATGGTGAAACCACCGACGATGCCCGGCAAGGCTTCGGGCAGATAGACATGCCAGACGATGTGCCACTTGCGGCAACCCAGCGCCTGGGCGGCTTCCACCAGGCCGGGATCGACTTCGCGCAGGCTCACCTCGACGATGCGCGCAAAGAAAGGCGTGGCGCTGATGGCCAGCGGCACGATGGCGGCCCAGACGCCGATGGTGGTGCCGGTCACCAAGCGGGTCAGCGGGATCAGCGCCACCAGCAGCACGATGAAGGGGGTAGCGCGAAAACCGTTGATCACGCTACCCAGCAAGCGATGCAGGCGCGGCCAGTCGAGAAAGCCACCCGGCGCGGTGACGATCAGCAATACTGCCAGCGGAACGCCCGCCACCAGCGCCAGCGCGCCGGAGATGCCGACCATCTGCAGGGTATCGAGCAGCGCGTTGACGTAGCGTTCAATGGGAATGGTCAGCGTCAGCGACATAACCTAGCTCCTTGATCTGATGGGCAATGGCCTGCGTGCCTTGGGTCAGCGCCTGCCAGTCGTTGAAGTGAGGGGCGGCAGCGCCGGACAGCGCCAGCACTAGCTGGCCATGGGTATGCCCCTGGATGTGATCGATGCCCGCCTGCAGCACCCTCACCCTACCCCCCAGGAGCGCGGCAATGCGCTGCAGGTCTGGCTGCAGGCCATCGCCGCCATGGAATTCCAGTTGCAGCACCCGTTCATGCCGCCCCGCTGGCGGATGCGGTCGCAGCGCCTGCTGGAGCTGCTCCGGCAAGCCGTGCTGCAAGGGGGCCAGCAAGGCGCGGGTGGCGGCGTGCTGCGGCCTGCCGAACACCTGCCAGACTTCGCCCAGTTCGGCCACGCGGCCCTGTTCCAGCACCAGTACGCGGTCCGCGATGTCGCGGATGACGCTCATCTCGTGGGTGATCAGGATGATGGTGATGCCCAGCTTGCGGTTGATGTCGCGCAGCAGTTGCAGGATGGCATGGGTGGTTTCGGGGTCGAGGGCGGAGGTGGCTTCGTCGCACAGCAGGATTTCGGGGCCGCTGGCCAAGGCGCGGGCAATACCCACGCGTTGCTTCTGACCGCCGGACAGGCGGCGCGGATAGCTGTCGGCCTTGTCCTGCAAGCCCACCAGGGCCAGCAGTTCGTTGACGCGCTGGGTGATCTGCGCGCGCGGCACGCCAGCCACGCGCAGGGGCAAGGCGATGTTATCGAAGACGTTCTTGGCCGCCAGCAAGTTGAAATGCTGGAAGATCATGCCGATGCGCCGGCGCAGTGCGACCAGTTGCGCCTCATCGAGGGTGGCCAGGTCCACGTCATCGACCTCGACACGCCCGCTGCTAGGCTGTTCCAGGCGATTGATGGTACGCAGCAGGCTGGACTTGCCCGCCCCGCTGCGACCGATGATGCCGAAGATGCTGCCGGGCGCGATCTCCAGGTCGATGCCGTGCAGCGCCTGCACGGGACCGGCGCAAGAGACGTAGGTCTTGCCGACCCCGCGTAGCGCCACCTTGCCGCGCGGGCCGCTGCTGCTGTGGTGGGATGCAGCGGCCTGGGCGGGGATGGCTTCGCGGGCGCTGTCGGGGCGGCTGGGAGCGGTCAGCGATTGGCGGGCAGTGATCGAGAGTTCCATGCGGTCTCCTGATGGACGTAGGCGCGACGCCTTACTTCTTGAGCCAGGCCAGCGTGTAGAGGCGGCTATCGTGGTTGAAGGCGCGGCCGATATCGGCCTTCACGGCAGCCGAATTCTGGTAGATCTGGATGAATTTCTGCACCACCGGATCGTTCACGCGATTGGCCCGGGTCACGAACTGGATCGCGAAACGGGCGTCCTCGATGCCGGAATAGGCCAGCCCGGCGGACGGATCGAAGGCCTTGGCGGCGACGATGAAGTGTGGATAGCCCTGGGCCAGATCGACATCCGGCGTGATGCGCACCAGTTGCGGCCCCTCCACTTCCACGAAGCTGAGCTTGCGCGGGTTCTCGACGATATCGTCGATGCTGCCCAGATAGCCGACCTTGGGCTTGAGCTTGATCAGGCCCACGCTTTGCAGCAACAGCAAGGCGCGCCCCTGGTTGACGGGATCGTTGGCGATGCCGACCTTGGCGCCCTGGGGCAGCGCTGCAAAGGACTTGTACTTGAGCGAATAGAGGCCGACATTGGACAGGATGCCGGTGCCGGCGCTGGCCAGCTTGTAGCCGTTCTTCTGGATGGCATTGTCCAGGAAGGGCTGGTGCTGGAAGTAGTTCAGGTCGAGGTCGCCGGCATCGACGGCCACGTTGGGCGTGGTCCAGTCAGTGAATTCCACCACCTGTACATCGATGCCCTGGCGCTTGGCCTCCTTGGCAGCCACGGCGATGGAATCGCCATAGGCGCCCGGCACCACGCCAATGCGCAGCTTGTCGGCAGCCTGGGCGCACTGGAAGGACAGAACGGACAAGGACAGCAACAGCAGATGAGAAAGCTTCATGCAACACTCCGTGACGAGAATGGAATAAGAGGAACAGGGGCAGCCAGTACGCTGCACTCCTGCCAGCAAGCCCCGATTGTGGGCGAGGCAGTCACGGAGAGCCACAAAGTAAAACATGCTTCGATATCAGTTTTTCTCATGAAGCGGATGCAGCGATATCGCTAAGATGTGTAGCGGTGTGCAACGGTGTGCAATGCCCCTAGCGAGATGCAGGCTCGGCAACACGGCCGGGCCATCCTGCACTATCCTGTCTGGCCCGCCGCTCCTACCGGCGAGGCCTTGCGGGTCCGATCATCCAGGCCGTCCCCGGACCCGCAGATCCAAGAGCAATAAACCAATAAACCAATAAACCAATAAACCAATAAACCAATAGAGCAAAAGACCAGGAGACAAGACCCCATGAACAACGCCCTGACCATGACCATCGCATCCACTTTACTGGCCAGTTCCCTGGCCCAAGCCGCAGACCGCCTGCCGGTCATCCCGCCGGAGCAATACACGCCGGAACAGAAACAGGCCGCCGATGATTTCCTGGCCGCGCGCAAGGTGCCGGTATTCGGCCCCTTCGAGCCACTGATGCATAGTCCCCAGGTGATGACTCAGGCGCGCGCCATGGGCGACTACCTGCGCTATCACTCGGCCATCGGCAACACCCTGAGCGAGCTGGTGATTCTGATCACCGCCCGCGAATGGACCCAGGATTACGAGTGGTATGTCCACTACCCCATCGCCATCAAGGCCGGGATCAAGCCGGAGATCGCCGCAGCCATCGCCGATGGCCGCCGTCCGGAGGGGATGAGCGAGGATGAGACGATCGTCTATGACTTCTCGATCGAACTGCACCGCAACAAGCGAGTCTCGGACCAGACCTTCGCCCGTGCGGAAAAGCGCTTTGGCAAGAAAGGCGTGGTGGACCTGACCGGCGTGAATTCGTACTACACGCTGCTGGCCATGCAGATGAATGCGGCGCAGTACCAGCCGCCCAAGGATGCCAAGCGGCTGCCGCGCATGCCGGAATAAGTGCCGCCCTTGCGACCGCCCGGGTTTACTCCCAGGCGTCGTCTGGCACCACGGCCAGGGCGGCAAAGGCCGGCCTGGCGAACCAGTAGCCCTGCATCAGGTCGATCCCCAGCGCAGCCAGATGATCGCGCTCGGCGCGCGTCTCCACGCCTTCGGCCAGGACGGCGATGCCAAGCTCGCGGCAAATGGTCGCGATACCGGCTACGATGGCCTGACGTGGCTTGTCGCCATCGATATTGCGCACCAGGTCCATATCCAGTTTGATGAGGTCGGGCTGGTATTCGGCCAGCAGGTTCAGGCCGGCATAGCCTGCGCCGAAATCGTCGATGGCGGTGCGGAAACCGAAACGGCTGTATTCCTTGAAGATGTTGACCAGATGCGGACGGTCATCGACGCGCTCGCCTTCGGTCACCTCGAAGATGATGCGCTCGATCGGAAAGTGATGCTTGCGAGCCGCCTTGAAGGTGCTCTGGATGCACACTTCAGGACGATAGACCGCATTGGGCAGGAAGTTGATCGACAGGAACTGCGTCATTCCCAGCCGCGCCGCGCCCTCGACGGCCTTGCTGCGGCAGGCCTGGTCGAAGCGATAGCGGTTGCTGTCGTTGACCTGCTGCAGCACCGTATAGGCCGGCTCGCCCTGGGGGCCGCGCACCAGCGCCTCATAGGCATAGATCGAGCGGGTCGAGAGTTGCACGATGGGCTGGTAGGCATACTCGAACTCGATGTCGAGTTCACCCTCTCCGGCGCAACCCTCGCAGCCGCGCGGGTCCGGACGCTCGGTCTGGTCGCCAGCTGGATGAATGGGGATCATGGAGTCTCCGACGGTAGTGAAATCCAAAACGCCGCCTATGCTAACTCAAGTTGCACACCACCAATACAGTTTCACTGTGGGACCGCCCGCCAGCCCTGCTCCCCGCGCTCCAGCAATCCGGCCTCGCCAAAGCGCCACAGATGCAGCCAGCCGTTCTCCAGCAATTGCCGTACCACGGCGTGGGCCGCGATGACGCGTTCGATGGCGGCTTCGGGAGCGTCGATCACCACCGTCAAGCGCAGTGGTTCGTGCAGCCAGCGCTGGCCATCATGCAAAGACTGGCGCGCCAGGCCGATGCGCAAGTCGCCGCCGTTGCCTTCGAATACTCCGATGGTACCACCCACCACGTTGTGCAGCAGCTTGTTGCCGCTGCCCAGGCGCTGCGGATCGCTGGTGGAGGCGTGGTACTGCCAGTTGATCCAGTGCGTCACCAGCATGGGCGCGGTCATCAGTTGTTCCAGCAGGGTGCCATCGCCATCGTCGGTGTGGTCATAGTCATGCAGGAAGCAGCGTCCGCCCAGATCGATGCCCCGGCTGCGGGCACGAGGGGCGATGAGGAAGGCGGCGTTGCCGGTGAGGCCCCATTCAGGACGCGTCTGAGCGCCGTCGTTGGCGCGCTGGCGCAGGGCCTGCAACAAGCGTGGCGCTGGCTGGCCACCATCCAGCCCCAGCCGTGCCGCGCGTTCGCGCCGCACCTGTTGGCCAGCGCGGGCAAAGACCTCGCGCATGGTGGCCCAGCGCTGCTGCGCCTGCGCGGGCAGCAGGTCAAGGTCGAAGGCTTCTACTTCATCGGTGGTGGTGTTGTGCAGCAGGGCCAGGAAAGAGGTCTGTTCGGGGACGTGGATGCCCAGCTCCAGCAGGCCACGGCGCACGCTCTGCTCATTGAGCAGTTGCGCCAGCGTGCGCGCATTGACTTCGCCGGTCTGGCCGCAGCAAGCGCCGCAATCCAGGGCCGCAGCGTGGGCATTGTTGGCGGACTGGCTGCCATGTCCCACCAGCAGCACCAGCGGCGCGACATGGCGGTCCAGGCCCATGGCATGCAGGATGCGGGCGGCCAGCACCACCTTGTCGGCTTGGCTCACGCCGCTCAGTTGCGGGCGGGCCAGCGCCCGATAACGCGCCGGCAGTCCGGCCAGGTCGTCCCGGGCGCGTTCGCCGCGCCCCGGACGCAACCAGTTCCACAAGCCACCCAGCGCGCTCACCCCTGCCACTTCAACGAACGAGAAGGCCGAGCCCGGCCAGCGCGTATTGCCCTGCCACTGCGCCTTGCCGGCCAATTGCCGGTGACGCGCCCGGGCGGCGGCGCTGACCAGCAATGCACCATCCGCAGCGCTGGCAGCGACGGGGGCGATGATCTGTTCCTGCACCTGGTAGGCCGGGGCCAGCAGGCCCGGCAACTGCGGCCTCGTCGCCTCGGTCGCCAGTGGCGTATAGGCCACCGGCAGACCGAAGAACCCGGCCACGCCCAGCGTCTGCACGCCCGGATGGACGCTCTCCAGCGCCCGCCGCATCGGTTCGCTGCGCACGTCGATGCAGAACGCCGCCTGCGCTTCAATCGCCGCGCCGCAGTCCGCAGCCTCCTGCCGCAGGGCTTGTGCCAGTTGACGCTGATAACCCGCTTCCAGCGCCAGTTGCCAGACTTCATCCACCAGCAATTCTTCGCGGACCTGCTGCAAGCGCTGCTGCGCCCTGCCCCAGGCCTGTTGCACGGTGCTGAAGGCCTGGCTGGCGGCGCTGTCGTCCTTGCATTCCAGCAGCAGAGCGCCCCAGGCCATGCGGATGGCCAGCAGTTCACGCAGGTGCGGATCATCCTGCCCCTGCAGGCGCGCCTGCCAGCCCAGATAGGCGCACCACGAGGCCCAGCCATTGACGGTCAACAGCACCGCCTCCAGATAGTCGGCCCAGACTTCGGCGGGCAGGCCCAGACGCTGCATGACCCAGCGCTCTGCCTCGCGCGCGCAGGCCGGCAGCGCACGGATGCCATCGGCGATATGCGGCAGGCCCATCAACAGGCCGATGCCGTGGTCATGTTCCAGCGTTTCGCGCCAGAACGCATACAGGCCACTGTCGCGCTCGGGCTGCCAGTCGGCCTGGTGACGGTCAAAGTAGGCGGCGCAGGTCTGGCTGACCTGATGCGTGATGGCCTGCCGCCAGGACAGCCGGGTATGGCGTTGCGGGTCGTTGTCGAGGACGTCGATGAGCAAGGGCAGTTGCGCCGGCTGGCGGTCAGACTCCAGCACCGCATGACAATGGGCGGCGTGCAGTGCGGCCGCGCGCGCCGCCGGCAAACGCTCCAGTGCGACTTGCAGATCGGCCGCGCTGATGCGGCCCTCGGTCCACGCCTGGCGCAATTGCGGGCGCGGCGGCAGCACCTGGATGCCGCCCAGCAGCGCCATACGCGCTGCCACATCGCGCAAGGGCATGCCGATGCGCGACCAGTGCGGGTTGACGGCGATGGCGCGGTCCAGCGGCCAGGCCGGCGCGATGGCGGCGCAGGCCTGCGTGCAGGCTTGTTCCAGCGTGGCCTCCCAGGCCGCGTCAGGGCGAGTGGCGGGGGCCGATTGGATGGCTTGGGTGATGGCGTTCATGCTGCTCTCCTGAGATTGGGTTCAGCCGTGGGTATCGTTGGCCAGGGTGGACGTGGCGGCAATGTGTTCCCGGCGGCGCGCCTGCGGTGCCCAGCGCGCCGGCCACAGTTGCAGCGCCAACCGGGTATAGGCCTCGTCCAGGTAGAAACCGGCATAGCTGCGCCGACGCCAGGCTGTCATCGCATGCGGACGCACCAGCAGCAGGGCCATGCCGCCGTACAGAGCCAGCATTCCGGCCAGGGTCGCCACGCCGAACAGCGGCTGGGTGAAGTCTTCCAGGCCCAGCGGCAGCAGATGCAGGAGCATGGCCGCGATGGTCAGCCCGGCCGCGCCTACCAGGCCCAGCAGCCAGCTGCGCAGCCGCGCAGCAGCCGACACGACGGAACTTTGCGGCAGCCACAGCAGCGGCGCCCAGGCCAGGCCGAGGAGGATGCTCCACCACCACGGCCAGCCGGCATGCGCATGGACCGTCTGCAGGGCCAGCACGACGGCGCTGGCTGCCACCGGGGCGACGATGACGCTGGTCGCCGAGGGTTGCGCCGCGCCGTGCAAGGCCTGCAGGCGGGTGTCGCGCACCACCGAGGAAGCCGAAAGGAAGGCGTGCGCCTTGTACAGCGAATGGCCGATCAGGTGCAGCGCTGCGAAGGTATAAAGACCGGCTGCGCACTCCAGCAGCATGAAACCCATCTGCGCCACGGTGGACCAGGCCAGCCGCACCTTGATACTGATGCGAGTGAGCATCACCATGCCGGCCAGCAGCACGGTCAGCAGGGCCATGAGCAGCAGCACGGTACGCGCCGGGATGGCCTGCTGCAGCAGCGGTGCAAAGCGGATCAGCACAAAGCCGCCCAGATTGACCACGCCCGCATGCAGCAGCGCCGACACCGGCGTGGGCGCTTCCATCACCTGGATCAGCCAGCCATGCACCGGCAGCAAGGCCGTGCGCAGGATCACGGCCAGCACCAGGCACAAGGCACTGGCCTGCAGGCCGACGGACATGCCATGCAGCGCCAGGTGCTGCCACAGCGCCGACAGGCTGCCGCTGCCCGTGGCCGACCAGGCCAGCAACGCGGCCACGCCCAGCAGCAGATCGGCCAGGCGGTCGGCGATGCGCTTCTTGTAGGCGGCCAGCCGGGCGAAGGGACGTTCGGGGTAGAAGCACAGCAGATGTTCCAGGGCCAGCCCCACAGCCGCCCAGGCGGCGATCAGCACCAGCCAGTGATCGGCCAGCAGCAACAGATGCACCGCTGTCAGCACCGCCGCCAGGGCCGCCGCATATTGGCGCTGGCCGCCCTCGCCTTCCAGGTAGCGCGCCGAGAACGCGCCGATCACCGTCCCCAGCCCTTGCACCAACACGGCCAGCACCAGGCCGATCACCGAAACGTGCAAGACGTCCGGCCAGGGGGCGGCACTGCGGCTCAGGCACAGCGAGAACACGGCCAGTACCAGGGCCAGCATCGACGTGGCCTGGAACAGCCGCCACAGCGAGTTCGGAGTGGGCCGCGCCAGCATCAGCGCAAGCGCCGTGGCGAACATGGCCGCCGGTGGTGCCCAGGGCAGCAGCGAAGTAAAGTGGGATAGCGTGAGCATGATATAAGCGCCGGGGGGCAGCGTGTGCTTGGATGGCTGCATGATGCTTGCGCACAATCGTTCTGTAAATTACATTTATAAGAACGTATTCATTGATAAATCAGAACGATGCGGCTAGAACAGCTCAATTTCCACCATCTTCGCTATTTCTGGCGCGTGGCCAAGCTCGGCCATTTGACCCGGGCGGCGGAAGAATTGCATACCTCGCAATCAGCAGTGTCCGCCCAGATCCGTCAGCTGGAAAAGCACCTGGGCGAAGACCTCTTCATCCGCGAAGGCCGCCGGCTCAGCCTCAGCGACACCGGCCAGTTGGTCTTCAGCTACGCCGACAACATCTTCGGCCTCAGCCAGGAAATGCTGGGCCGGCTGGAAGGCCGCTCTGCCGGCGTGACGCGCCTGCGGGTGGGCAGCGTGGCCACGCTGTCGCGTAACTACCAGGAAAACTGGTTGCGGCCCATGCTGTCCGATTCGTCGGTGGCGCTCACGCTGGAGTCAGGCCAGCTGGAGGGACTGCTGGAGCGCCTGGTGCAGCACCAGCTGGACGTGGTGCTGGCCAACGAGACCGTGCCGGCCGATCCGGATCGACCGCTGCACTGCCGTTTTCTAGGTAGCCAGGCGGTCTCGGTGGTGGGGCCGGCGCATCGCTGGGAAGCGGGCAGCCTGCGCATTCCTGAAGACCTGGAAGGCATCGACATGGCCCTGCCCGGTCCGCGCCACGCCCTGCGCATGCGCTTTGACGCGCTCTGCGTGTCCGCCGACGTGCGCCCGCGCCTGCGCGCCGAAGTCGATGACATGGCCATGCTGCGCCTGATCGCGCGTGACAGTGGCTGGCTCAGCGTGCTACCGGAGGTGGTGGTGCAGGATGAGCTGCGCAACGGCGTGCTGGTCACGGTCGGCCAGACGACCGATCTGGTCGAGAACTTCTATGCCATCACCACGCCGCAGCATCACTACGGAGGCCTGGTGGATCGCCTGCTCAACGGATCGAACGCTGCCGCCAGCGCAGAGGGGATTACTCATCAGCAATAAATTCTACTAATCGGTACAATGCAGAGAATCAGCAAATAAAAATGACAAATGCATGACAATCTTGCAGTCTAGTCAGCCCCACGCACACGGGCGGCAGCCCAGACATTGAGCGTCTGACCATAATAAGACCGAGGAAACGATGAGGAAGGCGCTATTCAGGTATCGCGATGAGCTGGTCAGGATAGAGCTCAAGTGTCCCGAGTCCCAGGGTTGGACCTGGGATCTGTACATCAATGGCGAATTGCAGTTCTGCGGGCAGGACGCGCCCTTCGCCTTTGCCGAAGAGGCCATGGCCGCCGCGCGCCAGGCCAGTTGCCGGCTCATCGATCTGTTGCACGCCTCCTGAGCTTTCGCTTTCCGGCCCGTCATTGCACGTTCTTCCCCCCCCCTGAATTGCGCTGGACTTGCCATCCTTGCCTACGCATATTAATATATATTTAAATATATTATTAATTTACATATTGATGAACTCTCCAGTCACACCACCCACCCTTCCGGCAGCCCGCATGCGCCAGGCCGCAGGCGAGGCGGTCAGCGCCCTGAAGGTGCTGGCCAACGAAGACCGGCTGTTGCTGCTCTGCCAGTTGTCGCAGCAGGAGATGTGCGTGAGCGAACTGGAAGAACAGCTGGATATCCGCCAGCCCACGCTGTCGCAGCAACTGGGCGTGCTGCGCAACGAGGGCGTGGTCAGCACTCGGCGCGAAGGCAAGCGTATCTACTACCGCGTGGCCGATGCGCGCCTGCTGGACATGCTCGATCTGATGTATCGCCTTTACTGCCCCAAGGAGTGAACATGCAAGTGGACTGGACCGCCTTTACCCCCGTCGCCTCACTGGCCGGCGGCCTGCTGATCGGCCTGGCCGCCGCCATCCTGATCCTGGCCAATGGCCGTGTGGCCGGCATCAGCGGCATCCTCGGCGGGCTGCTGCAGCCACGCGCGGGCGAGCGCGCCTGGCGCTGGATGTTCTTGCTGGGCCTGCTGGCAGCGCCGCTGCTCATGCGCCTGGGGGCCAGCCTGCCGCCCATGCACATCGATGCCGGCATGGGCCAGATCGTCCTGGCGGGCCTGCTGGTGGGCCTGGGCACCCGGTATGGCGCGGGCTGCACCAGCGGCCATGGGGTGTGTGGGCTGTCGCGCTTTTCGCTGCGCTCGGCGGTAGCCACGGCCTGCTTCATGGCGGCAGGCTTCGCCAGCGTCTATCTGCTGCGCCACGTGGCGGGCTTCTGATCCAGGGAGAAACGAATGACTGCACTGACTGCATTGACTGCCTTGCTGTCCGGACTGGTATTCGGCTTTGGCCTGCTGCTCTCCGGCATGGCCGATCCGGCCAAGGTCCTGGCCTTCCTGGACCTGGCCGGAGCCTGGGATCCTTCGCTGATGCTGGTGATGGCCGGGGCGATCGCCGTGGCCCTGCCCGCCTTTGCATGGGCTGGCCGGATGAAGACCGCGCTGCTGGGCCAACCCATGCAACTTCCCACTGCGCGCCAGATCGACCGTCGCCTGGTGCTGGGCAGCCTCGGCTTCGGCGTGGGCTGGGGCATTGCCGGCATCTGCCCGGGACCGGCCCTGGTATTGGTAGGCGCAGGCCAGATCAAGGGCCTGGTCTTCGTGCTGGCCATGCTGGCCGGCATGCTGCTGTTCGCGCTGCTGGAGCGCCGCTGGCCGCGTTAGCATGGCGCGTGGCATTTGTTGATGAATACGAGGATGCATATGGACAAGCTGCACATTGAAGGCCATTTCGACACCACCACCAGCACCGTCAGCTATCTGCTGCTGGACCGCGCCAGCGGCCAGTGCGCGCTGATCGATACGGTGCTGGACTACGATCCCAAGTCTGGTCGCACCACCACCACCAGCGCCGACCAGCTCATTGCCCGGGTGCGCGAACTGGGTGCGCAGGTGCAATGGATCCTGGAGACCCACGCCCACGCCGATCACCTGTCCGCCGCCCCATACCTGAAACAGCAACTGGGCGGACGCATCGCCATCGGCGAGCACATCACCCAGGTGCAGGCGGTATTTGGCAAGCTCTTCAATGCCGGCACGGCGTTCGCCCATGACGGCAGCCAGTTCGATCAGCTCTTCGCCGACGGCGCGCAATTCCAGATCGGCCAGTTGCAGGCGCGCGTGATGCATACGCCAGGACATACCCCGGCCTGCCTCACCTATGTGGTGGAGGAGGCCGGGCGCATTGCCGCCTTCGTCGGCGATACGCTCTTCATGCCCGACTATGGCACCGCGCGCTGCGACTTTCCGGGCGGCGATGCGCGCACCCTGTTCCGCTCCATCCAGGCGGTGCTGTCCCTGCCCGCCCATGCCCAGCTCTACATGTGCCATGACTACCGCCCCAATGGACGAGAGCTGCGCTATATCACCACGGTGGCCGAAGAACGCCAGCACAACATCCACGTGAACGAGGGCGTGAGCGAAGAAGCCTTCGTGGCCATGCGCACCGCCCGTGACGCTACGCTGGACATGCCGGTCCTGCTGCTGCCGTCGGTGCAGGTCAACATGCGCGCCGGGCAATTGCCGCCGGCCGAGGACAATGGCGTGCGCTATCTGAAGATACCGCTCAACGCGGTCTGAAGGGGGGCAGGATCTGGGTTGGCGGCAGATCTGATAATCGGCACAGATGAGCCCTGGTTAATGCGAATTAACCTCATTTTTGCTAATTATCGTGGCGTTACCGAAGTCCACGCCCTAGAATCTGCGCCATTCAATGCTACCTGGCACACTCGTCATGCCCAAATTTCATCTCGAACACCACAAGGTCGACGCCATCTCCTGGCTGCGCGCAGCCGTCCTCGGCGCCAACGACGGGATCGTCTCCACGGCCAGCCTGCTGGTGGGCGTGGTCGCCGCCAATGCCAGCCACGACAATGTGCTGCTCACGGGCGTGGCCGGACTGGTGGCGGGCGCCATGTCGATGGCGACCGGCGAATATGTCTCGGTGCATTCCCAGGCGGACAGCGAAAAGGCCGCCCTGCACCAGGAAAAAGAAGAACTGGCCACCGACCCCGAAGGTGAGCACCGAGAACTGATGGGCATCTACATGCGGCGCGGTCTGAACCAGGAAACCGCGCACCTGGTCGCCGCCCAGCTCATGGTGCACGATGCGCTGGACGCCCACGCCCGCGATGAGCTGGGCATCTCCGAAACCACCGCCGCACGTCCGGTGCAGGCCGCCGTGGTGTCGGCGCTGAGTTTTGCGGTCGGCGCGGCGCTGCCGCTGGCGGTGGTGCTGCTGGCCCCGGCCGATGCGCTGCTGCCGGCCATCGTGATTGCCGCCCTGCTCTCGCTGGCGGTATTGGGTGCGGTGGCGGCCAAGACCGGCGGCGCCAATCTGTGGAAGGGAGCGTTGCGGGTCAGCGTCTGGAGTTCGCTGGCGATGGGCTGCACGGCGGCCATCGGCTCCTTCTTCGGCGCGGCCATCTAGCGCACAGGGAGCCATGATGGGGACCATGCCGGGACAGGCCTACAGCCAGCCCAGCCACTGTCCCCACACCAGTTGCCCCAGATAGCGCTGCGGCAGCAGCGTAAGGCTGCCGGCCACCAGGCAGGCCCCGATGTACACGCGCTGCATGGTGCGCCGATGCACGTCGATATCCCCGCGCATGACCGCCGTCAATCCGCGATACAGCAGCCAGCCTGTGACCGGCACCAGCAGGTGCAGGGGCGTATAGCCGGCAATGTTGGGCAGGTCGCGGGAACGGATGAAGATCGCCGAGAGCACGCTGGCTACCATGCAGGTGAACCAGCTGTAACCCAGTGCACGATGCAAACGGGGATGGACACGGCTGGCCAGGCGCGTCCAGAGGGCAAAGGGGCCGATCAGCAAGGCCGCAAGCGCGGCGGCCAGATGGATGGCAACGACAGGAGCAAGGGGCATGACAGGTCTTTCAGGGATGCGATGCCCGCATTGTTCCCGCGCGTCCGGTGCGCTACCAAACGAGATGCGACGAAACGCCGCTTCGGCTGCGCCAGATGCATTGCTTGCCCGCTTCTCGCTGAAAACGCCCTAGGCCGCTGCGGGGTCATCCTCCCCCACCAGCTCCTTGACCCGCCGCGCCAGCACATCCGCCGCAAACGGCTTGGTCAGCACCTGCATGCCCCGCTCCAGGTGGCCATGGTTGAGGACAGCGTTCTCGGCATAACCTGTCACGAAGAGCACCGGCAATTCCGGACGCGGAGCGCGGATGGCGTCGGCCAGTTGGCGGCCATTCATCCCATTGGGCAGGCCCACATCCGTGACCAGCAGATCGATCGACGGACAGGCCGCCACCACGCGCAGCGCCGAGGGTCCATCCTCGGCCTCCAGCACGCTGTAGCCCAGGTCCCGCAGTACCTCAACGGTGACCATGCGTACCAGCGGCTCATCATCGACCACCAGGATGATCTTGCTGCCCGGCGCGGCAGGCGCATGGCTCTCTTCGGGCAAGGCAAGCTCGTCAGCACCGCCTTCGCCGAGATGGCGCGGCAGATAGATGCAGACCACCGCCCCCTGGCCCAGCTCGGAATAGATCCGCACCGTCCCGCCCGATTGCCCGGCGAAGCCATACACCATGGACAGGCCCAAGCCGGTACCCTGTCCGGTCGGCTTGGTGGTGAAGAAGGGATCGAAGGCGCGCGCGACCACCTCAGGCGACATGCCCGCACCGGTGTCGCTCACGCACAGCGATACGTATTGGCCCGGCGGCACCCCGCGCTGCAAGGCGGCGATATCGTCCAGCCAGCGGTTGGCGGTCTCGATGGTCAGCCGTCCGCCGTGCGGCATGGCGTCGCGGGCATTGATGCACAGGTTCAGCAAGGCGTTTTCCATCTGGCCGATATCCACAAAGGTATGCCAGAGGCCGCCGGCGGCGATAGTTTCCACGGCGATGGCCGGTCCGACGCTGCGACCGATCAGTTCGTGCATGCCCGCTACGATGCGATTGAGGTCGGCCGGCTTGGGGTCCAGCGTCTGGCGGCGTGAAAACGCCAACAGCCGCTGCGTGAGCGCGGCGGCGCGCTTGACAGCGGACTGCGCGCCGTTGAGATGGCGTTCGATATCGCCGATACGCCCCTGCGCCAGCCTGACCTTCATCAGCTCGAGGCTGCCGCTGATGCCGGCCAGGATATTGTTGAAGTCGTGCGCCAGCCCGCCGGTCAACTGCCCGACGGCCTCCATCTTCTGCGCCTGGCGCAGCGCTTCCTCGGCATTGAGCAAGGCAGCGGTGCGTTCTTCCACGCGCTGTTCCAGAGTCTCGTTGAGCGTGCGCAGCGCCGCCAGGGCACGGTCGCGTTCGGCCTCGACGGCGCGGCGTCCTTCGATGTCGATGAGCACACCGGGAAACTTGCTGGGAATGCCGTCAGGCGTCATCTCGACCCGGCCATTGGCCTCCAGCCAGTAGTAGCGCCCATCGCGGCGGCGCGTGCGGTATTGATGGGCGTAAGCGCCACCGCGCGCCAGCGCTTCGCGGATGCGCGCCGACAGCAGCTCGCGGTCGTCCGGATGCACCGACAGCATCAGCTCGTCGAGCTTGATGCCGTCCAGGCCTCTTTCGGCTGCGATACCAAAGGCGGCGGCAAAGCCATCGTCCACGCTGAAGCGGTCGGTCGGCAGGTCCCAGATCCAGGTGCCGATGATGGCGCCGGCTTCCATGGCCAACTGGACGCGCTCGACGTTTTCGCGCAGTGCGGCTTCGGTGCGCCGGCGCGCCGTCACGTCACGGAACAGCACCGACACCTGGCGCATCTCCACCGGACCCACGCGGGTGGCCGAGACTTCGATGTGGCGGCCAGCGGCCTTGAACTCCTGTTCGAAGCGCACCGTCTGCCCAGTCAGCAGTACCTTGCCATAGATGTCCAGCCAGACCTGGGCATTGTCGGGCTCGACCTCGCGCAGGCGCTTGCCGACGATGCCTTCGATGCCGGTATGACGGTGGTAGCCGGAGTTGGCTTCGATATGCACATAGTCGCTCAGCGGACCATGCGGGCCATCGATGAATTCGATGATGCAGAAACCATCATCGATGGCTTCCAGCAAGGCATGGCGGTAAGCGCTGCTCAACAGCGGCGGGTCCTGTATGGCCGGTGGAAATTCCACGATAACGCCTTTCTTCATCGAAAAAATACACAGTGAGCGTCATCGGCCAGCATAGAGCAGTCACCAGGGTTGAGCGTGCCAGCATCTTAATGGAATCCCTTACCACCGGTGCACCACTGGCGCGGAAAATTGCGCTCATAAAACACCAGATGATTTCCAAAGGCAGCACCTTGCACGTTCTGGCATACGCTATTGCTCTTTCGGACGGTCAGACCCAGCTCAACAGGAAAACGCTCCCGGAAATGGCAAAAATCCTGAAAATCCTGTTGTTCACTTCGAACGGGGCGCGCAATCGTCGGCAACGGCTTGTCCCGGCGAGATCAGCGGAATCACCGCCGCCACCGGAGCCACCAGTGCCAGCGCCGCCGCCGCGCCGGCCCGTGCGGCCAGACCGGCGGTGTCGGCGCCGATCTCGGGCCGGGCAAAGCTGCCGCGTACATGCAAGGGGGTGCGCAGCGAGAGGATGCGCACGCCCTTGGTGCGCGGGTGAATGTCCAGCGCCAGCGTCTGCTGAGCCAGGTTCACCTGGCCACTCACGTCGATGGCGGCGTCTTCGGTATTGAGGATGCCCTGCCCGATGGTGGCCTGGCCGTGCTGGATGGTTACCTCAGCGGCACCGCACAGCAGCTTGACCTGCTGGTCGCGGTACAGCTTGGCGAACACTGCGTTGGCCAGATTCAGGCCTGCCGCTTCGAGGATGAACTGGCTGATTGCTCCTTCGCCGAGATCGGCCTTGATCTGCCCATCCGCGCTGGCCAGTGCGGCCGCAGCGGAGTTGCCCGTCGCGGACAGGGTCACCTGCCCATTGAGCTTGCCAAAGCTGGCCTTGAGGCTGGCCAGCCGTGGGAAGAGCTGGCGCACCTGCACATCCTTCAGACGAAGTTCCAGATGCGACCGGATCAGCGGCTGGCTGCCATCCAGCCGCACCTGCGCCTGGCCCTGCCCACCGGCCATGGTGAAGCGCAGCGGATCGGCGCTGATCACCTGATCTTTCAGGATCAGCCGGGTCGAAGCTTGCTGCCATTCCAGCCCGGGGTGCAGTTGCACCCGCGCGGCCTGCAGGCTGATTTCGGCATCCAGCCTGCCCCAGCGTTCGGGCTGCGCCGGACGGCTCGCGCTAGCCGTAGGGCCGCGAGCACCTGCCGTATCGGGGAGATAGTCGGAAAGGCGTAGCAGACCGGCCTGCGCCTGGACGCTCAGATGGTTCTTGGGCGGCCCGCGCAGATAGCGGGCATCACCCGCAAAGTCGCTCTCCCCGACCTTGCCGGTAAAGTGGCTGTAACGCCAGTCCCAGGCCTTGGCGGCGGTATCCACGCGGGTAATGCTCAGCGCCCCCTCAGTGGTAAAAGCGCGGGTGGCCGGCAGCGGTACGCCGGTGGCGGGATAGAGCTGCTCCAGGCTGTCGCCGTCCAGACGAACGCGCAGCTCGGCGCGGCTGAGTTGATGGGGATTGATGAGCTTGCCGTCCAATTGTAGCCGGACCCCGCCGATCTCGCCCTGGGCCTGCAATGGATAGACGCTGCCTTCGTTGAGCAGGTCCGGCAAGACGCCGCCCTGGAGCTGGCCGCTGACATCGGCCTCGCCATAGCGCCCCGAGACCGCAGCCTGCAGCGCCAGCACGGCGCTGCCGCCCTTCACATGCGCGCCCGCCACAGCGGGACGGGCATCGAAACGCAGGTCCAGGTTCAGGGGCTCATCGACGTAGCGCACCTGCGCGTGGTCGAAGACGATGCGCTGGATGTCGACGCTCCAGCGTGAGATGGGCTGATCCGAGAAACGCCAGTTCTTGTGCCGGTCATCGGCGCGTTGCATGGCCAGATCCAGCCCCTTGAGATGCAGATCGGCCACATGCCAGTGACGATGCAGCAAGGGCCATGGAGAAAACCGCACATCCAGTGCCTCGGCCTGGAGGAGATAGCTGCTGCTGCGCGCCCAATCGGGATTGCCGATGAACACGCGCTCGGCCCGCAGACGCAATTGCGGGACCAGCCGCGCCAGAGCGCTCTGCGTCTGGCCCGGTTCGGCGCTGGCCCAAGATAGATGCAATGCGCCATCCACGCGGATTTCGCGCGCCAGCGCTGCCGAGAGCTGCCGGCCCAGCCAGGGCTTGAACTGGTTCCAGTCCAGCAGCGGCGTCAGCACGGCCAACGCCAGCGTCAAGGCCAGCAACAGCGCCGTCAGCGCAGCCAGGCCGCATGCCGCCGCCCTGCCCCACTTCGCCGCCCGACCACGATCTGGCATTTCGCCTCCCTTCCCGTTCTCGTGTTCTTGTCGTCCAAGCGCAAGAGTATCAGGCCGGGTGGTCCGGGTGGCTATAGGAAGAGACGCCGCCCCCTTGTCAGCGGGACGGCATGGCGGTGCTGCTAGAAGGTTTCCCAGGCGTCTTCATCGATGCGCGCCGGCGCCTTCAGGGCTGGCGTTGCAGCGGCGGCCCGAACCGCCGGGACTGGCCGCGACATCCGGGGCGACGCTACCGGTGCACGGCTGGCGGGAGCAGCCGGGGCAGGCGCAGCTACTGGCGTGGCCGACATGGCCGTAGCATTGTGCGCCAGCTTGAAGATGCTGATGGACTGGGTCAGGCAGCCGGCCTGTTCCTGCATGGCCTTGGCCGCCGCAGCAGCCTGTTCCACCAGGGCAGCGTTCTGCTGGGTGCTTTCGTCCATCTGGGTAATGGCGCGATTGATTTCCTCGATGCCGCTGCTCTGCTCGGCGCTAGCCGCCGAGATCTCGGCGACGATATCGGTCACGCCGCGCACGCTGCTGACCACCTGCTCCATGGTCGCGCCGGCTTGCGCCACCAGGGCGCTGCCGACTTCGACCTTGCCCACCGAATCATCGATGAGCGACTTGATTTCCTTGGCGGCAGCGGCAGAGCGCTGGGCCAGGCTGCGCACTTCGGTCGCCACCACGGCGAAACCGCGCCCCTGCTCGCCAGCGCGGGCGGCTTCCACGGCGGCGTTCAAGGCCAGGATATTGGTCTGGAAGGCAATGCCATCGATCACGCCGATGATATCGACGATCTTGCGCGAGGACTGGTTGATCTCGTCCATCGTATCGACCACGCGACCCACGATCTGGCCGCCCTGCAAGGCGACCTCGGAGGCGGAGACGGCCATCTGGTTGGCCTGGCGAGCGTTGTCGGCGTTCTGGCGCACGGTCGAGGTCATTTCTTCCATGGCCGAGGCGGTCTCTTCGAGGGAGCCGGCCTGCTGTTCGGTGCGAGCCGACAGGTCCAGGTTGCCGCTGGCGATTTCGCCCGATGCGGTAGTGATGGACTCGGTGCCGCGCCGCACTCCGCCAACGATTTCGACCAGGTTGTCGTTCATCTTGCGCAATGCCTGCATCAACTGGCCGGTCTCATCGCGGGAATGCGGCTCGATCCGGGTAGTCAGGTCGCCGGCTGCGACATTCTCGGCCACGCGCACGGCCTCGGTGAGCGGCTTGACGATGGAGCGCGCCATCAGGTAGCCCAGGATGATGGCTGCCAGCACCGCTGCCAGCGAGCACGCCAGCGTCACCTGGATGGCCAGCGCGCCATCGGCCACTGCCTGGGCGCCTTCGGCCTGCAACTGGGCATCCTGCGAGTCGGCAAAGGCGCGTGCCAGCGCCAGGTAGTTGTTCTGGGTATCGGTAATCTTGCGCAGCACGTAGTCGTCGGCCGCGCTACTGTTGCCGGCCTTGATCAGTGCCAGAAACTGCGCCTTGCTGGTGTCGAAGGCCAGTCGCGCATCGTCGATGACCTTGACCTTCTTCTGTCCAACCGCGGTGACCTGGCGCGCAGTGATCTTGTCCAGCGCTTCCTTGGTCTGCTTGACGGCGACCTCAAGCTGGCCGAAGCGCTTTTCATTGGCCTTCTGGTTCTCGATATCGATGGAAATGCCGCGCAGGTACTTGATCTGCTCGTTGACGCCGTCGCGCAGGTCAAAGGCCCAGCGTACCTTCAGGTAGCGGTCATTGACGATCTGGTCGATCGCACGGTTGATGTTGTTGATCTTGACGAAAGCCGTGATGCTGACCACGGCGAGCAAGGCTACGATGAAGGCGAAGACGGCCGCCAGGCGCACCGCCACCCTGAGATTGCTGAAATACGCAAACATGCTTGTTCCTTTGGCTGTTCATGTTGTTGGCTGTCTCTCCTTTTCTCTCGAAGATCAGGCATTTTTTTTATTGAACAGCAAGGATCTTCCTGCTGATGTGCTTGTTTTTTCGAAGCAGCTAATGATGGGGTAGGAATTGGCTTACAGCAACAGATATGATGGCTTTGCGCTCAAAGTGTCGCAAAGTCATCACACAACTAGATGTCCATATGAATTAAAAAACAATTCTCAGAACACCACGCCCGATCCCAGGATGATGTTGGCATAGGGCGTGCATTCACCGGTGCGGATGATGGCGCGAGCGCGCCGGGTCTGGTCCTTGAAGTCTTCGTGCGACACGCTGCGCTGGCCCGGCAGCGCCAGGGCGGCGACCTGCTCCGCCAGCGCCGGGCTGACCTGGGCCATTTCATCGGCCACCACGTAGAACTCCACCTGCAATTCGCTGAGCACCGTTTCCAGCACCGTCATGAAACCAGGCACGCCGCGCGTGACCGCCAAGTCGATCACCGGCACTCCGGCAGGTACCGGCAAGCCGACATCACCAATGACGACGGTATCGCCGTGGCCCATGGTAGCGATCAGCTGGGAAATGGCGGCGTTGAGCAAGGCAGTCTTCTTCATAAAAATCCTGGAATGTCGATCAGAGCACGATCAGAGTACGATCAGAGTACGACTTCGTCGCGCGTCGGAATGGAGGTCTGCGCACCCACGCGGGTGACGCTCAGTGCAGCCGCTGCCTGGGCATAGGCGATGGCGTCGAACTGGTCGCGGCCCTGCGCGATGGCGCCGATGAAGCCGCCGATGAAGGTGTCGCCGGCTGCGGTGGTGTCCACTGCCTGCACCTTGCGCGCTGGCAGATGACGCTGCTGGCCGTCGGCAAAGGAGCCATAGACGCCCTTCTCGCCCAGCGTCACCACCACGTTGCGCGCGCCCAGACCATGCAGCTTCTGCGCCAGCAGCGGGATGTCGTCGGATTGCTCCTCGGCCAGCATGGCAGCTTCGATTTCATTCAAGATCAGGTAATCGATCTTCTGCAGCAATTCACGCGGCAAAGGCTGCGCCGGTGCCGGATTGAGCACCACGGTCTTGCCCAGCGCATGGGCCAGCTCGATGCTGTGGATGACGGTGGCCATCGGCACTTCCAGTTGCAGCAACACGATGGAAGCCTGTTCGATCAAGGCGCGGGCACGCTCGATGCGCTCCACATCCAGCCGGCCATTGGCACCAGCGGCGATGACGATGCTGTTCTGGGCGTTGGCGTCCACCATGATGGAGGCAATGCCGGTGGCTTCGCCCGCCACCTCGTCGATGTAGCGATCATCGATGCCGCAGGCGGTGATCGAGGCGCGCATCTGGCCACCGAAGGCATCATCACCCACGCAGGCGACCATGGCCACGCTGGTGCCGGGTGCGGCCAGGCGGGCGCAGGCCACGGCCTGGTTGGCGCCCTTGCCGCCGGGGATGGTCATGAATTTGTCGCCGGCCAGGGTTTCGCCCGGCAAGGGCATGCGCGGAACGCGCAGGACCAGGTCCATGTTGACGCTGCCGATGATGACGATCATGTGTGTTCTCTCGTGCTCTGTTGGGTTGTTTCGTGTTCAGGTCGGGTTTCGGCGCGGGGCGGTCGAGCCACGCAGTTGGAGTTGCGGCGCCACCGTCTCGCGGCGCGCCGGCAGGCTGGGGTCGGCGATGCGTTCCAGCAGGAACTGCGCCGTCAGGTTGCCTAGCCTGCGGGTGTTCTGCGCCACCGTGGTCAACGGCGGATGGACGAACTGGGCCAGTTCGATATCGTCGAAACCGACCACCGACAATTCGCCCGGCACGTCGATCTGCAATTCGCCGGCAGCGCGCAGCACGCCAATGGCCATCATGTCGTTGCAGCAGAAGATGGCGTCCGGACGCTGCCCTGGTTCCAGCCCCTGCAGCAATCGCATGGCGGCCTGATAGCCGCCGATGCCGCTGAAGTCCGCATGCAGCAGATCGCCCTCGGCCAGACTCAGGCCGCCTTGCTCCAGGGTCTGACGGAAGCCTTGCACCCGCTCGTCCGACAGTTCCAGGCCATCCGGCCCGGCGATGCAGGCCACATGGCGGCACTGCAAGTCCAGCAGGTGGCGCGCAGCCAAGCTGCCGCCGAGCGCGTTGTCGGTGCTGACCAGGTCGATATCGAGTTCCTTCGGTGCGCGGTCCAGCAATACGGTCGGGATATCGAGCTTGCCGGCCGGGTTGAGATCGGCCTGGTTCAGGGTGGCGATGATGAGGCCATCGCAGTGCTTGGTCTGCAAGACCTGCAGGTAATCGCGCTGCTTGTCAGGGTCATCGTCGGAATTGCAGAGGATGACGCTGTAACCAGCCCCGTAGCAGTGATCCTCGATCCCGCGCGCCAGCTCCGAGAAGTATGGGTTGGTGTTGTTGGGAATGATCAGGCCGATACTGCCCGTGACCTTGCTGCGCAGCGAGCGCGCCAGGGCGCTGGGGACATAGTCCAGCGCCTTGACGGCGGCCAGCACGCGCTCGCGGGCGTCGGCGCTGACCGGACGCGTCTGGTTGAGCACGTGCGAGACCGTGGTGTAGGACACCCCGGCCAGCCTGGCGACATCCTTGATGGTGGCCATGGCGGTTTCGCTTAGCGTGCGTGGCGTTGGCCGCGACGGCGATAGGTATCCAGGATCACGGCCACCACAATGACGGCGCCGGTGATGATGCGCTTCATTGGCTCACTCACGCCGACCTGGGCCAGGCCTGCTTCCAGCACGGAAATGATCAGCACGCCGATGAAAGTGCTGACGATGGACCCACGGCCCCCCATCAGGCTGGTGCCGCCGATGACCACTGCGGCGATGACTTGCAGCTCCATGCCCACGCCACCGTTGGGATCGGCCGCTTCCAGGCGCGACACCTGGAACAGCGCGGCAATGCCGGCCAGCGCGCCCATCAGGGCGAAGGCCAGGATCTTGCTGGGATTGGGGTTCACGCCGGACAGGCGCACCGCTTCTTCATTGGTGCCGATGCCGATCCAGTAGCGGCCCAGCACGGTGCGGGTCAGCACCAGTTGGGCAATGATGACGATGGCAATGGCCGACAGGAAGGCCGGCGACATGCCGAACAGAATCGGCGAGCTGATCACGTCCACGGCGCTGCCGATGTATTCGGTGCGCGAATTGGTGACCTGGTAGGCCAGGCCACGCGCGATTTCCAGCACGCCCAGCGAGACGATGAAGGAAGGAATGCGCCAGTGCACCGAGACCATGCCGGTCAGCGTGCCGCACAGTGCCGCTACCACTACGCCCAGGGGTGCGGCGGCATACAGCGGCCAGCCCCAGCGCACCATGGCCATGGACAGCATGGAGGCAGCCAGCGCCATCACCGAGCCCACCGACAAATCG
>Ga0160495_100376_pt1 | contig 25131 bp, 24 predicted proteins | sample DID4MG_4_FD_108251 | JGI IMG/M metagenome (GOLD analysis project Ga0160495, IMG submission 108251) | Enriched soil microbial communities from UW Madison campus, WI, USA - DID2933_E24_FP4 MG | ecosystem: Environmental > Terrestrial > Soil > Unclassified | place: USA: Madison, Wisconsin | collected... | reverse complement strand
CTGGATCATCGATCCCCTGGACGGCACCACCAACTTCATCCACGGCTTCCCGCAATACTGCGTCTCGATCGCCCTGCAACAGCGCGGCATCATCACCCAGGCAGTGGTCTACGACCCGACCCGCAACGACTTGTTCACCGCCTCCAAGGGCGCGGGTGCCTACCTGAACGAAAAGCGCATCCGCGTGGGCAAGCGCGACAAGATCGCTGACGCCCTGATCGGCACCGGCTTCCCCTTCCGCGACCTGGATGGCCTCAACGAATACGTCACCATGTTCAAGGTCATGACCGAACACAGCGCCGGCCTGCGCCGCCCGGGTGCCGCCGCCCTGGACCTGGCCTATGTCGCCGCCGGCCGCCTGGACGGCTTCTTCGAGAAGGGCCTGAAGCCCTGGGACATCGCCGCCGGCTCCCTGCTGGTGACCGAAGCCGGAGGCCTGGTCGGCACCTTCAAGGGTGACTCCGACTACCTCTACAAGGGCGATGTCATCGCCGGCAGCCCGAAGATCTTCGCGCAGCAAGTGAACCTGCTCTCCGAATTCGCCTGATCGGTCAGCCGCACCAGGACCTGTTTGCGAACAGGCCCTAACCCCGTCTCCTCATTGCATCCGGCATTGCTGCTATAGTGCGGCTACCGGCGCAGACCGAGGAGACGACATGAACATCCCTTCACAGCAAGCCCGTCCGCACGACGCCACCTGCGCGTTGCCGCCCGGCTACCACAGCGTTACTCCCTACCTGATCGTGAAGACCTCCGCCGAGGCTATCGCCTTCTACCGGCGCGCTTTCGACGCGGCCGAGATCATGCGATTGGACGGCCCGCAAGGCAAGGTCTGGCATGCCGAGATCCAGATCGGCAACGCCCGCATCATGCTGGCAGACGAACATCCTGAACTCGGTTTCCTCAGCCCCCAGACCCTGGGCGGCGCCGGCGTGAGCCTGCTGGTCTATGTGGCCGATGTCGATACCGTCTTCACGCAGGCGCTGGCGGCCGGGGCGGTGCAGCTGCGCCCGGTGCAGAACCAGTTCTACGGCGATCGTTCCGGCACCCTGCGCGATCCCTTCGGCCATGTGTGGTCCATAGCGACGCACATCGAAGACCTCAGCAATGAAGAAATCTGCGCCCGCTCGCGCGAGCTGCTGGCGCGCCGCTGCAAGAAGCTGGCCGACGAAAAGAACTGATCCGACCTGACAAGCCCTGCACGGAAGCCCCATGCCCTTTGCCCTTAGCGACAACCGCAAGATCCACTACCAGGTCGAAGGCAACGGCCCACCGCTGCTGCTGCACCACGGCTTCACCAGCAGCCTGGAAGCCTGGCGCTTCTTCGGCTTCACCGACGTGCTGCGCGAGCACTACCAGGTCATCCTGTTCGATGCCCTGGGCCATGGACAAAGCGACAAGCCGCACGACAGCGCCGCCTACAGCCAGCTCCAGCGCTGCCGCGATGCGCTGGCCGTGCTCGACGCGGCTGAGGTCGAGCGCGCCCATTTCTTCGGTTATTCGCTGGGCGGCTGGGTCGGCTACGGACTGGCGCGGTACGCGCCAGAGCGACTGCGCAGCCTCATCCTGGGTGCGGCCCATCCCTATGAAGACCGCAGTTGGGAAGTTTTCCATGACATTGATGGAAGCGATCCCGAAGCCTTCATCGCCGCCTTCGAGAGCTTGCTCGATGAAGCCATCTCGCCCCAGGTGAAGATGCTCATCCGTGGCAACGACCTGGCCGCGCTGGCCGCCGCTGCGCAGCAAGCGCGCCCCTCGCAGGAAGATCTGCTGTCCAGGATGGACCTGCCCTGCCTGTTCTTCTGCGGCGACGCCGACGCCCGCCATGCCGCCGTGCAGCGCACCGCTGGCCGCCTGGAGCGCGCCGAATTCGTCAGCCTGCCCGGTGTGACGCACTTTGGCGGCCTCATGCAAAGTGCGCTGGTGCTGCCGCCGGTGCTGGACTTTCTGCAACGCCAACGCAGATGAGCTTGGCAGCAATGGAAAATAAATCACGTCCCTGCAAGGCGGCGCTGTTATACTGCGGCCTGCGCGGCGTATAGCCAGTCAAGTCCGCGCCCTCCTCAAGTTCCAACCCGTTTGCCTGCGACTGGCGCCCGTACGGGACCACAGGCCAAACCCAATTTCAGAGTCTCATGTCATTTTCCGCGCTCGGCTTGTCCGACGAAATCGTTCGTGCCGTTTCCGAACAAGGCTATACCTCCCCCACCCCGATTCAGGCCCAAGCCGTTCCTGCAGTGCTCTCCGGTGGTGACCTGCTGGCCGGCGCCCAGACCGGCACCGGCAAGACCGCCGGCTTCACCCTGCCGCTGCTGCAACGCCTCTCGGCCATGCCGCGCAACAAGATCAACGGCCACCTGCCCATCCGCGCCCTGATCCTGGCGCCCACCCGCGAACTGGCGGCCCAGGTCGAAGAAAGCGTGCGCCAGTACGGCAAGTACCTGCCGCTGACCTCGGCCTGCATCTTCGGCGGCGTCGGCATCAATCCGCAGATCACCCTGTTGAAGCGCGGCGTCGATATCCTGGTGGCCACACCCGGCCGCCTGCTGGACCACATGCAGCAAGGCACCGTGAACCTGCAGCACATCCAGATCCTGGTGCTGGACGAAGCCGACCGCATGCTGGACATGGGCTTCATCCGCGACATCCGCAAGGTGCTCGCCGCCTTGCCGCCCAAGCGTCAGAACCTGCTGTTCTCGGCCACCTTCGCGGATGAAATCAAGAAGCTGGCCGACAGCCTCTTGAACAACCCGGCCCTCATCGAAGTGGCGCGCCGCAATTCCACCGTGGAAGTGATCGCGCAAAAGCTCCACCCGGTGGACCGCGACAAGAAGCACCCGATGCTGGCGCACCTGATCAAGACCCACCAGTGGAAGCAGGTACTGGTCTTCACCCGCACCAAGCACGGCGCCAACAAGCTGGTCGAACAACTGGCGCGCGATGGCATCACCGCCATGGCGATCCACGGCAACAAGAGCCAGTCGGCCCGCACCAAGGCGCTGGCCGAATTCAAGGACGGCAAGCTGACCGCCCTGATCGCCACCGACATCGCTGCCCGTGGCATCGACATCGACCAGCTGCCGCACGTGGTCAACTATGACCTGCCCAACGTGCCGGAAGACTACGTCCACCGCATTGGCCGCACGGGCCGTGCCGGCGCCACCGGCGAAGCCGTGTCGCTGGTCTGCGTGGATGAACGTGACCTGCTGCACGACATCGAGCGCTTCATCAAGCGCGAGATTCCGGTGGAAGTGATCGCCGGTTTCGAACCCGACCCGACCGCCAAGCCGCAGCCGATCCAGCTGCGTAGCGGCCAGGGCCGTCACCAGAACGGTGGCGGGCGCGGTGGTCAGCGCAGCGCCCCGCGCAAGCCGGCAGGCAATGGCAATGCGGTCGCACCGAAGCCAGCCGGTGGCAACGCTGGTCACGGCCAGGCGGCCAAGCCGCGCGCAGCCGGTAGCGGCAACGGTAACGGTAACGGCAATGCCGCCCGTGGCCAGGGTGGACGCGGCAATGGCGCAGGCAACGGTGGCAATGCCGGCAACGGTGGCAACAATGCCAACCGCGCCCCCAGGCCGGCCAATGCCAACGGCCAGCCGCGCAATGGCGGCCAGCCACAGCGCCAGGGTGGTTCGCGCCCGTCGGCCCTGACCCATGGCGGCCAGCGCGCAGCGGGCAAGTAACCCCTTAGCCAAGCCGCGCTCCAGGCAGCATCGTTCATCGTCCATCACAAGAAAAGGACAGACATGAGTGTGACCGTCATCAAGGCCGATCTCGGCAACGCCGCCCACGCGGCAACGCTGTTCGAGACCCTCAATGCCTACGCTTCCGACGCCATGGGCGGCGGCAAGCAGCTCTCCGACTACGTGCGCGAGAACCTGGCGGCCGAGCTGAAGAAACGTCCCACTGCCCATGTCTTCCTGGCCTTCGATGGTGATACCCCGGCGGGCCTGGCGACCTGCATCGAAGGTTTTTCCACCTTCGCCTGCAAGCCGCTGCTGAACCTGCATGACCTGGCCGTGATGCCCGCCTATCGTGGTCAAGGCGTGGCCAAGCAGCTGCTGGCGACAGTCGAGCACGAAGCCCGCAAGCTGGGCTGCTGCAAGCTCACGCTGGAAGTCCTGGAAGGCAATGCGGTGGCGCGTTCGCTGTATCATTCCTGCGGCTTCGAGGGCTACGAACTCAAGGCCGAAACCGGCAAGGCCATGTTCATGCACAAGCCGCTGGCCTGAACGCTGCCAGTCTGATTGCCAGAAAAAATGCCCGCATCCACCGATGCGGGCATTTTGCTTTTTGACCTGCCGCTTCGCTTCCGATCAGCCTCGCAGCTTCAGGCTCGGTATTTCACGCCAGGCAGGATGCACAACATTTCATACGCGAGGTTAGCGGCCACCAGTGCGGTGGTCCCGGCCTGGTCATAGGGCGGAGACACCTCGACCACATCGGCCGAGACAATATCGAGCCCCTTGCAACCACGGATGATCTCCAGCCCTTGATGCACCGTCAGTCCACCGATCTCTGGCGTGCCGGTGCCAGGCGCAAAGGCCGGGTCCAGGCCGTCGATATCGAAGGTGAGATAGACCGGGCCATCGCCCATCTGCGCGCGCACCTCTTCCATCAGCGGCGCCAGCGAACGATGCCAGCATTGCTCCGCCTGTACCACCCGGAAACCCTGCGCCCGGCACCAGTCGAAATCCTCGGCGTGATAGCCGGTGCCGCGCAAGCCGATCTGCACGACCCGCGTGGGGTCCAGCAAGCCTTCCTCGAAGGCGCGCCGGAAGGGTGTGCCGTGGGCGATCTTCTCGCCGTTCATGGTGTCGTTGACGTCGGCATGGGCATCGACATGGATCAGCCCGACCGGTCCGCGATGACGCGCCATGGCGCGCAGTATGGGCAGGGTCAGCGTATGGTCGCCACCCATGCTGATGGTCTTGCAGCCGGTGGCATAGATGCGGTCATAGGCTTCTTCGATCATGCGCACCGAATCCAGCAGGCTGTAGGGATTGAGGGCGACGTCGCCCAGGTCGGCCACCTTCAGGGAGTCGAACGGCGCGGCGCGGGTGGCCATGTTATAGGGGCGCAGCAGCACGGATTCAGTCCGGATCTGGCGCGGGCCAAAGCGCGTACCGGAGCGATTGGACGTGCCGATATCCAACGGCACACCCACGAAGCCCACATCCAGCCCGGCCGGATCTTCCACGTGCGGCAGCCGCATCATGGTGGCGATGCCACCGAAACGCGGCATCACATTGCCGCCGAGGGGTTGATAGAGGGCATGTTCCATCGATTGATATCCTTGCGATTCCACTGAGATTAAATCGATTCTAGCGAGGTGCACTACGCCGAAATATCTCGATCTTGCGACGCTTGCATCGATATTCATCGATGTAAAATCGGACAACACCTCACGCCCGCGCTCCCATGCTCCCATGCTCAACAACGTCTTCGATCTGGACCTGCGCCTGATCCGCGTCTTCCTGGCCGTGGTCGATTCCCACGGCGTCTCGGCAGCCCAGGCGCGGCTCAACGTCGGCCAGTCCACCATCAGCGCCCAGTTGAATACCCTGGAAACCCGCCTCGGCTATCGCCTCTGCGAGCGTGGCCGGTCCGGCTTCCGGCTGACCGCCAAAGGGGAAAAATTCGCCGATGCAGCCCGGCGCATGATGGATGCACTCGATGAATTCGGCATGGAAGCGCGCAACCTCGACAAACGCCTGGTCGGCACGCTGTCCATCGGCCTGATGGGCCATACCCCCGCACAGCACAATCACCGCCTGGCCGAGGTGATCCGCCGCTTCCGCCAGCGCGACGAGGCCGTGCGGCTGGAACTGCTGGTGCGCACCCCAGGTGAGCTGGAAGAGATGCTGCTCAACGGCGGTATCCAGATCGCCATCGGCTATTTCTGGCGGCGCGTCACCGCCCTGTACTACACGCCGCTGATGCTGGAACGTCAGGTCGCCTACTGCGCCCCGCCCCATCCACTGTTCGACCAGCCCGGCGAGATCGAACCGGAACAGGCCGCGCAGTACGCCTGGGCCTGGCGCGACTATCCGGTTCCGCCCGAACACCTGCCGCTGCAGCAACGCAACATCATGGCCATGAGCGGCAATATGGAAGCCATGTCCATCCTCATCCTCTCCGGCCAGCACCTGGGCTACCTGCCCGAAGAAATGGGCCGCCAGTACGAAGCGCGCGGCCAGATGCGCGCCTTGAACCGGGCCAAGCTGTCCTATGACGTGGGCATCAGCGTGGTCACCCATCGCAGCAGCGAACGCACGCCCATCGTGGCGGCCTTCCTCGACGATCTGCGGCAGGCGCAATAAAAAAAGGGCAATGCCTGCGCATTGCCCCTTCGCTTTCCTGCCTTGACGTTTCTGCCGATTGCATCGCATCGGCAACGACAGCATCAAGCCGCCATCGCCATCCCGCGCGACTTCCCGGAACTCAGATAGCTGGCGATGGAATCCTGCGTCACTTCACCCACATAGCTGCCGTCGTTGGCGATGACCGGCATCCAGCTGGTGCTGTGCTTGTACATCTTGGAGAGCACCACCCGCAGGTTCTCATCCGGATCGGCATTCATGGTGAAGGGACGCACCTTGTCCTCGGCCACTCCGGTGCTGCCGCGCACGTCGCGACGGGTGAGATAACCCAACGCACGGTTGTCAACATCGATGATGGTGAGATAACGTGAATCCTGGTCATCCATCAGCGCCAGCGCCTGGTCGCACGACACGTCCGGATGCGCGGTCGGCGGGGTGGTGGCGGCCTCGCCGGCACGCACCAGCAGCAGGCGCTTCAGGGTGTGATCCTGGCCCACAAAGGCACTCACGAAATCATCCTTGGGACGGGCCAGCAAGGTGTCCGGGTTGTCGAACTGCACCAGCTTGCCGGCGCGGAACACGGCCACCTTGTCGCCCAGCTTAATGGCTTCGTCGATGTCGTGGCTGACCATGATGACGGTCTTGTTCAACTGACGCTGCATCTGGAAGAACTCGTTCTGGATCGATTCGCGATTGATCGGATCGACCGCCCCGAAGGGTTCGTCCATCAACAGCACCGGGGCATCGGCCGCCAGCGCGCGAATGACGCCGATACGCTGCTGCTGGCCGCCGGACAACTCACGCGGATAGCGCTTCAGGAATTTCTTCGGGTCCAGCGCCACCATGGCCATCAGCTCGGTGGCGCGCTCCTGGCAGCGCTTCTTGTCCCAGCCCAACAGGCGCGGGACGATGGTGATGTTTTCCTCGATGGTCATGTTGGGGAACAGACCGATCTGCTGGATCACGTAGCCGATGTGGCGGCGCAGCTCCACTTCATCGATGCCAGAGGTGTCCTGGCCGTTCAGCAGCACGCGGCCGGAAGTCGGATTGATCAGGCGATTGATCATCTTCAGGGTGGTGGTCTTGCCGCATCCCGAGGGACCGAGGAAGACGCAGATCTCGCCTTCAGCCACCTTCAGGCTGACGGCATCCACCGCCTTGACCTGGGTGCCATCCTTTTGAGTGTAGGTCTTGCTCAGTTGGTCCAGTACTATCATTTTTGTACTCCTTTCGGTGTCAGGATTTTCTGCAGACGTTGCAGCAGGGTGTCCGCAATGATGGCCAGCACGCTGATCATCACCGCACCCACCACGAGTTTTTGCATGTTGCTCTGGCTGATCGCATGCAGGATCAGCACGCCCAGGCCACCGGCGCCGATGATGGCGGCAATGGCCATCACGCCAATATTCATCACCACGGCAGTGCGCACACCACCCAGGATCACCGGCACAGCCAGCGGCAGCTCCACCATGCGCAGGCGCTGCCAGAAGGTCATGCCGATGCCGATGCCGGCTTCCTTGATGCCCGCCTCGATGTTCTCCAGCGCCAGATAGGTATTGCGCATGATCGGCAAAAGCGAATACAGGAACACCGCAGTAATGGCCGGCAAGGGGCCGATGCCCGCGCCGAATTGCGAGAACAGCGGAATCATCAGACCGAACAGTGCGATGGAGGGCAGCGTCAGCACGATGGTGGCCAGCCCCATCAGCGGCCCGGCCAGCCAGCGCACGCGCACGATCAGAATGCCCAGCGGCACGCCGATCGCAATGGCCAGGCTCACCGCGACGCCCACCAGCTTCAGGTGCTGCAGCGTCAGTTCGAGAATGTTGGGCCAGTCCGATTGCAGGTATTGAAAGATGTTCATGGTCCCCTCCTCAGATCAGTCCGGCTTGCTTGAGGAAGTCGGCAGCCACCTTGGCGACTGATTCCTGGTCGATGTCAACGCGCTTGTTGAGCTCGGTCATGGTCGCGGTGTCGATCTTGGCGGACAGTTCGTTCAATTGCTCGGCCAGCTTGGGATTCTTGTCCAGGATGTCCTGGCGCACCACCGGGGTGGCCTTGTAGGCGGCGAAGTAGCCCTTGTCGTCATCCAGCAGTTGCAGATCGAAGCCCTTGATGCGGCCATCCGAGGCGTAGGTCAGGCCGACAAACAATTGTTCATTCTTCAGGGCGGTATAGACCAGTCCCGGGTCCATCTGCTTGACTTCGCTGCGGTCCAGCTTGAAGCCATACAGTTCCTGCATCGGGCCCAGGCCGTCAGGACGCGAGGCAAACTCGTAGTCCACGCCCATGAGGTGAGGCTTGCCACCTTCCTGCTCATCTTCGTTGATGCGGTTGGCCAGGTCTTGCAGCGAGTGGATGTCGTACTTGTCGGCCAGTGCACGGGGCATGGCGAAGGCGTAGGTGTTGTTCAGTTCGGACTGGTTGAGCCAGGCCAGGCCGCGCGGGGCATCGAGCTCCTTGACCTTTTGGTAGATCTGGTCAGGGTCGAGCTTGTCCTCGATGTGGTTATAGACGATCAGGGCGGTGCCGGTGTAGTCCCAGACGATGTCGAGCTGGCCGCTTTCCAGCGCCGAGCGCATCAGGGTGGTGCCAAGGCCGTTCTTCAGTTCGGTGTCATAGCCCTTGGCGCGCAGGTACTGGGCCGTCATGTCCGAGAGCAGCAATTGCTCAGTGAAGTTCTTGCCGCCGATGACCAGATGCTGCGCCTGAGCACGGGCCGGAGCCGTGGCAAACATGGCCAGGCCCAGCGCCAAGGCGCACAAGGCATATTTTGCGATGGTCTTCTTTGTCATGCTTTCCTCTCTACCGCTATGCCGTGGATGAAGCCAGCGTGCGGTCGTTCTTGTGATGGAAATGGAATGTGCGGGAAATCAGGTGCGCAGCCCGCGACGGGCCAGGTAGAAACCCGACAGCGCCGTCACCAGCGCGTCCAGCACCAGCGCCAGCAGCGCGGTGGCTGCCGCGCCCAGTAGCAGCTGGCCGTGATTGTTCAGGTAGATGCCAGGGAAGATCAGGCCACCCAGGCTCTCGCCGCCGATGAGCATCGACAGCGGTGCCGTGCCAACATTGATCGCCAGCGCTGTGCGCACGCCGCCAACGATGATGGGCAGCGCATTGGGCAACTCCACGCGCAACAGGATCTGGTGTGGCTTCATGCCGATGCCGCGCGCCGCCTCCTTCATCGCCGCCGGCACATTCTTCAGGCCCTCGTAGGTATTGCGCACGATGGGCAGCAGCGACGCCAGCCACAGCGCCAGGATGGTCGGACCATTGCCGATGCCGAAAAAGGCCAGCGCCAGCGCCAGCACGGCGATGGAGGGGATCGTGTTGCCGATGTTGCAGATCTGGATGAATTTTTCTGCACTGAGCTGCGCGCCCGGACGGCCCAGCGCAATACCGGCCGGAATGCCGGTGGCCAGCGCCAGCATCATCGAACTGAAGACCAGCTCCAGATGCTTGCCGGTGTAATAGACCAGGTCACCGCGATATTTCTGTATGACATCCGGACCTATCCACCAGACCAGGCCTGCAAGGACCAGCGCAAAACCGAGCGCGCCGGCGAAGACGTGACGAACACGTGTCATGTTACCCCCTGTTGGTATAGCCGGCACGACATGACGCCGCGACGACGGGTTTCTGGGATCAAATTTTAAGAGGTTCGCTTGCCCCTCTGGGCGTATCGTTTGGATGCGAACCGAAAGCGGCAAGGGCAGCGATGAAACCGAAGCGATGACGCCAGCCTCGGCATGATGCATACCGGTCAGGGATGGGAACGGTTCACCGTGGAGAACGGGAGGGCGTTCGCGCTGCCAGCCGGAAATTTGGACAACCCGCACAAGCGCGGATCGGACACTGCTAAGAGTCGTTGTTGAACAAGTAATGTCGTGAAGACAAACGATAGTTTAAACCAATCGCTTAATACTGTCCAGCAATGTAGCAATGTAAATCGATAACTTACAGATCTGAAGCACTTTTAAAAGTTCCCAACGGCGCTCAATATGCCGCTAAAAGCGGGCATCCTGAAAACTGTCAACACGATGCTATCCCTTGCCCCATGCGGTTCCCGTCGAATTTTGCCATCGCGCAAGAGGGGCAAAAAAAATCGCCGGCCCCGCGCAAGGGCCAGCGATTTTTGGCGAGGCGAGGCGACGCGCGCCAGCAGGTCCGCCGTCAGCGCATGGCGCCAAAGACCTTGCCGATGATGGCGCTGCCACTGCCCACCGGATCCTTGCGGATGGCTTTTTCTTCTTCCCCGATCATGAAGAACAAGCCATCCAGGGCGCGCTGGGTCACATAGCCTTCCACCGTGCTTTGTTCGCTGCTGACCAAGCCGGTCTTGCTGGCCTGCCCCATGACAGCGTTATAGCGGGCCGACAGGCCATTCTTGTCGGTGATCTGCCGGACGATGGGCAAGAACTTCACGGCCAGCTCAGCCGAGGTTTTCTGGCGAAAGAAATCCGTCACCGAAGTATCGCCGCCGGCCAGGATATTCTTGGCGTCGGCCACCGACATCGATTTGACAGCATTGACCAACAGCGGCTTGGCCAGCGGCACAGCCGCTTCGGCGGCGTGGTTCATGTCCGCCACCAGACCATCGACCTGGCCGCCCATGCCGGTCATGCGCAGGATGGGCATGGCCTGCTCCAGCGCGCTGGGCAAGCGGATCTTGACCTTGTCGTTGCCGAGAAAACCGTTCTGCCGCCCCAGGCTGGCGACGGCGCTGCCGGCCCCCTTCTCCAGCGCGGCCTTCAGGCCGGCCGTGGCATCCTGGTTGCTCAGGTCAGACAGGGAAAAAGCGAAAGCGCCGCAGGACGCCAGCAAGAGGCTGGCGGCGATCAGGCGACGCAGGGAAGAAACGGGAAAGGACATGCCGGACTCCATCATTGCAGGATGCAGCGATGATAACAGCCCGGCCCGGCCGCGCGCTGTCATTTGCCGCGCGAAAGCTCCAGCCCGGCATCACGCGGCAGTCTGCCGCTGATCGGCACCGACGCCATCGAGAACAGGCCGATGACCAGGAAGGCCGGCCAGAAGTCGGCTTCGACGATGGTGGCGTGGCCCTGCACGTGGTTCGACAGTTGCAGCACGATGCCGCCCACCGTCACGCCCAGGCCCAGCGAGAGTTGCTGGATCACGCTGGCCAGGCTGGTGACCCGACCAGCGTCGCGATTGTCGATGTCGGCATAGGCGATCGAATTGAGGCAGGTGAACTGCAGCGCCGGGAACACCCCACCCAGGAGCACGATGACCACGATCAACAGGTGAGGCGTATGCATGCTGAAGATGCCGTAGGCCGCCAGCGCCATGCCGGCAAACACCGCATTGACCATCAGCACCGTGCGAAAACCGTAGCGGCGCAGCACCCGGGTGGCCAGCAGGCGAATGAAGAGCGAGCCGAAGGCCGAAGCGCAGGTGATGCTGCCGGCCTGGAAAGCGGTCATGCCCAGGCCCTCCTGCAAGGCCAGCGGCAGCAGGAAAGGCACCGCGCCCAGACCGATGCGAAACAGCGAGCCGCCCACCACGCTGGCGTGCAGCGTGGGGATGCGCAACAGTCGGAAGTCCAGCAGCGGGAACGCGATCTGGGTGGAGTGGCGATAGTACATCGCCAGCGCAATGGCACCGATGGAGCACATGGCCACCGGCGTGGCCCCATCGACCAGATCGCTGCCGAAGAGTGACAGGCCCAGCATGATCATGGCCGCGCCTACCGAGGTCAGCACAAAACCCTTCACATCCAGCGGCGCGGGATTGTCTTCCTTGAAGTTCTGGATGAAGCGGTGCGCCAGGTACAGGCCCAGGAAGCAGAACGGGATATTGATCAGGAACACCCAGCGCCAGTGGAAGTAGGTCGTGATGAATCCGCCCAGCAGCGGCCCCACCACCGGTCCCAGCAGCGCCGGCAAGGTGAGGTAGCTGACCGCCTTGACCAGTTCGGACTTGTCCACCGAGCGGGCAATGATGACGCGCCCTACCGGCACCATCATGGCCCCGCCTATGCCCTGCAGGAAGCGCGCCGCCACGAAGGTCACCAGCGAACTGGAGACCGCACACAGGATGGAGCCGGTCATGAAGACGATCATGGCCGCACTGAACACCTTGCGCGCACCCAGCTTGTCGGCCATCCAGCCCGAGATCGGGATGAACACGCCCAGCGCCGCCACATAGGCGGTCATGGCCAGCTTGAGGGTGATCGGGTCTTGATTGAGATCGCGTGCCAGCGCGGGCAGCGAGGTGGCCAGAACAGTGGCGTCCATGTTTTCCATGAACAGCGCACAGCCGACGATGAGCGGAATGAGCAGCGAAGGTCGCACGGTAGGCAACAGGTGGCGAGAATGAAGGAGAAGGAGGTTCTGCGCCTCCCTGGAGGCTTCACAGTTTATACCAGTTGGACTTTTCTTGCGGGCAAGCCCATCGCAGCCCTCTGCCTGCCCTCAGGCTGCCCAGCCCGGCCCTCATTTCGTCTTCAGCGCCTTGAGCCGCCTGGCAGCCAGTTGCACCGTTTCCAGCCGGTCGCGCCGCTTCATGCCTTTCCATTCCTTGATTTCGTCCCGGGTGCGCCCGCAACCGGTACAGACTTCGTGCTTGAGCTTGCATTCCGAAATGCACGGACTCTTGACCTCTTTCGACACCTGGCTTCCTGGCTCGCGTTGTTGCAAACCCTGACTGTACTGCATCGGGGCCGGGCTTGCAGGAGACCTGCCACGCGGTCTGGCAGGCCGCAAACAAAAAAGCCCGCATCCTTTCGGATGCGGGCCTACCCACGACTACCTCTGCTACCTTAATTACTACGTTTTACTACCTTTACGACAGTCGCCGTCTGCTTTCCCCGCGTACCAGTATCACGAGCAGACGACTTGTCGAAGTATCATCGAATCGGCCAGCCCCGGGAATAAGAAAACTCTCAAAAGTCATCAATCCAGAGGAGGGGCTACCTCCTTCTCGCTCTTGTCCTGCTTGAAACGGGTCACCAGCAACTGGTTGATGCGATTGCCTTCGATATCGACCACCTCGAACTTGAATTCCGCGAACAGCACGAAATCGGTCTTCTTGGGGATCTTGCGCAGCATGTACATGATGAAGCCCGACAAGGTCTCGTATCCGACCGGATTGGGATAATCATCGATATCCAGTTCGTTCATGACGTCGTTCAGGGGCGTCAAGCCATCCATGAGCCAGGAGTTTTCGTCGCGCCGCACGATCTGCTGCTCTTCCTCGGTGATGGCCAGCAGATTGCCCATGAGCACGCCGGTGACATCAGTAATGCTGATGATGCCCACCACCAGCGCATACTCGTTGACCACGATGGCCAGGTCTTCGTCCATGGCCTTCATCCGCTCCAGCACTTCCCACAGATTCAGGCTGTCGGGAATCGACAGGGGCGTATGCACCAGCCCCTTGTCGGCCAGCGAAAATTGTTCGCCCTTGAGCAGGCGCTTGAGGACATCCTTGCTGTCGATGTAACCCAGCACGGCATCGATATGGCCTTCGCAGACCAGGAAGCGCGAGTGCGGATGATCGATGATCTTCTGGCGGATGGTTTCCTCAGTGTCGGTGAGCAGGAAATAGACGATGCTGTCGCGCGGCGTCATCGCCGACGGCACGTAGCGGCTTTCCAGCTCGAACACGTTTTCGATCAGGTGATGCTCCTGCGTGAGCAGCACCCCGGCCTGGGCGCCGGCATCGACCATGGCGTGGATCTCGTTGGGGGTGATCACTTCCTGGCGCACCTGCGGCAGGCCAAACAGCGTGAAGATCCATTTCGACAGGCTGTTGAAGAACCACACCAGTGGCTTGAACAACCTCTCCAGCAGCAGCATGGGCTTGACCAGCGCGACCGCCGCACGCTCCGGCGCGACCATCGCCAGGCGCTTGGGCATGAGATCGGCAAAGAGGATGAAGAAGGCCGTCACCACCAAGAAGGACATGGCGAAGCTGGCGTTTTCCAGCCAGGGGCCGGTATAGAAGCTGCTGATGATCTCGCGCATGTGCGGCGTGAGGGCCGGCTCGCCCACCACACCGCCGAGGATGGCCACTGCGTTCAGACCGATCTGGACGACTGTGAAGAAATTGCCTGGCTGCGCCTGCAGGGACAGTACGCGGTCGGCATTGTGCACGCCTTCCTTGGACATCATCTCGAGGCGGATCTTGCGCGAGGCGGCGATGGAAATCTCAGCGCAGGAAAGAAACGCGCTGACCACGACCAGGAGCAGGATCAGCAGCAGACTGGTGAGTATGCTCATATTGTTGTTATCTCATTGATTTGATATGCCATTCTCTCGCGCAACGGGGAGAAAAGGCAAATTCCGGACAGTTCAGACAAAATCCGCTCAAATCAAGGCATTTCCAGCCTGCTGCACACGCTCCCTGGCGCTGCTGTCAATAGACGTCGCGCCGGTACCTCCCCTGCCCGGCCAGCCGCTGCAACTCGGCCTGGCCGAGAATATCCTGCAAGGCCTGCGCCACCCCGGCCGCCATTCCCAGGAGACTGCCGCAGACATAGATGCTGGCACCCTCGCTGACCCACTGCCGCAAGGTCTCGGCGTTCTCGCGCAGGCTGTCCTGCACGTAGTAGCGCTGCGGCTGGTCGCGCGAAAAGGCCAGATCCAGCCGCTGCAGCCAGCCGTCGGCCTGCCAGGACTGCATCTCGTCGCGAAGGAAGAAATCGTGCTGGCGCGAGCGCTCGCCGAAGACCAGCCAGTTGCGCCGCTCACCGGCGGCCACGCGCTCGCGCAGATGCGCGCGCAGACCGGCCAGCCCGGTGCCGTTGCCGATCAGGATCAGCGGCTGCCCGGCAGCCGGTGCATGGAAGGCAGCGTTGACCCGCACGCGCAGCGCGATCTCCTGACCCGGCTGCGCATGCACGCCCAGCCAGCCCGAGCCCAAGCCAAGGTGGCCATCGGGCTGGTGCATCAGACGCACCATGAGTTCCAGCGCGCCATCGGCGGGCAGCGAAGCGATCGAATAGGCGCGATGCGGCAAGGGCTTGAGCGCTGCGATCAGCGCTGCGCCGGACAAGCTGCGCAGGGACGCCAGCACCGCTGCATCGTGGGGCAATTGCCGGGCTGCCAGCTCTGCGTACGGAATGTCTTGCTGCAACGGCAAGGCCCGCAAGAAGCGCTGCACCTCGTCATCACTGTTGCGGGGGCCAATCTCGGCGATATCGCCGGCCTGCCAGCCTGGGGCAGGCAGATCCAGCGGAGTCAGTCGCAGATGGAACACCGCAGCGCCCTGGCTGCCCGGATTGAGCCTTTCCCGTTGCGCCAACCGCCAGCGCCCATAGGCCGGCGCACTCCAGTCCGCCGCGTCGCTGTGCCCGCTGATGACGCCAAGCTGGTGCTGCCAGTGCCGCAGCGCGCCCTCGTCGCCATTGTCCACGTCGATGAGATCGAACAAAGGCTGGGCATGGCGGCGGCACAGCCAGGCCTGCACGGCGTGGCCAAAGGCGCAGTACTGCTGGTAGTTGCGATCACCCAGGGCCAACACGCCAAAGCGCAAATCCGGCAGCGCCGCCGATGCGTTATCAGCGTGGGCTGAGCTGATCTGCTGGGCCAATTGCGCGGCCATATCCGGTGCATCGCCTTCGCCGGTGGTGCTGACCACGAACAAGGCCAGCCGCGCCGCCCGCAAGCTGACGTCGTCGATCTGGTCCAGCGGCAGCACACGCACCGCCATGCCGGCCTGGCGCAGGCTGCTGGCGGTCTGCAAGGCCAGACGCTCGGCCGTGCCGGTCTGGCTGGCAAAGGCGACCAGCACGGCATCTCCCTGCGCCGTCCCCCACTGCGCCTGCTGGCGTTGCCGGGCGCTGCGGTGACGCACTGCAGTCAGCACGCAAAAGACCAGATAGGTCAAGGCCACCAGCGCGGCCAGAAGGTAACGGGTCTGCATCGCGGCCATCATCCCATCATCCCAACATGGCAGCCAGCACCGGCGTGAGGCTCTCGCGATAGCCCCGATCTTCGCGGCTGATGAACAGTGCGGCAATACCACGCTGACGGGCAAAGGCCATGCCGTCTTCTTCGCCCAATACGGTCAGCACCGTGGCCAGCGCGTCGGCCACCATGCACTGGGGATGCAGCACCGTGACCGAGGCCAATGCATCGCGCACCGGCTCGCCGCTGCGTGGATCGATGGTATGGGCGTAGCGGCGGCCCTGGTGATCGACATAACGGCGGTAGTCGCCCGAGGTCGCCACCGACAGGCCGTGCAGCGCCACCCGCATGCCCTCCCCGGCATCCCCCGGCGGGCGCTCCAGCGCGACCCAGTAAGGCTGACCATCGGCCTTCACGCCCAGCCCGGAAAGCTCGCCGCCGACCTCGACCAGCCAGCTCACGCAGCCGCAGGCTTGTAGCGCCTGCGCCACCAGATCGACTGCATAGCCCTTGGCGATGCCGGAGAAATCCAGATGCACGCCGCCATCCTGGCGTAGCTTGCGGGCATCGCGCTCCAGGGTGATGCGCCGCCAGCCGCAATGCTGGCGCACGGACGCCAGACGCGCCGGATCAGGAACGCGCAAGCCGTCCCCGGCAGTCGCGCTGCCCGCCCCGAAACCCCACAGATCGACCAGCGGCCCGACCGTGGGATCGAATGCGCCCGCGCTGTCCACGGCCATGGTCAGCGCCGCATCGAGCACGGTGAAGAAAGCATCTGGCAAGGCGTGCCAGGTCCCCACCGGAGAGCGATTGAAGCGGCTGATGAGAGAGTCGTCTTCCCAGGTGCTCATTTCATCGATCACCCTTTGCAGCTGGGCCTGCACGGTCTGCTCGATGGTGTCGCGCGCCACGCCTCGCGGGGCCAAGGCCAGCACGCTCCAGGTCGTCCCCATGGTGGGGCCGGCCAGACGATGTTCGACCACCCCGAGCGGCAAGACCGGGGGCGCGTCCATATCAACAGGGATCAATATACGATCAGACATCCGCAGTTTCCAAAACAAAAACGGCGCCTGCAAGGCAGGCGCCAGGGCTGAAGCGACAAGCGTTCAGGGCAGCACTTCGAGGGTTGCCGCATAGGTCGCGCGGCGCTGGCTGGCCTGGGGCAGCGTGGTCTTCTGGTCGGAGACGCTAGCTTCCAGCCAGTACATGCCCGGCCCAGCCCACTTCACGCTGAACTTGCCCTCGGCGTCGGTCTTGAGCTTGGTGTCGCCCAGCTTGTCACGATAGCGGATGCCACCCGGCACCAGTTCCACCTCGACATCCGCAGCGGGCTTGCCGTCGAGCAGCAGCTGGAAGTTCGCCACATCACCGGCCACCAGGTCGGTGGGGTGCGTGACGGGCTGCAATTCCAGGCCGGTGCCGGTGATCGCCAGCGCATTGCGGGTCGGCTTGCCAGCGGTGGCGAAGGTCTCGACGCGGCTGTTCATCTGGGTCACCTTCAGGTCGGTGGCCTTGGCCGGGATTTCCTTGGTCAAGGCGTCAGCGCTGCCGCGCCAGCGCTTCTGCTGGCCATCCACCTTGTAGCTGGCGAACACGCCATTGTTGACCACGGCCATCTTGTAGGTGCCAGGCTGGCTCAGTTGCACATCGAAGGTGCTGCGGTACTTGCCGGTGGCGGCATTGACGGCTTGCACCTGCTTGCCGTCAGGGCCAGTCACGACCAGCCCATCCAGGCGCAGCGGGAAGTGTTCGAAATAGAACAGGTCGTTGGAGACAGCCGCGTCCACCGTGACCCAGGCGTCATTGCCGGAAAGGACGGTGGCCGACGGCAGCAGCCACTGGCGGTGCGCGTGGGCCGACAAGGGCAGGCTCATGGCCAGCGTCAGTGCGGCGATCTTCATCGGGCGACTGGCGAAATGCTTCAGGGAAAACGACATGGCAGCTTCCTCTTTCTTGGTTGATCTTGTTTTGGACGTCAGGACGTCAGGGTTTCAGTTCGAGCGCCACCGCGCCCAGCTCGCTGCTGCCTTGCGCCTTGGCGCTCTGCGCCGACTTCGGCGGCCACTGGAACGGCACCTTGACCAGCTCGCGTCCGCCCACTTCACGGGCCGCCTCCACCATCAGCACGTACTCGCCCGGTGCCAGGCTGGCCAGCGGGCCTTTGCCGCTGCCGAAGTTGAGCTTGTGTTCACCCGGTGCGCGAGTCGCGCCGCTGGCGCCGTCGATGGGCATCTGCTGTTCGCGGCCACTGCGACGCCACCACTGCCGCATGTCCTTGAGCCACTTCTCGCCTTCGTGGTCTTTCTTCTTGAGGTCATACCAGACCGCCAGGTTGGCGGCCACGCTCTGGTCGGCGCGCTCGACCCAGGCGGCCAGGTAGGGACGATGGTATTCAGCCACGTTCAGGCTCGGCACCTCGATCCTGACGTTCATCTCGGCCGCACCGGCCGGGGCTGCCGATGCAAACAGGGCCGCCGTGGCCAGTGCCAGGGCGGTCGGTTTGAGCAGTACGGTATTGCTGCGCTTCATGTAACCTCGCTAAGGAAAAACGGGATGAATGGCTGCAAGCGCCCTGCGCTTGTCCGGCTAAGAAAAAGAAGACTGCGGCACTGGCGTCAATGGATGAACAACAGCGCCAGCAGCAGCGGTGCGACCAGCCCCAGCGCCACCAGCGGCCAGGTCGCGGGGCGCTTGCCGGCATGCATCTGCAACAGGAACAGGCCGGTCACGCAGAACACCAGGCAAGCCACCGCGAAAATATCGATGAACCAGCTCCAGGCCGCACCGGTATTGCGGCCCTTGTGCAAGTCATTGAAATAGGAAATCCAGCCGCGATCGGTCTTTTCGTACTCCACCTGTCCCTGCGGCAACGCCACCCGCAACCAGGCATCCCCGCCGGGGCGCGGCAGCGCCAGATAGACTTCGTCGGGCGACCATTCGGCAGCCTGCTCGCCCACGCTCACCTCCAGTGCAGCGCCAAGCCAGTCGCGCAGCGCCGGTGGCAGCGGCTGCTTGTCTGCGGCCTCGGCCTTTTCGGCCTGGGCCAGCAGCGACGCCAGCAAGGCCTGCGGCAATTGCGCCTTGCGCTGGATGACCTGCGGCCGCGCCTCGATCTGGGCCGCGTGATTGAGCGTCAGCCCGGTCACGGCAAAGGCCAGCATGGCCACCAGGCAGATGCCCGAACTGATCCAGTGCCACTGGTGCAGATGCCTGAGCCAGAAGGCCCGACGTTTCTGGTCGGGAACGGCATTGAGGGAAGGGGCGGCAGCGGACTTCATGAAATGGCAGCAGGAGCGAGGGCGAGGATCATCATCGCAAATAATAATAATTCTCAATTATATCTGGACTCATCAGTTCATCGCTAGCCCGCCCGCCAGACTTTTACTTTGCGATACATGCAGATACAAAAACGGCATCTCGCTCCATCAGGGGGAGGAAGATGCCGTCTGGCGCGCAACCAAGCGCAATACGCGCGGAACTCAGCGCAGCAGTTCGTAGGGGCCACCCTTTTCCAGCGCCCGCTGATAGGCAGGACGGGCGTGAATGGCGTCGAGGAACTTGAGCAGGTTGGGATAACGCCCATCCAGCCCGCCCCGCGCGCGCATTCCCTCCACCGGGAAACTCATCTGGATGTCCGCCCCCGTGATGCCCTTGCCGGCGAACCAGCCCTCCTTGCCCAGTTCAGCCTCCATGTAGCGCATCTGGCGCTCGACCTGCGGCGCCACCACGCGGCTACGCATGCCTTCGGCCAGCATCCGGGCGATCGGACGAATCAAGGCTGGGACCGCCTTGGGCATCTTGTTGAAGATCAGCCCCAGCAGCAGCCAGGGCATGGCCGACCCCTCGGCGAAGTGCAGCCAGTAGCGGTAGCGCAGGCGCTCGGGTGTGCCGGGTGCGGGCAGCAGGCCGCTATCGGCACCATAGCGCTCCAACAGGTATTCGACGATATTGCCCGATTCGGCCACCGTCAGGTCGCCATCGGTGATGACCGGCGACTTGCCCAGCGGATGCACCTTCAGCAGCTCCGGCGGGGCCAGCATGGTCTTGGGGTCACGCTGATAGAACCTGATCTCGTAGTCCAGGCCCAGTTCTTCCAGCAGCCATAGCACGCGCTGGGAACGAGAGTTGTTCAGGTGATGCACGGTGATCATGGCGCGGTCCTTGTAGAATGCGAGGCGACAACTCTAACATCCACCACGAACCTGCTCCATGGCCGTCACGCCTCTTTACAAACAATTTGCCGACCAGCTCGCGGCCTCCATCCGCGACGGCGTGCTACGCCCGGGCGAGCGCATCGCCTCGGTGCGCATTGCCAGCCAGCAGCACAAGGTCAGCGTCACCACCGTGGTGCGCGCCTACGAACTGCTGGAAAGCCGCGGCATCATCGAGAGCCAGCCGCAGTCCGGCTATTTCGTGCGCGAACAGCCCGAAGCGCCCGCCAGGCCGCCAGTGCGGACGAACTCCCACGAAGATCATCCGGCCTGGCAGGAATCGACTGAGGTCGATGTGAGCCGGCTGGTGCTGGCCACGCTCAGGACCATCCAGCAGGATGGCACCGTGCCGCTCGGTTCGCCCTACCCCAACCCGGCGCTGTTTCCCTCGCACCGGCTGGCCCAGTATGCCGGGCGCATCGCCCGCCATGCCAGCCAGTCCAGCGTGTTCGACGACCTGCCGCCGGGCCACCCGGAGCTGCTGCGCCAGATCGCCCGGCGCTATCTGGAAAACGGTCTCAAGGTCGATCCCGAGGAAATCATCGTTACCGTCGGCGCGACCGAGGCCATCAACCTCTGCCTGCAAGCCGTGGCCCGTCCGGGCGACACCATTGCGGTGGAGACACCGACCTTCTATGCCATGCTGCACGCCATCGAGCGCCTGGGCATGCGGGCGCTGGAAATCCCGACCGATCCGCAACGCGGCATCGACGTCGGGGCGCTGGAAGAACGGATGAAGACGCAGCCGATCGCAGCCTGCATGGTCATGCCCAACTTCCAGAACCCGCTGGGGTTCCAGATGCCGGACAGCGAAAAGGAAAGACTGGTGCGCCTGGCCGAGCAGCACCAGATGCCGGTCATCGAAAACGCCGTCTACAGCGAGCTGTATTACGGCAATGCCCATCCCTCGTCGTTGAAGAATTACGACCGCGAGGGACTGGTGCTGCATTGCTCGTCCTTCTCCAAGAGCCTGACCTCGGCCTACCGCATCGGCTGGGCCATGCCGGGGCGCTATCGTGCGCAAGTGGAGAAACTCAAGTTCCTCAACACCCTGGCCACGCCCACGGCACCGCAGCGCGCCATTGCCGAATACCTCACCCAGGGCGGCTACGAACGCCACCTGCGCCGCGTGCGCCGCGCCTTCGCCCAGCAGCGCGACATGATGCGGCACTTCGTGCTGCGCTTCTTCCCGGCGGGAACGCAGGTGTCCGAGCCGCAGGGGGGGTATGTGTTGTGGGTGGAGTTGCCGCCGGGGGTGGATGCGATGGAGCTGTATCGCCGCAGTCTGGCGCTGGGAATCACGGTGGCACCGGGGCGCATCTTTGCGGCGACCAACCGGTATAGCCATTTCATTCGCCTGAACTACAGCTATGCCTGGTCCAAGGAGACTGAACAGGCATTGAAACTGGTGGCGAAACTGGTGGAAGAACTGGCGGGGTGAGCTGGTTGCAGCCGATCTGCTATCTGATATCTGCCTGATGGTCGGAGCGCCTTCGATACGGCGCTCACGCGCCTACTCAGTCCGAACGGTTTCTTCATTTTTACTGCGACACCGCCACGACCGTTCGCGCTGAGTAGGCACCGCGCGCCGTATCGAAGACGCGCCGAATAACACTTACTGAGGCGGTGCCACCAGCAAGCTCACGCTGCCGGTCCCATCCTCGTTCAACTCGACCTGCACCACGCCAGCCTCTTCCAGCGCCGCCAGGAAGCGCCGCAAGGTGCTCATGCGCAGCTGGGTTCGCTTGGACAGGCGGGCCAGCGACAGCGAGCCGCCCTCCTTCTCCTCGGCATCGGCCTGCAGGGTTTCCACGATCAGCAGCACTTCGGGCGGCACGCCCATCTGCTGCGCACGGGCCTGCAGGTCGGCATCGTGCTCGGCGGATATCTCGACCACACTCATCTCAACCTCCCTCACGCCGCCGAACGCTGCACCGCCGAACGCGACAACAGCACCGGAATGGACTTGGAGGTCGGCGTGCGCGCCTTGTCGGCAAAACTTTCCAGGGGAACCAGCGGATTGGTCTCGGGATAGTAACTGCCGATACAACCGCGCGGGATGTCATATTCCACCAGCAGGAAACCATCAGCGCGACGCTCCACGCCGTCATCCCAGACGCTGGTGATGTCAACCCATTCACCATCCTTCAAACCCAACATCTGCAGATCCGCCGGGTGGATGAAGACCACGCGGCGCTGGCCGAACACGCCGCGATAACGGTCGTCCATGCCATAGATGGTGGTGTTGTACTGGTCGTGCGAACGGGTCGTCATCAGGGTCAGCAGCTTCTCGCCATGGATGGCGCGGGCGCGATGGATGGGCGTGTCCTTGGGGATGTCATGGACGATGAAGTTGGCCTTGCCGCTGCCGGTCTTCCAGACGCGGTCGCGCGAGGCCACGCCGAGGTGGAAGCCGCCCGGATTGGCGATGCGCTCGTTGTAGCCCTTGAAGGCGTCATACACCTTCTCGATGGCGTCGCGGATGCGCGCATAGTCTTCGGCGTACCACAGCCAGTCGATCTTCGGACCATTGTTGCGCGACTTCATGGTGGCCTCTGCCAGATGCGCCACGATGGCCGTTTCCGACATCAGCTCCTCGGAGGCCGGCTTGTTGATGCCGTAGGAGACGTGCACCATGCTCATCGAATCTTCCACCGTCACGCCCTGCGGACCGGACTTCTGCAGGTCGATCTCGGTACGGCCCATGGTCGGCAGGATCAGCGCATCCTGGCCATGCACCAGATGGCTGCGGTTGAGCTTGGTGGTGATGTGCACGGTCAGGTTGCAGGAACGCATGGCCTCGAAGGTGCGCGGCGTGTCCGGCGTAGCCATGGCAAAGTTGCCGCCCAGGCCGATGAAGACCTTGGTACGCCCTTCCAGCATGGCCATGACCGAACCGACGGTGTCATTGCCGTGATGGCGCGGAGCCTTGAAACCGAACACCTGTTCCAGGCGATCGAGGAAGGCCGGGGTCGGCTTCTCGTCGATGCCCACGGTGCGGTCGCCCTGCACGTTGGAGTGGCCGCGTACCGGGCACAGGCCCGCGCCCTGGCGACCGATGTTCCCGCGCAGCATCATCATGTTCGACAGCAGCTGGATGGTGGCCACCGCATGCTTGTGCTGGGTCAGGCCCATGCCCCAGGTGGCGATCACAGCCTTGCCCTTGACGTAGACCTGGGTCAATTTCTCGATGTCCTCACGCGAGACACCGGACTCGGCGATGATGTCGTCCCAGCTCTCGGCACGCGCCTGCGCGGCGAATTCCTCGAAACCGGCGGTATGTTCCTCGATGAACTTGACGTCGATCACACGCTCAGCACCGGCAGCCTTGGCCGCATCATCCAGTTCGATGGTGCGCTTGATGACGCCCTTGATCAGCGCCAGGTCCCCGCCCAGCGTCGGGTGGATGAACATGGAACTGATGCGGGTGCTGCCCATGGTCAGCATTTCGACCTTGCTCTGCGGATCGGCAAAGCGTTCCAGGCCGCGTTCCTTCAAGGGATTGATGGCGACGATGGTGGCGCCGCGCTTGGCGGCGTGGCGCAGCTCGCCCATCATGCGCGGGTGGTTGGTGGCCGGGTTCTGGCCGAACAGCATCAGCGTGTCGCAATGATCGAAGTCTTCCAGCAGCACCGTCCCCTTGCCGACGCCGACCGTGCCGGGCAGGCCCACGCTGGTGGGCTCGTGGCACATGTTGGAGCAATCGGGGAAGTTGTTGGTCCCGTATTGACGGACGAACAACTGGAACAGGAAGGCCGCTTCATTGCTGGCGCGGCCGGAGACGTAGAAATCAGCCATGTCCGGATCGGGCAAGGCGTTCAGATGCTTGGCCATCAGTTCGAAGGCACCGGACCAGTCGATCTTCTTGTACTTGTCGGTGGCGGCGTCATAGACCATGGGATGGGTCAGGCGGCCATGTTCTTCCAGTTCGAAGTCGGACTGCTGCATCAGCTCGGTGACGGTGTGCTGGGCGAAGAACTCAGGAGTGACGCGCTTCTTGGTGGCCTCGGCGGCCACGGCCTTGACGCCGTTTTCGCAGAATTCGAAGGTGGAGGTATGCTCGCGGTCCGGCCATGCGCAACCGGGACAATCAAAACCATCAGGCTGGTTCTGCGACAACAGGGTACGCAGGCCGCGGCCATCGGCCACGTGTTCCTTGACCAGGTTCAGCGCGACGTATTTCAGCGCGCCCCAGCCACCTGCGGGTTGATTGTATTGCTCGATTCTTGGTTTGGAAGGCATGATGTCTCGGGTCGGAGTGGAGTCCAGTGTAGGTGAAGTCTAGGACACACCGGCACACTCCGGAATGCACAGGAGCGCCAGACCGATTCAAGTACAGTCCTTGTCAACCCGCTGGCGCAAATGCCCGCCCCATCCACCCCGCTTTATCCGACCCGGCCTTGCGCTCAATCATCCAGCGGCAGCGCCAGGGTCTCCTTGATCTCTTCCATCACCACATAGCTCTTGGACTGCGCCGCCCCCGGCAGCTGCAAGAGGATGTCTCCCAGCAGCTTGCGGTATTCCGCCATGCCCCGGATGCGGGCCTTGATCAGATAGTCGAAATCGCCCGAGACCAGATGGCATTCCTGCACCTCTGGGATGCGCAGCACTTCGCGCCGGAACTGTTCGACCATGTTGCCGGACTTGTGGTTCAGCGTGATCTCCAAGAACACCAGCAGCGTGGCCCCCAGCGACTAGGGATTGACGCGGGCGTAATAACCGGTG
>Ga0160495_100373_pt1 | contig 25352 bp, 24 predicted proteins | sample DID4MG_4_FD_108251 | JGI IMG/M metagenome (GOLD analysis project Ga0160495, IMG submission 108251) | Enriched soil microbial communities from UW Madison campus, WI, USA - DID2933_E24_FP4 MG | ecosystem: Environmental > Terrestrial > Soil > Unclassified | place: USA: Madison, Wisconsin | collected... | reverse complement strand
GTCACACATACATCGCCTATGGCCTGCTGGCCGGGGGCGCGACCCCGATCGTCTTCGAAGGCGTGCCGACCTATACGAACGCCGGTCGTTTCTGGGACATGGTGGCGCGCCACAAGGCCACCATCTTCTACACCGCACCGACGGCGATCCGTTCGCTGATCAAGGCGGCCGACGCGGATGAGAAGGTCCATCCCAAGCAATACGACCTGTCTTCGCTGCGCATCCTCGGTTCGGTGGGCGAGCCCATCAATCCGGAAGCCTGGATGTGGTACTACAAGAACGTTGGTCGCGAGAATTGCCCCATCGTCGATACCTTCTGGCAGACCGAGACCGGCGGCCACATGATCTCGCCGCTGCCGGGCGCCACGCCCCAGGTACCGGGCTCCTGCACCTTGCCGCTGCCGGGCATCACCGCCGCCATCGTGGACGAGACCGGTCATGACATCCCCAATGGCAATGGCGGCATCCTGGTGGTCAAGCGTCCGTGGCCCTCGATGATCCGCACCATCTGGAACGATCCCGAGCGCTTCAAGAAGAGCTATTTCCCCGAAGAGTTGGGCGGCAACATCTATCTGGCTGGCGACGGCGCGGTGCGCAACAAGGACACCGGCTACTTCACCATTACCGGCCGTATCGATGATGTGCTCAACGTCTCCGGCCACCGCATGGGCACGATGGAAATCGAATCGGCGCTGGTGGCCAACAGCATCGTGGCCGAAGCCGCCGTGGGCGCCAAGCCCAATGAAACGACCGGCGAATCGATCTGCGCCTTCGTGGTGCTGAAGCGTCCGCGTCCGACCGGAGAAGAAGCCAAGCAGATCGCCAAGGAACTGCGCGACTGGGTCGCCAAGGAAATCGGCCCCATCGCCAAGCCCAAGGAAATCCGCTTTGGCGACAACCTGCCCAAGACCCGTTCCGGCAAGATCATGCGCCGCCTGCTGCGCGTGCTGGCCAAGGGCGAGGCGATCACGCAGGACGTGTCCACACTGGAAAACCCGGCCATTCTGGATCAACTGAAGGAAGCGCAGTAATAAGTCTGGGCAAGCCGCCGCAAGGCGCTTGCACGGGGGGGCGGCAGGGCAGCGCGTTGCAATACGGACGCCGGCTCTGCCGGTTTTTCATGATCTTTTTGAAAAACATGCAGAAAAGACTTGGCTTCGCTGAGAAGCTTGCTATAATGCATGGCTTCGCTGAACGCGAACCCAAATCCAGGAGAGGTGGATGAGTGGTTTAAGTCGCACGCCTGGAAAGCGTGTATAGGTTCATAGCCTATCGGGGGTTCGAATCCCCCCCTCTCCGCCAGAAAGAGCAAAAAAGCCCTTGAAAATCAAGGGCTTTTTTGCTTTCTGCGCAACTTGGTATGCCATCTAGTATGCCATTGCGATTTGGCTTTTATTCGATTGCGTTGGACGCCACTGGATGCCTCGTCCGCAATTTAAGGATGCGAGATCATCGTTAAGCTACTATCTGACTACAGTTACTGGGCTGGCTTCAGCAGGCAATAAAAGGTGCGGCAGCAAATTGAGAGACAAGTCTGCGAGCAAAATCTACAACTAGGCTGCAATCCATCCCGTAGATACCGCTTCAGCTTGCTTGAGTACCATTTGCACGGCCGCATCCTGTAGGTCCGGCGGGTAGCCGTACTTGCGGAGAATTCGCTTTACCAAAACTCGCATACGCGCCCGTGCGCTTTCGCGACGAGACCAATCAACGGAAACATTGCCTTTCAGTCCGACCATCAATTCATGGGCGATCACCTTCAGAGCATCGTTACCCATTACCTGAACGGCACTTTCGTTGTCCGCAAGAGCATCGTAAAAAGCAACTTCATCAGGCGAAAGTCCCTCTTCTTCCCCGCGCTTGCGGGCAGCCCGAACATCCTTCGCTAAGGTGATGAGCTCCTGCAGAACCTCGACCGTGTTGATTGCGTTAGTGTGATAGCGGGCAATAGCCTGTTCCAGTCTTTCTGAGAAGCGCTTCGTCTCCACAACGTTGGTTCTGGTGCGCGAACGGATCTCGTCATTCAAGAGTTTGCGCAGTGCTTCAAGGGCCAGATTTTTTTTGTCGAGTTGCTGGACCTCTCCCAGAAACTCGTCTGACAATATGGAAACGTCCGGGGTCGTAATTCCGGCGGCAGTAAGGATGTCAACGATCTCGGTTGATACTACGGCGCGGTCCAGAATTTGTTGGATAGCGAACTCGCGGTCACCGGCAGCGCTTCCTGGACCATCGGTCGATTTGACAAGAGCGGCACGTACGGTTTGAAAGAAGCCCACTTCGTCGCGAATTGCCCGCGCCTCGTCGCTCGCCGCCGCAAGCGCAAATGCCTTTGAAAGTGCTAAAACGGCATCCTGATAGCGTCGATTCTCGCGACGTTTGCCTTCGCCGGTGGTCTCCCGAGCGGCGGACCTATTTTGTTGGTCCAGAATCCATTCAAGGGCTTCGGCAAGAACAGTCAGGCGATCTTGTCCGGTTCCATTCAGGCCACGAGCATAGTCGAACCCGTGATACATGGCCTTTACGATATCGAATTTTTCGAGCAGAACGGCGATGGCTTCGGCTTCATCGATACCGGCCTGATGTTGGTCTGCGTCGGAGTACTGACCAAGGGCGCTTTTGAGGTTCTGTGCTACACCGATGTAGTCGACAACTAACCCAGCAGGTTTGTCGCGAAATACCCTATTTACTCGAGCAATAGCTTGCATGAGCCCGTGGCCCTTCATAGGCTTGTCGATGTACATTGTGTGCATCGACGGAGCGTCAAATCCAGTCAACCACATGTCCCGCACGATTACGAGTTGTAGTGCGTCCTTTGGATCTTTAGCCCGCTTCGCCAATAGATCTCGTCGCGACTTTGCACCAATGTGAGGTTGCCACGATTGAGGGTCTGCCGACGAGCCGGTCATAACGATCTTGATTTTGCCCGAAGCATCGTCATCGCTATGCCATTGTGGTCGCAATTCGGTGATTTTCTGGTAAAGCGCAACGCAGATACGTCTACTCATGCAGACGACCATAGCCTTGCCGACCATGGCTGCAACCCGATTTTCAAAATGCGCCACGAGGTCGGCAGCAACCATCGCTATGCGCTTCTCCGAACCGACAAGCGCCTCGACCTTGGCCCACTTGCGCTTGATCCGTTCCTGTTCGGTGAAAGCCTCATCCTCGGTCAGCTCGTCAACCTCGGCATCAACCTTTGGCTTTTCAGCATCAGGTAGCTCTATGCGCGCAAGCCGACTTTCGTAGTAGATTGGTACCGTCGCACCATCTTCGACAGCGCGACTGATGTCGTAGACATCGATGTACTCACCGAAGACGGCCGGTGTGTTCACGTCGTCCTTTTCAATAGGCGTGCCCGTGAATCCAATGAAGGAAGCGTTCGGAAGTGCATCTCGCAGATATTTGGCGAATCCATACGCGACTTCGCCGGTCTTCTGCTCGATCTTTGCTCGAAAGCCGTACTGGCTACGATGTGCTTCATCGGCGATGACCACGATGTTCCGCCGATCAGACAGCATTGGATAGGCCGCCTCGCCGACGGCGGGCGAAAATTTCTGGATGGTAAGATCACCAAGCGTGGTGCGACAACAATGCGGATCGAGAAAATCTCAAAGCTCGCTGACTTCTACAAGGGCTTCCACAGCTTTTACGAACTCTACTGCGAGGATGTGGAGTACAGCCCCGATGTTGCGTTGTTCTTCAGGCGTTTGGCTATCCATCCGGTGCGGCATTGTTGCTTTGATAAACCCGGTATGCCTCGTGGTCAAGATCAAGTGGATGCCGATATCTTCAACAACTTCATTAGCTGTTTGCGTAACGATGCGAAGTTGGACGGTACGCGTAAAAAGATGGCGGATTGGGCGCGTAATCCAAACAAAAACTTGGCTCGTTTGCGCAAGTATTTGACGGCCTTATTTGGCGTCTACGGCAGGCTTGAGGTCGTGCGCGTGGATTTTCTGTATCGGGATATGAGCTTGAGTGGTGCGGCAGCCGCGGAAGCAGCCCATGTGGCATTGGTGAGGGAGGCGGATGGGCCTATGATGGACTTTGCGCATGGCGTTGAGATGACTGCCCCGTTGCCGATAGCTCGCGTGGGCGTTGTTGCTGCTAAGGCCGATATGGAGCAGTTCTTGCGTCAGATGCGCAGTAATGCGGCATTTGACAAGATGGTTGGCTACATCTGGAAGTTGGAGTGGTCGCGCTGGGGCGGCTACCACTTCCATTGTGTTTTCTTTTTCGACGGCTCCCAGGTACAAAATAGCTATTTTCTGAGTCGTAATGTGGGAGAGCACTGGGAGGCAGTGACGAAAGGGCGGGGGTTTGCCCATAACTGCAACCAGGATCCGCGAAAGTATCGCAACTGGGGAATTGGTCGTGTGGATCACTACGATCATGCGAAGCGTCAAGCGCTTGAACAGGCTATCTCATACCTGGCCAAGCGAGATCAATACGTACGCGTGAAGCCCACCAGCAAGCACCGAGTCTTTCAGACTGGCGTGATTAAGAAAAGAACGTCGAATGCTGGCCGTCCGCGTACAAAGGGAGGTGATTTACGGCCGTAAAGAGATTGAGAAGATGCTTACAGAAGTGCCGATGCGAAAGCCTTTCGTTATACATCCGAGATAAATCGTTTCTTCATGCTACCTCCGTGGTCACCGTCTGTAGCTCCTGCCGGGCAGAGCTCGTTTTTTAGAGTATGACCGATTAAACAGCAAGCCCTTGGCTCTCGCCAAGGCTTTTCCCTCAATCTGAAGGCCGCATCTGCTGCCTTGTTTTACGCTCAATTGCAGTTGCGCAGCTCCTGGAAATCAAAGTCTTAGATCTTTGTAATGACCCAGCCAAACCTCCTCACTTATACAGTTAAAGCAAACGCTTGAGCCGGTGCTTTCATGCTAATTGGCTGATGCAGTCGGAGGTAGTTATAGAAGCTGATCCAGTCGCTAATGATGAGACTGGTGTGTTGCAATGTTTCGAAGCGATGCCGATGGGCATACTGCTCCTTTAGGGTTCTGATGATGCATTCAACCATACCATTCTGCTGCGGGCAATACGGCGTAATGAATTCTTGCTGCAGCCCAGAACTGCGGACCAACGCTGTGTAACTACGGCTGGTGAACACTAGCCCATTGTCGGGCCTCAGCAGAACGGTACCGTCACGCGACCCAGCGAGCCATAACGCGCGATCAGCGCTTGCTCCAGGACCGACTCTGCCGTCTTCGACTTGCCCGAACGCGACCACAACCGTCTCTATTCACCTGGCTGCATTTCGCGCCGAATTACTAGCAGTACATCATCTTGCCGGTGGGTTTCAGATACAGCGACAACGACCGGCTCTCGCCTTCTGGAAACACCACGCGATCCAGCTTGTAGCCCGTCCAGCGCCCCCAAGGATTGTAGCGTCTTGAGATCCAACACCTTTTATCCTGACTGCCATTCAATAGCAGCCAGGATAAAAAACTCAGTAAATCAGTCCACGGAATTCTTCAAAGAACCTTTTTTGTGGCCAAACCTAACAGAAAGCCATTCCTGTAATTTTATCGACACTGCAGTCAGGTGCACCTTTAACGGGACGTGTCGGTAATGCATGCCTTCCAATCTGCTTCTCAATCCATGTCAGATGAGTAGCTACGTTTGTGAAAAGACTTGGTCGATCAACGTGGCTGCAAGCCAGGTGCCCAAAACTAACTATTCCCACCTGAACCCTTTCGTTGTCGATAGTTGCAATCAACGGACCACCACTGTCACCACTGCATACGCCGCCCAAAGGTCCCTGTTTTAGGGGTCCTACGCATAATTGATCACTGCTTACCGTGCTAGGAGCCCATGCTTTTGTGCATGATGGAGCTGGCATCTGACTCAAGTTAATGGACATCAGGGTTGACGAAATCTGCTTGGTATCGTTTAGACTTCCCCAGCCGGATGCCACCAATGGCGATAGCTCTTCGGCCGGTCTTATGGCTGCCAGGAATAGGGGCTGTTTTGGCAATCTGAGTCCGTCAAGGCGAACCAGTCCAATGTCGTTGCCCATCGGAATCGGGATTCCATTTTTGACCGCGTTAATTTGTTGATCTTCCGGAACACAAACAAAATTGGAATGGGCAACGATCTCCTTTGCCCTAAGCTTCGGAAGATCCGGGTTAAGCACCACTTGGTCGGAAAATGCATAGATTTGAGAGTATCTCCATGGTGTGCAATCGCCGTCGTAAAGGCAATGTGCCGCGGTAAGCGCCCACTCATCCGCAATTACAGTGGCGCCACAGAGAAAGCCGGAAGGGAACGGCATCCCTTCACGCATTAGTGCCACCATGTAGGTCGATGAGCGGTTATCAGCACTTGTTCCCTTAAATATGTTGGGACCATAGCTATTCACGCGCGCCGGCGAGACTTGCCCCAAAGTTATTTGAGAAATGACTATGAGTATCACCAAAAGCGTGGCTTGAAGCGATCTCATGTTTTGCTTTCGGGGTAGCGCGGCAGCTGGCCTGCTGCTCGAAGCGCATTATTCGCCGCAAACCAGGCCTCCTGCCGATTCATTCTGGCTTCCGTCAGTTGACTATTCGGCGCGTCCTTGGGGAGCTCAGCGAGTGCGCTTTCAGCCATCTCGACCTTGTATTCTGCGAGCACTACCGCCTGATTCAAGGCATTTTTTGCGGCGTCGACTGCATCACGAGATTCTTTGGTGAGGGGCGGGAGGGCGCCCACAATTGCTTTGCTCACATCAGATGCACCAGACGCCAATGCATCTCCCCAGAATTTGGCGGCTTTACTTCCGGGGATAATTTCACTTATTGCGACCAGCGTAGTCACTCTCGTATGCTGCTTCTCGGCAATTTTTAGACTGGTGGGTGCCTCGCATAGATAGCCTTTCTCTGTGACTTGGCCAATCTGCCTGGCTCGATTGGAAGGATCTGTGAAGCAGGTCTCTTGAGCCCACTTGATCCAATCGGCATCGCGCTCAACCTGTTTGCGTGCTTGCTCAACCGCAACCAATTGGGCGTCAAGCTCCCAGTTGCAGATTGTCGGCACTTCTTGCTTTGTTTTGTCCAGATTCTTGTTAGCTGTGGCCACCGAGGTGCAGTATTTGGTCAAGGCACCCTTATATGGCTCTCGGTACAAGGGCGGGAGAGTGGGAATTTTTCCAGCGGCTTTCTCTGCGGCTTCTTTATCGAAAGCCATTTTCGCATCCAGGATGGATGCTGCTCGATCTTTGTCTATCCAGGCGGTTTCTACGGAATTTATATAAGCGGTGCCCTCAGCAGAAATCGGCGGAAGAGGAAGGAAGTCCGTCTTTGCCTCATACATCAGAGAGTCATTGGCCGTGTAAATCTTGTTGTTCGCCAGTCCTTTTAGCTCGATTGAGGCAGATGCAAAATGTGCCGCGGCCCCAATAGCCGTCATGGTTACGGTGAAGCTGTAGTCACGACGATCACTATTCCAAAAGGATGATTCTCGCCAATTCTTGAGTTCGAGATAGGCAGGTATCAAACGAAATAGCTTTCCCTCTGGCGCCAAGTCGACGGATGCCATAAAAATCATCCGCGCGTTCTCGAAGCTACCAACTCGTTTTGTATTAGGCCGCCAAGTATGGGGCGGTGAAGCTGTAGGAGTTGAATTGAAATTATCCGCTTCAACAATAATTAAGCAACGAGCCCGAACAAAGTTGTTCCTTTCTCTCAGATGGTGGTAGAAAAAATCGTCGGTACGAGCCGACATGATATTGGGCCGGTCTTCACCAGCGGCTTGAAGTTTCTTAGCCGCTAAATCGACGCCTCCAGCCACCAGCTTAGGAATTATTACTGCACCAATTGCCGCAACAAGTGGGGCAAGCTTTTGTGGCGCCTCCTTTTCGGTGGCCGGCAACCCCATCGGGCAGGCGCCATTGATCCATTCAATGCGGATCTCGGTTTCTGCATGGCAAGGTGGAAGAAATGTTAGAAAAACTAGCAGGATAATGACTTTCAAAATGACCGTAGCATTTCGCTTCATAACTAAACCCTCCTATAGCTTTCTGTTTGTTATCGATGCATAGCAAGGCCCAATGGCTGGGCAGGGATTTACAGCGGGTAAAGCGGGTAGGGTGGTATCGAAAGCGGCGAGCTTGTACCAATAAGAATATGGCCATACATGCAATTGAGCTCAATGAGCCCCCCTTGAGCTCGTTGCAGCGGCATAGTGAAATAGACGGTACTACTTTTTTAAAAAAAATACATCACCTATTTTGAAGTAAGCGTCATCTGCGTGACGTCTTGAATTTTAGAGTTTGATGAGCTGCAGGCCCCGGTCGATTACGTCGGGATCAAGCGCCTTCGGATCGAATCTGCCGCCGCACCAGTTGAGCGGACCCTGATGTTCAGGATGAGCCGGATCAGTGATCGCTTCCAGGAAGTCGGCATAGCCATACTTTCCCCCTACATCTTCCGGCGGACATCTATTGGCACCGCCGATGGATATCGGTACCGCACAGGCGTCCGCCGGCAGATTTTCTCCACCTTGATCTTATGTTGCCAGTCGTCACCAAAGTCGTAGACGTAGCGCAACGATTGCATTCCTTGCAGGCAAGTTCTCGTTTGGAACGCGTTTCTGAGACCACTGGTGGCGACGCCACTTGAACAGTAAGTTTGCAATAACACCATGGTCTTGTGCCAGACGTGATACCGATACGCCGGCTTCGCAGGCCTGATGCGCTAGGCGCCGCTTGAATCCGATCGGATGACTCGGCCGCGCCTTGCGTGTCAACCGTTGGGCCTCATTGGACAATTTGGTTCCCACCACTTATTTGGTGGGGACTACTTTGGCGCCTCCATCGGTCGCCCTCCAGGCGGTTCAGGGATGACGCTTACGGCCGTGCCGCCGATATGGACCTCGTGATGTCATTATGTCGCTCCTCCTGAGAAGGCTCGACAAAGCGTATCATCTCAACTCCAGGCCCTGGTCCAGCTCGAGGGGGGGGCACTCCACCGCCGGTTCCATTCGAACAAAAAAAATAGCAAGTACGACGTGAAAAAAAGAGGGGCACGTTATGCGGCCCTCTTTTTATTTTTAATTGCAGTTACGCAACTCTTGGAAATCAAAGTCAGATATCTTTGCCCAGCCGATGGTCTTGCCGGCATTTGGATTGCTTCCATCCGCACCTGGTACTTCGGCCAGTTGCACCAGGCCATTGGCTTGCTTGATTACCTTGAAACCATCGAGCTTCGTTAGGAGACTGCTAGCGCTTTTGACGTCAGCGGCGCTATAGATAGGGATGGCTTTCTTGAGCTTCATATTCCCATTCTTTTGAATCTCATACTTGGGAAATACGCATTGACCAACGCTATTGGCAGCGAAGGTATTCAACGAGAGCAGCGCCAGGGCCGCAGTTGCGAACAGCTTTTTCATAAAGATCTTTCTTATCGATGAGAAAAGGGGATTACTTGCGACTCGCCATACCAGCGAGATACATGTAGCGAGAGGCGGTGGATTCGTAGAGGCACACCAGGTTGCCATTGCAGTAACCGTCAACCTTGTTACCCCAAGCAGCCTGGTCGTTTTGGAGCTGCTGCTTTTGTTGCTGAGTGAGCTTGGGCGAAGCCATGAGGAACTGATAGTTCTGCTTGATGAGACTGACATTGGATTCAATCGCATTCTGATAGCAGTTTTGTTGCTCCCGACGTGATGGCCGGCTATCGCAATAGCCATTGCCGGCAAGTGCTGCAGACGACGCTACGGACAGGACCGTCAGCACGAGTATTGAATTTTTCATTCTGGGGGCTCCCTATCTCATGGTACGAATGGCGACCAAGATCAAGAAAATTCCCAGGAGCACATACTTGGACTGTTTCGGAACCGTCTGCAGTTGGCCCTCCTTCTCGAAATAGATATCGCCTGTGAATGCGATCAGGAGTGTGATAGGCATGAAGATGACTGCTGACAGGATGGCCGAGACGATGCTGGTGATGGCTAGCCCAAATGATCCATTTTTCACTTGGTTGGACTCGGCTTGAGGGGCGCCGCAATGAGGGCAGATTGGCGCGGTATCGTGGATTTCTCTTCCACAGCCGCGACAGAAGACCATGGGCATGTTTACTCCATTGTATTTTTGTTAACGAAATGGCTTTCGCGAGCGGCATGCTTATTTGCCGCTACTAGATTTTAACCTAAAGTGGGTTATGGGATATTCCATGTTGGGTTTGAAAATGCAGCCATGCCAAATCCAATTCACCAATCGAACTACAAGCTGTTTCGAGAGATGTTGACCAGCATTCGGTTAGAGAAGGGACTGCTTCAGTCTGATGTGGCGGATCGCGTGCGAAAACCTCAGTCGTTTATTTCGAAATACGAACGAGGTGAGCGACGTTTGGATTTTGCCGAGTTTGTGCAAATTGCTGAGGCCCTTGACATAGACGCGGGAGATTTTCTGAGGGAGTACAAGGCGAGGCTAAAAAAGCTATAGAAGGTTTGTTTATTTCAAAGGCTTAGGTCGCCCCAGCCTTTGGCGCAACCTTTGAAGCTAGATCGGCCTGCAGTGCGCCGCTTTTTTATTTAGCCGCCAATGGTGTTTCACTTCCTGATCTCACAAGGAATTCCTCGTATGCCGAGGCAAACTTCTCCTCTGCATCTTCGAACAGCCCGTTAGCTAGTCCGACCTTGGCCGCCACCTCCAGCGCCAACTGATCAAATTCCGTAGACGAAGAAGCTTTGGTCGATAAGCCTTGATATGCTTGCGATGATTCGAAAGGTCCAATGGATGTAGAGGCCATGACAGACCGATAGATGCATTCCGATCCTAGGAATTAGGCCCGTCCCCGTCAGATCCTGCTTCGCGATCTGTTCCACCATCAAGGACGAATGGCTGTGTCATGTCAAGCCGACGCTGCCGAGTGCGATGCGCCTAGTTCGGGCATAGGAGCGACAAAATTGCCCCATGCTTGCATCAGAGGACGGCGCTGCTCCAAGAGGTCTGTGCGGTGATACGGTATTGATCCATTGCTGACCATGTTTTGCGTTTTTCCAGCCTGGCAACAATTCAGCATGGAGCAATTTCGCAGCTTGCTGAAAAGTCGGGATGGAGGAAGTAATAGCAAGTGCCTTCTCAATCAAAGGGTCGATACCATTGCTTACGTCATGAATCAGTCGGAAGGACGCCTATATTCGTGAAGTCCGGCAACAGGCAGGCATCATAGAGCCAGTGAGCCAAGATGCGCCTGCTGGGGCGCAGGGAAAGAACGACGGCGATGCCCAGAACAAGCCCGGTCCCAAACCTGATTCCGATGGCAAAATAGCGCCTCCTCTGAGCGGACCAGGACCTGGCGGTACCAGCGGTGCGGGAGGGGGGCAATCAAAAGGTGGAAATCCAGAAGGGCAGGGGGAATCTGGGGAGCAGAAGCCGCCGGGTGGTGGCACTCGCCCGAAGCCGGCTTGGGATCGTCCTCGTCTGTTTTATCGGGGAATATTCCCAGGCAAGATTCCTGATGAGCACACCAAAGCGAAATCCGTAGTTGCCGATCTTTGCAAGCTTGAAACAGAGAAGACCCCTCTAGCGGTGGCTTTTCTGTTGCGCGCACTGGTTGAGATGAGTGAGCGAAATTACCGCGATAAAAATGGTTTGTCCGACAAGGATGGGTTGCGCAAAAATATCTTGCAGGCAGCAACACATATGAAGGCTAATCAGCTTCTCAGCGCTGAACAGTTTGAAGTAGTGGAAAGACGCTCGAACACAAATAACGACATGCTTAACATTCAAACGTTACAGAATTTTTTGCATAAAGCATCTTTCCATACTGACCGTCATTGGCTGCATACATTTTGGGATGATGTGCGTCCGTTTGTGGTCGCCTGCTGGAACGATTAACGCCTCAACGCTGGTAGTTCATGTAGCTGAACTCCGCTGTAATACATGACTTCTGAACCCAGTGTTCGTGCTTGAGCAGTGGAGTAGACGAGGGAAAAGTCGGCGCGATTATGGGCTGAGTAAAGCGCATGAATTTCTGGGCAGTCATCATAGGTAACAAGCCAGGGCTTGTTCAGTTGGCTGACTGCTGTAGCAATTTCTTGATGGTCATCTGGTTTGTAGAAATTCCGGTATAACTGACTGCCCTTGTGGTAATAGGGAGGGTCACAATAGATCAGCGAATTACTAGGGAGTTGATCTTCAATTCCTCGCAAAAATTCGATGGCGTCACATCCGTAAATGCCAATGTGCTTCTTCAGTTCGCCGAGCAGGCGAATACGTTCCGCCAAGTCTGTTTTATTAAACCGAGCATCAAGTTTATACGGCCCGGTCTGATCCTTGCCGCCGATGACACCTCCAGCCAGGATTCCAGATCGATTAGTTCTGTTGAGAAAGAATGTTGCGAATCCAACTTCCACAATGTCGTATTTTTCCGGAGCTTCGTGGATTTCCTTTTGGCGATACCAGGATTCCATATTGACAGCGGTTTCCTTTAACAGCAGCAAGAACTGTTCAGCATGCTGTACTGCTGCTGCCCAGAATGCGTAAACCACCGGATCGGCATCGTTTATGACGATGTGGTTCACATAGCCTTTGGTGAGCAAATGAATTGCCGCCCCAGCGCCTCCCGCATATGGCTCAACGTAACAACCTCCGCTGATTCGGTTATGCCGGAGAAGCTGAGCAAGCCAATGCCCTAAACGGCCTTTGCCCCCCGGATATCGTAATGGTGTAGAGAATTGCATTGGTGTTCTTCGTAAGCGATTGCTCGGTATTCTATTTCAATATGACTATGCGAAATAGCCATCCCGCTGCTATTTGCATCACTCATTTCACGAAAACATTTTCACCGCCTTACTTCCTGCTTCCGGCACTGCATCTTTTATCCACCTACCGTATATTGATGCGTCCCTGGCTATTCAATGTGGAACAGTGTTATTTGCTCGATCAAGTGCTGCCCGAGCGATTTCCTTATCGACCACCCTGGTTGCGAGGATGCTCTTGATCGCCTTCACTGCCGCCTCACCACCGGCATGGCCCAGAGCGGTCACGGCCACCGTTGTATCGACCACCCTGGTTGCAAGGATGCTCTTGATCGCCTTCACTGCCGCCTCACCACCGGCATAGCCCAGAGCGGTCACGGCCACCGTTGTATCGACCACCCTGGTTGCAAGGATGCTCTTGATCGCCTTCACCGCATCCTCACCACCGGCGTGACCCAGAGCGGTCACGGCCACCGATGTGCCGACCACCCTGGTTGCAAGAATGCTCTTAATCGCCTTCACTGCCGCCTCACCACCGGCATAGCCCAGAGCGGTCACGGCCACCGTTGTATCGACCACCCTGGTTGCAAGGATGCTCTTGATCGCCTTCACTGCCTCCTCACCACCGGCATGACCCAGAGCGGTCACGGCCACCGTTGTATCGACCACCCTAGTCGCAAGAATGTGTTTAATCGCCTTAACAGCATCTGCCCCCCCGGCCTCTCCAAGGGCGGACAGGATAACTGCCGCATCTACGGTCTTAGTTGAGAAGGTATGCAAAATGTCAGCGACAACTTTCGATGTCATGCTCCACCTTTTTTCAGAAATTCTAGCCTTATGCTGTCTCGTGCACTTTAACGACAATGGCTCGGCTCAATGTCTGCCATTGGCAGTTCGCTTCTGGCTGTTTACGGACTTCGCAAACTGTATCAGAGTCGGCACTGGCATTCGCATTCAACCACGAAAATTCTGCTCCGCAATTCCAAATCGAGCCGCCTCCTATTTGGCCTTGCGGCCCCTTATTTTTTGAATTGCGGAGAAAAATATTAACCAACTCATTGATTTTTATGAATTACCCTGCAGATTCGTAATCAGTAGGGTAGGAGACTGATTCAGCTTGACTCGCTGTTTCTGAATAACAAATCCTGACCCCGCAACCATTGATGTAGATGCCTCATACCTGAACGTCTTTCCGGATACGCTGATCGGGGCTGGCTCAGAGAGTGTCTCAAAATATCCATCCGTCTATTTTTTCTATTCAGCATTAGTCATTTAATGGCGCGTGGGTAGAAAAGGGGGGGGCATGGTTTAAAAAAGGGGAGCCATAAGCTAAGCGGTTTTGCTGCGGGCTTAAAACTGCCTCCCTCTCCGCCATAATGAAAACCCCGCTGATGATTCAGCGGGTTTTTTTATGCGGATTTCAAATGTCGGTCGAGCCAGAGGCATAACCGACATCACGTCATTCACTATTAATTGAATCCACTTCCTGACTTGTAGTCTGTCACTCCCGTTATCTTTTCCGCCAAATCAGCAACGTGTGTTGCCCCATTGTGGAAGTGGGTTTTATCGTCTCGATTCATTGTGGTCAGCATGGCTTTTATTTCTGCCACCATTTTCTGCTGTTCGTTATTCCCAAGAGATTTGTACATTGCAGTCACAATAACGATGAGGGCATCTGTCTGATTCATATTTTCCTTTTCATTAATGTTCGTATGCCAGAGCCAAGGGTGATTATTTCCTTTGACTAAGACTCCCCTTAAATCGTTGAGAGACACGTCGCCGATAATAGCAGCGATGACCTTGCCCTGCCTCTGATCGAAGCATTTCTCCGCATTCTGCCCGAGGTGGATTGTCTTCCGTGCCGGTATTCAAGCCCCGAGCCGACGCACCCACTCCGGCCTGCTTCTCATCTCGCTTTCAAACTTCTCTGCCGCAGGGTTGCGCGCAGCTTCGTCGCGAATGGTCTTGAGCACTTGCGGCAACCATTTCGGCCGCTGGTCCGGCGCGTAAGCTGAAAAATCCACTGCATCCATGCGCTGGCCTTCGCGGATCACATAGTCGCCACGCGAACGCGTCAGGAAGTGGAAATGCTTTTCATCCAAGCTGAAGATGTCCCGCGCGGCTTTGTCCGGACATTGCTCGTGGGTGAGAATCAAGGCGTAGCCGATCGGTTTGTCGGGCTCGGGTGGCAGCATGGTGCCAGTGGCGGCTTGCAGCTCTTCCCAGTCGCGCGCGAATTCCACCAGCAGGCCCTGATAATGGCAGGGCGTGGTGAAGTACGAAGTCTGCTGTTTCATGGCCACCGGATAGACCTTGATCCCATCCTGGGTCCGTATATCCGCTTCGGCGCGCGCCACGATGTTGATGTTCTGGCTGGTCACGGTGCCTGCCAGGTAGGCAGCGTCCAATGCCACGCAGCCGGTCAGCGCACTTGCCACAGCGGACCACAGCACGATGGCGGTCGCCTTGCGCTTCAGTTGATGCATCTTGTTTCCCCTGATTGTTCAAATCAAATGCTGTTTTTTGGCAAGATTGTACAGGAGGAACTTCGCGTCCTTGGTGCTTCGCAGATGCGCGGGCCAGGGCGCTTATTGTTTCGGGATGCGGGATGTTGGATCGCTGAAGGCTGCGTCCGGGCTCTTTTGCGCCAGCACGCTGCTTGCCGCCGGTCAGGCGCTAACCGGCCTGCGCCAAGCCTCGGTTCTTATTTCTCGGTTATCGATCAAGGCCAATCCAGCAACGCCCGCTCGCGCACTTTCTTCATGGCGCTCATCAGCGCTTCACGCTCGCTCTTGCTGAGCGCTTCCAGCAGAAAGGCTTCGCGCTGCTCCACCATCGGCACGATCTTGCGGTACAGCTTGCGCGCCTGCGCGGTGGGTTTGACGATGCGGGCGCGGGCGTCGTGCGGGCTGGGTTCGCGCACGATCAGTCCGGCTTCTTCCATGCGCGCCAGGGCGCGGCTGACCTGCATCTTGTCCAGTGAGGCGTGCGGCCCCAGGTCGCTGCCTTGCATCTGGCCTTGCTCGGCCAGCGCCGCGAGGATGCGCCATTCGTCACGGGTCAGGCCGAAACGGTCGGCATAGACCGTGGCTACCGAGCGGCTCACCGCTTCGGCTAGTTGCGCCAGCTGATAGGGAAAGAAGTCCTGTAGTTTCATTCCTGCATGGTAACAGACGTTACCAGTTCGCGACATCCCGTCCCGGCTTGATGCACATCAAAGCTTGCATGACCAGGAGCGCCATTTCACGGCAGTGTCGTTGACTGCTTCCGTATCTGCTCAATATAGTAACAAGTGTTACTAATTAGGCCGTATCCGGCCATGGAGACTCCAGATGAAGATCGAACGCATTCACCACGTCGCTTACCGCTGCAAGGACGCCAGGCAGACCGTCGAGTGGTACGGCAAATACCTCAACATGGGCTTTATCCTGGCCATCGCCGAAGACCAGGTTCCCTCGACCCGGCAGGCCGATCCCTACATGCACGTGTTCCTGGATGCCGGACAGGGCAATGTGCTGGCCTTCTTCGAGATTCCCAATTCGCCGCCCATGGGGCGCGATGCCAATACCCCGCCCTGGGTCCAGCATCTGGCCTTCAAGGTCGATAGCGAAGCCACCCTCAAGGAAGTGATGCAGCGTCTGCAGGCCGATGGCATCGAAGTGGTCGGGGTGACCGATCACACCATCTTCAAGTCCATCTATTTCTTTGATCCCAACGGTCACCGCATCGAACTGGCCGCCGATTGCAGCACCCCGGAACAGATGCAGCGCCTCGACGAGGTCAAGTGGGCCATGCTGGAAGAGTGGTCGCGCACGCGTCGCGCGCCCAGGCATGCGGCCTGGATGCATGAGCAGGAATTCGCCGCACCGGCGCACTGAGGCAGCGGGCGTGAGCGCATCCGACTATCCATTTCCAATACAAGAATGAACAGGAGACAAGCATGCACAGTACCTATCACTACCCTCGGTTTGCCTACCGGCAATCCGATGAACAACGCCAGGCCACGCCCGCTCGCCATCCCGTGGTGGTGATCGGGGCCGGCCCCATCGGCCTGACAGCAGCGCTGGAGTGTGCCGCGCGCGGCTTGCCGGTGGTGGTTCTGGATGACAACGACACGGTGAGCATCGGCTCGCGGGCGGTCTGCTACGCCAAGCGCCCGCTGGAAATCTGGGATCGCCTGGGCGTGGCCCAGCGAATGGTGGACAAGGGCGTGAGCTGGAAGCTGGGCAAGGTCTTCTTCGAGGAGCGCGAGGTCTATCGCTTCGATCTCCTGCCCGAACAGGCGCACAAGATGCCGGCCATGATCAACCTGCAGCAGTACTACCTCGAACAATACCTGGTCGAGGCCTGCCAGGCTCAGCCGCTGATCGACCTGCGCTGGAAACACAAGATGATCAGTCTGCATCAGGACGACACCCAGGCCACGCTGGCCGTGGAGACGCCCGATGGGATCTTTTGCATGGAGGCCGACTGGGTGATCGCCTGCGATGGCGCCAACAGCGATACCCGCAAGATGGTGGGGGGCGAGTTCAGCGGCCAGTTCTTCCAGGACCGTTTCCTCATTGCGGACGTCATCATGAAGGCGGACTTCCCCGCCGAGCGCTGGTTCTGGTTCGATCCGCCTTTCCATCGCGGCCAGAGCGTGCTGCTGCACAAGCAGTGAGACAACGTCGGGCGCATCGATTTCCAGCTGGGCTGGGACGCCGATCCGGGAGAAGAGAAAAAGCCCGAGAAGGTCATCCCGCGCATCCAGGCCATGCTGGGCAAGGAGGTCGAGTTCGAGCTGGAGTGGGTGTCGGTGTATCAGTTCGCTTGCCGCCGCATCGACAAGATGCGCTACCAGCGCGTGCTCTTCGCTGGCGATGCGGCGCATCAGGTCTCGCCCTTCGGCGCGCGTGGGGCCAATACTGGGGTGCAGGATATCGACAACCTGATCTGGAAGCTCAAGCTGGTCATCGACGGCAAGGCACCGGTCCGCTTCCTCGACAGCTATCACGATGAACGCGCCTGGGCCGCCGATGACAATCTGCGCCAGTCCACTCGCTCCACCGATTTCATCACGCCCAAGAGCCGCGCCAGCAAGGCCTTGCGCGATGCCGTGCTGGGCCTGGCCGAGACCGAGGAATTCGCGCGTACGCTGGTCAACAGCGGCCGCCTGTCCACTCCGACGCCTTATACGGATTCCCCGCTCAACAGCGCCGATGCAGTGCTGTTCGGCGGTCGCATGACTCCTGGTACGGTTTGCGCTGATGCTCCAGTCTTGCGCGATGGCCAGCCGGGATGGCTGCTGGAATCGCTGGGGGCGGGCTTTGTCCTGCTCTTTTTCGGTGCGCGTGCGCCGCAGTCGGTGATCGAGGCGGCGGGCATGAGCGCTAAGGTGATGACGGTGGGGGCGCTGGGCTCGGGCGCTGATCTGATCGATAGCGAAGGATTGATCGCCTTGCGCTATGCGGCAGGGGAGGGGGGCGCCTATCTGATCCGGCCCGACCAGCATGTGGCGGCGCGCTGGAATCGTTTCGATGCGACGCTGATCGCCGCTGCCCTGGCGCGTTGCGTCGGGCAGGACATGGCGCTGGCGGCGTGAGCCTGCCAGCAGCTAAGGCATGGTCGCCATCGGCCGCCAGCCGGCGGTGCGCATGCCTCCGTCAGGGCGTGCGCACCGCCGTTTTCGCCGGCACGGTCAGTAGATATCCATGCCGAAATACTGCGCCACGTCGCCTTCGGTCCAGTCCTTGATCACGTTGCGTTCCAGCATGACGCGATATTCGGAACGGGTGCCGCCGTCGGCCAGGCTGACTACACGGCTTTCCAGGGTATAGATGGTTTCATGAATCCGGGTGCTCATGGAAACATGCTTGATGATGGCGCCGCTAGCCGGCTCGGATGGGTTGTCGTTGGAAGGCATGTCCATGTTCTCGCTTCCTGTTTATTGCATATGCGCGCGGCGGGTCAGGATCTTCTCGATCTTTTCCTTGAGCGTGGTGGCGTTGAAGGGTTTGACGATATAGCCGTCCGCGCCTTCCTGCGCCGCCATGACGATGTTTTCCTTCTTGGCCTCGGCCGTGATCATCAGTACCGGCAGATGCGCCAGCGCAGGCGTGCTACGGATCTTCTTGAGCAAGGTCAGGCCATCCATCACCGGCATGTTCCAGTCGGTCAGCACAAAGCTGATATTGGATGCGCCCGATTCGAGGATCTTCAGGGCCGATGAGCCATCATCGGCTTCGGTGATCTTGGTGTACTCGAGTTCCTTGAGCAGGCCGCTGACGATGCGTCGCATCGTCGAAAAATCATCGACCACGAGGAAATGGTGTTCTGTTGCTGCCATGGTTGCTTTACCTATTACGTTGTTGCGCCTGCCCTGTTGCGCAGCAAGCGACAGGCCGCGTCGCTTGCGACCGGGATGTCCGGGCAGGCGCGGTCTCGCGGCGACAGGGCGCGCGCAGGCGGGCCATCGTCCAGCATGGCGCCTGCTATGTCAGAAGGGGAGTCGGCTCAGTGAAGCAGCGTCCACGTGCTTGCGCATGCTTGCAATCGCGCAACTTCAGCGGCGGGATGCCATGTTTGCTGGTGCTGGCCAGGTCCATGCTGGTGCAGGACGGATTGTCCGTGCCGAGCACGACGGTCTGTGCCGTCATTGCCAGCAGGCGGGTGAAAGGGGGGCTTGATCATGTTGGTCCGTTACAGTGGGGGGGAATGGAAAGGACTATTAAAAAGCTGTCAAAAATACCATGACTGCGGTAGTTGTTATACCAGAAATCAGGAGCGCCAAAAACCTGCGCTTGCGCATGAATCGCGGTGCTTTTCCACGGATGGGCGGGGGCTGAGCTGGGCATAATCCGGCATACTGCTCATAGTGCGCGCGGCGGCAGTTTTGCGCGACTGCGCTTGGCGTTTTGGGGATGATGAAATCGTTCGTTGTCCGTAACTTCGCACACTTGGCCTGTGGATGCCTGATGGCCTGCGCCCCGGCCTATCGCAGGGTGGTCCACTGATCAGGCAGCGCTCTTGCCTTCTGTTTTGGGAGGGCCGCGCAGTGTGTTGGCCTTATCATGCTGTCATACCAGACTGCGCATCGTTGATCAGCGAAAGCGCGGCACCGTTGCCCCCCATCTCACGAACCACTCCGGAAAACTCATGAATCCTCTTCGTCGTCTGCGTCTCGGCGCTCGTCTCGCCTGCGGCTTTGCTGCGCTGTTGTTGTTGCTGGTGGTCATCACCTTCATTGGTATCACCCGCATGTCCTCGCTGGACAATACTTCCACGCAACTGAGCGGGCAGATCTATCCCAAGGTCAGTTCAGCTCAGAAGATGCAATACCTGATGATGAATGTTGCCCGTTCGGCACGTAACATCATCATCCTTGAAGACCAGACGCAGATGGCCAGCAACAAGCAGGGCATTGACAAAGATTTGGCCGAGTACGCCAGGCTGCTTGATCTGTTGCGCAGCAGCGCGGTGACCGACGAAGGCCGTCAATTGCTGGCTGCCGTCGATGAGGCCAGCAAGAATTATTTTGCTTTCACCAACGACGTAGTCGTGCTGGGTCTGAAGAACCAGAACGAAGAAGGCCAGCGTCTGCTGTTCGGCCCGCGTTACAAGACCCAGGCCGAATTGCAGGCACGGCTGGCGCAACTGGTGCAGCGTTATGAAGGCCAGATGCAACAGGCCGTCACACAGGCCCATTCCACCTATATGGCCTCGGCCACCATCCTGGCTGCTGCTGCCGGCGTCGCTATCTTGCTGGGCCTGCTGGCCGCTCTGGTGATCACCCGCTCCATCACCGTTCCCATGGCCGATGCCGTGGACGCGGCGCGCAAGGTGGCCAATGGCGACTTGACCAAGGACATCCGCGACAACTCCCCCGACGAGACAGGTGACCTGCTGGTGGCGCTGCGCGAGATGAACCATGCCCTGGTCGATATCGTGACCAATGTCCGTACCGGCGCTGACACCATTGCGACGGCTTCGCAGCAAATCGCCGCCGGCAACCAGGATCTGTCGGCGCGTACCGAGCACCAAGCCAGCTCGCTGGAAGAAACCGCTTCGTCGATGGAAGAGCTGACCTCGACCGTGCAGCACAACAGCGCCAATGCCCGCCAGGCTGCCGAAATGGCGCAGGCCGCGTCGGGGATTGCCGGACAGGGCGGTGAGCTGGTCGGTGATGTGGTGGCGACCATGGACGATATCGACGCCTCGGCCCGCAAGATCGTGGACATCATTGGGGTGATCGATGGCATCGCCTTCCAGACCAACATCCTGGCTCTGAATGCGGCCGTGGAAGCTGCCCGTGCCGGCGAGCAGGGACGCGGCTTCGCGGTGGTGGCCACCGAGGTGCGCAGCCTGGCGCAACGCTCGGCGGCAGCGGCCAAGGAGATCAAGGTACTGATCGGTGATTCGGTGGAGAAGGTGGATTCGGGCGCGCACCTGGTCAAGAAGGCTGGCCAGACCATGCAGGAGATCGTCAAGAGCGTGGCCCAGGTCAATGCCGTGATCGGGCAGATCAGCAATGCCGGCGAAGAGCAGCGCGCCGGTATCGAGCAGGTGAACCAGGCGATCACGCAGATGGATGAAGTCACCCAGCAGAACGCCGCCCTGGTGGAGCAGGCGGCAGCTGCCTCACGCGCCATGCAGACCCAGGCCGCAGACCTGGCCGAGAAGGTCAGTATCTTCCGCCTGCCAGCCCAGGCCCGCAGGGCCATGTCCTGATCCTCGCTTCAGGACGCAGCATCCCACAAGCCCGGCCGCCTGGAGACAGGCCGCCGGGCTTGTTGCTGTTAGGCGGGAAATTCAGATGGACGCTGCCGCCGTAAAGAATCACTGCGCCATCACGTGGCGATGGCGCAGCAGGCGGGCAGGATCTATGGCAGGAACTGCGGGAATAACGGAAATAACGGAAATAACAGCAATACAGGCGCTGGCTTAGTCCTCGCCCTTGGCGGCGATATCGATGGCGCGCACGATGGCTACGGCTTTTTCGATGACTTCGGCCTGGCTGGTCACGCGCATGCTCTTCTTCAGATCATGGATGGCGTCGCGGGTCTTTTTGCTGACCGGCACATTGATGTAGCCGTCGGGTTCGGTAATGAAGCGCGGCGGGGCGATGACGACGGCTTCTTGGGTCTTGCTACGTTTGGGCATAAAGCTCTCCCTCATGGATGGGTAGATTGTGACTGCGCGAATATAACTTTTATCTCCAAAAAGTTAGAACATATTTTTTCTATTTTACGTATTTTCTTTGCAGGATCTTATTCGGTGGGAATGAATATGTTCCTGATTCAGCATGATCGCAACAGAAATTTTTTATATTCGTTCCCCTTTCTGGAGCGCAGGCGGGAGCAGATGTTCAGCACCAGGGCAGCGCGCAGTGCAAGTGAGATTTGTTAGGTTTTCACTGTGCGAGAAAATTATATGTTTGCGCTGTCTTGCAGCATTTCCCTATGACAGCGGCGATCCTCTTGCACCCTCACCGTGCTGGATAAAGCTAACTTTACTAATACTACGTATGGTGGAGCCGCCGTAGCGTATGCCTGGCGCACCAGGCTATTGCGTTCGCAATGTAAGTGCCTGCACCTGCCAGAGGGCGGTACGCTCTATCAGTGCGCACTTGCTGGCATGGTCCTTGCAATCTCGATAGGAATGACAGGCCGCCGGCAGGGCAGGAAATAAGGATGCATTTTGTTAGTCTGCATCTCCGCATCTCCGCATCTCCGGATCTCAGGATCTCCTGACGAGGCTAGCGGGCGCATGTCATGTCGACTCATCACTCCATCACTCGATCTCAAGGAATCCGCATGAACTTCATCAAGACCGCAATCGCCGCCTCACTGGGCCTCATGGCCGTCGCTGTCCACCCGGCCATGGCCGATACCCTGGCTGATATCCAGAAAGCCGGCGTGGTGAAGATTGGCGTGCCCCAGGACTTTGCGCCCTATGGTTCAGTCACCTCCGACCTGCAGTTGCAGGGGCTGGATATCGACGTCGCGCGCCTGGTAGCCAAGGGCATGGGCGTGAAGGTCGAGCTGGTGCCAGTCCCCATTTCCAGTCGTATGGCCTTCCTGCAGACGCACAAGATCGACCTCATCATTTCCACCTTGGGCAAAAACGCCGAGCGCGAGAAAGTCATCGATTTCTCGCAGGGTTATGCGCCCTATAACAATAGCGTCTTCGGCATCGCTGCCATCAAGGTGGCTGGCCCCGCTGACCTGGCCAACCAGACCGTAGGCGTGGCGCGCAGCACCTTCGAGGACCTGATGCTCACCGACAGCGTGCCCAAGAGCACGGTGATCAAGCGCTACGAAGACAATAACGGCCTCATTGCCGCCTATGTCTCGGGCCAGGTGCAACTGGTCGGCACGGGTGACTTCGTCGCCTACGCGCTGGCCGAGAAGACGCCGACCAACAAGCCGCTGCTGAAGTACATCATCAATGTTTCGACCTGCTATGTGGGCATGAACAAGGGCGAGCCCGCGCTCATGGCCAAGGTCAACGACGCCCTGAGCGCCTCCAAGAAGAGTGGCGAACTCAATGGCATCGTCAAGAAATGGCTCAACGTGCCGCTGCCGGAGAAGATCTCCACCTCCTATCAGTGAGGCTCCCCGGGCATGCGCAGCGCGCATGCCTGATCTACCGCAAACCGCTTCGGCAATGCCTGGTCAGTCTGCTGACAACCCCTTGGCGCAAGCGGGGCGACAGGTTTTAATGCACTGGCCGCAAGATGCCGCGCTGGCAACGTGAGGACGCCTCGCATCCTGGCGCGGCAGGCTTGCCGGCATGGTGCTGCGCTGAGCGCGGCGGTGGATCAATCAAGAAGGGGATGACAAGAAGATGAACCTGGACGAAGCAATCAGCACGCACACAGGATGGAAATTGCGGTTCCGTGCAGCGATGAACCAGAAGCAGCAGCTCGATGCCGAATCGATCAGCAAGGACGATTGCTGTGAGCTTGGGCGGTGGCTGCACGGTGAGGGCAAGGCCAAACATGGTGGTCGCCCCGAATTCCTGGTGGCGATGGAACGGCACCGGCAGTTTCATGTCGAGGCCGGCAAGGTGGCGCAACTAGTCAATGCCCAGCAATACACACAGGTGGAGAAGCAGATGGCCAATGGCTCCACTTATGCGCAGGCATCCTCCGCGATCAGCAACGCGATTATCCAGTTGCGCAAGGCGATTGGCTGAAGGGCCGGCAGCCTGCTTGCCAGCACGGTGGCGTCGTCCTCTCGTGCAACCCTGTATCACGTGATCGTCACGCAATGTCACGCAATGTCATGCAATGTCACGCAATAAGAAAAGCCACGGATCGCTCCGTGGCTTTTTAGCATTCCCAGCGCGGATTTTTCAGCGCTGTCCAGCCAGAGGCTCAGAAGGCCGGGACGATGGCGCCCTGGTACTTTTCTTCGATGAACTTCTTCACGTCCGGCGAGTTGAGGGCGGCGACCAGCTTCTTGATGGCCGGGCTGTCCTTGTTGTCTTCGCGTGCCACCAGCAGGTTGGCGTAGGGCGAGTTGGCGTCTTCGATGAACAGCGAATCCTTGACCGGGTTCAGCTTGGCTTCCAGCGCGTAGTTGGTGTTGATCAGGGCGACATCAACCTGGTTCAGCACGCGTGGCAGGGTCGCTGCTTCCAGGGCGCGGAACTTCAGCTTCTTGGGGTTCTCGACGATGTCCTTCTGGGTCGAGGAAATGTTGGAGCTGTCCTTGAGCTTGATGAGGCCATTACGGGCCAGCAGCAGCAGGGCGCGGCCGGAATTGGATGGATCGTTGGGGATGGCGATGGTGGCGCCATTGGGGATGTCAGCGATCTTCTTGTACTTCTGCGAATAGGCGGCGAAGGGCTCGACGTGAACCTTGGCGACCGGCACCTCGATATCGTTCTTGTGGCTCTTCTTGAATTGCTCCAGGTAGGGCAGGTGCAGGAAGAAGTTGCCATCCACCTGCTTCTCATTGGTCTGCGCGGCCGGCTGCACGTAGTCGGTGAAGACCTTGATCTGGAGGTCGATACCTTCCTTGGCCAGGGCTGGCTTGATGTGTTCCAGGATCTCTGCGTGCGGCACGGGGGTGGCCGCGATGACCAGCTTGTCGGCGGCCTGCGCGCCCACGGAGAAGGCCAGGGCAGCGCCAGCGAAGAGGTGAGGGATCAGTTTGCGGATCATGTGTTTCTCCATTCTTGTAGTGACAATCAATTCAACGTCGGTTGACGCATGAGCGGGCTCGTCCTTCATGGGGGCCGAGCCCGGGAACTTACTTGCGGGTAAAGCGCAGCACCAGGCGGTCGCCAAAGAACTGCAACAACTGCACCAGCACCACCAGGATGGCCACCGTCACCACCATCACTTCGGTCTGGAAGCGCTGGTAGCCGTAGCGGATGGCCAGGTCGCCCAGGCCGCCACCGCCGATCACGCCGGACATGGCGGCATAGGACATGAGCGTGATGGCCGTGATGGTCACCGCAGCCAGCAGCCCTGGCAGGGCCTCTGGCAGCAGTGCGCCGAAGATGATCTGACGGCGTCGCGCACCCATGGCGGTACAGGCTTCGAGGATGCCGCGGTCGATCTCGCGCAGCACGCTTTCGGTCAGGCGCGCGAAGAAGGGCGCAGTGCCGATCACCAGCGGCGGGATCGCGCCGGTCACGCCCAGCGAAGTCCCCACCCCCCACAGCGG
>Ga0160495_100372_pt1 | contig 25510 bp, 22 predicted proteins | sample DID4MG_4_FD_108251 | JGI IMG/M metagenome (GOLD analysis project Ga0160495, IMG submission 108251) | Enriched soil microbial communities from UW Madison campus, WI, USA - DID2933_E24_FP4 MG | ecosystem: Environmental > Terrestrial > Soil > Unclassified | place: USA: Madison, Wisconsin | collected... | reverse complement strand
CGCGTGACGCAGGCTATTGCGGGTCTGGAGTACAAAGGCGATTGCTGCTGGGTGGGCCGCGTCGTCTACCAGCGCTATGCCGTATCGGCTACGGACGCCAACTCCGCAGTGTTCTTCCAGCTTGAGCTGACGGGTCTGGGTTCCCTGGGGACCGATCCGATGAACCTGCTGAACAGAAGTATCCCCGGCTACACCAGCATTACACCGCCCGTGCCGGCTGGGACCACATTTGAAAGGTATGAATGATGCGTAGGTTGCACTCTTTGCGCCGCCTGTCCGGCAGCGCGCTGTTGCTGGCCCTTTGCGCCGGCCTGCCCGCCGCGCATGCGGCCGAGCAGACTGGCCGGGCCGCAAGCAATGGCGCCAAGGCCGCCCCGCAGGCTGCGGCTCCCGCAGCGAAGGGCGAGCAGTTCGTCGATGGCATCGCGGCCGTGGTCGACAAGGATGTGATCACGTTGCGCGAATTGCGCGAAGCATCGCTCCGCATTTCCGGTGAACTGAAGTCGCGGGGCATCCAGGTGCCCGATGATCAAACCTTGCAGCACCAGGTCTTGCAGCGTTTGATCATGGAGCGCGTGCAGCGCCATGAAGCCGATCGCCTTGGCATCCGCGTGGATGACGCCCAGGTCGATCAGGCCATCCAGACCATCGCCGGGCGCAACAAGATCAGCGTGGCGCAATTGCGCGGCGAAATTGAAAAATCGGGCACGACGTGGGATGCCTACCGCAAGTCGCTGCGCGATGAGATCCGTACGGATCGCCTGCGCCAGCGCGCGGTGGATTCCACCATCGTCATCTCTGATACCGAAGTCGATGCCTTCCTGAAGGACCAGCGCCGCAATCCGGCGTTTGGCGCGGCACCGCAGGCCCAGCCGCAGCCGCAGGCTCAACCGGAACCCGCGCCCGAACAGGCTGCTGCGCCGTCCGGCCCGATGCTCTACGCCTTGGCGCAGATCCTGGTCCGCGTGCCGGAAGGCTCGTCGTCCGAACAGCTTGCCGCGTTGCGCAAGAAGGCCGAAGGCATCCTGGCGCGCGCCAAGCGCGGCGATGATTTCGCGAGCCTGGCGGCAGCAGCCTCGGACGGCCCCGAAGCCCTGCAAGGCGGCGTCATGGGCGTGCGTCCGTTGGACGGCTGGCCCGACCTGTTCGTCAAGGCCATCAGCAACCTGCAGAAGGGCGAGGTGACGAACCTGATCCAGAGCGGCAACGGTTTCCACATCATCAAGGTGATGGACCGCGGCACGGCGCAACCGGCTCCTGGCCGTACTGCGCGCGCCCCGGCGCCGGCACAGGCTCCGCAGCCGCAACAGCCCGCGGCGCGCCCGCAGGCCCCCGCCGCGCCGCAAGGTCCGACGGAAGTCATGCAAACCCGCGCGCGCCACATCCTGATCAAGACGTCCACCGTCATGAGCGACGAAACCGCACGCCAACGCCTGGAACAGGTGCGTCAGCGCCTGGTGGCCGGCGATGCGAAGTTCGAAGACATGGCGCGTCAGTATTCGCAGGACTCGACTGCGCCGCAAGGCGGCGAACTGGGATGGCTGAACCCGGGTGAAACCGTTCCGCCGTTCGAAGCCGCGATGAACGCCTTGAAGCCGGGCGAAATCAGCCCCCCGATCCAGTCGCCTTTCGGTTGGCACTTGATCCAGGTTGAAGAGCGCCGCCAACACGACGTTACGGACGAATTGGCCCGCATGAAAGCGCGCCAGATCCTGTTCGAGCGCCGTGCCCAGCCTGCTTTCGAAGATTGGCTCGACCAGTTGCGCGCGCAAGCGTACGTCGACAACCGTCTTGAAAAGCAGCAGAAGATCCAGCAGAACAACCGCTAAACGCATTACGGGCTTTTCATGTCTCAACACCAGGCGCGCAAGCGCTTTGGCCAGAACTTCCTGACCGACGAAAGCGTCGTCGAGTCCATTGTTCGGGCGGTTGCTCCCGCCCGTGACGATGCCGTGGTCGAGATCGGCCCGGGTTTGTCTGCGCTTACCCGGCCGCTGCTCGAGCGCTTGGACCACCTGACCGCGGTCGAGATCGATCGCGATCTGGCCGCCCGCCTGCGCAAGCAGTTCGAGGCAAGCCGCCTGACGGTAGTCGAAGCCGACGCGCTGACGGTGGATTTTTCACAGTTCGGCAACGCCCTGCGTGTCGTGGGCAATCTGCCTTACAACATCTCCAGCCCGTTGCTGTTTCATCTGATGGAGTGGGCCGACCACATCCGCGACCAGCATTTCATGCTGCAGCGCGAAGTGATCGACCGCATGGTGGCGCAGCCCGGTTCGGGCGATTTCAGCCGCTTGTCCGTGATGCTGCAATCGCGCTACCGGATGCACAAGCTGTTCGATGTGCCGCCGGAAGCGTTTGACCCGCCGCCCAAGGTCGTGTCGGCCATCGTGCGCATGGTACCGCTGCCTGCGGACCGGCTGCGTCCGGTCAGTACGCGGGCCTTTGAAACCGTGGTGGCGCGCGCCTTCTCGCAGCGCCGCAAGATGCTGCGTCGCGTGTTGGCTGACTGGGCGTCGCAGGTACCTTGGGAAGCCCTGGATATCGCTCCCACGGCGCGTGCGGAAGACATCTCGGTGGACCGCTACATCCGTCTGTCGGATGCGCTGGTGGAAGCGGGCATATTGCAGTCCGCTTGAGCCGCGATCCTCAACGAAAAAAGCCCGCTGATGCGGGCTTTTTCGTTGGGGCGGAACTTGAGTCGAACCGGTATGCCGTCCGATGGGTTGCGCGCGTTCGCCAATCACAGCATGCGCTTTTGCGCCGCCATCCACAGCAGCATTACATCGCGCGCGCGATCGGCAAGCAGCTTTTCCGCATCGGCCAACGCCTGTTGCAGCGTGATGGGGCCGGGGGCCAGGCTGAATGCGGCGCTGATGCCGCAGGCATGCAGCGCTTCGTAGCCGTCGCCCAGCGAGCCCGCCAGCGCGACGACAGGCACGCCGGCTTGCTGCGCGATCCGGGCTACGCCTGCCGGTGTCTTGCCGCGCAGCGTCTGCGCGTCCATCCGCCCTTCGCCGGTGAACACCAGCGTGGCGCCTTCGATGGCCTGCGCCAGCCCGCCCAATTCCGCCACGATCTCGACGCCGGGCCGGAAGTGCGCTTGCAGGAAGGCCTTGGCGGCAAATCCAAGACCGCCGGCGGCGCCGGCGCCCGGTTCATTGCGATGGTCCGCGCCCAGGTGCTGCGCGCAGACGTCGGCGAAATTCGTCAGCATCTGATCCAGCGCCAGTACCTGTTCCGGCGTGGCGCCTTTTTGCGGCCCGAAGATGTGCGAGGCGCCCTGCGGGCCGCACAGCGGGTTGTCGACGTCGGAGGCGATGTCGATGCGGATGCCGGCCAGGCGCGGGTCCAGGCCACGCGTGTCGATGCGGGCCAGCTTGCCCAACGAGCCGCCGCCCGGCGGCAGGCTGTGGCCTTCCGCGTCCATGAAGCGCACGCCCAACGCCGTCAGCATGCCGGCGCCGGCGTCGTTGGTGGCTGAGCCCCCCAGCCCCAGGATGATGCGCGTGGCGCCCGCGTTGATGGCCGCCAGCATCAGTTCGCCCACGCCATGGCTGCTGGCGCGCATCGGGTCCCGCTTGGACGGCGCGATCAGTTCCAGGCCGGCTGCCGCCGCCATCTCGATGACGGCGGTGCCGTCTTCCAGCAAACCCCAGACCGCATCGACCTTATGGCCCAGCGCGTCATTGACCGTCAGCTGCCGCTCCTGGCCGCCGGTGGCGGCCAGCACGGCTTCGACCGTGCCTTCGCCGCCATCGGCCATTGGCACGCATATGGTGTGGGCGCCGGGGCTGGCGGCTTTGACGCCGCGCGCAATGGCTGCCGCCGCATCGGGCGCGGAAACGCTTTCTTTGAAAGAGTCGGGAGCGATAACGATTTTCACGGGTTTGATTGGCCTGGTTGTAGGGTGGTGTGATGACCATGATACCCGTGCGGACGCAGGCGGCGTACCATAACGCTTTCGTTGTTTTCGCGAGAGTGGACCGTCATGCCTGTATTGCGCCGCACCAAAATTGTCGCCACCCTGGGCCCTTCGACTTCGTCGCCCGAACGCATTGATGCATTGATCCGCGCTGGCCTGGATGTGGCCCGCCTGAACTTCTCGCACGGCAGCGCGGACGACCACCGCGAACGCGCCCGGCTGGTGCGCGAGATCGCCGCCAAGCAAGGACGCTTCGTCGCCATCATGGGCGACCTGCAAGGCCCCAAGATCCGCATCGCGCGCTTCACGGACAAGCTGGTGCAACTGCAGGTCGGCCAACCGTTCACGCTGTCGCGCGTGCATCCCAAGGAAGCCGGCAACGCCAGCATCGTGGGCATCGATTACCCGGAACTCGTGACGGACTGCCGCGTCGGCGACGAACTGCTGCTGGATGACGGCCGCGTCGTGCTGGTGGTGGACCGCGTCGAAGGCGACGAGGTCCACACGACCGTGACCGTGGGCGGACCGCTGTCGAACAACAAGGGCATCAACCGCCGCGGCGGCGGCTTGTCCGCGCCCAGCCTGACCGACAAGGACCGCGTTGACATCAAGCTCGCGGCCGAAATGGAACTGGACTATGTGGCCGTGTCGTTCCCGCGTTATGGCAGCGACATCGACGAAGCGCGCACCTTGCTGGCCGAGGCCGGCAGCCAGGCGTGGATCATCGCGAAGATCGAGCGCGCCGAAGCGGTGGCCGATGACGAAGCACTGGACGCCCTGATCCGCGCCAGCGACGGCGTGATGGTGGCGCGCGGCGACTTGGGCGTGGAAGTGGGCGATGCCGAACTGGTGGGCATCCAGAAGCGCATCATCCAGCACGCGCGCACGCTGAACAAGGTCGTGATCACGGCCACGCAGATGATGGAGTCGATGATCTCCAGTCCCATGCCCACGCGCGCCGAAGTGTCGGACGTGGCCAATGCGGTGCTGGACTACACGGACGCCGTCATGCTGTCGGCTGAAAGCGCATCCGGCCAGTATCCGGTGGAAGCCGTGCAGGCGATGGCGCGCGTGTGCCTAGGTGCCGAAAAGCACCCGACCACGACGAAATCGCATCACCGGGTGGGCGAGACCTTCACGCGCTGCGACGAGACCATTGCGTTGGCGGCCATGTATGCGGCCAACCACTTTCCCGGCGTGAAGGCGGTCATCGCGTTGACGGAAAGCGGCCACACGCCGTTGATCATGTCGCGCATCCGTTCTGGCGTGCCGATCTACTGCTACAGCCCGCATAGCCTCACGCAGAACCGCGTGGCGATGTTCCGCGGCGTCTACACCGTGCCGTTCGCGCCGTCGGACTACGAACCGGCCGACCTCAGCAACGCCGCCATCGATGAATTGCGCAAGCGTAACCTGGTGAAGACGGGCGATTGGGTCATCCTGACCAAGGGCGACTTCTACCGCGACAGCGGCGGCACCAACGGCATGAAGATCCTGCTGGTGGACTAAGGCGGCGCATGCGGGGCGCCGAGCCCCGCTGCGGCGTTTAGCCGAAGAACCAGTAGCACACGCCGATCGCGGCCAGTACGCCGGCCAGGTCGGCGATCAGCGCGCAGCCCACCGCGTGGCGCGCGCGCAATATCCCCACCGATCCGAAATACACCGCCAGCACGTAGAAGGTGGTCTCGGTGCTGCCTTGCACCACCGCGGCCAGCAGCGCGGGGAAACTATCCACGCCGTGGTGCGTCATGGTTTCCAGCATCATGGCGCGTGCCGCGCTGCCCGAGAACGGCTTGACCAGCGCGGTGGGCAGGGCGTCGACGAAACGCGTGTCCCAGCCCGCGTATTGCGCCAGCCAGCGGATGCCGTCCAGCAGGAAGTCCAATGCGCCCGAGGCCCGCAGCACGCCTACGGCGCACAACATCGCCACCAGGTAGGGCAGCAGGCTCTTGGCGATATCGAAGCCTTCCTTGGCGCCTTCGATGAAGGCCTCGTAGACCGGCACCTTCTTCCAGGCGCCCGCGATCAGGAATGCCAGCAGGATGCCGAAGAGCGTCAGGTTGCCCAGCAGCGACGACAGCGTGGCGATGGCAGCGGCCGACATGCTGGCCAGCAGCGCCATGAAGCCGCCCATGATCAGCGCCGCGCCGCCCAGCCACAACATCACGACCGGGTCCGTCAGGCGCAGCCGCTGGCAGGCGGCGACCGCCAGGAAGCCCGCGAGCGTGGATGCGCTGGTGGCCAGCAGGATGGGCAGGAACACCAGCGTCGGGTCCGCGGCACCCTGTTGCGCACGGAACATGAAGAGCGTGACCGGCAGCAGGGTCAGCGACGAGGCGTTCAGCACCAGGAAGAGGATCTGCGCGTTGCTGGCAGTTTCCGGCGTGGGGTTCAGCGATTGCAGTTCCCGCATGGCGCGCAGGCCGATTGGCGTGGCTGCGTTGTCCAACCCCAGGCCGTTGGCGGCGAAGTTCAGCGTGATCAGGCCAATGGCGGGGTGGTTGCGCGGCACCCCCGGCATCAGGCGTGCGAACAGCGGCCCCAGCAGCCGGGCCAGTTTTTCCACCATCCCGGCGCCTTCGGCGATGCGCAGGAATCCCAGCCACAGCGTCAGCGTGCCGAACAGCAGCACCATGACTTCCACGGAGACGCGCGCCATGTCGAACAGGCTGGCCACCATGAGCCGGAAGACATCGGGGTCGCCGACGGCTAGCCAGCGGTACAGGGCGGCGGCTGCGGCAGTCAGGAAAAAGCCCAGCCAGAGTTTGTTCAGCATGCGGAATGTGCCCGGATAGCGGTTGATTGCGCACCAGCGCGGCGACGCTCATTGTCGCAGAGTCGGCACGCTCCAGTTTGGCCGCCCGTCGCCAATTCTGGTACTTTGGCTTGATACGCCCTAGGGCCATAACAGTGAGGGACACTCATGGACTTCAATGCCTGGCGCCGGCGCCGCATCTCGGAACCTGCGTATCGCTGGGCGCGCAACGCCCTGCCGCCCATGTCCGCGACCGAGCGCGAGGCCATCGAGGCCGGAGACACCTGGTGGGATGCTGACCTGTTCACGGGCAACCCCGACTGGCGCAAGCTGCTGGACGTGCCCGCCGCCACACTGACCCGCGAAGAACAAGCCTTCATCGATGGCCCCGTAGCCCAGCTATGCGCCATGCTGGACGAATGGGACATCACCTGGCGCCGGCGCGACCTGCCGCCGGAGGTCTGGGCGTTCCTGAAGGCGCAGCGCTTCTTCGGCATGATCATTCCGCGGCGCTATGGCGGGCTGGGCTTTTCGCCCTATGCGCATTCCGAAGTCGTGCGGCGGATTTCGGCGTATTCCGTGACGGCGGGCGTGACGGTCATGGTGCCGAATTCATTGGGCCCGGGCGAACTGCTGATGCAATTCGGCACGCCGGCGCAGCGCGACTACTGGTTGCCGCGCCTGGCCGACGGCCGCGAAGTGCCGTGCTTCGGCCTGACAAGCCCCGAGGCGGGCTCGGATGCCGCATCCATGGTGGACACCGGCGTCGTCTGCCGGCAGGTGGTGGACGGCCGTGAACTGATCGGCATCCGGCTGAACTGGCACAAGCGCTACATCACCCTGGGGCCGGTCGCCACGGTGCTGGGCCTGGCTTTCAAGATGTCCGACCCCGACGGCATCCTGGGCGGACCCAAGGACATCGGCATTTCGGTGGCACTGGTGCCCACCGAGGCGCCGGGTGTCGAGATCGGGCGGCGCCACCTGCCCGCGATGCAGGTGTTCCAGAATGGCCCCAACAAGGGGCGCGACGTGTTCGTGCCGCTGGACGCGCTGATCGGCGGCGAGGCCCGCGCGGGCCAGGGCTGGAAGATGTTGATGAGCGCCCTGGCGGCGGGGCGCGGCATTTCGCTGCCTTCGCTGTCGGCGGCCGCAGCTGTCATGTGCGCACACACGACGGGCATGTATGCCCGGGTGCGCGAGCAGTTCGGCATCCCCGTGGGCAAGTTCGAAGGCGTGCAGGAACAACTGGCCCAGCTGGCGGGCAATGCCTATATGGTGGAGGCCGCTCGGCGCCTGACCTGCGCTGCGCTGAACCAGGACGTGAAGCCGGCGGTGGTGTCGGGCATCATGAAGTACCATGCGACCGAGCGCATGCGCGGCTCGGTCAACGCCGCGATGGACGTGCACGCCGGGCGCGCCGTCATCGACGGACCCAGCAATTACCTGGGCGGGCTGTACCGCGCGGTGCCGATCGCCATCACGGTCGAAGGCGCCAACATCCTGACGCGCAACCTGATCATCTTCGGCCAGGGCGCCATCCGCGCCCACCCCTATCTGATGCCGGAAATGCTGGCGCTGGCCAACCCGGACGAAGAACGTGGCATCGAGGTCTTCCACGACGTGTTCTGGCGTCACCTGCGCCATGCCGGCAAGAACACGCTGCGCGCCATCGGCCGCGCCTGGACGGGCGCGGTGCTGGCGCCGTCGCCGGTGTCGGGCCCGACGGCCGGCCATTACCGGCGGCTGGGGCGTTATTCGTCTGGCTTCGCGCTGCTGGCGGACGCCACCTTGGCGCAACTGGGCGGCGGGCTGAAGCGGCGCGAAATGATTTCGGCGCGCTTGGGCGACATCCTGTCCGAGCTGTATCTGCTGTCGGCGGTGCTCAAGCGCTGGGAAGACGAAGGGCGCAAGCACGACGACCTGCCGCTGGTGCATTGGTGCATGGAGCAGGGCTACGCCAGCATCGAGAAAAGCCTGGATCAGGTGCTGCGCAACCTGCCGGGGCGGGTGCTGGCCTGGGGGCTGCGCGCGGCCATCCTGCCGCTGCGCCTGGCCAGGGGGCCGAGCGACGCCTTGACGCGCGAATGCGCCGAGCTGCTCTTGAAACCGTCTCCCACGCATGTGCGGCTGGCGGCCGACCTGCAGCGGGAACCGGGCAATCACCCGGCGACGGGCGTGCTGCTGGGAGGCGGCCGGGCGGGCGCCGACCCGTTGGGCGAGCTGACCCGCGCGTTTGCGCTGGTGGACGCCGTGCAGCCGATCCGCGACCGCCTGCGGCAATCGGGCGTGCGCGACTGGCGCGAAGCGCATCAGCGCGGCGCGATCACCGACACGCAGGCCGCGCAGCTGGAAGCGGCGGAGGCTCTGGTGTCGCAGGTCTTGCAGGTGGATGATTTCGCGCCGGAAGACTTGTCGCCGCAGGCGGCAACCACAGCAGATGCGCCGGCTGCGGCGCATCCGAACCCGGGCGGTTAGTCGTCGGCGTTCGGGTCCATGCCCGGAAACAGGATTTCGGTGAAGCCGAACTTCGAGAAATCCTGGATGCGCGACGGATACAGGCGGCCGATCAGGTGGTCGCATTCATGCTGCACCACGCGGGCGTGAAAGCCTTCGGCTTCGCGCTCGATCAACTGGCCGTAGGGGTCGCGCCCGCTGTAGCGGATGTGGCGATAGCGCGGCACCTGCCCGCGCAGGCCCGGTACAGACAGGCAGCCTTCCCAGCCGTCTTCCATCTCGTCCGACAAGGGCGTGATGACGGGATTGCACAGGATGGTCTGCGGCACCGGGGGCGCATCGGGGTAGCGTTCGTTGCGGTCGAAGCCGAAGATCACCAGCTGCAGGTCCACGCCGATCTGCGGCGCAGCCAGCCCCACGCCTTGCGCGGCCGCCATGGTTTCGAACATGTCGTCGATCAGGGCGTGCAGCTCGGGCGTGTCGAAACGCTCCACCGGAGGCGCCACACGCAGCAGGCGCGGGTCGCCCATTTTCAGGATGGGATGAATCATGATGTATGTCTCTTCTACGCGGTAGTTCTTTCCCCGCCGGGCCGCCCCAAGGGGAAAGGACCCCCTCGGGGGGCAGCAAGCGCGCGCAGCGCGTGCGGCGTGGGGGCTATTTTTCGGCCGCCGGGCCGCCCCAAGGGGAAAGGGCCCCCTCGGGGGGCAGCAAGCGCGCGCAGCGCGTGCGGCGTGGGGGCTCTAGTCCTGCCGTCCTTTCTTCTGGATGAACTCGATCTTGTAGCCGTCGGGATCTTCCACGAAAGCGATGACCGTCTTGCCGTGCTTCATCGGGCCGGCTTCGCGGGTGACCTTGCCGCCGCGTTCCTTGACCTTGTCACAGGCTTCGTAGGCGTTGTCGACTTCCAGGGCGATGTGGCCGTAGCCGTTGCCCAAGTCGTATTTTTCGGTGTCCCAGTTGTGGGTCAGCTCGATGACCGCGCCTTCGGTTTCGTCCTGATAGCCCACGAAGGCCAGCGTGAACTTGCCTTCCGGATAGTCGTTGCGGCGCAGGACGCGCATGCCGAGCACGTTGGTGTAGAAATCGATGGATTTGTCGAGGTTGCCGACTCGCAGCATGGTGTGGAGCATACGCATGGATATCTTCCTTAAGCGATGAGGGGTTGCGGGAAGCGCGGCGGGGCGCCGGCGCTTTCCCGAGTGATGCCGATGTCGCGCAGTGCGCCGCCCATGGCGTCGACCGCAAGCCGCATCTGTTCGGCGCCGAAAGCGCCAATGCAGCCGACCCGGAACGAGGGGTGTTCGGTGTTGCTGAAATTGCTGAGCACGTAGCCGCGGGCCTTGAGCGCGTCGACGAACAGCTGCAGGTTCCAGGTTGGGGCGTCCGGCGCGCAGACGTTGACGACGATGGGGCCCTGCAGGTCGCGCGGCAGATTGGGCGCAAGGCCCAGCTCGATCACGCCATCATATAGCGTGCGCATGTTCGCCGTGTAGCGCGCCAGACGGGCGACACGGCCTTCCTGCCGGTACAGGTCCAGCGCCACGGCCAGCGCCGCCAGCGTGGGCGCGGGCGGCGTGAAACGGGGGCCGGCATTGGGGACTAGCGTGTGCTGGTAGATGTCGGCCAGGTCCAGCGACCAGCTGCCGGCGTTGCCGCGCGCAGCTTCCAGGCGGTCGATGCGCGCCACCACGAAGGCGGCGCCCGGCAGCCCTTCCAGGCATTTGTTGGCGGTGAGGACCACGGCGTCGACCGCGGGCAGCGCAGCCAGATTCAACGGCAGCGCGCCGAACGCGGATACGGCGTCGACGATGACGCGGCGGCCCATCGCGTGGGCGATGCGCGCCAGCTCGGGCACGTCATGGCAGATGCCGCTGCCGGTTTCGCTGTAGACCAGCGCCAGGTGCGTCAGCGTGGGGTCCCGTTCCAGCGCCGCGGCGACGGCGACCGGGTCCACCCGTTCGGTCGCACCGACGGGCAGGGGCACGGCGACCCGGCCGGCCTCGCCCGCCAGCTTCTGCAGGCGGGACGCGTAGGCGCCCGTGGACGGCGCCAGCAGGCGGCCGCCCGGCGGTACAAAGGTGCGGATCGCGGCTTCCACCGCGAAGTGCCCGCAGCCGGGCAGCGCCAGCGCGGCGTGTTCGTCGGGCGAGGCCTCGGCCACGCCCAGCACGCCCGCGCACACCTGGCGGTAGGTTTCGCGGAAATCGTTGTCCCACGGCGCGTAATCCTGCGCCATGGCGGCCTTCACCCGCGCGTCGGTCGTGACCGGGCCCGGAATCAGCAGCAACATTTTTGTGTCTCCAAGTCGCCTCAGAATTGAGGCAGGGAAGCGGGGTCGTGGCGCCGCAGAATATTCTTGGCGTCTTCGAAGTCAGGCAGGATCTGTCCCACTTCACGCCAGAAATCCTGACTGTGGTTCATTTCGCGCAGGTGGGCAAGCTCGTGCGCGATCACGTAATCGATGATGGCGGGCGCGAAATGAATCAGCCGCCAATTCAGCATGATGTTGCCGTCGCTGGTGCACGAGCCCCAGCGCGTGGCGGCGGAAGACAGCCGCCAGCGGCGGATCTTCAGGCCGCTCACCTGCAGGAAATGCGCCAGCCGCGCGCCGAACCAGGCGCCGGCCCGCTGCTGCAACCAGGCTTGCGCCGAGTCGCGGATGCGGCTTTGCTCGGCCGTGGAGGGCAGGGCCAGCCAGAGGGTGTCGCCGTCCTGCGGTGCTTCCGCGTCGCCGGACAGGCGGGCCTGGCGGCTATCGCCGCCCACGCCGATCAGGATGCGCTTGCCCAGATAGGGCAGTTCGCCGCCCGGCTGCCAGCGCGTATGCGCCATGGCCAGTTGTTGCTTGCGGGCGTGCCATTCGCGCAGCTTGGCAAGGATCCAGCGCGCTTTCTCACGCACCGCGTCGTCGATCTGCGCCAGCGTGACCCAGCTGGGCGCGGTGACGCGCAGGCCGTCGTCGGTGATCACGAAGCCGATGCTGCGGCGGCGAGAGCGCAGCAGGACGAAACCGATGGGCTGATGTTCGGTCGGCACCTCGCGCCAGCGCGCGCCCGGGGGCAGCGGTTCGGGGCACGGGGTGGGGACGCGGGACGACGCGTTGGGAGACAGCGTCAAGAGCGGCTCGCCCGCGGGGGCGGTGTCGGCTGGCGCGTCGGGGAAAAGCGTCTTCGGGGTGACGGGCTGCGGGGGCGTGGCCCGGGGCGCAGCAGGCCTGGGCGCCACCGGCGGCTTCGGCGTGGCGATCAGTGGCGACGCGCCCTGGGGCGCGTCGTCTTCTTGCACGTCGAACAGGAGTTCGAGCTGATCAGTGCTAGACATACCTTTCAGGGTTGAGACGCCGCATTTCCCCTTCGATCCACGCCTGAACCTTTTGGTTCAGTTCCTCGGGGGAGAGTCCCTTGGATTCTATCGCGGGACCGATCGATAGGGTGACCATGCCGGGATATTTGACGAAAGCGTTGCGCCGCCAGCACTCGCCGGCGTTATGCGCCACGGGTATGACCACCGCGCCGGTGCGCGACGCAAGCAGCGCGCCGCCCATCTTGAAACGCGCCGTCTTGCCCGGCGGCACGCGCGTGCCTTCGGGGAACAGCAAGGGCCAGCGGCCTTCGTCCAGGCGGGTCTGGCCTTGCTTGACCACCTGATCAAAGGCGTCGCGGCCCTTGGCGCGGTCAATGGCGATCATGCGCAGCAGCGCCAGGCCCCAGCCGAAGAAAGGCACCATGTGCAGTTCTTTCTTGTAGACGAAGCAGACTTCGCGCGGCATGTGGGCCGGGAAGAACAGCGTTTCCCAGGCCGACTGGTGCTTGGACAGGATCACGGCGGGGCCGTCGGGCAGGTTTTCCCAGCCCTTGACCTGCCAGCGGATGCCGCAGAACACCTTGGCGCCCCAGATGGCCAGGCGCGGCCAGCCCACCGTCAGCTTGTAGCGCCAGTGCAGCGGCAGCGGCGCCCACAGGACGCAGGCGAAGGCGTAGGGGATGACCGTGATGGCCAGGAACAGGAAATACAGCAGCGAGCGTAGCCGGGCCATCGAATCAATTGTCCTGAAGCAGGGCGTCGGCTACGGCCGACAGGTCTTCGCATACGCGCGTGTTGTCGGGCAGGCCGCCCTTGGCCAGCGTCTTCTTGCCGTTGCCGGTCTGCACCAGCCAGGGCGAGCAGCCGACGGACGAGGATGCCTGCAAGTCACGCAGCGAATCGCCCACGGCCGGCACGCCGGCCAGGTCGATGTCGTAGCGATGGCCGATCTGTTCGAACATGCCGGGGCGCGGCTTGCGGCAGGTGCAGTTGTCATCCGGACCGTGCGGGCACAGGAACACGGCATCGATGCTGCCGCCGACTGCGGCCAGCTCGCGCCGCATCTTGGTATGGATGGCGGTCAGCGTGTCCATGTCGAACAGGCCGCGCGCCAGGCCGGACTGGTTGGTGGCGACCACCACCTTCCAATCCGCCTGCGTCAGCCGGGCGATGGCTTGCAGGCTGCCCGGCAGGGCGATCCATTCGTCGGGATTCTTGACGAACGCATCGCTGTCCTGATTGATGACGCCGTCGCGGTCGAGGATGATCAGTTTCACTGTGCCAGCCTGGAAATGTCTGCCACCTGATTCATCAGGCCATGCAGCTGGCTCAAGAGAGCCAGCCGGTTGGCGCGCACGGCCGGGTCTTCGGCCATGACCATGACGTCGGCAAAGAATGCGTCCACCGGTTCACGGGCCTGGGCCAGCGTGGACAGGCTGCCGGCGAAGTCGCCGGCGGCCAGTTGCGCCTCGGCCTGCGGACGCAGGGCGGCGACCGCGGCAGCCAGGGCCTTTTCGGCGGGTTCCACCAGTGCGGCGTCGTTGACCGCGCCGATGTCGCCTTCGGCCTTCTTCAGCAGGTTGCCGATGCGCTTGTTGGCGGCGGCCAGGCTGGCGGCTTCGGGCAGTTGCGCGAAGGCAGCGGCGGCGCGCACGCGCTCGGCCACCTGATGCAGCGGCGGCGTCAGCGCGATCACGGCCTCTACCGCGTTGCGGTCGAAGTCGTTGATCAGCTGGTTGCGGTAGCGTTCGTAGATGAAGGTGCGGACTTCAGCCAGCGTGTCGGCCGGGATCTTGCCGGCGGGGAACGTGCCCGCGGTCAGGTCCAGCAGGCCGTCGAGAGACAGCGGGCCGTCTTCGCTGATCTTCAGCCAGCCGCCGGCAGCCAGTTGTTCGAAGGCGCTGATCAGGCCCAGCGCGGCGCGGCGCAGGCCGAAGGGGTCGCGTTCGCCCGTGGGCGCCAGGCCGATGGCCCAGATGCCGACCAGCGTTTCCACGCGTTCGGCGATGAAGAGCGTGGCGGCGGTCAGCGTGTCTTGGGTGACCGGTGTGTCGTAGCGGTTGCGGTACTGCGTGCGCAGCGCCTCGACGACGCTGGCGGGCTCGCCATCGCCGGCGGCGTAGTACGCGCCCATGATGCCTTGCAGCTCGGGGAATTCGCCCACCATGTTCGAACCCAGGTCGGCCTTGGCCAGCATGGCGGCCCGGTCGGCGGCCGATACGTCGCCGCCCAGTTGGCCGGCCACGCCGCGGGCGATGGCGCGCACGCGTTCGACGCGTTCAAGCTGGGTGCCCAGCTTGTTGTGATAGACGATCGAGCCCAGTTGTTCGACGCGCGCGGCAAGCGGCGTCTTGCGGTCGGTTTCGAAGAAGAACTGCGCATCGGCCAGGCGCGGGCGCACCACGCGCTGGTTGCCTTCGACGATGTTCACCGGATTGTCCGTGTGCATGTTGCTCACGATCAGGAAGCGGTGCGTCAGGCGGCCGGTGGCCGGGTCGAACAGCGGGAAGTACTTCTGGTTCAGCCGCATGGTCAGGATCAGGCATTCCTGCGGCACTTGCAGGAACTGCTCTTCGAACTGGCCCACGTAGACGGTGGGGTGTTCGACCAGCGCCGTCACTTCGTCCAGCAGCGCAGCCACTTCCGGGTCATCGCCCAGGGAGGCCGACAGGCGGCCGGCATGGTCCAGCAACTGACGTTGGATCTCGTCGCGGCGGCCTTCGAAGGACGCCACGACGCGGCCCTTTTCTGCCAGGGTGGCGGCGTAGGAGTCGGCGTCGGCGAACGACACCGGGCCCGTGCTCATGAAACGGTGGCCCAGGGTGTCACGGCCCGCGGTAAGGCCCAGCGCGGACACCGGCACCACGTCGGCGCCGAACAGGGCGACGAGACCGTGCGCGGGGCGCACGAACTTGACGGACGTGACGCCATCGGCCAGCTGGTAACGCATGACCTTGGGGATCGGCAAGTTGTTCAGCGCGGTGTCCAAGCCTTCCTGCAAACCCGCGGCCAGTTGCGCGCCGGGGGCGGTGCCGCGGGCAACCAGGTAGTCCTGCTTGCCATCGGATTCGCGGTCCAGCGTGGACAGGTCGATGTTTTCCAGGCCCTTGGCGGCCAGCTTCTTTTGCAGCGCCGGGGTGGCGCGGCCCTCGTCGGTCAGGCCGATCTTCACCGGCATCAGCTTTTCGGCGTAGGGCTGGTCGGGCGCCTGCGCCAGCACGGCGGACAGGTGCACGGCCAGGCGGCGCGGCGTGGAATACGCAGTCACGGTGCAGCCGTCAGCCAAGAGGCCATGGCGCGCGAGCGTGGCGCGCACGCCTTCGGCAAAGGCCTGGCCCAGCTTTTGCAGGGCCTTGGGCGGCAGTTCTTCGGTCAGCAGTTCGACCAGCAGCGGGCGGATGTTCGTCGTCATTTATGCAGCCTCCCCGGCGGCCTTGGTGCGGGCCAGCATGGGAAAGCCCAGTCGTTCGCGGGAATCGTAGTAAGCCTGGGCGACGGCGCGCGACAGGTTGCGGATGCGGCCAATGTAGGCGGCGCGCTCGGTCACGCTTATCGCGCCCCGCGCGTCCAGCATGTTGAAGGTGTGCGCGGCTTTCAGCGCGGCCTCGTAGGCCGGCAGCGCCAGCGGCACGTCCATCAGGCGCTTGGCTTCGGTTTCGTAGTCATTGAAGTGCGCAAACAGCATGTCGGCCGACGAGTGTTCGAAGTTGTAGGTGGATTGCTCCACCTCGTTCTGGTGGAACACGTCGCGGTACAGCACGCGGTTGCCGTTGGCGCCTTCGGTCCAGACCAGGTCGTACACGCTTTGCACGTCCTGCAGATACATGGCCAGGCGTTCCAGGCCGTAGGTGATTTCACCCGTGGTCGGCGTGCAGTCCAGGCCGCCCACTTGCTGGAAGTAGGTGAACTGCGTGACTTCCATGCCGTTCAGCCAGACTTCCCAGCCCAGGCCCCAGGCGCCCAGCGTCGGGTTTTCCCAGTCGTCTTCGACGAAGCGGATGTCGTGCTGCGTCGGGTCGATGCCCAGCGCCTTCAGCGAACCGATGTAGAGGTCCAGGATTTCCGGGGGCGCCGGCTTCAGCACGACCTGATACTGGTAATAGTGCTGGAGGCGGTTGGGGTTCTCGCCGTAGCGGCCATCCTTGGGGCGGCGCGAAGGCTGCACATACGCGGCGCGCCACGGCTCCGGGCCGATCGCGCGCAGGAATGTGGCCGTATGCGAAGTACCGGCGCCGACTTCCATGTCGTAGGGTTGCAGCAGGGCGCAACCCTGCTTGTCCCAGTATTCCTGGAGCGTAAGGATGATTTGCTGAAAGGTGAGCATAGGATTCTTGGAATTCGACTCGCCGGGGCAAGGCTTGCCTTGGGCGTGGGAAACCCAGCATTTTAACTGGCCCGGGCCTGTCCTGTTTCCCGATGGCCGTTGGGCAGTTACATCTACGTCTTTTGGACGCCTTCCGGGCAAGCGGGGATGTGGCCGAGGGGGCGCCGGGGTGTGGCGGGCGCCCCGCGGGTGTGCTGCTGGCGGACGTCGCGGCGCTCACCGGCTGCGCCCGCAAACCAATGATCGTATGATTCCAGGTTGAGCCTCAAGTCTTATATAAAACCCGGAACCCGACGACACCCCGGGATTCCGAGAATTCCTGGAAGGAGCAGTCCCATGTCAGACCTGATCACGGTGGAAGTTACCGACGGCATCCAGATCATCACGATCAACCGCCCGGAAGCCAAGAACGCCATCAACCTGGAAACCGCCCAAGCCATGGCCGCCGCGCTGGACCAGCTGGACAGCCGCGACGACATCCGCATCGGCATCCTGACGGGTGGCGGCGGCACGTTCTCGTCGGGCATGGACTTGAAGGCATTTGCCAAATCGGGCCAGCGCCCCTACGTGGAAGGCCGTGGTTTTGCCGGCTTGAACGAAAAGCCGCCCAAGAAACCGCTGATCGCGGCCGTCGAAGGCTATGCGCTGGCCGGCGGTTGTGAAATGGCCCTGGCCTCCGACCTGATCGTGGCCGCCAGCAATGCCAAGTTCGGCCTGCCGGAGGTCAAGCGCGGCCTGGTGGCCGGCGCCGGCGGCATGCTGCGCCTGCCGCGCCGCCTGCCGTACCACATCGCCATGGAAGTGATCCTGACAGGCGAAATGCTGAGCGCCGAGCGCGCCTACTCGTTCGGCCTGGTCAACCGTCTGACGGAACCGGGCGGTGCGCTGGCCGGCGCGCTGGAACTGGCGCGCGCCATCGTCGAGAACGGTCCGTTGGCCGTGCAGACCGCCAAGAGCATCGTGTCGCAGTCCGGCGACTGGGAGCAGGAAGGCATGTTCGACCGCCAGCGCCCGCTGATCGCGCACATTTTTTCTTCTGCCGATGCCAAGGAAGGCGCCACCGCTTTCGCCGAGAAGCGCAAGCCCGTCTGGCAAAGTAAGTGAGCCCCCACGCCGCACTCGCTGCGCTCGCTTGCTGCCCCCCGAGGGGGCGTCTTTTGCCTTGGGGCGGCCCGGCGGCAAAAGATATCTTTTCTCCACTGCGGCTGGCCAATTAGGCCGGTCGCGTTTTCATGTTTTTTCCAAGCTCGTAAATCGCCATGTCCGTCATCATTAAAGAAGAAGACTTGATCCAGTCGATAGCCGATGGCATCCAGTTCATCAGCTATTACCACCCCGTCGACTACATCCGCCACTTGGCGCGCGCCTACGAGCGCGAGGAAAGCCCCGCTGCGCGCGACGCGATGGCGCAGATCCTGACCAATTCGCGCATGTGCGCCGAAGGCAAGCGCCCGCTGTGCCAGGACACCGGCATCGTCAACGTCTTCCTGAAGATTGGCATGAGCGTGCGCTTTGACACCAAGCGCACCCTGCAGGAACTCTGTGACGAAGGCGTGCGCCGCGGCTACCTGAACCCGGACAATCCGCTGCGCGCCTCGGTGCTGGACGATCCGCTGTTCGCGCGCAAGAACACGCGCGACAACACGCCCTGTATCCTGCACGTCGAACTTGTCCAGGGCGACAAGGTCGACGTGCAAATCGCTTCGAAGGGCGGCGGTTCTGAAAACAAGACCAAGTTCGCCATGCTGAATCCCAGCGATTCGCTGGTGGACTGGGTGCTGAAGACCGTTCCGACGATGGGCGCCGGCTGGTGCCCCCCGGGCATGCTGGGCATCGGAGTCGGCGGCACCGCCGAAAAAGCCATGCTGATGGCCAAGCAGTCGTTGATGGAAGACATCGACATGTACGAACTGCTGGCCCGCGGCCCGCAGAACAAGCTGGAAGAGCTGCGCATCGAACTGTACGAAAAGGTCAACGCGCTGGGTATTGGCGCGCAGGGCCTGGGCGGCCTGACGACGGTGCTGGACGTCAAGATCAGCACCTTCCCGACGCACGCGGCTTCCAAGCCCGTCGCGATGATCCCGAACTGCGCCGCCACGCGCCACGCGCACTTCGAACTGGACGGCTCGGGCCCCGCGCGCCTGGATCCGCCGTCGCTGTCGGAATGGCCGGAAGTGCACTGGGCCCCCGACTACAACAAGTCCAAGCAAGTCGACCTGAACACGCTGACGAAGGAAGAAGTCGCCAGCTGGAAGCCGGGCCAGACGCTGCTGCTGTCGGGCAAGATGTTGACCGGCCGCGATGCCGCGCACAAGCGCATCCAGGACATGCTGGCCCGCGGCGAACCGCTGCCCGTGGACTTCACCAACCGCGTGATCTATTACGTGGGCCCGGTGGATCCGGTGGGCGACGAAGTGGTCGGCCCCGCCGGCCCCACGACCGCCACGCGCATGGACAAGTTCACCGACATGATGCTGGAGAAGACCGGCCTGATCTCCATGATCGGCAAGTCCGAACGCGGCCCGGTCGCCATCGAGGCGATCAAGAAGCATGGCTCGGCCTACCTGATGGCCGTCGGCGGCGCAGCCTACCTGGTGTCCAAGGCCATCCGCGGCGCCAAGGTGCTGGGCTTTGCTGACCTGGGCATGGAAGCCATCTACGAGTTCGACGTGAAGGACATGCCGGTGACCGTGGCGGTGGACGCCCAGGGCACCTCGGTCCACACGACCGGCCCGAAGGAATGGCAGGCCAAGATCGGCAAGATCCCGGTTGCGGTGGCGTAAGCTACGCGTGACATGAAAACGGCCGCTGATTCAGCGGCCGTTTTTTTGCGGTTAGGGGTGTGTAGGATGGGTGGAACGCGAGAGGCTGGAGGGCAAGAAGCCCGGTATGTTTCGCGCGCAACCCGTCAAGCGGCGGTTGCGTTGTGGTCAAAACGGCCAAGCGTTCATTGCTGCTTGATGGGTTTCGCGCACGCCAGACCGGCGTTTTTTGTCCCTGGCCTCTCGCGCTCCACCCATCCTACGGGCCCGCGTTGCATTTCTTGAACGCCGCGATGGCTTCGGCCGACTTGCCCAGCACGTCGCGCAGCACTTCCTCGGTGTGCTCGCCCAGCATGGGCGGCGCGCGCCGATACACGACGGGCGACGCCGAAAACCGCAGCGGGCTGGCGGTGACGGGCGCCGTGCCGCCGGCCGGATGCGGCAGGTCTCGCCGCAACTGCCGGGCCTGCGCCTGCGGATGCGCGAACGCCTGCGCGATGTTGTTGATGGGGCCGCAGGGCACCCCCACCGCTTCCAGCCTGGCGATCCAGTCGTCGCGGCGGCCTTCCAGCATGATCGCCGTCAGGATGCCGATCAACGTTTCGCGGTTGGTGACGCGCAGCCGGTTGGTGGCAAAGCGCGGGTCGTCGCCCAGTTCCGGCGCGCCGATCGCGCGGCAATATGCGCGGTACTGCGATTCATTGCCGGTGGCCACGATCAGGTGGCCGTCGCTGGCGGCGAACACCTGATAGGGCACCACGTTCTGATGCGCGTTGCCGGCGCGCGTGGGCGCGACACCGGAGTTGAAGTAGTTGGAGTTCTGATTGGCCAGCAGCGCCACATGGCTGTCCAGCAGGGCGATGTCCAGATGCTGCCCCAGGCCGCTGCGATGGCGCTCCTGCAAGGCCGCCAGGATCGCGACCGTGGCGTACATGCCGGTGACGATGTCCGTCACCGCCACGCCCGCCTTCTGCGGGCCGCCGCCGGGCAGGTCATCGCGTTCACCGGTGATGCTCATCAGCCCGCCCATGCCCTGGATCATGAAGTCGTAGCCGGGGCGTTGGGCAAACGGGCCATCCTGGCCGAAGCCCGTGACCGAGCAGTAGATCAGGCGCGGATTGATGGCCTTCAGGCTGTCGTAGTCCAGGCCATACTTGGCCAGGCCGCCCACCTTGAAGTTCTCGACCAGGATATCGCTTGCCGCGGCCAGTTCGCGGATCAGCGCCGCGCCTTCAGGTGTGGCCATGTCGGCTTCGACCGAACGCTTGTTGCGGTTGGCGCTCAGGTAGTACGCGGATTCGCTGGTGTCCCGGCCGTCGCCGTCCTTCAGATACGGCGGACCCCAGGCGCGCGTGTCGTCGCCGACATGGGGACGTTCGATCTTGATGACGTCGGCGCCCAGGTCGGCCAGGTTCTGCGTGCACCAGGGGCCGGCCAGGATGCGCGACAAGTCCAGCACGCGGATGCCGTCAAGTGCGGGCGGGCGCGTCATGATTGCACCGTCGCGGTGCCGTGGCTCATGACCACAAGATCGCGTTCGCGCGACCGCACCTGAAAGCGGATCTGTCCGTCAGGCATGCGCCAGATGTCGCATTGCAGGGTCTCGCCGGGATATACGGGCGCCGAGAACCGCGTGTTCAGGCTGGTCAGCCGCGACGCGTCGTAATCGCAGCAGCTCTTGACGATGGCGTGCGCCGCCACGCCATACGAGCACAGGCCGTGCAGGATCGGCCGTGGATAACCCGCCTGATGCGCGACGTCGGGGTCGGCATGCAGCGGATTGCGGTCGGCGTTCAAACGGTACAGCAGCGCGGCGCTGGGCGGAACGCGCAGTTCGCACTGCAGGTCCGGTTTGCCGCCGGGCACGGCGGGCAGGGCTTCGGGGCTGTCGTCGCCCTGGCCGAAGCCGCCGTCGCCGCGGCAGAACGTGCTTTGCCGCAAGGTGGCCAGGCAGGCGCCGCTTTCGTCGTGCAAGGTGCGCTCGGTGATGACGATGGCGCCCTTGTCCGCGCCCTTATCGATCACATGCGTGTTGCGGCTTTTTCCGATGACCACGCCCGATGTCGGCAATGGCGCGTGCACGGTCAGGCGCTGCTCGCCGTGCACCACCTTCACCCAGTCGATGCCGGCACGTGGGTCTTGCACCCAGAAGCCGGGGTAGCCCAGCACTACGCTCATCGTGGGGAAGGCCTGCAAGTCTTTTTCGTACACGTAGCGCAGTTGGCCGGCGTCTTCGGGGTCTTGGCCCAGGCCGATGCCCAGCGCATACAGCATGGTGTCTTTCTGCTCGTAGCGCTGACGCACCTCGTCAAAGCGCCAGTTCTTTACGGTCGCGTAATCCAGGGGCATGGCGGTCTCAGATGGGGTCCCAGTCGATCACGTCGGGCGAACGCTCCAACGCGTAGAAGTGCTTGCGCATGGCGGGCACGGCAATTTCAGCAATGCGTTCCGGCGTCCAGCCTTCGCTGTTGTGCACGGTGCGCAAGGGCCGCGGCTGGCTCATCAGCATGATCTCGTTGGCGCGCACGGCAAAGATCTGCGCGGTGATTTCGCTGGCCGCGTCGCTGGCCAGGTAGACGGCCATTGGCGCGACCTTGCCGGCTTCCATCTTCTTCAACTTTTCGACGCGGGCCTTCTCTTCGTCTGTTTCTGCCGGGATGGAACTCGTCATGCGACTCCAGGCAAAGGGCGCGATGCAGTTCGAGCGCACGTTGTAGCGCGCCATGTCCAACGCGATGGATTTGGACAGGGCCACGATGCCGAGTTTGGCGGCCGCGTAGTTCGCCTGGCCGAAGTTGCCGATCAGGCCGGAGGTGGACGTCATGTGCACGAAGGCGCCCGATTCCTGTTCGCGGAAATAGGGGGCCGCGGCGCGGCTCATGAAGAACGAGCCGTTCAGGTGCACGTCGATCACCTGGCGCCATTCCTCTTCGCTCATCTTGTGGAAAACGCGGTCGCGCAGATTGCCCGCGTTGTTGATCACGGCGTCGATGCGGCCGAACGCGTCGATGGCGGTCTGCACCACGCGGCTTGCGCTGTCGTAGGCGGCCACGCTGTCGGTGTTGGCCACAGCCTGTCCGCCGGCCGAGACGATTTCTTTCACCACCGCTTGCGCCGGGCCTTCCGCGCCACCTTCGCCTGTCAGCGACACGCCGATGTCGTTCACGACCACCTTGGCGCCCGCCTGCGCCATCGCCAGCGCAATGCTGCGCCCGATGCCGCCACCCGCGCCCGTGACGACCACTACCTTTCCGGAAACCATGCCGCTCATTGCCTCTGACTCCTGTACTGCGGCGCATGCGCCGCCTGTGGAAAACAGTTCCGCATCAACCGGTAGGGTTCGCGGAGTCGGGGCCTGCTAGTGTTAACAGGCCCTGGTGCATGGTAGATTCGACCCGGCATTCGAAGAATTCAAAATTAGAAATGCCCCCCTTCTGCGTGGTGGAACATGAGACATGATTTGACTGACCTGCGTTTGTTTCTGAACGTAGGGGAAACACTCAATCTGACCCGGGCTGCGGAACGCACCTTCCTGTCCTTGCCGGCAGCAAGCGCGCGGGTCAAGCACATGGAAGAGGCCTTCAAGGCGCGGTTGCTGGTGCGCCTGGCGACAGGGGTTGCGCTGACGCCGGCGGGCGAGGTGCTGCTTAAGCACGCCAACGCCGTCTTCCGGCAGCTGGAATGCCTGAACGCCGACCTGCAACCCTATGCCAGCGGATTAAAGGGACGCTTGAGGTTGCTGGCTAACACCACGGCCACCAATTCGTTTCTGGCCGACGCGCTGTCCACGTTCCTGGCGGAAAACCCCGACGTGGACGTGGAGCTTGAAGAGAAGATATCCGGGGACATCGTCATCGCGATCCGCGCAGGCGCCGGAGATCTGGGGCTGGTGGCCGGCAACATCGACGTGGAAGGGCTGGACGTCACGCCCTTGTTCCGCGATGAACTCACGGTGGTGACGTCGCTGGAGCATCCGCTGGCGGCCTCGAAGTCCGCGCATTTCGCAGACCTGGTCGACGCCTACCAATTCGTCGGCATCCATCCCGACAGCGCCATCCAGACCTTCCTGGAGGACATCGCCAGCGGCCTGGGCAAGCGCATCTGCCAACGCGTGCACGTGGGCAGTTTCGAAGCGGTGTGCCGCATGGTGGAGGCCGGCGCGGGCATCGCGGTCGTGCCGCGCGCCTGCGCCGCGCGCTACAGCCGCCCCGACGCGCTGCATGTGCTGAAACTGGAAGACCCCTGGGCGCTGCGCGACCGCCTGCTGTGCCGCCAGCGCGGCCGCGACCTGCCCAGCTTCGCCGAGTGCTTCATCGAACACGTGCAGCGCGCCGCGCGCGGGCAATGAACGAAGCGGAGCGGGGGCCGGATGGCCCCGCACCGTTTTCCCTAGGCCAGGTGTCGTATCCACGCGTCGCGCAGGCGCAGATTGTGTCCGCTTACCGAACTTTCCATCCCATGCGAAAGAGGGGCTTTTGAAAATGTGTAGCGGCGAATGCCCGCGCTCGGAAAATAATAAATAAGAGCGGCGGGCAGCAGTTCTTGAAGCTTGACCGTGAATAACACCAAGACTCAGGAGACTGCAGTGATTGATCCTCAACGCCGCCGCGTCGTCGCGGGGCTGGGCGCCGCGTGCGCCGCCGCCATCGTGCCCACCTTGTTCCCGGCCACCGCCCGCGCCGCCACGTGGCCCGGGCACGCCGTGACCTTCATCGTGCCTTTTCCCGCCGGCGGTCCGGTGGACACGACCGCGCGTTTCACCACGCAACCGCTTGGACAGTTGTGGTCGGTGCCTACCGTGGTGGACAACAAGTCGGGCGCGGGCGGGATCGTCGGTGCGCAGTTCGCGGCCAAGGCCGAGCCCGACGGCTACAACTTCTTCTTCGCGTCCATCCATCACGCGGTGCTGCCCAGCCTGCGCGACAACCTCAGCTACGACATCAGCCGCGACTTCGTGCCGGTCGGCATGGCGGCGGTGTTTCCCATCGTGCTGGTGGTGAACGCGTCCCTGCCCGTGAACACGGTGAGCGAACTGATCGCCTACGCCAAAGAGAACCCGGGCAAGCTTTCGTTCAGCTCGTCCGGCACCGGCGGCGGCACGCATCTGGCGGGCGAACTCTTCAATGCGATGGCCGGGGTGCGGATCCAGCACATCCCGTATCGCGGCAGCGCGCCGGCCATGCAGGACCTGCTGGGCGGGCAGGTGCAAGTGATGTTCGCGGACGGGCCGTCCGCCGTGCCGCACTTGAAGGGCGGCAAGCTGCGCGCGCTTGGCGTGGGCAACCCCACGCGATCGAGCATGCTGCCGGATGTGCCCACCATCGCCGAATCCGGTTTGCCGGGCTACGAGGCCTATTCCTGGAGCGGCGTGATGGCGCCCAAGGGCACGCCACCAGACATCGTGAAGCGCATGAACGCCGATATGGTGAAAGTGCTGTCGGACCCGGCCACCGCCAAGGGCATGATCGCGGCCGGCGCCGAGCCCAAGCCCGGCACGCCCGAGCAGTTCGGCGAATTCGTCCGCGACGAGATCGTGAAGTGGCGCGACCTGATCAAGACCGCGAACATCAAGCTGGAATAGGGCAACAGCGCTTTTGCCGACCGAAGCGGGCGGGCCTGGGTTCAGGCCCGCCGCCTTGGCGTTTCACGCGGCCAGCAAGGCGTTGCGGGCGCTGCGGTATTCCACTTCCAGTTGATCCACCAGCGTGGCGATGGGCAGGATCTCTTGCGCTGCGCCCACGCCCTGGCCCGCGCTCCAAACGTCCTTCCAGGCTTTGGGTCGGGAATGCTTGTCCAGGTTGGCGGGCGGCGCATCGCCTTGCCTGGCCAGTGCCAGGGGATCCAGTCCCGCGGCCTGGATGCTGGCGGAAAGGTAGTTGGCCGGCACGCCCGAGAAGTACGGGGTGTAGGTCACGTCGGCCGCCTGCGCCTGCAACACCATTTCGCGATAGGCCTCGCCAGCCAGTGACTCCTGCGTGGCGATG
>Ga0160495_100368_pt1 | contig 25972 bp, 18 predicted proteins | sample DID4MG_4_FD_108251 | JGI IMG/M metagenome (GOLD analysis project Ga0160495, IMG submission 108251) | Enriched soil microbial communities from UW Madison campus, WI, USA - DID2933_E24_FP4 MG | ecosystem: Environmental > Terrestrial > Soil > Unclassified | place: USA: Madison, Wisconsin | collected... | reverse complement strand
TTCCGGCGTGAGCTATTCCGGCATCATCTCCGGCGATACGGTTTCGTTGAGTGGCACCGGTACCGGCACATTTGCCACCAAGGATGTGGGCGTAGCCAAGACGGTCACCGTCAGCGGCTACACCCTCAGCGGCGCGGATGCTGGCAATTACGTGGTTGCGCAGCCCAGCGGATTGACCGCGACCATCACCAAGGCGAATCTGTCGCTGACGGGTCTGGCGACCGCCGACAAGGTCTATGATGCGACCACCTCTGCGACGTTGACCGGCTCGGCCACGCTTTCTGCGGCGCTGGCCAGCGATGTGGTCTCCTTGAGCGGCACAGGCGTCGCCAATTTCGCCGACAAGAACGTCGGAACCAACAAGGCCGTGGCGGTCAGCGGTTACACCCTCACTGGCACGGATGCGGGTAACTACAACATCGTCGATCAGAATGGCTTGAGCGCCAACATCACGCCAGCGTCGATTACGGTCAGTGGCATCACCGCAGCCAACAAGGTGTTTGATGGCTCCACGACTGCCACGGTCAACACCAGCGGCGTGACGCTGGCTGGTAAGCTGGGCGCCGATGTGATCACCGTTGCCTCGACCGGTGCGTTCGCCGATGCCGCCGTCGGCGTCAACAAGACAGTCAATCTGAGCAGCACCTATGGCGGTGCCGATGCCGGCAATTACATCTTCACCGGACAGTCCAGCACTCTCGCCAACATCACGGCCGCGCCGGTCAGTGCCGCTATCCCACCGGTTCAGGCGCAGCAGGTGCAGAACACGGTGACGCAAGTGCAGTCATCGGTGTTGCCGCCTCAGGCCTCGGCGCAACCGCAGGTATTGAATCTCTCTGCCACGCTGGTAGTGCAGCAGGTCAATTCGGGTAGCGATACCACTGAACGACGCGGAGGAGAAACGACTCCCGCCCCATTCATCAACACTTCCTCAGGATTCGGCACCCCAGCACCGACGCTGCAAATTCAGAGCGGCGGCATGCGTTTGCCGGTGGTGACCAGTATCAGCGAATAAAGACTTTTCATGACTACCGTATCCCGATCACCTTTGTTGTCGAAAACCGTATGCGCCGCCGTGCTGCTGGCATCCATGGATGCCTATGCAGCCGGTCCGGAGATCACCCCCAATGCAGGGTCCATCCTGCAGCAATTGCAGCCGCCGGCTTCCTCGGTCACGCCGCCGCCGGCTCCCACGCTTGAGGTCAAGCCCAAGGTCGACGCCAGCCCGACGTCGTCGCAGCTGATCCAGGTGAATGCATTGCAGATCACCGGCAATACCGCCTTTGCGACCGAGACGCTGCATGCGCTGGTCGCCGACCAGGAAGGCAAGAGCCTGACGCTGTCGCAACTGGATGAACTGGCCGGGCGCATCACCACGTACTACCAGAATCATTCCTTTCCTCTGAGCAGGGCGATCATTCCGGCGCAGTCTATCACCGCCGGCGTGGTCGTCATCCAGGTCGTCGAGGCGCATTATGGCAAGATCAACCTCAACAACCGCAGCGAAGTCAGCGATGGCCTGCTCAATGCCAGCCTCAAGCCACTCAGTAGCGGCGGACTGATTGCCGACGCCGAACTCAATCGCACATTGCTGTTGCTGTCAGATGTGCCGGGCGTATCGGTCAATGCGGTGCTCAAACCGGGAACGGCGGTCGGCACGGCCGACATGGATGTTGACGTGCTCTACAACAAGGCGCCGCTGGCCAATCTTTCGCTGGATAACTACGGCAGCCGTTATATCGGCCGCGCCCGTCTGAGCGGCAACGTCAACGTGGTCAATCCGTTTCATCATGGCGATATCCTGAGCGCCAATATCATCAGCACCGGCAACGGCATGAACTATGGCCGCATCGGCTATGACACCTTGCTCAACGGGCAAGGAACCCGTATCGGCGGCGCTTACTCCGCATTGCGTTACAAGCTGGGCAGCACCATCAGCGCACTCGATGCCAACGGCACGGCAACGGTTGCCAGCGCCTGGGCCAAGCATCCGTTGATCCGCAGCAAGCTATACAACCTCTACGGGCAGGTGCAATATGACCTCAAGACCGTGCGCGACCACGTGGAGGTCAGCGGCCTGCGTAACGACCGTCGGTTGAACAACCTGGTGGTGAGCCTCAATGGTGATCTGCGCGACAATGTTCTAGCGGGCGCGATGAGTATCGTCAGCATTGGCTGGACCAGCGGACGGGTAGGCTTCGACGATGCTGCGGCCGCTACCGCAGATGCGGCGACCGCGCGCACCAGCGGCGGGTTCTCGAAATGGAACGCCAATATCGCCCGTCTGCAGGGGCTCACGCCGAGCGATTCCGTGTACCTCAACGTTGCCGCGCAATGGGCTGATGGCAATCTCGATTCTGCCGAAAAGATGACGGCAGGCGGCCCGTATACGGTGCGTGCCTATGATACCGGCGCCATTTCCGGTGACACCGGCTATACCGCCACAGTGGAAATCCGCCATGACCTGGGATTGCCGCTGCCGGGCAAATGGCAGGTGCTGGCCTTTTTTGACAGTGCCTATGTCAAGGTCAACCGTCATCCCTGGAGCAATACGAACAATAGCGCCACCCTCTCCGGTGCTGGTCTTGGCCTGAACTGGAATGGCGCCGACCAGTGGCGCGTGAGCGCTTCCGTGGCTACGCCGGTGGGTGGCGTGTCGTCCTTGTTGACCTCGCCATCGTCGGCACGGGCCTGGCTGGTGGCAAGCAAGGGATTCTAAGACCGGCGAGCCAGCCTCGATCCGGATGAACGGCAGGGAAGGATCTGACGGATATCCCTGCCATGATGGCCATAAAGTCAGCATCGGATTGGCAACGAGATCGCGCCCCGAATCGCCATGCAAGCGCTCAGGGTGCGATCAGCCGGGCAGTCGTCGGGCTTATCTTCTCTTGGGCTGGGAATATTCCTACATGCCGGCACCGCCAGCCAATATCGGCCTGCAGCAAATCTGCCCTGGTGCAGCGCAATGATTTATACTCACCGCAAACCTCGTCGTCGCTCACCGGTCCATGCTGCACCGGGATAGCGATTGCGTTGAGTCCGGGGCGCCGGACTGCTGCACTTCCGTGGTACGTAGTTGAGTTTCAGTCTCGATTGATCCAGCCAGGAGCAAGCATGCCGCAACGATATGACGAAAGTACGGCCGATCTGAAGGAATTGATGACGGCCATCCCCATCAGCCCCGAGGTCCACGCCGCCAACCGGCGCGCCAAGGTAGACCGGCGCAGGCTCATTGAAGATGTCCGGGAAGACGCCCGGCAAAAGGAAGAAGAACTGCTCTGATGCGGCGCTGAATCCTCAGCGCCCATTTCCTGCAAGTCCTGCATGTCCTGCATTGAATCGGCCGCCGTCGTCAGAGGCAACGGTGGATGCGATCTCGCCGCTATCCCTATCCCTTGCTTGTTTCTATTGCAACGCTCAATGCGCCTGCCTGGTTCAGGCTGCTTCGATGAAAGCCTGGAGCGCGCGGTTGAAGCCGGCCGGATGCGAGACGTTCATGCCGTGCGAAGCGCCGGCGATGATGTGTTCTTCCGCCGTCAGTATCCACTGCGACAGCGCGGCGATGTTGGCGCGATACATGCGCGGGCTTTTCTCTCCACCGATCAGCAGGGTCTTGCAGCGTAGCGAGGCGGCGTCTTCCTCGGTGTAGGCGGGCAGCGCGTCGTTGAACTGCAACGGCAAGGTCGCCGCATTGGCCGAGGCCATGGCCCGAAAGCCCGCCGGACTGCGGCTCCAGGCTCCCGCCACGCTGACTGAATCCACGAACATTTCCAGCCCTTGCTCGGTCTGGCCCGCCTCGATCAGCTCGGCCACCCGTGCGCGCAGCGCTTGCGTGGCAGGCGGCAAGGCAGCCTCGGCGGCGCTGTCCGATTGCAGCGGACCGCCCGGGTCGGCCAGGGTCAGGGTGCGGATCAGATGCGGATGCTGGCGCGCCGCGTGGAAGGCCACGCAGGCGCCGCGCGAGTGACCCACCAGATGCACCGGCCCCAGTCCCAGCGCGGCGACCAGGTCGGCGACCTCGTCGGCATGGGCGGCCCATGAAAATTCCTTGGCCGCACCGGCATCGTCCTGCTGTTCCGGCCAATAGTGGCTCAGGCTCAGCGAGATGCAGTGGAAATGGCGCGACAGCGCCGCGATCTGCCCCTTCCAGTAACGGTAGTCACAGAGCGAACCATGTACGAATACCAACGGTTCGCCGCTGCCCTGGCTCAGAAAAGGGATGCGGCTGCCGCTGCGAGTCGTCAGCAGGCGCAGGTCAGGATCGGCGAAGAGGGTGGTGTCGGTACGTGCATTCATGGGGGAAAATTCCTTTGAGCGCACTATGCCCGAGGATTTATTCCAAGAAAATCGCGTAATATTTATTGTTGCTATCAATTTTTCTGATACTCATGAAAACTCTGGATCTGGATGTGCTCGCCATGATCGTGGCCGTGGCTGACACCGGCAACTTCAGCCGTGCCGCCGAACTGGTGCATCGGACCCAGTCCGCTGTCAGCATGCAGATCAAAACGCTGGAGCTGGCGCTGGGCAAGCCGCTGTTCCTGCGCAAGCCGCGCAGCGTCGTTCCCACCCAGGACGGCGAGGTCCTGCTGACCTATGCGCGGCGCATGCTGACTCTGCGCGACGAGGCCTGGGCCGCCGTGGTGCGGCCCGATGTGACGGGGCGGGTGGTCATCGGCGTGCCGGATGACTATGCCTCTTCGCTGCTGCCGTCGATTCTCAAGAAATTCTCGGCGACCTATCCCAAGGTGGAGATCCAGGTGGTCGGCCTGCCCAGTTCGGCGCTGGCACCGATGGTCAAGGACGGCACGGTCGATCTGGTCTGTGCCACGCGGGTCAAGGGCATCTCTGGCGAATTCATCCGCTTCGAGCCGATGGTCTGGGCCACCGTACCTAGCGCCAGTGATCTCTGGCGCGAACGGCCCTTGCCGATTGCCGTGTTCCTGCCCGGCAGCGTGGCGCGCGAGAACGCCATCCGCAGTCTGGAGAAAGCCCGCATCGGCTATCGCACCTCCTATGAAAGTCCCAGCCTGATGGGCTTGCTGAGCATGGTCGAAGCCGGTCTGGCGATTGCGCCGCTGGCGCGCTGCGCAGTGCCGCCGCACTTCACCTTGCTTGATCATGCGCACGGCCTGCCCGACATCGCGCCGCTGGAAGTGGTGCTGGCGCGCAGCACCAAGTCCAAGCGTCCGCCTTGCGATTTCCTGGCCGAGAAGATCATGGCCGAATTGCGCCGCTGAGAGAGCGGCTGCTCGCGCGTATACGGCCAGGAAAACACCTCGGCCACCAGGCGGTCATGGCGCATGGTGAAATCGATGGTCTTGCGCAGCCGGAGGCCTTGATGTGGTGAAAAAGCCTCTTGTCTGAATTGCGAGCAGAATTGCCTTTGCATAAAGAGAAGTCAATTGCAGTGGCCACCCTGGCAGCTTATCGCTCGGTCTTGTTTGCTGGAGTTAACAAGGGAAAATGCTAAGGCTATCTTGATGCTGGAAAAACTCTGTTCGCGTGCACAGCTTGTCTTGTTGGACCTCCTAGAATCAGCCTGCCATTGAGGCATAGAAAAAAAGGAGGGGTAGTGTGAAGACAAGATTCATCATCACAGCCAGCGCGATGACCTTGTTCTCGACCGGCGCTTGTGAAGCCAATCAGGACATCTTGTTGGCCAATGATCAGATCAGCCTTCAGTTCCTGTCTAGCCATCTCATCTATACCGAAAAGTCCGGCGGAAAAAATGAAAGCGTGCTGGATACCGAGAAAGGCGGTGTTTTCGGTAGCGCGTTCACGGCATCCCTCATGCGCGATCTCTGGCTGGGCAATGACTACCTGGCGTTTTCCTACGCCCGGACAAAAGGCGATACCGACTACGTCGGGGCATTGATGAGCGGTGGCCGTTATGGTTCGGTCACCGCCAAGTCCGGCGCGATCCTGACCGATTATAGTCTGCGTGTCGGCAAGGGCTTTCCGGTGCATGCGCACATGCTGTTGACGCCATTTGCCGAGATCGGCCAGCATGAATGGAAGCGTGGCGTCAACGCTGGCGAGATCTATCGCCATTCTTCGTATGGCATCGGCGCGATGCTCCAGGCCAATCCCAAGAACAGGATGGTGTTGACGGCCACGTTCTTGCTAGCGCGCACGGCCGATGCGCATATCGACGTGGCCAACAGCAATCCGGCCGCTGGACAAGCCAGCAATGCCTTCGCCGCCAGCCTGGGCCATTCGCGGCTGTACAAGGCAGGGCTGTCGCTCGACTACGCCCTCACCCGTGCATTGCATGCCAGCGCCGCATTGGACTATTGCAGCTTCCGATACGGCCGCAGCGCCAACGTCACCACGGCCAGCGGCGTGGCCTACTATGAGCCCAGGAGCGATTCCCGCTATGTCACCTTTGCAGTGGGCATGGGCTACCGCTTCTTCTGATCTATCCAGAATCGGCAAACCTGCGCTTGAATGCCTAAGCCGGTGGGCCTCCAGCGTGTCACAGGCAGGGCCAAGCGCAGGCGTTTGACCACCATGCGCCGCATATCGTCAGCCTGGCCGCGCTGCGGCGGGCTGACCGCCGTTGCAGGTTTGCCAAATCGGGCTACGTCTGTGCGGGACGGGAACGCAATAATTCCCTACACCTGTTCCTCACCGATACGTTCCGACCATGACCACCACTCGTCTGCGTTCCCGCCCTTTGCTCAAGGCGGCATTGACCACGCTTTCCGCCGCCGGCCTGGCCACGGCCTTGCTGGCGCCGCTGCCTGTTGCCGCCCATGGCGCTGCGGCCTATATGTTGCCGTTGAAAAAGACCTTGGAAGACTTCGGCGCCACCGTGCGCTGGGATGCCTATGCGGGTCTGTGGACCATCCAGCGCAACAGCGTCACCGTGCGCGTCAAGCCGCGCGCCGCGACCGCTCTGGTCAACGGTCAGAGCGTGAAGTTGCCGGTGCCATTGGTGATGAAGGGTGGCCAACCCTATGTCTCGGACGAATTCATCAATACTGTCTTTGCGCCCAGCCTGGACAAGACCTTCCAGATCGAAGCCGTGCCGCATCCGCTCAATCCGCTCAGCGCCGATGAGATCAACGCCACGCTGGAGGTGTTGAAGGCTAGCGGACGCTGGCAGCCGAACTACCGCTTCACCGAGATCACCCTGGCTGAACCACCCAAGGAACAGGTCTGGAAATTCGCCCTGGGCGAACGCGGGCAAACCTTTGCGCGGCGTGCCGATTTCACCCTGCTCAATGGAAGCCAGGTCATCGAAGGCACGGTGGACCTGGGGCAGCGCAGCGTGACGCGCTGGGAACCCAAGGCCGGCGTGCATGGCATGGTGCTGGTCGATGACTTCGCCACGGTGCAGAACGCCATGGAGAGTAGTCCGGAATACGCCCAGGCCATCGCCAAGCGCGGTATCACCGATATCAAGAAGGTGGTGGCTACGCCACTGACGGTAGGTTACTTCGGCGGCAAGGACGCCCTGCAGGAAGACGCTCGCCTGCTCAAGGTGGTCAGCTACCTGGATGTGGGCGATGGCAACTACTGGGCGCATCCCATCGAGAACCTGGTCGCCGTGGTCGATCTGGAGCAGAAGAAGGTCGTCAAGATCGAAGACAATGGCGTCATCCCCGTGCCGATGAAGCCCACCGGCTACGACGGCAGCGGCCGCGCGCTGGTGCCGCCGCCCAAACCGCTGGATATCAGCGAGCCCGAGGGCAAGAATTACACCATCACCGGCAACACCCTGCGCTGGCGCAACTGGGAGATGCACTTCAAGCTGGATTCGCGGGTGGGTCTGATGTTCTCCACCGTGACCTACAACGACCACGGCAAGAAGCGCCAGATCATGTACGAGGGTTCGCTGGGCGGCATGATCGTGCCTTACGGTGATCCGGATGTGGGTTGGTATTTCAAGGCCTATCTGGATTCCGGCGAATACGGCATGGGCACCCTGACATCCCCCATCGAACGCGGCAAGGATGCGCCCGACAACGTCGTGCTGCTCGACGCCACCCTGGCCGACACCAGCGGCAAGCCGCGCACCATCCCGCGCGCCATCGGCGTGTTCGAGCGCTATGCCGGTCCCGAATTCAAGCACCAGGAATACGGCCAGCCCAATCTCTCGGTGGAGCGGCGCGAACTGGTGATCCGCTGGATCAGCACGGTCGGCAACTATGACTACATCTTCGACTGGGTCTTTGCCGAGAACGGCACCATCGGCATTAACGCCGGGGCCACGGGGATCGAGGCCGTCAAGGGCGTGAAGTCACAGACCATGCGCGATGCCAGCGCGGCTGAAGATACCCGTTATGGCACGCTGATCGATCACAACATCGTCGGCACTACGCACCAGCACATCTACAACTTCCGCCTCGACCTGGATGTGGATGGCGAAAACAATTCGCTGACCGAAGTCGATCCGGTGGTGCTGCCTAATCAACGCGGCGGCCCGCGCAGCAGCACTATGCAGACCGTGCAGCGCAGCGCCGAGACCGAGCAGCAGGCGGCGCAGAAATTCGATGCCTCGACCATCCGGCTATTGAGCAATCCGAACAAGTTCAACAAGGTCGGCAATCCGGTGTCCTACCAGTTGATCCCGTATGCGGGCGGCACTCATCCGATTGCCAAGGGCGCCAATTTCTCGCCGGACGAATGGCTCAACAAGCGCCTGAGCTTCATGGACCGTCAGCTGTGGGTGACCCGCTATGACCCGCAGCAGCGCTTCCCCGAGGGCAAGTATCCGAATCGTTCGCATGAAGACACCGGTCTGGGTGCCTTCGTCAAGGACAACCAGTCCATCGTCAACCAGGATGACGTGGTCTGGCTGACTACCGGCACCACCCACGTGGCGCGGGCCGAAGAGTGGCCCATCATGCCCACCGAATGGGTGCACGTCTTGTTGAAGCCCTGGAACTTCTTCGACGAGACGCCCACCCTCGGACTGAACAAGAAAAAATAAGGCTTTCCCAAGCATGCAATCGTTGACCGCTTCCGGCTCTGGCCGAGCGGTCTATTTTTTTAGGAAAAGGAGACTCCATGCACATCGCATCCAACATCATTGGTGGCCAACTGCGCGCAGGCAGCCGTCAGCTCGATTCGCACAATCCCGCCAGCGGCGCGGTGATGGGCCGCTTCCCCCAGTCCGACGCCATCGAAGTGGCTGCTGCCGTTGCCGCTGCACGCCAGGCGCAGACCGCCTGGGCGGCATTGAGCCTGGCGCAGCGGCGTGAACACCTGCATCGGGTGGCCGACGCCATTGCCGCCAATGCCGAACGCCTGGCGGCGCTGGTGACGCAGGAGCAGGGGCGACCTCTGGGTGGCGTCGGACCCGACCAGGTGCCGGGATCGCGTTTCGAACTGTGGGGCTGCGAAGCATGGACCCGTGCGACCACCAGCCTGGAACTGGCCCCGGAAGTGGTGTTCGAAGACCAGACCCGACGCGATGAACTGTACCGCAAGCCCTATGGCGTGATCGCTGCGATCGCACCCTGGAACTGGCCACTGATGATCTCCATCTGGCAGATCATTCCAGCCATCTACACCGGCAACACCGTGGTGCTCAAGCCGTCGGAATACACCAGCGTCTGCGGGCTGGAACTGGCACGCGTGATTGCCGAGGTCTTGCCGCCTGGCGTGCTCAATACCGTCAGCGGTGATGGCAGCGTCGGCGCGATGCTGGTGGAGGATGCCGACGTCAACAAGATCATGTTCACCGGCTCGGGGGCGACCGGCGCGCGCATCGTCGCCGCTGCTGCGCGCAACCTCACGCCGACCACCATGGAACTGGGCGGCAATGATGCGGCCATCGTGCTGGACGATGCCGATCCCAAGGCGATTGCACCGGGTCTGTTCTGGGGCGCTTTCCTGAACATGGGACAGACCTGCGCCTGCGCCAAGCGGCTCTACGTGCCTGATGCCCTGCATGACCAGATCGTCGATGAACTCAAGGCCATCATCGCGGCCCTGCCCATGGGGGACGGTCTGCAGCCGGGCATCGCCATGGGGCCGGTCCAGAATCCGATGCAGTTGAAGAAGGTGGTGGCGCTGGTGGACAGTGCGCGCGAAGAGGGCGGCACCGTCGTCTGCGGCGGCGTGCTGCCGGAAGGGCCGGGCAATTTCTATCCGCTTACTCTGGTGACCGGACTGCGCGATGGAGCGCGCCTGGTGGACGAGGAACAGTTCGGCCCGGTGCTGCCCATCATTCGCTATAGCGATCTGGAGCAAGCTATCGCCAATGCCAATCGGCTTGATGTTGGCCTGGGGGCGTCGGTCTGGAGCGCGGATGCGCAGCGCGCCGCCGCGGTCGCCACTCGCTTGCAGGCCGGGACGGTATGGGTCAACCAGCATGGCATGGTGCATCCCATGGTGCCTTTCGGCGGCAACAAGCGCTCGGGCTGGGGGCTGGAGTTTGGGCAGGAGGGGTTGAAGGGCGTGACGCAGCCGCAGGTGATCAGCCTGAAGAAATAGAGCGTAGCGCTGAGTGCAAATACAAAAAGAGGATATCCGCGGATATCCTCTTGTACCTTGGATTGCCTAGCGGGTAGCACTGGCCTCCAGCTTCGCCTGCCCACCCTTGCCATACGCCAGTGGCCGCTCGGCCCGGCCATCCTGCAATTCCAGCGTGGTCAGCGCATCGCGTGCGGTGGCCTTGATGCGCCACTGGCGGCCATCATCCTCGCTCACCAGTAATGCCCCCGAGAGCGAGCTGGCCATGACCTGATTGCCCTCGCTGCGCAAGGCGGTGATGGAGCCGCTGGTCGGCGAGGCCAGCGCTTGCCAATGCTCACCGCCATCTTCGCTGCGCAGCAGCTTGCCACCCAGGCCGCCGACCACGATGGCCCCGGAGGCTGTTGCCACGCCGCTCCACAGCGAAGCCTTGGTGCCGGTGGCCAGCGCTGACCAATGCTGGCCACCATCGCGAGAGCGATACAGCACGCCCTGTTCAGCTGCCACAAAGAGCGCGCCGTCACGCCCCGCAAAGATGTGCAGCAGGTTCAGGTCGCCGCGCTGCTGGCCGGGCGCGGTGGGTAGCTTGACCTGCTGCCAGCTCTTGCCGCCATCCTGCGTATGCAGCAGCAGCGACCAGAGACCCGCTGCCCAGCCTTCGTTGGCATTGGCGAACCAGATCGAGAACAGTGGCTGGTCCACGTGGGTATCACTGCGCTGCAAGGCCCAGGTCTTGCCGCCGTCAGCGGTATGCAGGATCACCCCGCCGTGACCGGCGGCCCAGCCTTGCGTAGCATCGGCAAAGCTGACCGAGGTCAGAGTGGTATCGACCGGCACCTTGTCGGCCTGGCGATAACTGGCCCCGCCGTCGTCGGAATGAATGATGTAGCCATACGCCCCCACGGCAACGATGCGGCTGCCGGCGCGGGCCGCGCCCAGCATCATGTTGTGCAGGGCGTGAGCATCGGTCCGGGCCGGAGAAAGGGTGACTGGCGCGGTGGCCTGTGCGAACACCGCATCGTATGCGCTGCCGGCCAGCAGGGCCAGCGAGAGGGCAATGGTGGATTTCTTGGATAAAGTCATGACTCGTCCTTGCGATCAGTGATCAGTGCGCCAGGGCGCTGTTGAGCTTGATGGGCGATTTGCGCGGAAACATCTTTTCCAGCACCACCGCAAAGGCCGGCAGGGCGGTCATCGCCATGACCAGGTTGACCAGGAACATGAAGGCCAGCAGCTTGCCCATGTCAGCCTGGAACTTGAGCTCGGAGAAGGACCAGGTGGCCACGCCAATGGCCAGCGTGATGGCCGTGAAGATGGTGGCGATGCCCACTTCCTGGATGGCGTTGTGCAGCGCCTGTTCGATGGCCAGGCCCGCGGCCAGGTGCAGTTGCAGCCGGTTGTAGATATAGAAGGCATAGTCCACGCCGATGCCCACGGCCAGCACCATCACCGGCAGCGTAGCGACAGTCAGGCCGATCTGCAGTTGCTTCATGAAGGCATAGCCGATGAAAGTGGCTACCGTCAGCGGCAGGCAGCAGGCGATGATGGCGCGCCAGTCGCGATAGACCGCAAACACCAGCAGCACGATGGCGCCATAGACGTAGAGCATCATGGGCAGTTCGGATTTCTCCACCTCATCATTGACGGCGGCGATCACGCCCGCATTGCCGGCGGCCAGGCGGATCTCCAGCCCGGCCAGCTTGTGCTGGTCGCGGTAGGTCTTGACCGCCTGGATCACGCCATTGATGGTGGCGGCCTTGTGGTCGGCCAGGAACAAGTGGCTGGCCAGCATGTTGCAATCCTTGGAGAGGAAGCCGCGCACGCGGCCGATTTCCACGGCCAGCGCAGCATAGTTGCCGGCGTCCAGCGGTACCGTGAACATGGCTGGATTGCCTTCGTTATAGCCTTCGTTGTAGATCTTCATCTGGTCGGCGAAAGAGCTCACTGACAGCACCCCCGGCACATGCCGCATGACCGTATCGAACTGATCCTGGTAGCGACCGAAGGTGACGTTGTCGCAGGAGTTGGCGGGCGTGGAGAGAATCACCGTCAGCCAGTCCAGGCCATTGCCATAGTTGTCGGCAATCCAGCGGGCGTCGCGGTTATAGCGCGCATCGGCATGCAGTTCCGGTGCGCCCGGCTGGAGCGTGCCGACCAGGCGGTCATGGCTGTACCAGGCCGAGCCGGCCAGCACCAGCAGCGTGATGGCCACGATGCTGCGCGCCACCCTGGGTTGGGCTGAGCGCGATAGCACTGCCAGCCAGCGTCCGCGCGCCTGCTGGGCGCGCATGGCGGCATCGGCATAGGTCTTGCCGACCTTCAGCAGCGAGGCGGCCAGGGGCAGCATGACCAGGTTGGTGATGATCTTGTAGCCCACACCGATGGAGGCGGTGATGGCCAGCTCGCGCACCATGGGAATGGGGATCATCACCAGCGTGACGAAGGATACCAGCGCCGTGACCAGCGCCAGCACGCCCGGAATGAGCAGGCCCTTGAAACTGGCGCGGGCAGCGGCTTCGCAGGACTGGCCGCTGGCGATGCCGCGCACGATGGTGTTGATCTGCTGCACGCCATGCGAGACGCCAATGGCAAACACCAGGAAGGGCACCAGCACCGCCAATGGATCGAGCCCGTAGCCCAACAGGCGCAGCGTGCCGAACTGCCACACCAGCGATACCAGCGAGCAGGCCACCGGCAAGAGCGTGAAGGGCAGCGAGCGGCAATACCAGTACACCGCGACCGTGGTCAGCAGTAAGGCCATGACGCAGAACTTGAGCACGCCCTCCGCACCATCGGCCACATCGCCGATCTGCTTGGCAAAGCCGATGATCTGGACTTCGAAGTCAGCGTTCTCGTATTTGGCACGCAAATCGTTGAGCAGCTTGTTGTAGGCGAGATAGTCGACTTTCTCGCCCTTGGCGTCGAACTCGTTGATCTCGGCCACGATCATGGCGCTGTCCTGGTTGCGTGAGATCAGGGTGCCGACGAAGCCACCATTGACGGCGGTGTTGCGGATCTGCTCGATGATCTCGGGCGTGAGCGCGGAGGCAATCACGGTGCCGGGAATGACCGGATCGGCGCGAAAGCCCTCTTCGGTGATCTCGTTGACGAAGGTGTTGGGCGTCCACAGCGATTGCACGCCTAGCCGGCTGATGTTGGGCAGGAACATGACCGCCTGGGTCATCTCGGACAGCCGGCTCAGTCCTTCCTTGCTCCAGATCGTGCCGTGACGGGCGCGCAGTACGATGTTCAAGCGATTCGCACCGAGCACGTCGTCGCGGTATTGCTTGAAGGTGTCGATGTATTCGTGATGGGTCGGCATCTGCTTTTCAAAGCCGGCGTCCATGCGCAACTGCAAGGCGAAATAGGACAGCACTGCGGTGAAGGCCAGCAGCAGGGCCAGGATGGGAATGCGCAGGCGGAACAGGCTGGCTTCGAGTCTATCCAGGCTGAACAGGGAAGGGGTGGCGGCCATGGTGCGGGTTCTCGGTCTTGGGTCTGATGGAAACACGATTGCCGCCCGCAGGCGGCAGCAAGGGAAACGCCCGGCCCGTGGAGGGACCGGGCGCGACAGGTCAGAAGTTGCGGCTGACGGTCATGCCGTAGAAGCTGCGGTCACGCAGCGGTTGATCGAACACGCTGGCCCCGCCCCAGAACTTGGCAAAGTTCAGCGCTACTTGCCATTTGGCCGGATTCTGCGTGAAGGTCACGGTGAAGTTGGCCATCTTCGCGCCTTCCATGAAGGTCGCCGTGGCATTGGGTGTGCGGCCCTTCACTGCATGGAAGAAGTAGACCTCGGGGATGACCTGCCAGCCCGGAATCACCGAACCGTCGTAGACCCAGCTGAAGTCGAGGTTGTAGCCATACGAGGTGGAACTGCCCACGCCGGCCGTATTGCCGCCATTGGCCAGCGTGCTGCTGGCGTTGGCGGTGGTGTCGTAGCCCCAGCCCCACAGGCCTGCGGCCACGGGAATGCCGTCGTAGGAACTCTTCAGGTTGGGATACTTGATGGCCACCGCTTCGAGCATCAGCGTGGCCGTGTCCGCACCCAGCGCCTTGAGGAAAGGTCCATGTTCGCTGGGCGTCATGCTGAGCATGCCGGTCACAGCCAATTGGTACCTCTCGGTTTCCACATAGCACTTGCCATTGACCATGCAGGCGCCGCCATTGGCGTTGGGTACCGAGGCATTGAGCGAAACGGCATCCTTGGGCCGATACGACAGTTCGGTGCCGATGGCCCAGTTCCCCAGCGGGAAGTTGGCCGACAGGCCAACCATCTTGCGGTCTTCCAGGTAGGAATAGCCCAGTCCGCTGGGTGTGCTGGCGGTGGAGAGCACGGGCGACTTGTCGTGGTAGTTCATCACGTACAGGCCGAAGTTCACGTCTGCCCCCGGTGGCGTATAGCGCAGCGCCACGCCGTACTGGCCGGTGGAGCGGGGGCGGTTGGTGATGGGAACGCCCAGCGCTTCAGCGCCGATGCCCACCGTGGCGGTGGACCAGTAGCTGCCCACCGGCGGGAAGTAGTTGCTCTCCCAGCCTTGCTGCACATAGGTTTCCACCGAGAAGCCACGACCCAGGCCGGCGGCGAAGTTGACCATGGGGGCGGGCAGAATCGCTTCCTTCAGCTGCGTGCCCGGATTGGACAGGCGCATCAGGTCAATGGCATTGGTCTGGTTGATGCCGCCCGGCAGGAACAGGCTCTCGCCCCAGTTCACCACCTGGTTGCCCACGCGGACGCGGGCGCGTTCCTCGCCCAGGTCGAAGGACTTGCTCACCCACAGGTCCAGCAGCCGCACCTTGGAGTGCAGCTCATTGCTGGCGTCGTCGGAGAGCGAGCGCCCGGTTGCGTTGCCGCCGCTGATGTTGCCGGTGTTGCGGGTGGCCGAGAAATCACGCAGCCAGCTCACGCGGCCCAGGAATTTCACATCCTCAGGCATGTTCAGCAGCAGCTCATGGGTTCCCTTCAGGTAGGTGGTGAAGCGGTCGCCACGGTTGTAGTTCAGGTCGCCCTGATCGTTGAGCGAAGACAGCGCATCGGCGCAGCCGCCAGGTGCGCTGGGGCCAGTGGCGGCGGCGGCATTGCCGCCGCTGCTGCCGATCACCAGGCCGCAGCCCTGCTTGCTGGCACGCACGCCCACGCCGAAGGACACGGTCGAATCAAAGTTGCCGGAGACCGTATCCCCCTCGAAGGTGAATGCCTGTGCGCCGCCACTGCATAGCGTGGCGGTCGCCAGGGCGATGATCTTGTAGTGGATTTGCTTGTTCATTATTGTTCCTCTCCCGTTGCAGATGTCGTCTCAGGATCGCTTAGCGATCGCTGATGGCACGCAGGTTGTCGGCGCTGTAGAAGCTGGCCTTGGCGCGCGGATTGCCTTTGCCGTCGACATCCCAGGCCATGTCCTTGCCGGTGCCAGTCGAGTGCAGGTCGAACACGTAACGGCCTTCGGCCAGGTTGTACTGGACGAAGCCGGCCTGGTCGCAGCTGCCGGTTTCATAGACCGGGATCACATAGGCTTCACGGTGTTTCCACAGTTTTCCCTGGGCGTCGTAGTCATCGGCGGCCATCAGGTTCCAGCTGTCTTCATCCACGTAGAAAGTGCGCTTGGGGGCCAGATGGCGCACGCCGGCCTTGACGGTGGCTTCCACCACCCAGACGCGGTGCAGCTCGTAGCGGCGGGCGTTTTCGGCGATGTACTCGTCACCAGCGACGTCCTCGAACTTGGCCTTGAAATCGGTCGCGCCGAAGCTGCCGTAGGGGACGTACATTTCCTTCTTGCCCACCAGCTTCCAGTCGAAGCGGTCAATGGTGCCGTTGAAGACCATGGGTTCATCCAGGGTGTATTGGTTTTCCATACCGATCTGCGGCGAGTCGTAGGCGTAGGAAGGCATGCGGCGCACGCGGCGCTGGCCGGGGAAGTAGTAGAAGGTCTCACCGCCGGCCTGGTTGAGGAAGGTGGTCAGCGACAACGCTTGTCCGGCCAGTGCGGTAGGCGAGTTGTAGGCGAAGTAGGTGTAGTACTCCACCGGTGGCAGCGTGGAGAGATTCACGCTTCCCTTGGCCGCCCAAGGGAAGAACATGGTCTGCTGCGAGCCGGCCTTGATCCATTCGCTGCTGCCCTTGCGTGGCGAGACGGCGGTGATGGTGGACTTCCATTCCAGGGTCACGCCGCGATAGCGCATCTTGCTGTTGTACATGACTTCGGTCCCGCTCTTGGGGACCGGGAAGGGAATGCCTGGCACCACCGCTTCGGCCAGGCTCCAGCCGTCCGCGCCGAGCTTGGCGCTGGTGTTCTTCTTGGTGTTGTCAACGACGAAATCGGGCGCGCTGCAGTAGCGGTGGCTGGGGTAGATATCCATCTTGTAGCCCTTGATCTGCTTGATCAGGGCAACTTGTCCGGGACTGAGCTTGCTGGCGTATTTATCGACGTTGGAGGCATCGATGGTCTCGCTCTTCTTTTCGTCCTTGTACTTGAAGAAATCGCGCCGCAGCTTGCCGTAGGACCAGCCCGGCAGCGCCACGTTGTCTTCCTTCCAGTCCGGCACGCCATTGCCGCCGGCCTTTTCACCGCCCAGCGGCGTGAGGCTGCCGCCCAGGTCAGCGGGGGTGGCGGCATGCGCGAACGCTGCTGCCAGCGCCAGGGTCATGACGCTCATGTTGACGATCTTCATTGCTGTTCTCCCTTGTGGTGATGCGAGTGTTGCGTAAGCCGGCAGGCGCATCGCCCTGGCTGGTGGAGGCAGGCAGCAATGCAGTCCGGATGGATGGCCGTTTCCCAAGGTGCGCAGGATCGTCGCTATCGTCGCAACCCGGTCAGGCGCGCCCCCATTCCTGATAGAGTGCTGATGGAATGGGGTATCGACTCGCTTATGGCGTTGTCCTTGTTAGGTGGATTTTTGGGAACAGTGGACGAGAAAGAATGTAGAAGCGACGCCCTTGCAGCTGTTAGCCACTTTTAGCAATTTTCTGAAATCAGCGGCGATGGCGATGCACAAAAATGAGGCGGGAGATAAGTAGCGGCAGAATACAAGCCGATCTGGAGCGGATCGACGGAATAGGGGAAAGCTTTGCATCGACCTGGTGAAGCCCCTGTAACTGATTCGGAAGAGCGGTAATTTATGTTTTTTCAGAACACTGATTGTTAATCAGGAATAAATAAATCGACCAAGCGGTCAATTTTATAAGTGTAAAAACTCGCATTTATATCAATGCCGCGCAGCTTGCCTGGAACCTGCTGGGAGTAAGTCCTGATAGAGCGTTCGGGGTGTGGAAGGAGTGGCAGTCCAGGGCAGGGCGGTTTTGCCAAAATCGGCTATGCCGCTGCCCCAATATTGTTCAACGAGGCAAAATTACGCGACAAAAAAGCGGGCGCAGATGGTAACAACCGATACCAATGCGCCCGCGCTGGCATGCTCAGGCGTCGGAGACCGCCCGCATCACCGTTTCCGAAGGCAGTACTCCGAACATCTTCTTGTATTCGGAGGCAAAGCGGCTGGGATGATTGAAGCCGCACAGCGCGGCCAGGTTGCCGATGGTGTCGTGGCGCTCGTGGCTGCGTTGTTCTCCTGTACGGCGCTTGATTTCGCGGTGGGCGGCGTTGAGGCGCAAGGCCTTGAGGTATTGCAGCGGCGAGATATCCAGCCGCTCCTCGAAGCAGTATTGGAGGGTGCGACGGCTGACGTGGGTGGCGCGGCAGACATCGAGGACGCCGATTTCCTCGCCTGCATGGGTGCGCATGTAATCGATGGCGTTCTGCACGATGCGCTCACGTCGCTGGCGCGAGGGCAGGGTGGACTCCAGCTCGCGGCAGCCATGGTTCAGCGTCAGCGCCAGGGAAACGTTGCTGATGATGGTGGAGGCCAGCGCGCGCGGACTGATCGGGCGGCTTGCCTTGCCGTGCGTGGTGTTGAGCAGATCAAAGGCCAGCGAGAAATAATGCCGCAGCATGCCGGCCGTTGCCTCATCCAGTTGCAGCACCGACAGGTCCAGCCATTTACGCACGCTGGCGTCATCCTGCTCATGCAGTTGCGACAGGAAAAGTTCGCGTCGCATCGAGATCCCCGTCAGTTCGATGGGACCGTTGGTACGGATGTGGTGCGCGCGGCTGCCGTCGAGCACGATCAGTTGGTCTTGCCGAAGCGACCGGCCATTGAGCAGGTGATCGTGTTGGCTGCTGTTGCAGATGCCGATGACCAACTGTCCGGGCGGTGGCACCATGCGCTCATGCAGGGCGGTATTGGTGCTTTCTCGAATGAAACTGAAATCCGGGGTCTGCACCATGGCCAACTGGCCGACGAATCGACCGCTTCCCAGTTGCTGATATTCCTGCTCCCATCCGGTGAGCATGCTGGCTTGCTCGTCCACGTCCGCGTACTGCACGGCGTGAATCGAAAAATGATCGGAATGCATGGCGCGGGCTCCTGTTGTTTTGTATAAGCGGATGCAAATTTCGTTCCAGCCTGGACAACACACAGAGACAGCAAGCAAGACGCGCATCGACGCCACAGAGCAGCGTCTGCGGTCGGCGAGGGGCAGGATTGTTTTTCCGTCTCCGTTGTCTCGGAGCACCTTCGAGGGTGGCTCTCGGACTTTTCATTCTTCTTTGATCTGTTTGCTCGCAGGGTAAAGCATAAGTGTGAAATCGTCACCTAGGGATTCTGGAGTATTGCGATAGGGATGTCATTCATGATAGGTGGTATCGATATCGGTATAGGCGATACTGCTGTATCGATTCCTTTTGGGCAATGCGCCCTTACAATGAAATGGGTTCTAGTCAATCACGCTTATTTCTTTCCTTCCATGGTCACCACTCCGATTCAGCGTTTGCTGGAAGATATTCGCCTGCTGAGCGCGACGAATTTTGAAATAGTTCAGGCAGTCAGAGCGCTGGCGAGAGAGGTCTTGGGCGATGTGTCAGAAGAAGTGAAGTACGGCGGCATCGTCTTCTCATCGCCACGCGCCTTCGGCGGCGTCTTCGCCTACAAGGAACACGTAACGCTGGAATTGAGCAGAGGCGCGGACATCGATGATGCGCTGGGTTGGCTTGAAGGTGCCGGCAAGAAGCGGCGTCATATCAAATTGACCTCGCTTGCGCAGATCGCTGAAAAGCGGCTGGCGGAGTATCTCGTCCTGGGACGACAGGCGACGGAAAAGAGCGACTGAGCAAGCGGGCAGCCAATTGCTTCCCTTGTCAGCTCCTTCATCGGACGTCGGAGAATCAACAAGACACCTGAGTTGGTGACATGGCCTCGCAAACCTCAATTCTTTCATATATCTTGTAATGCAAGATAGCTTGCTATAAGCTATACCGCACTTGAACAGAAAAAATCAGGCCATGGCCGACCATATCCCCATCCAGCTGAAGAAAGGCGTGCTTGACCTCTGCGTGCTGGCCTTGCTCGCCACGGGAGACAGCTACGCCTACGACCTTGCGCGCAACTTGGCGCAGGCAGTCGATATGGGCGAGGGAACGATTTATCCGCTGATGCGCAGACTCCAGAATGATGGCCTGGTGGAAAGCTATCAACAGGAATCGGATAGCGGTCCCTCGCGCAAGTACTACCGGATCACCAAGGCTGGCCGATCCTCCCTGAAAGCGCAGAAGCAGGAGTGGCAGCACTTCATTGCCTCAGTCAATTCCATTCTCGGAGTTACGCATGAATAAGGAAGAGTTTTTGCGGAAAATCCGCAGCGCCCTGCAAGGCGCAGCAGCCAGTGAGATCGACGATATCCTGGCCGACTATCGCAACCATTTCGACGAGTCCCTTGCCAATGGCCGCAGCGAGGAGGCTACGGCGGCGGCACTGGGTGACCCTGCATGGCTTGGGCAGGAGCATGTCGCGGATCTGAGCCAAGGCGATGGTGGCTTGCTCGCAGCGGCAAAGCGTCTTTGGTCTGTAGTAGTGCCGCGTACCCAACGCAGCGAGGAAATCACTGAGCGCGAACTGAAATGGACACCGGGTTCGCGCATGGACATCCGGCTGCCCGTCGAAGTGTCCTGGCGGCCCGCTGAAAATCCCCGGGCAGTATTGCATGGTCCTGCTTGGCTGATCGAACACGTACGCCTTGATAGCCAGGAACTGCGCGGTCGATTCAAGTGGCGCTTGTTCCACAACAACCACCTTCGTCTTGAACTGGAAGGGCCTGCCATCGAGGCCTGGTCAATTTTCGGTAGTGCGGCCCTGCGTCTGCTCAACGTCTCGCAAGCTTCATTGCAACTGGAACTGGACGGCAGCGGAGACATCAGCGTGGCAGGACGTGTGTCGCATGTGACGGCCAAGGTGATGGGGTCGGGCGATATCGACCTGAGCCTGCTGGATCATCTGCGCGCAACGGTCAATGTCGTCGGATCGGGAGATGTAAAGCTCGGACCGAGCGAAGAGGCTGACCTCTCGGTTGAAGGGAGTGGTGATATCGCCTTGCTGAGTAGTCCGCCGACCATCAGAAGCAATATTTCGGGCAGCGGCGATATCCGCATGGCGAATGGGATTCGCTTATCGAAATGATGGATGCGTTGATCGGGCGAAGCGGCATCGGACGTTTGCGTTGCCACGCTGGCATCGATGGAGTTGTCATGCGGCAGTGCGCACTCGTGCATGCAATAGAGCGATCATGAAAAAGGGTTCCAGGCGGATTCTGGAACCCTTCTCTCATGGTACTCAAAGGCGGAGTCGAACCAGTGATCTCATTAGAACCCTGGGAAGGACATCATTAAAATGCTCAGATCAAGGTGATCAGGCTAAGTTCATCTGCATCTGCGCAAACTTCGCACGCGCCTTGTGCAGCTTGCGATAGCTATCGAGCAGGCGCTGATGACGGTCCAGGCCTTCTAGCTGCATGCTGGTTGGCGTCAAGCCAAAGAAGCGCACGTCTCCCGTGACCGATCCGATGGCCGCGTCCATGCGTTCGTTGCCGAACATGCGGCGGAAGTTGGTTTCGTAGTCCGCCAGTTCCAGTTCATCATCCAGCTCCACTTCCAGCACGACATTGAGCGCCTGGTAGAACAGACCGCGTTCGACCGAGTTGTCGTTGTATTGCAAGAAGGCACCGACCAGTTCATGCGCCTCTTCGAACTGCTGCAAGGCCAGTTGGATCAGCAGCTTCAGTTCGAGCACGGTGAGCTGGCCCCATACTGTGTTTTCATCGAAGTCGATGCCGATCAGGGTGGCGATATCAGAGTATTCGTCCAGCTCATTGTTTTCGAGCCGGTCGAGCAGGGCCGCCAGGGCCTCGTCGTCCAGGCGATGCAGGTTGAGCACGTCAGCGCGGAACAGCAGCGCCTTGTTGGTGTTGTCCCAGATCAGGTCTTCCACCGGATACACCTCGGAATAGCCCGGCACCAGGATGCGGCAGGCCGTAGCGCCCAACTGGTCGTACACGGCAACGTAGGCCTGCTTGCCCATGTCCTCCAGGATGCCGAACAGGGCAGCCGCTTCCTCGGCATTGGCGTTCTCACCTTGGCGGGAGAAATCCCATTCCACGAATTCGTAGTCCGCCTTGGCGCTGAAGAAGCGCCACGACACGATGCCGGACGAATCGATGAAGTGCTCGACGAAATTATTAGGTTCGGTCACCGCGTTGCTCTCGAAGGTCGGCTGCGGCAGATCGTTGAGGCCTTCGAAGCTGCGTCCTTGCAGCAGTTCAGTGAGGCTGCGCTCCAGCGCCACCTCAAAGCTCGGGTGCGCGCCGAAGGAGGCAAACACGCCGCCTGTACGCGGGTTCATCAAGGTCACGCACATCACCGGATAGACGCCGCCCAGCGAGGCATCCTTGACCAGCACCGGGAAACCCTGTTCTTCCAGCCCCTGGATGCCGGCCATGATGCCGGGATATTTCGCCAACACTTCCTGCGGCACGTCGGGCAGGCAGATTTCGCCTTCCAGGATCTCGCGCTTGACCGCCCGCTCGAAGATCTCCGACAGGCACTGCACCTGGGCTTCGGGCAGGGTATTGCCGGCACTCATGCCATTGCTGACGAAGAGGTTCTCGATCAGGTTGGAGGGGAAATACACCACCTCGCCGTCCGCTTGACGCACGTAAGGCAGCGAGCAGATGCCGCGCTGCGCATTGCCGGAATTGGTATCGACCAGATGCGAAGCGCGCAGCTCGCCGTCTGCGTTGTAGATCTCCAGGCAATACGGATCCAGGATTTCCTTGGGCAGCTTGTTGCCGCGACCGGGCTTGAACCAGCGCTCATTGGGGTAATGCACGAACTCGGCATTGGCGATGTCTTCGCCCCAGTAGGAGCCCGCATAGAAATGGTTGTTGCTGATGCGTTCGATGTACTCGCCCAGGGCCGAGGCCAGCGCGCTTTCCTTGGTCGCGCCCTTGCCGTTGGTGAAGCACATCGGCGAATGCGCGTCGCGGATATGCAGCGACCACACATTGGGAATGATATTGCGCCACGAAGCGATCTCGATCTTGATGCCCAGTTCGGCCAGCAAGCCGGACATATTTGCAATGGTCTGCTCCAGCGGCAGGTCCTTGCCCAGGATGCGGGTGCTCACGCCAGCCTCGGGCTTGAGGGTCAGCAAGGACTGCGCATCGGCGTCCAGGCTCTCCACTTCCTCGATGATGAATTCCGGCCCCTGCTGGACCACCTTCTTGACGGTACAGCGCTCAATCGAGCGCAGGATACCCCGGCGGTCCGCCTCCTCGATGTCGGCCGGCAGTTCCACCTGGATCTTGAAGGTCTGCTGGTAGCGGTTTTCCGGGTCCACGATATTGTTCTGGGACAGCCGGATATTCTCGGTGGAAATGTTGCGCGTATTGCAGTACAGCTTCACGAAGTAGGCCGCGCACAGGGCCGATGAAGCCAGGAAGTAATCGAAGGGACCGGGCGCCGAGCCGTCTCCCTTGTAGCGGATGGGCTGGTCGGCGATGACGGTGAAGTCGTCGAACTTGGCTTCAAGCCGCAGCTTGTCGAGGAAGTTGACTTTGATTTCCATGGCGTAATTCCAATGATGAGCCAAATGAGGCTGAAACGAGAGTGGGCGCTATTATCCCCTATCCGGGACGGGCCGCGATATTGCTGGTGGGGCCGTTGCGGAGGCTGAGCCGTGGGGGCCGGTAGAGCCGCACAAAATGTCCGTATGCACGGACCTGCACACATGATTGATTCTGCGGAACTTGAGGAGGGATTTATTCCACCGTACTGCCTCATCTGAGAAAGCGACGAAGAGCGTTTCACGTAATCAAGCGCGATATCGCGCAATATCGAGCAATATCGAGCAATATCGCGTGACGACGGAAAGCTAACAGATTCGAGCAGCGATATGGTCCAGGATCAAGGACCCGAGAGGCCGTCGGGGCAGGCAGGCTGACGACGGCAAGGGGGGAATGTTATGCCAGTGCGGCGGGATTGAGTGTGCCGTTCTTGGCCATTTCCTTGATGCGCTCGCGGACTTTTTCCACCAGTTTCTGCTTGTCCTCGGGCGACATCTGATCGAATTGATCTTTCGATACGCCCAGTGATTGCAGCACCATATAGAACAGTCGCTGGTCCGGCGTCATCGCAGCCCACTCCTGAAGCTCGCGCGCCGGATCGGACTTTGCCGAACCGCCGGCCTTGGCAAGCTGCAGCGTGCTCTCGAAGGAGGAACCTGACGTGTTACCCCTGTCCTGCGTCGACGCCGTGCCGGGATAGGCCGTTCTGTTATCTAGCGAATCGATATTGTTCATGATGAGTTTGTGATCTCCGATGAAACTTCATGGTGGATGCGGCGGTGGCATGCCTGGGTAGCAGAGCCGGCCTCACCAGCGGCTGCGGATGCGTCATTGCGAGCGAAGTCATTCTAACGGCAGCACTGGAGCGCGACAAGCCAGGACATTGACTCGGTGAGCGCCTCAACACATATCGCGGCAGCCAAAGGCTGACTTCCCAACGCAAACGCCTGCATTGTGAACTGCACCAAAGGTTGGACATCAATCCAACCTTTTGGGTGTTAATGAGATGGTCACCCCCACCCTACAGGCGGTTACGCTGTAGGGGGTTTTCATTTAGGAGGCCATCATGCTAGAAAGATATTGAATCCACTTGTCAGGTGATTTAAACATTTGATAGTGTTTGCGATGCTGAAGACGATTGCGATCACGTGGGTATAAAAAAGAATTCCATGGTGGGGGACCTATGCAAACGATTTGGAAATTTATATCAGCACCGTATCGGCACATGCTTGCATTGGCAGCGATCGTGATGTTGGTAAGCCTTGGGGGATGCGGCGCATTTCAAACATTAGAGGCGAGTCGCGATATCTATAACGACGATGCGGCTGCTGGTCAGTACGGTAAGAATGACGTAACGATACCGAAACCCAGTAAAGATTGGTTTCTCGTCGACATGTCCAACCGTTATGGTCTCATGGCGCTCTTTGCGTTAACCGCTTACCGATACGACTTGTCTGCGCACGATAGGGATGCATACAGTTGTGCGTACCTAAATCCTGATTTTTCTGGCGATAAAGATTTCGGTATGCCCCGAGATGCTGTATTGGATAGTCATTGGGAGCGCTGGGCGCCTGCCAGCACAGAGCGCGGCGATGCGATACCTTGCTTTAATGAAGGAGGTCTTTTCTATGAAACGTATGTGCGCTTGGACAAATCAAATCAGATCGTTGAGGCCGTGATTGCTTATCGCGGCACAGAGAATCGTTCCGGCCAGTGGGCGATAGACTGGCGTACTAATTTGTCGAATGCGTTTGGCTTTGAGCCTGAGGAGTATTATTTGGCCCGACTGCGTTTGAAGAAGCTCACAGATCAGTTAAGGAAGAACGCGGTTAGCAATGCGCCCATCTATGCAGTCGGCCATTCACTTGGAGGGGGATTAGCGCAGCAAGCTGGCTATTTGTCGAAAGATATCACGGAGGTTTTTACCTTCAACACGACACCTGTCACAAACTGGACTAATCTGCGCCTTCTCGGTCTTGTCGAACAAGGTTATCCCATTATCCATCGCGTATATAACGGAGGCGAGGGGCTCGCCGGAATACGCTCCATCTCTACTGCCGCGACGGCCACTCGCTACGGTCGGCACGATGTTGAAATCCAATTCGGACCAAAGTCGGTTGTGGCCGGGCACTTGATGGGAGTGATCGCATGCAACTTTGCCGAGATCCTTCATGAAACCAAAGCTCAGAATGCTGACCATGGCTATACCGTGAGCTATATCGACCAGTATGTGCGAAAAGGTGCTGCCAGCCCCAGCCGAAGTGTTTGCGACGAAGAGAACAAGGGAGATCAACGATCTGTCGCTAAATGACAAGAACCAAAATGGAACGCGTTCTATGATTTGCCTGTGATGGCTGAGCGTCTTATCTATTCCGTGTTTGATAGGCAAGTGTGGATTCGGAAACTATTTGGAGAACTTCATCAGCAAAGTAAAAAAGAGCCGTATATAGGCTTATGGGAGAGCGGTTGCCGCAGCAACTGACCTTGCCCCTGTCTGGCGTATCCCTTAACCGAGGGGTTTCACGCGGCTCGCTGAGTAGCGAGCCAGGTTTTCTCGAATACCATAGGGCTGACGTAACCGAGCGTCGAGTGTAGCCGACG
>Ga0160495_100366_pt1 | contig 26512 bp, 22 predicted proteins | sample DID4MG_4_FD_108251 | JGI IMG/M metagenome (GOLD analysis project Ga0160495, IMG submission 108251) | Enriched soil microbial communities from UW Madison campus, WI, USA - DID2933_E24_FP4 MG | ecosystem: Environmental > Terrestrial > Soil > Unclassified | place: USA: Madison, Wisconsin | collected... | reverse complement strand
CGGACCACGTCGGCAGCGCTGTAGTTGCGCTTGATGCCCTTCCAGCGGGGGTTCTCTGCCCAGTCGCGTTCCAGGGCCTGGATTTGCTGTTCACGTGTGCTCATGTGGATCTCCTTGTTGGTCAGTAATGAAGTGGCTTGAAACCGGATGAAATCGTTGATTCCATGACTTCATAGTAGGCCTGCAGGAGCGGAGCAACAATGTCTTATATAAGATATCCGTAAAATTTTTATACCAATAAAATCAGTTACTTATGAATGCAATTTTGCGATGCGAAACGAAAATCCGAAGAATGAAAAAGGTTTTTGATGCAGCGCACTGGCACTTTTCATAATACGAAATGGCGATTTCGTATCGTAAAAAATATGCTGATATGAAACCTCTTGCACGCTCATCGTTCATAGCAACGCGATCTTAGATGACCCTTTTGACCCTTTTGGCCGATCCAGGCTGGCAATGCGCCTAGGCCCAGCCTTGATCTTCATCTTTCCGCTCGTTGAACTGTCTTCCTCGACCCAAGGCGCTCGGGTTGTCTAATTGCAAAAGAAGGCAGAGAATAAGCGCCTAACTCATTCCAAAGCGGCGATGAACGCCGCCCCCTGTCTACATGCATTACGCCCTGGACATTCGCACCTTCCTCTTCAGTCATTACTTCTATACGGGTGTGCGGATCGCGATCGGGGTGGTCGGCCTGACCCTGCTGGTGTTCAACGTGGCCGACATGCCCACCACGATGACGGTCTTCCTCGGTGCACTCTGCACCAGCCTGATGGACCTGCCCAGCCCGCTGCGCCACAAGTTCAACGAGATGCTGGCTGGCGTGCTGCTCTGTACGGTGGTCATGCTGGTCATCAGCCTGTGCGCCCCGGTCCCCTGGCTGGTCAGCGCGATGATGGTGGTGGTGAGCTTCTTCGCCAGCATGATGGTGGTCTATGGCAAGAAGACCATGCCGCTGCAATTCGCGGCGCTCATGGTGATGACCCTGTCCATGGAAAACCAGGTGCCCATTTCCGATGCCTTCCTGCATGCGGGCCTGTTCCTGGGCGGCGGACTGGGCTACCTGGCCTATTCCATGGCGGTATCGTGGTTCCTGCGCCGGCGCATCAAGCAGCAGGTGCTGGCCGAGGCGCTGTTCGAACTGGCGCGCTACCTGCGCATCAAGTCCGACTTCTACGACGTCAAGCACGACCTGGCCGGGCAGTTCAATCAGCTGGTGCGCCAGCAGATCGTGGTGGCCGACAAGCAGCAGGCGTCGCGCGACCTGATCCTGCGCGACCTCTATACCAAGCAGGATGGCCTGCTGGTGCAAGTCCACCTGTCCATGCTGGAGCTGTACGAACAGGTGCTCTCCACCCACGCCGACTACGCTTTCCTGCGCCAGCACTTCGGCGACACCGATGTCATGGTGTTCCTGCGTGATCTGGCCAGCAAGGCCGCCCAGGACATCGAATCGATCGCCTATGCCATCACCCGCAACAAGGCGTCCGAGCCCAGCGTGAACTACAAGGCCGAGCTGCGCGCGGTGCAGTTCGAGATGCAGGAACTGGCCCAGCCCGGCCCTCGCCAGGCTTCCGAAGAAGCCCTGACCATCCTGCGCGTGACCTACAACAAGATCCGCGACATCATCGAATTCATCGGCCAGGTGCACCAGGCCACGCAGAACCCGGTGGACCCGCTGCCCATCCTGCCGGGCTCGGACATGACCCCGTTCCTGACCCAGCAGAAGTTCAAGTTCAACATGCTGCTGGTGAACCTGCGCTGGCAGTCACCGATCTTCCGTTTTGCCATCCGGGTGGCGCTGGCGGTGACCACCGGCCTTTGGATCGCCAACCAGCTGCCCTATATGTCGCACGGCTACTGGATCGTGCTGACCATCGTCATCATCTTGAAGCCCAACTTCAGCGCCACCAAGCAGCGCATGGCCGATCGCCTGATCGGCACTATCATCGGCTGCCTGATCACCATGCTGATCCTGCGTTTCGTCCACAATCCGCTGGGCCAACTGGCGGTGCTGTTCGCCGCCAGCGTGGCCGCGCCGGCCTTCACCTACATCAAATACCGCTACACCGCCATTGCGGCTTCGGTGCAGATCCTGATGCTGCTGAACCTGCTGGTGCCGGCCGGCCACCAGGGCGTCATTGGCGAGCGCCTGATCGATACCATCATCGGCGTGGTCATCGCCACCGTCTTTTCCTACGTGCTGCCGGCCTGGGAATACCGCGACCTGCCCAAGCTGCTGCGCAATGTGCTCAAGTCCAGCCAGCGCTACCTCACGGCCAGCCGCGACATGCTTGAGGGCAAGGTGCAGGACGACTTCTTCTACCGGGTCTGCCGCAAGGGCTTCATGGACAGCCTGGCGGCGCTGATCTCGGCGCTGGTGCGCATGATGGACGAACCGGCCACCAAGCAGCGCGCCGTGCGCGAGCTGAACCGCTTCATCGTGCAGAACTACCTGGTGGCCGCTCACATTGCGGCGCTGCGCCTGATGCTGCGTCGCCACCAGGAAAACCTGCCGCAGGCCCAGGTCAGCCGGCTCATCGAAGAAACCTACCTGGAAGCCAGCGAACACCTGGCCGAAGCGCAGCGCCTGCTTGCGCCCAAACCGAAAAAGCGCGGCGGCGCGGTGACCGTCTCGCCGCAAGCACCGCAGGACAAGGCCCTGTCAGGCAAGATCGAGCTGATCGGCCCGCTGCCGCCCGAGCCCGTGCCGGCCGAAGCCAGCGCCTGGTCCGGCTGGGACAACCTGCGCCGACGCACCAGCCTGCTGAACCAGGATCTCAAGGAAATCGTTGCGCAGACCGCCAGCATTGACCAGATCCTGCGCACTCGCAAAGACTGAGGCCCGCGCAAGGCGGGCCTCCTGAAGCAAAGCGTGATCAGCTTATCAACTCAGAGCGCGCTGCGCGAGACCAGCACGCCATCGACATCGGCATAGATCCAGTCACCGGGGAAGACCTCTACGCCGGCGATGCCAACCTTGATATCCGCATCGCCTGCCCCCTTGCGGAAACTGCGCTGGGGATGCGTGGCCAGGGCGCGGATGCCGACCTCGCAGGCGTTGAGTTCGGCCGCATCGCGCACGCAGCCGTTGACCAGGATGCCAGCCCAGCCGTTGTCCTGCGCCAGCTGCGCCAGGTTGCCGCCCACCAGGGCGCAGCGCAGACTGCCGCCGCCATCGACCACCAGCACCTGCCCCTGCCCCGGGGTCTCCAGCGTGGCACGCACCAGCACATTGTCCTCGAATACCTTGAGCGTGCGAGCCGGCCCGCAGAAGGACTGCTTGCGGCCGAACGATGCAAAGATGGGCGGCAGCACATGCAGGGTGCCGGCGGCGAGCTTGTCTTCGTGGGCGTCGCACAGGTCGCAGGTGGCGAAAGTCATCGGAACTCCTCCGTAATCGGGGTCGGGGTCGGGAAACCTACACCGACAGGATGCGATGCAGGCGCTTCTGGTCGAACATACGGGAATCGGCCACGCGCAGCAAGGTTTCCACGTCCAGGCCGTCGTCTGGATAGAGCGAAACGCCGACCGAGGCATCGACCGCATACTGCTGCCCCTCCCGTCCGGGGATAGGCTTGTTGACCGCATGACGGATCTTGTCGGCAATGCTGCGAGCTACCTCCATATCGCTCACCCCGTGCAGGTACACCACGAACTCGTCGCCGCCGAAGCGCGCCACCGAATCATCATGACGCAAGGTCTGCTGCAGACGCTGGGCGATCGTCACCAGCACTTTGTCGCCCTCGTCATGGCCGTATTCGTCATTGACCGCCTTGAAGCGGTCCAGGTCGATGAACAACAGGGCGAAATGCAAGGGACTGCCATCGACGCAATTGCTGCGGCGGAAATCAATCTGGGCAATCAGCGAATCGCGGTTGAGCACGTTGGTGAGTCGGTCGGTGCGCAGATTGCGCTCCATCTCCACGAAGCTTTGCGCCAGTTGGCCGATCTCGTCATTGCGATTGATATTGAGGTCCGGGAAAGGACCGCCGTTGCCGATGCTCTTGGCCGCCAGAGTCAGCCGGCGGATGTCGCGCAAGACCCAGCGCAGCAACAGGAAACCGATCACGAAGGTCAGGCACACCGCCATGAGCCCCAGCATCAGCGTCTGGTACACGCCACTGGTGACCGAACCAAGAAAGTCCGAGCGCGGCGCCGCGCTGATGGCCAGCCAGTCCAGGCCGGCGGCATCATGGTGCAGACGGAAAGCCACTTCGATCTTGCCGCCCTCACTGCGCGAACTCAGCAGGACCAGGTTGCCGGAGGGGACCGGATGGCGCTCCAGATAGCGATGCACCTCCTCATAGGCCTGCCGCACCAGGGGTGAACTGCTCTGGCTGGCGTTCAGGCGGCGCAGGTCAGGATCCTGGTCGCGGATCTGGTGCAGGGGCTCATTGACGGAATCGGCAATCATGTCGCCGTTGAGCTCGGTGACGAAGGCCACCCCATGCGCTCCCAATGGCAGCGCGCGCAAGAGCGTGGTCAGGCGCAGCAGGCCGATGCTGCTGTTGGCCACACCCAGCAGCTTGCCCTGGGCGTCGAAGATGGGCTTGGACAGGTTGATGCCCAGGTGCTTCTGGCGATAGTCGGCATAGACCGAGGACCAGGTCTCGCGCCCACGCTGCACCGCCTGCACATACCAGGGACGCTTGCGCGGTTCATATTCCTGCGTGGCCACCAGCTCCATGGGCGTGCCCGGACCACGTAGCTGGTACACATAGTTCTTGTCGTCCGGCTCACGCACGCTGTAGCTGAACTCATTGCCATCCTCTTGCTTGATGCCCAGGAAGCTGCCGTCAGCGCCGCCGAAATAGACGTAGCTGGGATCCTCGAACATCAGGTTGGCCAGCCAGAGCCGGTCTTCCAGCTCCTTGCGGTTGACCGGAAAAGGCAGCATAGCCGCAGGCTGTCCGGCGGCGGCATTGCGCACTGCGGGCGGCGCCACCACATTCAGGCTTTCGCGCGCGCCCATGGTCTGACGGTCAATGGCCTGGCTGACACGGCCGATCACTTCGGTAAGGGCGTTGCGGGCCAGCACCTCGGTGGCGTCGTCGCCGGCGCGATAGAGAAACCAGCCGATGGTCAGCACCAGGCAGACCATCAGGAAGACGAAAGGCAGGATGAATAGCCGCTGCAGGGACGATTGCTTCAGAATCGCCCCCGCTGGATATCAGTACCGCTGTCGCTGCGAATTCCGGATAAGACCATGTATTCTTTGCCCGCAGGCAATGTTGTCGCTATCAGGCAATGGCTGCCATGCCTGACCCCGATTGATAGCGCGCCGGTTGTACTGATCTGGCGCGTCCCCTGCTGGAAGTAAATATCACATTCCCCCGGCATTGTGCATCCATTTTTTGCACTTTTGCCAAATAAATCCATTGCCCAGCTCCTTCGAGACCCGCGCTGGGCGTGCAGAACGACGATGGCGGCCGTTACATTTCCGGAACACAAGCCTTACTGAACATATGTTCATTTATACACAAAGAAACTGAGTAATTTTGCCGTTCCGATAACAAAAAGGCAGCTGCATATTCATGCAACTGCCTCAATGCCCTGCCCGGCCCTCCGCAATGACGGAGGGCCGTACAAGCTTACTTGTGGAAGCTCAACTGCCCATGGGCCACGTCCACCCGCACCACATCCTTGGGACCGAACTTGCCCGCCAGAATCTGCTTGGACAGCGGATTCTCGATCTCTTGCTGGATGGCGCGCTTGAGCGGACGTGCGCCATAGACCGGATCGAAGCCGGCCTCGGCGATCTTCTGCAAGCCGGCCTCGCTGATCTCCAGCCCGATCTCCAGCTTGGCCAGGCGTTGTTCCAGGATGCGCAGCTGGATCTTGGCGATGGCGCCGATATTCTTGGCGTCCAGCGCGTGGAAGACCACGATCTCGTCCACCCGATTGATGAATTCCGGGCGGAAGTGCGTGCGCACCTCGGCCATCACCGCCAGCTTCACCAGTGCCGGATCGCTGTCTTCCATGCTCTGGATCTTGTGCGAGCCCAGGTTGGAGGTCATCACGATGACGGTATTCTTGAAGTCCACGGTACGGCCCTGGCCATCGGTCATGCGACCATCATCCAGCACCTGCAACAGCACGTTGAAGACATCCGGGTGGGCCTTCTCGATTTCGTCGAGCAGGATCACGCTGTAGGGCTTGCGGCGCACGGCTTCGGTCAGGTAGCCGCCCTCTTCGTAACCGACATAGCCCGGCGGCGCGCCGATCAGGCGGGCCACGGAGTGTTTCTCCATGAATTCGCTCATGTCGATGCGAATCATGGCTTCTTCGGTATCGAAGAGATAAGAGGCCAGCGCCTTGCACAACTCGGTCTTGCCCACGCCGGTCGGGCCCAGGAACATGAAAGAACCATAGGGCTTGCTGGGGTCGCCCAGCCCGGCGCGGGAACGGCGGATGGCGTCGGAGACGGCCACGATGGCCTCATCCTGACCGACCACGCGTTCATGCAGCACATCTTCCATGTGCAGCAGTTTTTCACGCTCGCCCTGCATCATGCGCGAGACCGGGATGCCGGTGGCGCGCGCGACGATCTCGGCGATTTCCTCAGCGCCGACCTGGGTGCGCACCAGCTTGGGCTTTTCGGCCTTCACGCCCGCCGCATCCTTCTTGTTCTGCACTTCCAGCGCGGCTTCCAGCTCGGCCAGCTTGCCGTACTTCAGCTCGGAGACCTTCTGCCAGTCGCTCTTGCGGGTGGCCTCTTCCATCTGCAGGCGCACCTTCTCGATTTCTTCCTTCAGTTGCTGGCCACCCTGGGCGGTCGATTTCTCGGCCTTCCAGATTTCTTCCAGGTCGGCGTATTCGCGCTCCAGCTTCTCGATTTCTTCCTCGATCAGTTGCAGACGCTTCTGCGAGGCTTCATCCTTTTCACGCTTGACGGCTTCCCGCTCGATCTTGAGCTGGATCAGGCGACGGTCGAGCTTGTCCATGACTTCCGGCTTGGAGTCGATCTCGATCTTGATCTTGGCGGCAGCCTCGTCGATCAGGTCGATGGCCTTGTCCGGCAGGAAGCGGTCGGTGATATAACGGTGCGACAGCTCGGCCGCAGCCACGATGGCCGGGTCGGTGATATCGACGCCATGGTGCACTTCATACTTTTCCTGCAGGCCACGCAGGATGGCGATGGTAGCTTCCACGCTGGGTTCGTCCACCAGGATCTTCTGGAAACGACGCTCCAGGGCAGCGTCCTTCTCGATGTACTGGCGATATTCGTCCAGAGTGGTGGCACCCACGCAATGCAGCTCGCCACGCGCCAGGGCCGGCTTCAACATGTTGCCGGCATCCATGGCGCCTTCAGCCTTGCCGGCGCCGACCATGGTGTGCAGCTCATCGATGAAGACGATGGTCTGGCCTTCGTCCTGGGCGATTTCCTTCAGGACCGCCTTGAGGCGCTCCTCGAACTCGCCGCGATACTTGGCACCGGCCAAGAGCGCAGCCATGTCCAGCGACAGCACGCGCTTGGACTTGAGGCTGTCCGGCACCTCGCCATTGACGATGCGCTGGGCCAGGCCTTCGACGATGGCGGTCTTGCCCACGCCGGGTTCGCCGATCAAGACTGGATTGTTCTTGCTGCGCCGTTGCAGCACCTGGATGGCGCGGCGGATTTCATCGTCGCGGCCAATGACCGGATCGAGCTTACCGACGCGGGCGCGCTCGGTCAGGTCCAGGGTGTACTTCTTGAGGGCTTCGCGCTGACCTTCATCCTGTTGCGAAGACACCGAAGCACCGCCGCGCACGGCAGTGATGGCGGCTTCCAGCGACTTGCGGGTCAGGCCGTTTTCGCGGGCCGCGCGACCGGCATCGGACTTGTCGTCCACCAGGCCCAGCAGCACCATTTCGCTGGCGACGAACTGGTCGCCGCGCTTTTGCGCTTCCTTGTCGGCCAGATTGAGCAAGGCGACCAGCTCGCGGCCAACCTGCACTTCGCCGCCCGTGCCGGAAACCTGCGGCAGCCGCTTGAGGGCGGCCTGCAAGGCAGTGGACAGACCGTTCACATTCACGCCGGCGCGCTGCAGCAGCGAGCGTGCGCCGCCGTCATCCTGGTTCAGCAGCGCCAGGATGAGGTGAACGGGTTCGATATATTGATTGTCGTGGCCGACTGCCTGGGATTGCGCATCGGCCAGCGCTTCCTGCAATTTGGAGGTGAGTTTGTCGTGACGCATGGCTCGCTCCAATTTTTCTATTCGACTAAAGATGGGCCTGCGCCTGCGATTTTCAAGCAATGATCGTGCCGTCTGTTTTGATCTGCATCAGGTCTCGCTAAGTGATCATCCTGCAAGGGCGCGATAGCTTGCAAACCCGGCAACACACAGCACGATGGAGCCCAGCAGATGCAAGCCGGAGTGCCCGATGGCCCAAAGGTAATCACCTCGCTGCAACAGGATCATGGCTTCCGCCGAGAAGGTAGAGAAAGTGGTCAGCCCACCCAGGAAACCGGTCACCGCAAAGAGTCGCCACTCCGGCGACAATCCCGGATGCTGCTCGAAATACGCCACCAGGAAGCCGATCACGTAGGCCCCGATCCAGTTGGCCGCCAGCGTGCCCAGCGGCACGAAGTGACCGGACACGTTCCACACCACCGAGATGCGCCAGCGCAGCCAGGCGCCCAGCGTCGCTCCCATCCCTACTGCCAGCCATCCCATGACGCCCCCTCTGATTGATCAGGCCTGCGGTCCGCCGCGTGGGGCCAGGCCCTGCATTTCCTCGCGCAGGCTACCCAGGCGCTCCAGCGCCTGATGGTCTTCCTGCAAGGTCCTATCTACCGTTTCGTGCATCCAGTCCACCCAGGTGCTGATCTTGGCATCCAGATACTGACGTGAAGGATACAGCGCGTACACGCCCATGTTCTGCAGACGATGCTGCGGCAGCACCCGGACGATGGTACCGGCGCGCAGGGCGTCCACGGCCGAATAGATGGGCAGTACGCCGATACCCATGCCCTCGCGAATGGCGGTCAGCATCGCCTCGGCCACGTTGACCTGGAAATTGCTCTTGACGGCGATGACGGCCCCGCCCTCCGGCCCCTCCAGCACCCATTCGTCCAGCGGCGAAATAGGGCTGACCAGTTGCAGGCAGGCGTGGTTGAGCAGATCGGCCGGCTGCTGGGGCGCGCCATACTTGTCCAGATAGGCTGGCGCGGCGCACAGCATGCTGAAGGTGGTGCCGAGCTGGCGGTAGATCAGGCCTGAATCGGGCAGTTCGCGCGCCAGCACCAGGGAAACGTCATAACCCTCTTCCAGCATGTCGGGAATGCGCTGGGCCAGCGTCAGTTCCACCGCCACATCCGGGTAACGCTTGTGGTAGCCCGAGATCGACGGGATCACGTAGCGCTGACCGAAGCTGGTCATGGCGTGGATGCGCAGGCGGCCCGAGGGTTTGACGTAGGCTGCGCTGGCTTCGGCCTCGGCTTCGTCCACATAGGCCATGATCTGCTGGCAACGCAGCAGGTAACGTTCGCCCGCTTCGGTCAGGGCGATGCGGCGCGTAGTGCGGTTCATCAGGCGAGTGCGCAGATGGCGCTCCAGATCGGCCACGGCGCGCGAGACATGGGCCGTGGTCAAACCCATCTGCTGGGCCGCCTGGGTAAAACTACCGGCCTCGACCACACGCGTGAAGACGCGCATGTTTTGCAGGGTATCCATCGTCTTCCTATCACTGAAACTGAATGGCGCGTGGCACGCAGCGCGACAGACTGCGCAGGCGGACGCACCTCGGGATGACAGCATTGTTACCCAGATTGAAGCAATGATTATTGCCAATATCGAGATAAACAATTGCCAAATCCCTGATTTTTTCGAAAATAATTACAAAATAGAATAGGCAACTTCTGATATTTGCATATTTTTGGATAATTCCATGACACGTATCGCCTTCTGCAAGCTGCCTGCGCTGACCGTCATTGCGCTCTCGCTGACAATGGCTGGCTGCGCCGACCAGGGCGGCATCCAGCCCCAGGCCCAGATGCGCGACGTAGCCGTGCTCGATGCCGGGCAGGCCATTCGCCAGGCCGCCAGCGAAGCCGACTGGCCGCAGCGCGCCTGGTGGCAGGCCTATGGCGATGCGCAACTGAATCAATTGGTGACCCGCGCCGTGGCCGGCAACCCCAGCATGGCGGTGGCCGCCGCCCGGGTGCGGCAAGCGCAGTCGATGGCCGTGGTCGCGCATGCCGGTGAATTGCCCAGCGCCCAGCTGGACGTGGCGGTGGGCCGCAAGGACTGGTCCGACAACGTCTATTACGGCGCGGCCTTCCGCGACAAGCTGACCTGGAACAACACAGCGACTCTGGGCCTGGCCTACAACGTCGACCTGTGGGACCGCAACAAGAACGCCACCCTGCGCGCCCAGGACGAGATGCACGCCGTGGCCGCCGACGCGCGCGCTGCCCAGCTCGACCTGGAAGGCAATGTGGTGCGCACCTATGTGCAACTGGCGCTGCAATACGGCCTGCTGGACAACACCGAGGCCATGCTCAGGGAAGAACAGAAGATCCTCGACCTGGCCCACCGCCGCTTCAAGGGCGGTCTCGGCACCCAGCTGGAGATCACTCAGGCCGAAGTGCCGCTGCCGGAAACCCGCCGCCAGATCGAAGCCTTGCAGGAAAGCATTGCCTTGATCCGCAACCAATTGGCCGCGTTGCTGGGCGCTGGCCCGGGTGCCGCAGATGGCATCACTCGGCCCGGCCTGCAATTGCAGAGCGCCCTCGGTCTGCCCAGCGCGCTGCCAGCCGACCTGGTGGGCCGCCGTCCTGACATCAGCGCCGCCCGCTGGCGCGTAGAGGCCGCCTCCAAGGGCATCTCGGTGGCCAAGGCGGCGTTCTATCCCAACATCAACCTGCTGGCGGGCATCGGCCCGGCGGCGGCGGGTGGCGGCCTGTTCTCCTTCCTCTCCGCGCCCAACGTGCAGACCACCTACGGCCCGGCGATCTCGCTACCAATCTTCGAGGGCGGGCGTCTGCGCGGCCAGTTGGGGGCCGCCAGCGCCGGCTATGACATCGAGGTGGAGCACTACAACGCCCTGCTCTCGCAAGCCCTCAAAGGCATCTCCGACCAGGTCGTGACCCTGCAATCGGTGGCGCGCCAGCAGAAGCAGGCGCAGGAATCGGTGCAAGCCGCGCAGAAGAACGTGGACATCGCCACCCGCGCCTACCAGCGCGGCCTGACCGACTATCTCAATGTCCTGCACGCGCAGACCCAATGGCTGCGCCAGCAGCAGATCGTGCAGCAATTGCAGGCGCAGCGCCTGGCTGCCTTTGCCGCCCTGCAGACGGCGCTGGGCGGCGGCATCGAAGATGAAGCACCGGCCAGGGTGGCAGCGCAATGAATACCCCGGCCCTTTCCCTGAAGGCTCAGTTGCGCCAAGCCGCCACCGACTGGTGGCGCAGCGAAGCGCCGACCTGGGTCTATGTCTTCAAGATGGTCTTGGCTGGCCTGCTGGCACTGGGCATCGGCTATGGCCTGGATCTGGAATCGCCGCGCTCGGCACTCATCACGGTGTTCATCGTCATGCAGCCGCAGAGCGGCATGATCCTGGCCAAGAGCTTCTACCGCGTCATCGGCACCCTGGTGGGCTCCATGGCCATCGTGGTGTTCGTCGGCCTGTTTGCGCAGACGCCGGAACTGTTCCTGCTGGCCTCGGCGCTGTGGATCGGACTATGTACGGTGGGCTCGGCGCATAACCGCAATTTCCGCTCGTACGGCTTCGTGCTCTCCGGCTATACGGTTGCTCTGATCGGCCTGCCGGCCGCACTGCATCCTGCCATCACCTTCGACTCAGTGATGACGCGCGTCACCGAGATCATGGTCGGCATCGTCTGCGTCGGCCTGGTCAGCGCACTGGTGTTTCCGCAGGCCAGCGCACCGGGATTGGTGCGCATCATCCGTGGCCGCTTCACCGCCTTCGTCGATCTGATCAGCGCCACGCTGGGCGGCACCGCCGACCGCAAGCAGCTCGAAGCCACCAATGCCCGCTTCGTGGGCGACATCATCGGGCTGGAAGCGATGCGCAGCGCGGCCATCTTCGAAGACCCTGAAGTGCGCCTGCGCAGTGGCCGCCTGACCCGCATGAACAGCGAGTTCATGGCCCTGTCCACCCGCATGCATGCGCTGCATCAGTTGATGAACCGCTTGCATGCCAACCCGGCGGCGAGCGCCCAGGTAGTCATCGACGCCATCTCGCCCTATTTCCGCGAGGTGCAGCCCCTGCTCACGCGCGCCAGCGGCGAACCAGTCATGAGCGCGCTGGACGCGGCCGACGCCGCCCTGAAGCTGGATGCCTACAAGCGCGAACTGCCGCGCCGCGTGCGCGCCACCCGCAACACGCTGTCCGAACAGTGCCAGAGCGACAACGCCATGCTGGACTTCGATACGGCCTCTGAACTGCTCTATCGCGTCATTGAGGAACTGCACGCCTACACCCTCACCTACGCATCGATGACCCAGCGCCACCATGAGCGCGAGCAATGGGAGCATTCCTATGCGCCCAAGACCAGCATGACCACCGCCCTCATCGCCGGCGCTCGCGCGGCCATCGTGATGCTGGCCCTGGCCGCGTTCTGGATCGCCAGCGGCTGGCCCAGCGGGGACGTGGCCGTACTCAATGCCGCCGCCTTCTGCGCCATCACCTCGGCCGCGCCCGATCCGGCCAAGGCGACCCGCACGGTGGCCATTGGCGTGCTGTTTGCTGCGGTGGCCGGCTACGTCTACACCTTCCACATCCTGCCGCGCCTGGATGGCTACTGGATGCTGGCCAGCGCATTGATGCCGGTGCTGATGCTGGCGGTGTACCTGACCACCAAACCCAAGTGGGCCGGCTATGGCCTGGGGATCTGCATCTTCTTCCCCTTTTTGGCAGTCCCCGACAACTTTGCGCACTTCAACGCGGCTGGGTATCTGAACGAATCGGTGGCCCTGGTGGTGTCGCTGCTGGTCACTGCCGTGGCTTTCATGGTGCTGCTGCCGCCCACCACCGACTGGACCGTGCGCGTGCTGGAAAAGCAGTTGCGCAAGCAGGTAGTCGATGCCTGCTTCGGCAAGCTGGCCCATCTCGCCCTGAAATTCGAGAGCGGTACCCGCGACCTGATGCACCAGATCACCCTCTTCACCGGCAGCCGTCCGCTGCTGCGCCAGAAGGCGCTGGGCTGGATGTTTGCCACGCTGGAAGTGGGCCACGCCATCATCGAACTGCGCAACGAGCTGCATGGCATCCGCACCGAAGCTCCGGATCTGCTGCCAGCCTCGGCCTACGCTGCCCTGAACCGCCTGCGCGAAGCCATTCCGGCGCTGTTTGCGCAGCCCTCGGCGGCCACTCTGGCCAGCGCCCTGGCGGCCAACGACACCACCATCGCCCAAGTCCAGGCCGCCATCGGCCCGCATTACCGCGAACGCAGCCAACGCCATCGCCTGCAACGCACCTTGAGCTATCTGCATTTCATCCGTACCGCCCTGCTTGATGAGCAATCGCCGCTGCACACCATGCGCGCCGGGGCGACAAACAACACAACGGGAGAGCGCCATGCCACGTGAGATTTCCTTCTTCGACGCCTATATTCCGACCGTCCTGCTGCTGGCTGTCGTCGCCGCCGTGCTGGCGCTAGCCGCCGATCGTGTGCTGGTGCGCTTCGGCTTCTACGAACTGACCTGGCACCCGGCGCTGTTTCGCGTGAGCCTGTTCATCTGCCTGGCGGCCTTGCTGGGGCTGGCGGTGTATCGCTAGTTCCCGGCGCTCCCTTGCGCGCCCATCCCTTACGAAAAGATAAAGAAACAATCAGGAGTAGTTCATCATGTCGGTCAAATCGATCTTCCGCGTTCTCATCACCATGGCCATCTTCCTGCTGGCCATCCTGCTGGCCTGGAGCCTATGGCAGCACTACATGCATTCGCCGTGGACCCGCGACGGTCGCGTGCGCGCCGAAGTGGTCAACATCGCGCCCGACGTGTCGGGTCAGGTCGTGGCCCTGCCGGTGCGGGACAACCAGTTGGTCAAGAAAGGCGACCTGCTGATGGAAATCGACCCGACCCGCTACACGCTGGCGCTGCAACAGGCGCAAGCTGCCGTGACCGCCCGCAAGGCAGATCTGGATGTGCGCAAGGCGGAAGTGGACGCACGCCGCGCCGAGCTCAACATGCGTCGTGCGCAAGCCCGCCGCCGCGCCGATGTGGATGCCCTGGTGGTCTCGCGCGAAGCCCGCGAAGATGCCGGCAGCCAGGTCACCGCCTCGCAAGCCCAGCTGGAAGCCGCCCAGGCCCAATTGCAGGGAGCCCAGGCACAATACCAGGCGGCCTTGTCGCAGCGTGATACCGCCAAGCTGAACCTGGAGCGCACCAAGGTCTTTTCGCCGGTGGACGGCTACATCACCAACCTGAACGTGCGCCGTGGCGACTATGCAGCGGCTGGTGCGGCCAAGATCGCGGTGATCGACAGCCATTCCTTCTGGGTCTATGCCTACTTCGAAGAGACCAAGCTGCCGCTCTTGTCCATCGGCGACCGCGCCAGGATCCAGCTGATCAACGGCGCTTCCATGGAAGGCCACGTGGACAGCATCGCTCGCGGCATCTATGACCGCGACAACCCGCAAAGCCGTGAACTGACAGCAGACGTGAATCCGACCTTCAACTGGGTGCGCCTGGCCCAGCGCATCCCGGTGCGCATCCAGCTCGACAAGGTGCCGGAGAACGTGCTGCTGGCCTCGGGACTGACCTGCACGGTGGTATTGGAACCGGGCAGCGGCAAGCAGCTGCCGGTGGCAAAGAACTGATGAAGCTGAAGTGAGGGGCAACGATGAGGCGACCTGGCGACAGCTCGCCTTTTTTCATGTGCGCTTGCGCAGGACCGCGCCAACGCACATGCCGACCGGCTTGAGCAGCTTGTCCGCGGTGACCAGGGTGGGACTGGATTGACCGCGTTCGATGTCCTGCAGGGTACGGGCGGAGACGCCGCACACTTTGGCATATTCGGCGATGGTCAGGCGCAAGGTGGTGCGGATCTTGCGGACCACGACCGACACCGGGAGCGTGGGATCGGCGGCCAGTTCATCGAAGAGCGCACGGCGCTCTTCCATCTGCTCGATGGCGCTCAGGGGCTTGAAGCGCTTGTCCATTCAGAGCGCCTCCAGCTGCTTGCGCACCTGAGCCACGGTAGCGGCAAGCGGATCGAGGAAACTGCTTTCGATACCCAGGCTGCGGCCATAGGCCAGCAGGTCGGCCAGCGGCAGGGCCATCTCGCGCACGGCCGACGTCACCGGTTCCTGCGCAATCTGCGCCGCTTCGCAGGCCTGCGTGATGACGCTAGTCCACTGGGGCGAGCCGCCATCATCGCGCTCCCAGCGCATGCGGCGCGCAATGCCATCCGGATGCAACCACATCGGCGCGAAGTCAAACAGTGGCGTCAGAGCGATCCGCCCTTGGGCATCGCGCCGGACGGCGGTATTGCGGGCGTGATTGTCCTTGTTGCGCAAGACGATGTTGGCAATGTCGCGCTTCAGATATTCGATGATCTCGGTCACCGGATCGGTGGCGACCTCGCCCAGCCTGGCGCAGACAGCATTGTGAGTGGGAATGGCCGCAAAGCCGGTCACGCCGCACAGAGAGGCAATGCTTTCCTGGGCGTAACGCACCACTTGCGTCCCGCGCACTTCGCGGTCGAAACGGGGGATGAACAAGGCCTTGCCATGCAGTTCCAGCGCATCGTGGACCTGCAGGCCCAAGTGCATCGCCAGCTGCATGTAGGGTGCTTCAAGGCGCAGGATGTCGGCCAGATCGGGGTCGCGCCCGCGTCCGAACTTGACGATGTAGTGGCGCTCGGCCAGTTCATCGGGCAAGGCATGGTCGAGGTAGAACAGGCCATCGCGCGCGCGGGTGAGCAGGATCTTGGGCCACTCGCCCTGTACCCCCGACGAACCCGCCAGGAACAGGCCGTGCTGAGCCAGGTATTCGTTGAAATCTTCCGAGCGTGCGGCGATATCCTCCAGCGCAAAACCGCGCAACTGCGGTCCGCTGCGCGCCTGTGCCCACTCCCAGGCTTCCTGTACGCGCAGGTTGCCGATGGGATTGCCGGCGCCGGCACACAACAGCGACCAATCGGCGCTGGCTTCGGCGCGTTCATCCAGACCCAACTGGTGCAATAGCTCGCCACGACCATAGCCTTGCGGCAGCAGGTCGATCAGGCAAGCCGGCCAGCGCGCTTCGCTCAGGCTCTCCAGACCCACCGGCACATTCACCGACAAGGCGGCGGCATCGCGCCTGCCCATGTAATCGATGGCGTACCCAGCTTCATAGCTGAAGTAAGTCGAGGCTGCCATGCCCAGCTCGGCCGGCGCAGTCAACGACAACGCACCAGCCTGCCGCCAGGCCCCGTCGATATGAACTTGAAGTGTGCAGAAAGTCTTCATATACACATCATACTATCATTATCAAGCTGCAATTCCAGTTCAATCATGATAGTTTTATGTGCAACTCGTTTCACGCTAGTCCGCAAATACCTGCCACACCAACCACACATTGGCTGCCGAAATCGCCACGAACAGCACCCAGGCCAGAGCACTGACCCACCATCGATTGACCAGATCTCCCATCAGATCACGGCGACTGGTGAGCCGGATCAGTGGATACATGGCAAAGGGCAACTGCAGCGACAGCACCACCTGACTGGCCACCAGCAGCTTGCCCACCGAGTGCGGCCCCAGCGTGAGCACGCCGATCAGCGCCGGCACCAAGGCCAGCGCGCGGGTGATGACGCGGCGCTGCCAACAGGGAATCTTCAGCTTGAGGAAGCCTTCCATGATGACCTGTCCGGCGATGGTGCCGGTAAAGGTCGAACTCTGCCCCGAGGCAAACAAACCCACGCCAAAGAGAATGGCCGCCATGGCCGATCCGGTGATCGGGTCCAGCAGGTGATAGGCCTCATCCAGCTCGGCGACCTGGGTGTTGCCGCTCTGGTGGAAGGCCGAGGCCGCCAGGATAAGGATGGTGGCGTTGATGACCATGGCGATCAGCAGCGACACCGTGGTATCGACCCGCGTATAGCGCACCGCCTCCAGCAGCGAGGCCGGATCACGCTGCACGCTGCGGGTCTGGACGATGGAGGAATGCAGATAGAGATTGTGCGGCATCACCGTGGCACCGATGATGCCGATGGCCAGATACAGCGGTTCGCGGCTGGAGATGGCCTGCAGCGAGGGCACGAAGCCCTGCATCACTGCATGCCAGTCGGCCTTGACGAAGGCCAGTTGCGCCAGCAGGCAGGCGGCGATGGTGATGACCAGCCCGAGGATGATGGCCTCCACCTGGCGGAATCCCCTGCCCTTCAAGCCCAGCACGATCAGAGTATCGAGCGCGGTCAGCAACACCCCCACCGGCAGCGACACGCCCAGCAGCAAGTTGAAAGCCAGCGCACACCCCAGCACCTCGGCCAGATCGCAGGCGATGATGGACAGTTCAGCCAGCACCCACATGCCCTTGCCGACCGCAGGCGGATAATGCTCGCGCGAATGCACCGCCAGATCCTTGCCGGTGGCGATGCCCAGCCGCGCGCACAGGCATTGCAGGACGATGGCGGCCAGGCTGGAGAGCATCACCACGAACAGCAGTTGATAGCCGAACTGCGAACCCGCCTGGATCGAGGTCGCCCAGTTGCCCGGGTCCATGTAGCCGATCGAGACCAGCAGTCCCGGCCCGACATAGATGCGCAGCTTCTGCCAGACCGAGGCGCCGCGCGGCACGTTGACGGTGCCGGCCACTTCGGACGGACAGAACGGCGCCGTGGCCGTGGTCGGCAACCCCGGGATGCGCGGAAAACGGAAAGTGAATGGCAAGACGAAAATCCCCCTGTATGCCGTTGATGGCGCTGCCGGGATCAGCGTCCCGGACGATGCTGCCTTATTGCGCCCACTTGGCCAGCGCCGTGTCGTCGCTCTCGCGGGCATCGACCCAGCGCGCGCCCTCGGGCGTCTGTTCCTTCTTCCAGAACGGGGCCTGGGTCTTGAGGTAATCCATGATGAATTCGCAGGCCGCGAAGGCTTCGCCGCGATGAGGCGAAGTCACCGCCACCAGCACGATCTGCTCGCGCGACTGCATCGGACCGACGCGATGAATGACCAGCGCATCGAAGATGGGCCAGCGTGCCTTGGCTTGTTCCACGATCTGCTCGAGGGCGCGCTCGGTCATGGCCGGATAGTGTTCCAGCTCCATCTCCGAGACCGCTGCGCCATCATTGAGATCGCGCACCGTGCCCACGAAACTGACCACCGCCCCAACGCGCGGATTGGACAGGCGCAGCTGCGCCACTTCAGTGGAGAGATCGAAATCGGCAGTCTGGACGCGGACGGGCATGGCTCAACAGGAAATGAATGCAGTTTGCGATTCTACCAGCGCCAGCCCGCCCGCGAGTGCGGCCTGATCAGACCAGCAGCCCCCACAGGACCAGCGTCATGCCCAGTCCGATCACCGAGACCAGGGTCTGGATCACTGACCAGGTCGCCAGGGTCTGCTTCAGGTTCAGACCGAAGTATTCCTTGACCATCCAGAAACCGGCGTCATTGACGTGGCAGAAGAACACCGAACCTGCACCGATGGCCAGCGCCATCAAGGAATTGTGCGTGGCCGACAAGCCCGCCACCAGGGGTGCGACGATGCCGGCGGTCGCGGTGGTGGCCACGGTGGCCGAGCCGGTCGCCTGGCGCAGCGCCACGGCGATGATCCAGGCCAGCAGAATCAGCGGCATATGGGTGCCGTCGGCGATCTTGGTGATGGTGTCGCTGATGCCGGCCGATAGCAGGGTCTGCTTCAGGCCGCCGCCCGCGCCGATGGTCAGCAAGAGACCAGCGATGGGAGGCAAGGCGCGGCGCAACGTGGCACCGACCTCGAAGCGGCTGCTGCCCTGGCCCCAGCCGAGCACTACCACGGCAAACAGCACCGTCACGGTCAGCGCGATGATGGGTTCGCCAAAGAAATTGAGCATCTCGAACAGCTCGGTCTTGGGCGTGACCCAGATGCGCGCCACGGTGCGGCCCAGCATCAACACCACCGGCAGCAGGATGGTCACCAGCGCAATCAGAAAGCTGGGTTGCGACTGCCCTTCACGGGCGCTGAAGAGCTTGCCGATCTGGTCCGGTTCGGCCAGATTCAGGCGCGGTGCGATGAAGTTGCCGTACAGCGGACCGGCGATGATCACCGCCGGAATGGCCACGATGAAGCCCAGCAGCATGGTCGTGCCCAGATCGGCATGCAGCGCGGACACGGCGATCAGCGGACCCGGATGCGGCGGCAACAGCGCATGCAGCGTAGTCATGCCAGCCAGCGCCGGAATGGCCACGCGCATGATCGGCAGTTCGGAACGGCGCGCCATGACGAAGATGATCGGCGCCATCATCACCAGCCCCACTTCAAAGAACAGCGGCAGGCCCACCACCAGCGCCACCAGCGCCATCATCCAGGGGATGACGCTGCCGCGCGCATAGCGCAGCAGCGTATTGACGATGCGGTCGGCCGCGCCCGATTCGGCCATGAGCGCACCCAGCATCGCCCCCAGGGCGATGATGATGCCGGCCTCGCCCAGCAGGCTGCCAGCTCCCTTGCTGAAGGCCTTGGCGATGTCTTCCAGCGGCAGGCCGGCACCGATACCGGCCACGAAGGTGCCGATAAGAATGGACAGGAAAGGTGCGATGGACAGGAAACTGATCAGCACCACGATAGTGACCAGTGCGACCAGCGTCACCAGCAGCAACTGCGTGTCCTGGGCCGCCCAGGCGGCCAGATGAGTCGAAATCAAGATAAATCCTTCTTCAGGTGTGGATGAATGCGCATCGTTGAGCCACGATGTCTTTTGCATCCCCTCCGCAAGCCTGTTTGGCGCAGGCCTGGTCTCCTCCCAAAGAATTCGGATTCCGAATGTCGGGATTTAGTCCGCTGGACGCGGATCTTGCGTCTTTTGCCAGACGCTGGCCAGCCACGGCTGCTGCTCGCGCGGCAAGCCGTCAGGGCGGTAATAATGCCGCAATTCGAGGAACCCTGCTGGCTCCAGGTAGCGCCGCCATCCTTCCAGGCTATGCCAGACGCCATAGCGCGGACCGCTCCAGCCCTCCAGATCGCTGCCGCGCGGGTTGGAACTGAAGAGCACGCCGCCCGGCTTCAGGCTGGCATGCAACTGGCCCAGCACACGCGGCAACTGAGCCGACGGCACATGGAACAGCGAGGCATTGGCAAAGATGCCATCGAAGCGCGAGATGGGCAGATCCAGCTGCAAGAAATCCTGATGCAAGACTTCGCAAGCACTGGCCACCCGCGCCATCTCGACGAATTCGGCAGTACCATCCAGCCCCACCGCCACATGGCCGCGCCGGGTGAATTCGATCAGGTCGCGGCCCGGACCACAGCCGAAATCGAGGATGGTGAACGGTCCCTGCCCGGCCTGGCCGTCTCTGGCGTGCAGGGCATCAAGCAGCGCCGCCATGTTCTGGCTGACGTCATGATCCCAGGTTCCCTCGCGGAAGCTCTCCGCATGGCTGCTGTAATGCTCCAGCGTGCCGGCAGCAGGATCGCGGCGGGCGCTCATCTCAGCCCCCGGTGACGGGCGGGAAGAAGGCTACTTCGCCACCATCGGCGATTTCGGTATCGGCCTCGGTCATTTCATGGTCGTAGGCCATGCGCAGGTTCTTTTCCGGCCCCAGCACCTCGGCCCAGATGCCGCCCCGCCCCATCAGGAAGGCGCGCACGTCGCCCACCGTCTTGACGCTGTCGGGCAACTCGATGATTTCCTGCGAGGTCTGCAGGGCTTCGCGCACGCTGGCGAAGAAACGGAGTTCGATTTTCATGGGGTTTCCTTGAGAATGGCAGCAGGCCCTTAGTGGGCGATATGAATCTTGCTGCGGATATGCTTGAGATGAACCACGATGGTGAAGGTCATCATCACCAGCAGCGACCAGGCGCTCCATTTGCCCAGGTGCACGGTGGACCAGGCCCCCATCTGGTTGGGATAGCGCCAGATACCGAAGAAGGTGCTGATGTTCTCGGCCAGCCAGATGAAGAATCCGATCAGCAGGAACGCCAGCAACAGCGGCATCTTGCGATCCCGGTCCAGCGGACGGAACAGTACCGTGGAGCGGGCGTACAGGCCCAGCGCGCAGGCGGCCAGATACCAGCGGTAGTCGCCGATGTAATGATGGGTGAAGAAATTGACGTAGATCAGCAGCGCGATCAAGGTTGCCATCCAGTAGGGAGGATGATGCTGGATGCGCAGGTCGAACAGGCGCCAGGCCTGGATGATGTAGCTGCCCACGGCGGCATACATGAACCCGGAAAACAGTGGCACTCCGAACAGCTTGGTATAGGCAAAGTCAGGATAGCTCCACGACTGGATCGCCCCCGAGGTCTTGAACACCTCCAGCGCAAACCCGACCACGTGGAAGACGCTGATAGCCTTGAGTTCGGCCACGGTCTCGATCCGGGTCGACACCATCCAGACCTGCACCAGCAAGGCGAATAGCAGCAAGGCGTCGTAGCGCGGAATGCCGAACAGGCCCGCGCGCGGCATCAGGAAGACGGCGCCAAAGAATAGCCCGGCGAACAGGCAACAGCGCGCTTCCTTGATGCCGAACATGAGAAATTCCAGCACGAAGCGGCGCCAGCCAGTGGCCTCGCTGGCAATGCTGCTGCTCAAGTACTGATCGATGTCGGCCAGTCTCATCGGAGCTCCACCGGGTTCAGTTCAGCAGATGATCGAAGGCCAGGAACTGCACCGTATCGCCAGCGGCGATGGTCTGTCCCGGCGGATTATCGATCAGGCCATCGGCCCAGGCAGTCGAGGTCAGCACCGCCGACCCCTGGCTGGGGAAGATATCCAGTCCGCCCTGGGCGTTGCGGCGCACGCGCAGGAATTCCTGGCGGCGGTCGGCACGCGGCCAGTCGAAATCGGCCCGCATGGCCACCGCTTGCGGCAGCACCGCCTCGCGCGGCAGACCTTGCAGGCGCAACAGGAAGGGCCGCACGAACAGCAGGAAGGTGACGAAGGAAGAAACCGGATTGCCCGGCAAGCCCATGAAGAAGGCTTCCCCTCCCGCCTGCCCGCGCCGCACCAGGCCAAAGGCCAGCGGCTTGCCGGGCTTCATGGCGATCTGCCACAGGTTGATGCGCCCCTCGGCTTCGACAGCCGGCTTCACATGGTCTTCCTCCCCCACCGAGACGCCGCCGCTGGTGATGATGAGGTCATGCTCGCGCGCCGCCTCGCGCAGAGTCTGGCGGGTCGCCTCCAGACTGTCGGGGACGATGCCGAAGTCGCTCACCTGACAGCCCAGTTTCTGCAACAGACCGCGCAGCAGGAAGCGATTGGAGTTGTAGATGCCACCCGGCTTCAAGGGCTGACCAGGCATGGTCAACTCGTCCCCCGTGAAGAACACTGCCACACGCACCGGGCGCAACACTTGCAGCTGCGCCTGGCCGATGGAAGCCGCCAGTCCCAGCTCCTGCGGGCGCAGTCGGGTGCCGGCAGCAAGGATGGTGCTGCCGCGACGGATGTCCTCGCCGATCATGCGCACCCATTCACCGCTCTTGGGCACATGGCGAATCACCACGTGGTCGCCTTCGGCCTCGCAGGCTTCCTGCATGACGACGGCATCGGCCCCTTCCGGCATCATCGCGCCGGTGAAGATGCGCGCTGCCGTACCGGGCTCCAGCGGCTGGCCGACGTGGCCTGCGGCAATGCGCTGCGATACGCGCAGACGCGCCTGGCCAGATGCACAATCGGCGGCCCGTACGGCATAGCCATCCATCTGCGAATTGTCCATGCCGGGTACGTCGATGGAGGACGTCACAGGCGTTGCCAGCACGCGTCCACACGCCTCCAGCGTATCGACGATCTCGCTGTCAGTCACCGGCACGGCGGCAGACAGCAAGGTATCGAGCGCCTGGCTGACGCTTTGCATGGGTGCGCGCGCCGGCTTGGCGGTGGAAGGGGCAGCGGAAGGTGTGGGCGTGGAGGACATGGCAGGCCTGGCGGAGAAGATCGGAAGCTTGGGTAAAGATGAAGCGTTGTTTTCTGGTCGATACAGCGACCCGACATTCTAATGCAATCGCCGCCTGCACGCGCTCCATGAAAAACGCCGTCCGGGCCAATGGCGCGGACGGCGTCGGGAGCGGCTGGCGCGGCTTACAGGCCAGTGTGTTCGGCCACGTAGGCCTTCACGCGGGCAGCATCGGCCGGCATCACCTCGAAGCGCTGCGGCAGCGCCTCGATGTTCTCGAAGCCAGCCGGACGGTCGGCGTCACGGCCCAGCGCTTCACGGATGGTTTCGTTGAACTTGGCGGGCAAAGCAGTCTCCAGCACGATCATGGTCACGCCCGGCGTGAGATGCTCGCGCGCCACCTTGATGCCGTCGGCGGTATGGGTATCGACCGTGATGCCATAGGTCTTTTCGGCGAAGCGGATGGTCTCCAGGCGGTCGGCATGGGTGGACTTGCCCGAGGCAAAGCCGTACTGGATGACGCTGGCGAATTCGTTGCCGTCACTGCCGGACTGGCCGCTCAGGTCGAAGCCGCCTTCGGTCTCGACCTTGTAGAACAGGTTCTTGACGCGGGCGCTGTCGCGGCCCAGCAGGTCATAGACGAAGCGCTCGAAGTTGGAGGCCTTGCTGATGTCCATGCTGGGGCTGCTGGTGTGGTAGGTCTCGGCCGACTTGCGCACGCGGTAATGGCCGGTGCGGAAGAATTCGTCGAGCACGTCGTTCTCGTTGGTGGCCACCACCAGCTTGTCGATGGGCAGGCCCATCATGCGGGCGATGTGACCGGCGCAGATGTTGCCGAAATTGCCGGACGGGACGGTGAAGGACACCTTCTGGTCGTTGCTGGTAGTCGCCGCCAGGTAGCCGCGGAAGTAGTACACCACCTGCGCCACCACGCGCGCCCAGTTGATCGAGTTGACGGTGCCGATCTTCTTGGTGGCCTTGTACTCCAGATCGTTGGAGATGGCCTTGACGATGTCCTGGCAGTCATCGAAAACGCCTTCGACGGCCAGATTGAAGATATTGGGATCTTGCAGGCTGAACATCTGGGCAGTCTGGAAGGCGCTCATCTTCTTGTGCGGCGACAGCATGAAGACGCGGATACCCTTCTTGCCGCGCATGGCGTATTCGGCGGCACTGCCGGTATCGCCAGAGGTGGCGCCGACGATGTTCAATTCTGCGCCCTGCTTGGCCAGCGCGTATTCGAACAGGTTGCCCAGCAGTTGCATGGCCATGTCCTTGAAGGCCAGCGTGGGGCCGTTGGACAGGCTTTGCAGCACCAGCTTGTTGCCACCCTGCTCTTCCAGCGTGCGCAGCGGCGTGATCTCGGCCGCATTTTCACCGGTGCGGGTATTGCGATAGACGTCAGCAGTGTAGGTCTTGTGCGCCAGCGCCTTGAGGTCGGCTTCGGGGATGTCGGTAGCGAACTTGCGCAGCACCTCGAAGGCCAGGTCGGCGTAGGACAGCTTGCGCCACTGGTCGAGCTCGGCGCCGCTGACCTGGGGATACTGCGCCGGCAGGTACAGACCGCCGTCCGGGGCCAGGCCACCCAGCAGGATTTCGGAGAAGGAAGGAGTTGCAGCGTGACCGCGGGTGGAGACGTATTGCATGTCGATTGGAAGCGCCGCAGGCGGCGGGAGCGTGAAGTGGGAGGAAAGTCCACGATTATACGGCCTGAGGGCGCTGCACAAAAGCGCAGCGGGCCATTTGCGGCTAAAACCGCCATTGCGCTGCCACAGCGCTGCCCCGGCAGCCACTTGCCGCGAATCACCAAGCTGAAATAAAACGTTACCAGGCTTGAAACACGGCCATGGCCGGGCTATGCTGCGCCACTTCTTGCTGCGCTGCCCGGTCTCTGAACTGAACGGGAATGTTTGCACGCAGGCTACATCAAAGACGCTATTCAAACTCAACAAGGATGGAAACGGCATGAACATCAAGATCAAGACCCTGCTGGCCACGGCCGGCCTGTTTGGCGCGGTGCTGGCAAGCCTGCCGGCCCACGCCGAGAACTGGCAATCCCTGGGCGGCACGGACCAGGCTGAACTGCTGGTCGACACCGACTCCATCGTCGAGTCCGGCGGCATCCGCGAAGCCTGGTCGATGTGGAACTTCAAGGAAGCCCGCCCCAACAATGGCGACAAGAGCTTCCCTACGCTGAAGTCCTACAAAGACCTGCACCAGTACAACTGCAAGGCCGGCACCATGAAGCTGGTGCGCGAGATCATCTTTGCCGACAACGATGGCAAGGGCGACAAGCGCGATCACTCCGACGCGCTCAAGGGCATGGAATTCATCAAGCCCAAGGCCATGTCGGTGGGCGACGCCATGCTGCAGGCCGTCTGCGGCTTCGAGCTGAAGAAGTAAGCCGGATCAGCCAATTCAGCCGGTTTGCATCTGGACAAAAACGGAGCCCGAGGGCTCCGTTTTCATTGCAGCAAGCCTCAGGACAGCGCTCAGGCCAGCTCTTCCAGGCGGATCTTGGTGACCGCGCCCATCACGGTGGTCAGCGCCTCGATCTTGGCGATGGCGGCCTCGATGTTCTTTTCCTGCGTCTGATGGGTCAGCATGATGATGTCGGTCTGCTGCTCGCCTTCGGCCGGCTCCTTCTGCAGCATGGCATCGATGGAGTTGGTCGATTCGGCCAGGATGCGGGTCACATCGGCCAGCACGCCGGCCTGGTCGGCCACGCGCATGCGCAGGTAGTAGCTGGTAGAGACCTCCGACATCGGCAGCACCGGGGTATCGGCCATGGCGTTGGGCTGGAAGGCCAGGTAAGGCACGCGGTGTCCCGGATCAGCCGTGGCCAGGCGGGTGATATCGACCAGGTCGGCGATGACGGCCGAGGCGGTCGGCTCGGAGCCGGCACCCTTGCCGTAGTACAGGGTTTCGCCGACGGCGTCGCCGCGCACCACCACGGCATTCATCGCGCCTTCGACATTGGCGATCAGGCGCGAGGCCGGGATCAGGGTCGGATGCACGCGCAGCTCGATGCCATTGGCCGTCTGGCGGGTGATGCCCAGGAGCTTGATGCGATAACCCAGTTGCTCGGCGTAGGTGATGTCGCTGGCCTGCAGCTTGGTGATGCCTTCCACGTGGGCCTTGTCGAACTGCACCGGGATGCCGAAGGCGATCGAGGCCATGATGGTCAGCTTGTGGGCCGCGTCCACGCCTTCGATGTCGAAGGTGGGGTCGGCTTCGGCATAGCCCAGGCGTTGCGCTTCCTTCAGGACCACGTCGAAGTCCAGGCCCTTGTCACGCATCTCCGAGAGGATGAAGTTGGTGGTGCCGTTGATGATGCCGGCGATCCACTGGATGCGGTTGGCGGTGAGGCCTTCGCGCAGTGCCTTGATGATGGGGATGCCGCCGGCCACGGCAGCCTCAAAGGCCACCATGACGCCCTTTTCCTGCGCGGCCTTGAAGATCTCGTTGCCGTGCGTGGCGATCAGGGCCTTGTTGGCTGTGACCACGTGCTTGCCGTTGGCGATGGCCTTGAGGACCAGGTCCTTGGCG
>Ga0160495_100365_pt1 | contig 26579 bp, 25 predicted proteins | sample DID4MG_4_FD_108251 | JGI IMG/M metagenome (GOLD analysis project Ga0160495, IMG submission 108251) | Enriched soil microbial communities from UW Madison campus, WI, USA - DID2933_E24_FP4 MG | ecosystem: Environmental > Terrestrial > Soil > Unclassified | place: USA: Madison, Wisconsin | collected... | reverse complement strand
GATGCCGGTGAAGCCGGACAGACCGCTCTGCGCGACCTGCTGCTGCAGTTCGGCCACGCGCGAGGTGCTGCGCGAACGCTGCAGCTTGCCATCCACATGCAGCGCTACGCCGCAGGAGTCATAGCCGCGATACTCGAGGCGCTTCAGGCCTTCGAGCAGGATGGGGGTGACGTTTTGCTGCGCAACCGCGCCGACGATGCCGCACATGGAATACCTCGTGTGAAAGAATGTGCATGCATATTAGGCTAGTGATTGTGAAATTTGATTTCTAAAAAGTGTGATTAATGAATTATTATTGTCATGTTAAAAACTCATGAAATATTTATAAAAATAATTTTGTTATTTGAATAAATATTTCCAACTGAACCTGTTTTTTCTTTCTTTGCTGGCCCAGCGCATCCCTATGAGCTATGAGACCGGAACTCGACGACCTTGACCGCCGCATCCTGAAGGCCTTGCAGGCCGACGCCAGTCAGACCAACCAGGAGCTGGCGGCGCGGGTGCATGCTTCGCCGCCGACCTGCCTGCGGCGGGTCAAGCGCCTGGTCGAGGCGGGCGTGATTGCGCGCCAGGTGGCCTTGCTGGATGCGAACAAGGTGGCGCCGGCGCTCACCGCGGTGGTGGAAATCACGCTGGACCGTCAGGGGGAGGAGGAGCAGCAGGCCTTCGAGGCGGTGGTGGCTGATGAGGCGGCAGTCCAGCAATGCTATCGGGTCTCGCCGGGGCCGGATTTCGTGCTGGTGGTGCTGGTGCGGGACATGCCGGCCTATCATGCGCTGGCGCACCGACTGTTTGCCTCGCAGCGCAATGTGCGCAATGTGCGCAGCTATTTCTCTATCCATCGCAGCAAGTTCGAGACGGCCATTCCGATTGATGATGCTGTCGGCTGAGTCTTGCCTGCGCAGGCAAATGCAAATGGTCGAGATCGTGCGGGTTTGGGGTGGTTCTTCGGACTTTGGATCATGCGCCTGAGCTTATGCTGTCGGTCTGCCCGACCCTTGCGGTCATCCGTCTAACCCTTGCATTTCCTGCCTGCCCATGAAGATTCTCCTGCTCAACGATGAGTTCTACGCCACCGGTGCCAGCATCGCGATGGCTGGGGAGAAATCCGCCAATAATTTGAGGCGCTGGGCATTCCCATTGTCCACAACGTCAGCACGGTGGATGTGGTGGTGGCTAATACGTTCATGGCCGGCCTTGCACGTGGCCGAGGCTGGACCCAAGGTGCCGGTGGTGTGGTGGATCCAGCCGGCCAGATTGCCCCGCTGAGCGCCAACCTGCAGCAACTGCTGTCGAGCCCAGCGCTGGGGCGCGAGCTGGCTCGCGCCGGCAAGAGCCTGCTGCTTAGCAATCTCACTCGCGACTGGCCCGACGAGTTCGAGCGCATCATCGTCCGCGCCGCTGCCGGCGCGGAACTGAGGAAGCTGGGCTATTGAGGCAGCCGTCTGCCGGGCGGATTATTTCTTGATCTTCACGGGGCGTTGCCAGCCTGCCAGGGACATCTGCTTGGCGCGAGATAGCGTCAGCTGTTCGGCTGGCGCATCCTTGGTCAGCGTGGTGCCGGCGCCGATGGTGGCACCCTTGCCCACGCGCACTGGGGCCACTAGCTGGCTGTCGCTGCCGATGAAGGCGTCGTCCTCGATGATGGTACGGAATTTGTTGGCGCCGTCGTAGTTGCAGGTGATCACGCCTGCGCCGATGTTGACCTTGCTGCCTACGTCCGCATCGCCCACGTAGGCCAGGTGATTGGCCTTGCTGCCCAGTCCGATGACGCTGTTCTTGACCTCGACGAAGTTGCCGATGTGCACCTCGTCGGCCAGTTCGGCACCGGGGCGCAGGCGTGCGTAGGGGCCGACCTGCGCGCCTGCGCCGACCACGGCATCTTCGATATGGGTGAAGGCCTTGATGCTGGCGCCGGCGGCAATGCTGGCGTTGCGGATAACGCAGTGAGGGCCGATGCTGGCGCCTTCGCCGATGCTCACGCAACCTTCGAAGACGCAGTTGACGTCGATGCTGACGTCGCGACCGCAGTCGAGCGTGCCGCGCACATCGATGCGGGCTGGATCGGCCAGGGTCACGCCGGCTTCCAGCAGGGCGGGGGCGACGTTGCGCTGGTGTACGCGCTCCAGCTCGGCCAGGTGCACCTTGCTGTGTACGCCCAGCGTCTCGGCCACGTCATCGGGCTGGGCCGAGACCACTTCCACGCCATCGGCCACGGCAGCGGCGATCACGTCGGTGAGGTAGTACTCGCCCTGGGCATTGTCGTTGGACAGTTTGGCCAGCCAGCCACACAGCTTGGCGGTGGGGGCCACGATGATGCCGGTATTGACTTCGTTGATAGCGCGTTCGGCGGTGCTGGCGTCCTTCTGCTCGACGATGCGGGTGATCTTGCCGTTCTCGCGCACGATGCGGCCATAACCGGTGGGGTCCTTCAGGGTCACCGTGAGCACGCCCAGCTTGTCCTGGCCGGCTGCGGTCAGCAGCCGTTGCAGGGACGCGGCGGTGGTTAGCGGGACATCGCCATACAGCACCAGGGTGGCTGCGCCGTCTTCCAGATGCGGCACGGCTTGCATGACGGCGTGGCCGGTCCCTAGCTGCGGTTCTTGCCGGGCAAAGGCCAGGTCCTGGCCGGCGAAGGCCTGCGGCACCGCATCGCCGCCGTGGCCGTAGATCACGCACAGACGCGTCGGCGCAAGCGCGCGGGCGGTATCGATGACGTGCCCCAGCAAGGGCTTGCCCGCCAACGGGTGCAAGACCTTGGGGAGGGAGGATTGCATGCGTTTGCCCATGCCGGCAGCGAGGATGACGATGTTCATGGCGTAGCGAGGTAGGTGGACTTGCCGAAAAGGCAAAGTCTAGCATGCAGCCCAGGCGCCGCCGGAGCCCGTCTGCTCAAAAAGGAAGCTGAAGGGCATTTGCGGGTGTGCTCCGCCCTTTGAGCCCCGCATGGCCCTTTAAGATGGCAGGTTGCGGCTTGCTGCGCGTGTTTTGCATCAGGGAAAGCTTTCGCCAGCAGCGCCATAACGATAAGCAATAGGCGGCCGGCCAGCGGCCGCGCCACCTTTGGACATTGCATGAAGATTCTTTTGCTCAACGACGAGTTCTACACCACTGGTGCCAGCACAGCCATGCTGCGCCTGGCCGAACGGCTGGTGCAGAACCACGAGGTATCGGTCTTGCCGCGTATCGATGGACAGGGCGATATCCGCAAGCAGTTCGAAGCCATGGGCATTCCCATCGTCAAGGACTTGGCTGGTGAGCCTGACCTGATTGTCTCCAACTGCATCCTGTCGGGCTCGCTGGTGGGCGAGCTGGCGCCGCGTTGCCCGGTGATCTGGTGGATTCATGAGGCCGAGGTCGGCCGTGACCTGCTGCTGCGTTATCCGCAGATGGCGCAGGGTTTCAAGAGTGCTTCGCACATCGTGTTCCAGACCGAGTTCCAGCGCATCGTCTATGGCAGCTTCCTGTTCGACAGCCCGGCCATGGTGCATGTGCTGCCGTTCTGGAACGACGCCATCTATCGCCAGCAGGATCTGCAGGCCAAGCCCAAGGACAAGAAGCGCATCGTCTGCATCGGCACCATCGAGCCGCGCAAGCGCATGGAAGACACCATCCTGGCCGTCAATGCGATGAACAGCGCGCAGCGCTCCGACATCGAATGCGTCTTCATCGGCAAGTTCCTGCAACTGGGCGAGGGGGCGCGCAAGCTAGCCGAAGCCTTGCCGGAGCGTTACCGCTTCCTGGGTGAGCAGCCCAACGAGGAGGCGCTGCGTTACCTGGCCTCGGCGGACGCCTATGTGCTGGCCAGTTCCAGCGAATCGCAGCCGCTGACGATCTGGGAAGCCTTCGAGCTGGAAGTCCCGGTCTGCCTGTCGGACCTGGAGACCTATCGCCACATCGGCTTGAAGCACGGCGTCAACGCCATGATGCACCCGGTGGGCAATCTGGAACTGCTTTCGGCGAATCTGCAGATGGTGCTCTACAACGAGGATGTGCGCCGCCGTACTATCCGGGGCGGCAAGAGCCTGCTGCTCAAGAACCTCACCCAGGACTGGGCCGAGGAATTCGAGCGCATCATCTATCGCGTCCAGGCCCAGAACGAAATCAGGAAGCTGGGCTACTGAATCTGGCTGCAGCACACTCACGGACACCGACATGGATTTCAATCAACGCATCTCAGCGCTGCTGCAGCTGCAGCTTTCGCCCCTGAACTGGGACAGCACACTCAAGGAGTGTGACAGCATCGAGGCCGACAATCTCTACATTCCCTCGGGCTTCCTGTGGGTAGTGGAGTACATGCGCTACCAGATCGAGCTGGCGCGTTCCAATCGCAAGACGGCAGCGCATCATCTGAAGCTGGCCATCGAGCAGAATCCCTACAGCGACCAGTTGTTGCAGCTCTACCAGCAGTTGCAGCCTGCTGCCAGCCCGGATGTTGCGCCCTTCGCCGCGCTGATTGTGGCAGAGGGCCTGCCGGCACCCGCGCTGGCGTTGGCCGAACGTCTGCACGCCGCCGGCATCGAGTACGCCATCCTCGCCGATGCCCAGGCCAGCCTACAGTCGCACAGCCGGGTGATCCGTGTGGACACGCCGGCCGGTTACGAGAACCAGGCCCGCAAGGTCGTGGCGGGGATGACCTGGCTGCACGAAAATATCTCGCCTAACCTGGGCGTGCTGCGCATCGGCCAGGAGATGCTGCTGCAGGATCCGCAACGTTTGCTGGAGCGCCTGAGGCTCATGGCGGCTGGCGAAGTCTATGCCGGCGTGACCACGACCGATGGCATCCAGCATGACCGTTGCCGTCACTGGGGGCGATGCGCCGACGAAGCGCTGAACCGGCGCGTCTATAACAAGCCCTTTTACCGGGCCTGGGCGGCCGAGGATGCCTATTTCCTGGGTGCGGCGGCGGTGCGCAAGCTGGTCCTGTCGATGATCCGCTTCCCGGCGCGCTTCGATGGCGAATATTACGAGGACAAGCTGATCGGCGACATCATGCTCTTCGAAGGCATCGAACTGACCGGCTGGCAGGATTATGCCGACCTCGGCCTGGCGCAGCGCCAGGCCGGCGGCGCTATCGAACAGGAGCAGGCATGAGCTTTGAGAATCCCCTGGTCGCCTTGCTGGAGACCAACGTCACTCCCTATAGCGCCGACTACGTGATGCGCCAGTGCGACCGCATCGAGCATGAGTTTGCGCAGATTCCATCGGCCTATCGCTGGACCCTGCACTACAAGCGCTTCCAGGTCGAGGCAGCGGCCGGCAACATGCAGCCAGCGCTGCGCCATCTCAAGGCCGCCATCGAGCTGGCGCCCTACAACCAGGATCTGCTGGAAGACTACCGCAGCCATTTCGCCTCCAAGAAGGCCGCGATCAGCCAGCTCATGCTGCTCATCAGCTGCAAGAAGTACGAACAGAAGGCCCGCCATCTGGCCGCGCAGTTCGACGCCGCAGGCCTGGACTATCTGATCATCTCCGGCAACGATACCGCCCCCATCATGCACCCGCGCGCCTTGCAGGTCGATGCGCCCGACAACTACGAGAGCCTGCCGCTGAAGGTAGGCGCGGCCTGCATCTGGGTGCTGGAAAACCTGGGCGACAATGTGGGCGTGCTCAAGGTCGATGACGACCAGAACCTGTTCGATCCGCAGCGCCTCAAGAACATCATCGAACGCTTGCGCCAGGCCGATGCCTATGCCGGCGTGCCGGTCTCGGGGACCACCCATGACCGTAACTGGCATTGGAACAAATGCCAGGACAAGGCCTTGAACCGGGTGACCTATGGCAAGCCCTTCCTGCGCCATTGGGCCATGGGCGGCGCGTATTATCTGGCCCCCGGTCCGCTGGCGCGGCTGGCCAGTTCGCTGATCCGCTTCCCCGGGCTGTACGAATCCGAATACTACGAAGACAAGATGGTCGGCGACGCGCTCTTCTTCGAGGGCGTCAACCTGACGCCGCTGAAGGCCTATGAGGAATTCGGCCTGCGCCTGACCGAGGCCCATCGTTTCAATGCGCCCTGAAGAGGCCGCGCCAACTGGATGGAGACAGAACAGCATGTCGCTCGCTGATTGCCGGATTATTGAGTTGCCCAGGGTCCATGATGTGCGCGGAAATCTTTCCGTCATCGAGGCCGGGGTCCAGGTTCCCTTTGATATCAAGCGCGTCTATTACCTCTACGATGTGCCAGGCGGTACTGCCCGCGCAGGACACGGGCATCGTGAACTGCAGCAGCTCATCATTGCGATGTCGGGCAGCTTCTCGGTGACGGTGGACGATGGCAGCGCACGCAAGACCTTCCAGCTCAATCGCAGTTACTACGGCCTGTATATCCCGGCAATGATGTGGCGCGAGGTCGATAACTTTTCCTCCGGTGCGGTGTGCATGGTGCTGGCCTCGACCTTCTACGACGCTGCCGACTATTACCACGACTATGAGCAATTCTGCGATGCCGCCCGCACGCAAGCAGCAGGAGCCTGAGATGGACCGACCGATTTCCTTTCTGGACCTCAATGCCAGCCATGCCGACATCCGTGAAGAACTGGACCAGGCCTATCGCGACGTCCTCGATGGCGGCATCTTCATCATGGGGCCTCAGCTGGAGGCCTTCGAGCGCGAGTACGCGTCCTTTTGCGGCAGCCGGCACTGCATAGGCGTGGGCAATGGCCTAGACGCCTTGCGCCTGATCCTGCAGGGCTATGGCATCGGCGCAGGTGATGAAGTGATCGTGCCTTCCAACACCTTCATCGCCACCTGGCTGGCGGTGACGCAGGTGGGTGCTACACCGGTGCCAGTGGAACCGCTGGAGCAGACCTGCAACATCGACCCGGCGCGCATCGAGGCAGCCATCACGGCGCGCACCCGCGCCATCATGCCGGTGCATCTGTACGGACAGCCGGCCGAGATGGACGCCATCAAGGAGATCGCCCGCCGCCATGGCCTGAAGGTCATCGAGGATGCGGCCCAATCGCAGGGCGCTAGCTATCGCGGCCGCGCTTCCGGTGCGCTGGGCGATGCGGCTGGCCACAGCTTCTATCCCGGCAAGAATCTGGGCGCGCTGGGGGATGGTGGTGCCATCACCACCGATGATGATGCCCTGGCCGAACGCGTGCGCATGCTGCGCAATTACGGTTCGGTGAAGAAGTACGAGCACGAGATGATCGGCTTCAATTCACGTCTGGATGAGTTGCAGGCGGCCTTCCTGCGTGTGAAGCTGCGCCGCCTGTCGGCCTGGAATGCGCGCCGCCGCGCTATCGCCGCGCGCTATCAGGCAGGCCTGTCCGGCCTGCGCGACTGCGTCCTGCCCAGCGCACCGGCGCACATCGAGCCGGTCTGGCACCTGTATGTCATCCGCACCCGCCAGCGCCAGGCCATGCAGCAGGCTTTGCAGGCTGCCGGGGTGGCGACCGGTATCCACTACCCAACCCCGCCCCATCTGCAGGGTGCCTATGCAGAGGCCGGGTTTGCGCCGGACAGTTTCCCGCTCTCGCGCGCCCTGCATGCCGAGGTGCTGAGTCTGCCGATGGGGCCGCACCTGTCCGATGACGATGTCGATGCCGTCATCAGCGCAGTGCGCGCCTTTGACGCGCAGTCGGCCTCCAGCACCCGTTCCACCGTTTAACCTGCCGCATATCAACGATGATCCCTCGCAAATTGCATGTTGTCTGGATTGGCGAAGCTGCCGACTTCCCCGAAGAGTGCGTCCGTACCTGGCGCCAGCACCATCCCGACTGGGAAGTGACCGTCTGGGACAACGATGCCCTGGCCAGCTACGGCTGGCGCTGTGGCGACCAGATGCGCGCATTGCTCAAGCGCGATCTGCGCGGCGTGGCCGATTGCATGCGCTGGGATATTCTCTACAACGAGGGCGGCGTGGTGGTGGATGCGGACATGTTCTGCCTGCGTCCCTTGCCGGACTGGCTGCTGGAATGCGAGATCGCCGCGCCCTGGCTCAACGAGATCTACTATCCTGGTTCGCTGTCCACCGTGATGGTCGCCGCCGAACCGGGCAATGCGCTGGTGGCCGAACTGCTGCTGCGCATCCAGGATGATGCCGAGCTCGACCGCAAGCCCATCAGCGATGCGACCGGTGCTGGTCGCCTACTGGCGGTGCGCAACGAGCACAAGTACCAGGGGCTGACGCTGCTGCCTTCGCACTTCTTCCTGCCACGCCTGCCCAGGATCGCCCCCTATGACGGTATCGCGCCGGTGTATGCCTACAAGAAGTGCTATGCCGCCATGGGTGCGCGCGCTTCGCGCTTTCAGTCCTACATCACGCCCTTTCATCCCGGTCGCCTGGATCTGGAACGCAATGGGCCGTTCTTCACCGTTGGCATTGCCAACTACAATCGCGGCGACTATATCGCCCAGGCCATCACCTCGGTGCTGGAGCAGGAGTATGGACGCTTTGAACTGTTGATCGTGGATGATGGCTCCACCGACAATTCCGCCGAAGTGGTGGCCTCCTTCAAGGACCCGCGCATTCGCTTCGTCAAGAAGGAACACTCCGGCATTCCGCGTACGGTCAATGCGCTCATCAGCCAGGCGCGCGGCAGCCACGTGGTGTGGATGGGCAATGACGACCTCTGCATGCCGGGGCTGCTGGCCGAATACGCGATGCTGCTGCAGACCTGGCCGGAGATCGTCTATGCCTACGGCGACCTGATCAAGATCGATTCGGCTGGCCATGAGATCGACCGCTGGATCTATCCGGATTTCTTCGGTGATCGCATGCTGCTGAGCCGGTTCCTGATGGGCAACGTCGTTCCTGGACCTGGCTCCATGGCCAATCTGGGTGTCATGCGCGCTATCGGCGGTTTCGACAACGACATCCCCTTCTCCAACGACTACGACCTCTGGGCCAGGCTGGCTGCCACCGGCCTACCGTTCAAGCACATCGGACGGCCCAGCTGCAAGTACCGCTGGCATGGCTCCAATATTTCCAATCGCGCCGATGCCCTGTCGGCCGACGAGCTCAAGATCCTTCATAAAATGCTGGAGACTTATGATCTTGAGCAAATCAGCGCCGATTTGGATTGGTCGGGCGATCGCAAACGTGCGGAAATACAGGCGTGCGAGCGTGTGGCCACGCTGTTGCTGCGCAAGCACGATCATGCTGCCGCGCAGTCGTGGGAGCAGCGCCGGCAGGAATTGCTGCTGAGTCTTGAAGATTGAGTGTCATCCATGTTGAGTCCAAGCATTCTTCCCTTTGACGAGAAATTCGATCTGCATATCAATGCCTTCCTGGCGGCGCAGGGTAATCACCTGTTCAACGAGCCGGCGTATTTTCGCCTGCACAGCCGCTCGGAGCAGGATTGCTATGCGCAACTGGTGCGGCGCAATGATCAACGGGTGTTTGCCACGCTGGCCTTTCATGCCTGCTCAGAGGGGGTATTCGTCAGTCCGGGGCGCGGCACGTATGGAGGGCTGAGCCTCAACGCCGAGATCGAGCTGCAGGTGCTGGACCGTTTCGTCGCGGCGGTGGTGGCGCACTTGCGTGCGCAGGGTGCGCGTAGCGTGCGGGTGCGCTGTGCGCCGGCCAGCCACGATGGCGCGCTGTTGGCGATGAGCGTGAACATGTTTTCCCGGCTGGGTTTCCTGCCACGCGAGACCGAGCTCAACAATGACATGCGCATCGATGGGCGCGCCTTCATCGACCGTATTGATTACGGCAACGTCAAGCGCATCCGCAAGACCGAGCGCGAGGGCTTTGTCTGCGACCAGCTCGATGAGCAGGCGCTGCCGGCGGTCCATGCATTGCTGGCCGAGAACCGGGTCCGGCTGGGCGTGACGATCTCGATGTCGCTGGAACAGGTGCGCCAGATGGCGGCATTGTTCCCGCAGCGGCTGCATCTGTCTGCCGTGTATCGAGACGCCAGCCGCCAGGAGATGGTCGCGGCCGCCTTGTGCCTGGCGCTCTCGCCGCAGGTGCTGTACGTGCTGTATTGGGGCGATGGGCCGGACATGCGCAGCTACAGTCCGGTGGCCATGCTGGCTTCGCATATCTATGCCTTCTGCGCGCGGGAGGGCTTTGCCGTGCTCGACGTGGGCATCTCTACGTTGCATGAGGAACCCAATTTCGGACTGGTGAATTTCAAGCGCAATCTCGGTTTTACGGAATCGCTGAAGCTGGAAATGGTCTGGCAGGGCGGTCCTGACATGGAGGAAAGGTAATGAAGCGGCATACTGACTGGCTGATTTTCGGTTCCGGCCTGTCTGCACTGGTACTGGCGGAAAGGCTGGGCAATGCAGGCAAGGAGGTGGTACTGATCAACCCTTCCCGTTCCTGGGGCGGGATATTCGGCGGTATCGGCATCAACGGCGAGATCTACGACGCCGGCATGACCAACTTCGAGTTCGATCTCTTCGGCGAACCGGCTGACGATCTGGATCATTACAGCCCTGATCGCAAGGCCGATGTGGGACGCTACGTCCATTTCGTCCAGCGCTATCTGTCGCGCTTCGTGCAGACCGCGCCGCTGCCCACGCCCCGGATGTGCTTTGGCGGACAGCTGGTGGATGACCTGATCATCAGCAACCGTTTCGATGTGGTGCGCACTCTGCCGACCGAGGTGAAGCAGAAGATCTGTGCCGAGCTTGAGGATATCCTCGCCCGTCCCAATTCCCTGCATCCGCGCACCAAGAACGAGCCCGGCAGCCCACTGGCCAGCACACCCTTTGAGCAGGTGTCGCGGGCCAATCATGGCAATACTTTCCATGAGCTGTTCATCGAGCCTATCTTTGGCAAGATCCTGGGTATTCCCACCCGCGAGATCGAGGGCGTGTTCCATCGCAACGGCTGGGCGCCCCTTTTCTACCCGGAAAGCCTGCTGAGCCAGTTCACCGCCGCGCCGCAGGCGCTCAAGCCGACCATTTTCAGCTATCCGGCCGATCCGCATTTCGGTGCCTTCATCGCACGCATCGCCAGCGCGGTGCAGGCCTTGCCCAGCGTCACCGTGATCGAGGGCGCCAAGGAAGTCGAGGTCGATGCCGCTGCTTCCACGCTGCGCGTGGGCGAGCGCAGCTTCTCCTTCAACCGCCTGGCCTGGGGTGCGGATCCCGCTCAGTTGCTGGGTCCGGACGGTGCGCTGCAGGCGCCGGGACGACGCGCCAATCTCGATCTGTTCTTCCTGCGCGTGAAGGCCGAGGGCCTGGCGCACCGGTTTGCGGTCCTGATCGATCCGGAAACGGCGTCGCCCTTCTATCGCATCACCGACCAGAGCGTCTGTGCGGGTGAGCAGGGGCCGGAGCACAAGATCATCCTCGAATGCAATTCCAGCAACTGGGACGAGCAGAGCCCGGAACGCAACCAGCGCTGGGAGGCCGCGCTGCGCCGCTATGGCATCGACCCGGCCGCCGTGCTGTCCTGCGAACGGCGCAGCTTCAACGGCGCGCTGGGCATTCCCTCGCACGCCCAGATGGAACAGTTCAACCAGCGCCGCGAGCGCATCGCGCAGACATTCGGTCAGGTCACCTTGATTGGGGCGGCCAGCGGCTATGTCTCCGTAACGCTCAACGACCATATCATCCAGGCATTGAAAATCGCACACCAGGAAGGAGCTCTTTGATGAAACCTGTCGTTGACAAGGATTCTCTGAACCAGATCGCCAGTCAGTACCACCTCAATACCGAGGTCACCGACAAGGAGTTCGACCAGCAATTCCACCGCCTGTGCGCGCAGTGGGTCAATAGCTGGCTCACCCCCGGCAGCCGCGTGCTGGAGATGGGGTTTGGCGAAGGCAATGTCACTCGCCAGCTGCTCGATGCGGGCATGAAGGTCGATATCATCGAAGGCGCCGAACTGCTGGTCAAGAACGCCCGCGAAATCTACGGCGATGCCGTGCGCGTCCATCATTCGCTGTTCGCGGAGTTCCGCCCGGACTGCCAATACGCTGCCATCCTGGCCACCAACATCCTGGAGCATGTGTCGGACCCGGCCGATACGCTGGCCTGCGTGCGCAAGTGGTGTGGTCCGCAGACGCGGGTGGTGGTGACGGTGCCTAACGCCGAATCCATCCACCGCCGCCTGGCCGTGCTCATGGGCATCCAGCCGGCGCTGGATACGCTGAGCCCGCGCGATCATCTGGTGGGCCATATGCGGGTCTATGATTTCGCGCAGCTCGCGCGCGAGGTCGATGAGGCCGGCTTCGAGATCGTTGACCAGAAGGGCTTCCTGCTGAAGGTGCTGCCCAATTCGATGATGAAGAACATGTCCGCCGAACTGGTGCAGGCCATGTATGCCATCGCCGATCAGCTCGACATCCGCTTGCTGGCCGATATGGGCGTGGTGCTCAAGCTCAAGCCATGAGCACGGCGCCTGCGATCCAGTTCCGCAACGGCTTCGTCCTGCATCCGGACCCGTTTTACGCGCCCAGCTACCGGATCAGCCCGTTCCGCACGGAGGATGTGGCCCGCAATCTGCGTCTGCCATCCTCCACGGCGGCTGCGCAGGCGCTGGACCAGCGCTTCGCCGCACGCCGTTGGTGCTTCACCGAATGCGGTAAGGAGGGCATCGCGCTGGCCTTGCAGGCGTTGAATCTCAAGCCGGATGACTGCGTCACCATCCTCACCACGACAGGCAATCTCTACATCAGCGGTTGCGTCACCCGCGAGATCGAAAAGGTCTGCAAGTGGTCGCGCCAGATGCAGGACAATACGGCGGCGCTGTTCGTCAATCACGAGTTCGGTTTTCCCTATCGCGACCTGGCAGATCTGCGTCGCCACGGCCTGCCCATCATCGAAGATGCCTGTCACTCCTACCTGGCCGATACGCCAGGGCAGGATATGGGCAGGGTGGGCGATTTCATCGTCTTCAGCCTGCCTAAGGTCTATCCCTTGCAGATGGGCGGCGTGCTTTCCTATGATCCGCGTTACCAGGTCAGCAGCCGCGTGCCGGCCGGTGGCGAGCTGGAACGTTACCTGGGCGCAGTGATGTCGCAGCATCTGCCGCAGCTGGGCCAGGCGGCGCTGGACCGGCGCGCCAACCACCGTGCATTGGCAGAGCGCTTTGCGGCACTGGGATGCCAGCCGCGTTTCGAGCTGCTGGAGCATGACGTGCCGGGCGTCTTCATGTTCAGCCTGCCGGCAGGGGCGGACCCGGCCGCCATGAAACAGCATGGCTGGGCGCATGGCATCGAGTGCAGCGTCTTCTACGGGGAGAATGCATTCTTCATTCCCGTGCACCAGCGTCTGTGCGAGGCTGACCTGGATTATTTCCACACCGTATTTTCGTCTTTCCTCCAGGGAATCTGAGATGGCTTTCATCGAGAAGGAAAACAAGGATCTGCGTTCCTATCGCAGCGGACGCATCTTCACCGCCTCGGCGCGCGCGGCGATGACGTTCATCCTGCAGGCGCACAAGCGCATGGACTCTCGCGGCATTCTCTTGCCAGCCTACATCGGCCTGTCCAAGATCGAAGGCTCGGGCGTCTTCGACCCGATCCGCGCCAGCACCATCGATTACGCCTTCTATCCCGTCGATGAGCGCCTGCGCCCCGACCTGGATGCCCTTGAAGTGCAGTTGCGCAGCGGCGCTTTCCAGCTGGTCTTCCTGATTCATTATTTTGGCGTGCCTCAGGTCGATGTCGAACAGTTCGTGGCCTTGTGCCACCGCTACGACGTCAAGGTGATCGAAGACTGCGCCCACACGCTCTTGGGTGGCCTGGAAGGACGGCGTCTGGGCAGCTACGGCGACTATGCCATTTTCTCCATCCACAAGAGCACGGCCACGCCCGACGGCGGTTTCTTTCTCGACCATGGCGGCGTGCTCGATGCGGCCAGCCTGCCGCCCTCCATGCGCATCGCGCCGGCGACCCTGGCCGAGTTCGCCGATACCGACCTGGAGGCGTCGGCGCGCCGCCGCCTGCGCAACTATGAGGCCGTGCAGCAATGGGTGGCCGGCCTGCCGCAGCTTACACCCATGTTCGACCGCATTCCGGCCGGGGCGGTGCCGCTCAATTTCCCGGTCATCGTCAGCCAGGGCAAGCGCGAACAGCTCTACTTCAATCTCATCGGGCGCGAGATCCTGCCCACGGCGCTGTATCACACACTCATTGCCGAGATCAGCGCGCAGCAGTTTCCGCATTCGCATTTCGTCTGCACCAACATACTCAATCTCCCCACGCACGCCGATATCAGCCAGAGCCATCTGGCGGCGTATGAAGAGGCATTGCGCGGGGCCGTCCACGAGGTATTTTCCACATGACACGCCAAGAGAACGAACACTGGGCCCGCTTCTGGTCCGAGTACCAGACCGATGTGGCCAACAAGGATGAGCAATCGCAAGTCCTGCGCACGCGCAACAAGCAGCCTATCGACCAGCGCAAATGGGAGATCACCCTCGACACCGTCGGCCAGCAGCTGGAGTTGCAGCCCGATGACACCTTGCTGGACCTGTGCTGCGGCAATGGACTGTTCACCGCCGCCTTCGGCCCGCGCATCGCTGGCGTGGAGGCAGTCGATATCAGCCCGGTGCTGACCGGCCGGCTGGCAGCGCGCGGCATGCCCAACGTGCGCGTATCGACCAGCGACATGCGGGATGCGCAATTTGCGCCGCAATCGTTTTCCAAGGTCTTGTGGTACGCCGGCATCCAGTACATCGATGAGTCCGACATTGTGGCCATGGTGCGGCGCATTCGCGGCTGGATGAAGCCGGGCGGCATCCTGATGATCGGCGACATTCCCGACCGCGCCAAGCTATGGGATTACTTCAACGACGACACCCGGCGCGCCGCCTATTTCGATGGTCTGGAGCAGCGCAAGCCCATCATCGGCTCCTGGCTGGACGCGGGCTGGATCGAGCGGCTTTGCCTGGCCAGCGGCTTTGCCTCGGCAGAGGCTGTGCCGCAGCACGAAGAGCTGATCTACGCGGATTTCCGCTACGACCTCATCGCCCGTTGCTGAGGGTGGCCTGCGGCGGTGCTGCCTCAGGCAGGGCGCGTCGCGGGTCTCAGGCGAAGCACGGCGAGTCGCGCAGGAGCAAGCCCTGGCTGTCCTTGGCCGAGAGGATGGGGGCAGTGTCGAGCTGCCAGTCGATGGCCAGCTCAGGGTCATCCCAGCGCACGCAGTGTTCGTTGGCGGGATCCCAGTAGGTGGTGGTCTTGTAGAGCACCTCGGCGCTCTCGCTCAGGGTCTTGAACCCGTGCGCGAAGCCGGGCGGAATCCACACCTGCAGGCGGTTCTCCGCCGACAGCAGGGTGCTGCACCAGCGCCCGAAGGTGGGCGAGCTGCGGCGCAGATCAACTGCCACATCCAGAATCGCGCCGCTGCAGACGCGCACCAGCTTGCCCTGCGGCGTGCCGGTCTGGTAGTGCAGGCCACGCACGACGTTGCGCCGCGAGCCGGACTGGTTGTCCTGCACGAAATGCAGCGCGATGCCCAGATGGCGCGCCAGTTCGCGCTGGTTGAATGATTCGAAGAAGTAGCCGCGCTCGTCCGCAAACACCTGCGGTGCAATCAGGGTGACATCCGGCAGCGAGGTGGAAATCAGTTGCATCAGTAGGACTGGTCGGTCAGCAATTGCAGCAGGTATCTGCCGTAGTCGTTCTTGGACAAGGGGCGCGCCAATCGTTCCAGTTGCGTGGCGTCGATGTAGCCACGCCGGTAGGCGATTTCTTCCGGGCAGGCAATCTTGAGGCCCTGGCGCTTTTCCACGGTGGCGATGAACTGTCCGGCTTCCAGCAGCGATTCGTGGGTGCCGGTGTCCAGCCAGGCCAGGCCACGGCTGATCACTTCCACCTTGAGATTGCCGCGCTCCAGATAGACGCGGTTGATGTCGGTGATCTCCAGCTCGCCGCGCGGCGACGGTTTGACATCGGCAGCGATATCCACCACCTGGTTGTCGTAGAAGTACAGGCCGGTGACAGCGAAATTGGACTTGGGCTGCTCGGGTTTTTCTTCGATGCTGATGGCGTTGCGATTGGCGTCGAATTCCACCACCCCATAGCGGGCCGGATCGTTGACGTGATAGGCGAAGATGGTCGCGCCCTCGTCGTGCGCGGCCGAGCGGCGCAGCGTCGGCTCCAGCGAATGGCCATAGAAGATGTTGTCGCCCAGCACCAGGGCCGAGGGGCTGTTGCCGATGAACTCGCGGCCGATCAGGAAGGCCTGCGCAAGGCCATCCGGCGAAGGCTGGACGGCATAGCTGATATTGAGGCCCCACTGGCTGCCGTCGCCCAGCAGTTCGTTGAAGCGCGGCGTGTCCTGCGGCGTGGAGATCAGCAGGATATCCCGGATACCCGCCAGCATCAGGCTCGACAACGGGTAATACACCATCGGCTTGTCATAGACCGGCAAGAGCTGCTTGGAAATGACCGTGGTGGCCGGATACAGGCGTGTGCCGGAGCCACCGGCCAACAGGATGCCCTTGCGTCGGCTGCTTGCGCCTGGCGCAGGTGTCTCGGACGGATTCATGTGCTTGCTCCCTTGTTCTGGTTGCCATACTGCTGCTCCACCCACTTCAGATACGCGCCCGACTGTACGCTGGCCACCCATTGCGGGTGATCGAGATACCAGGCGACGGTCTTGCGGATGCCGCTTTCGAAACTCTCGGCCGGTTTCCAGCCGAGTTCGCTGGCGATCTTGCCGGCATCGATGGCGTAACGGCGGTCGTGGCCGGGACGGTCGGTGACGAAGCAGATCTGCTCGCGGTAGCTGCCCGAGGATTTCGGGCGCATCTCATCGAGCATGTCGCACAGTGCATGGACCACGTCCAGGTTGGGCTTTTCGTTCCATCCGCCGATGTTGTAGGTTTCCCCCAGCCGGCCATGCTCGAGCACGGTGCGAATGGCGGCGCAGTGGTCGCCCACGTACAGCCAGTCGCGCACCTGCATGCCGTCGCCGTAGATCGGCAGGGGCTTGCCGGCGAGCGCATTGGACAATACCAATGGAATCAGCTTTTCGGGAAACTGGTACGGGCCGTAGTTGTTGGAGCAGTTGGTGGTCAGTACCGGCAGGCCATAGGTGTGGTGGTAGGCTCGCACCAGATGGTCGGACGCCGCCTTGGACGCCGAGTAGGGGCTGTTGGGCGAGTAGGGCGTGGTCTCGGAAAAGGGCGCGTCGTCCTTGCCCAGCGTTCCATAGACTTCGTCGGTGGAGACATGCAGGAAGCGGAACTGTTCACGCTCCTGTCCGGACAGAGCGCGCCAGTAGTGGCGCGTGGCCTCCAGCAGGTTGAAGGTACCGTTGACATTGGTGCGGATGAAGGCATCCGGTGCGGCGATGGAGCGGTCAACATGGCTCTCGGCGGCAAAGTGCAGGATGGCGCGTGGCCGGTGCTGCGCCAGCAGGGCCGGGATGACGCTTTGGTCGCAGATGTCGGCGTGGACGAACTGATAGCGCTGGTCCGATGCCAGCGAGCGCAGATTGGCCGGGTTCCCGGCATAGGTGAGGCAATCGATGTTCAGTACCGGGCAGGCGCTCTCGCGGGCCAGCCAGTCGAGGATGAAATTGCTGCCAATGAAGCCAGCGCCACCAGTAACAAAAATCATAAGCGCGACATCTTCAGGAGCTAAAACCGTTGGGATTCATCTGCTGCCACTTCCACGAATCAGCGCACATCGCCTCCAGCCCCAGTCTGGCTTCCCAGCCCAGCTTGCGCTTGGCTTCGGCGGGATTGGCGTAGCACGAGGCGATGTCGCCGGGGCGGCGCTCGGCGATGGCGTAGGGCAGGGTCTTGCCGCAGGCCTTCTCATAGGCCTTGAGCACATCGAGCACGCTGTAGCCCACGCCGGTGCCAAGGTTCACCGCGAAGCATTGCGGCGCATCCAGCGCTTGCAGCGCGGCCACGTGACCACGCGCCAGATCCACGACGTGAATGAAGTCGCGCACGCCGGTGCCGTCGGGGGTAGGGTAGTCGCCGCCCCAGATGTTGAGGCGTTCGCGGCGGCCGATGGCGACCTGGGCCACATAGGGCATGAGGTTGTTGGGGATGCCGCCCGGGTCTTCGCCGATCAGGCCGCTTTCATGCGCGCCGACCGGATTGAAGTAGCGCAGCAGTCCGATCTTCCAGTCGGGATGGGCGCGATAGTAGTCGCGCAGCATGTCCTCGATGACGATCTTGCTGCGGCCATAGGGATTGCTGGCCGACAACGGGTGGGCTTCATCCAGCGGCAGGTATTGCGGATCGCCATAGACCGTGGCCGAGGACGAGAACACGATGGTCTTCACGCCCGTGGCTTGCATGGCCTCCAGCAGGCGCACCGTGCCGACCACGTTGTTGTCGTAGTACATCAGCGGCTGCTCGACTGACTCGCCCACCGCCTTGAGGCCAGCGAAATGGATCACCGCCTCGCACTTGAATTCGCGCAGCACGCTTTCGAGCTGTTCGCGGTTGCGGATGTCACCCTTGACCAGCGCCAGCGACTTGCCAGCGATCTGCTGTACACGCTTGATTGACTCGGGGCTGCTGTTGCAGAAGTTGTCGAAGACGATGACTTCGTGGCCTGCCTTGAGCAGTTCCACGCAGGTATGGGAGCCGATATAGCCAGCTCCGCCAGTGACGAGGATATTCATGAGCGAAAGGTCTTGTTCAGAATTCAGGATTCGGAAAGCAGTGCGCAGAAAGCAGCGCGCAGAAAGCAGTGCGCCAGCGCGATGTCGCGATTATGTCAGACTCTGGTAGAAGGCAATCTGGTTCTCGGAGAGGGCGCGCAGGTCTTCATTGTTCAGGTAGCCCGCATACCATTGCGCGGTCAGTTCCAGCGCCGTGTACAGCTCCATGCGGGGAATCCAGTCCAGGCGCTGGCGCGCCTTGGAAATGTCCAGCCGCAGCACCGCTTCGGAGAGCGTCGCGCCAGCCTGTTCCAGGCGCACTTCGATGGGTTCGATGTCGTTCTTCTGCAGCGAGTGATTGAAGGTCGCGCACAGCTGGCTGACGGTCTGCAGGTCGGTGTCGGCTGGACCGAAGTTCCAGGCCTCGGCGTAGCTGGCGCCGTGTTCGTAGAGCATCTTGCCGATCTGCAGGTAGCCCGACAGCGGTTCCAGCACGAACTGCCAGGGCCGCACGGCATGCGGCTGGCGGATGGTGACCGGCTCTTCCTTTTCCAGCGCGCGGATGAAATCAGGGATCAGGCGGTCGGCCGCAAAGTCGCCGCCGCCGATGACGTTGCCGGTGCGTACGCTGGCCACGCCGACCGGATTGTCGGGATCGGCCGAGAAGAAGGAGCGGCGATAGGCCGCCGTCACCAGTTCGGCTGCCCCCTTGCTGCTGCTGAAGGGATCGTGGCCGCCCATGGGGTCGTCTTCGCGATAGCCCCACAGCCACTCGCGGTTCTCGTAGCACTTGTTGCTGGTGACCACGACCACCGAGCGCACGCTGGGCGTGCTGCGCACGGCCTCCAGCAGATGCGCGGTGCCCATCACGTTGGTGGCGAAGGTATCCAGCGGCGTCAGGTAGGAATGTTCGACCTGCGGTTGTCCGGCCAGGTGGAACACCACGTCGGGCTGTACCGCCGCCAGGGTCTCGGCCAGGTGCTTGGGATCGCGCACATCGCCGGTGGTGGTCTGCACGCAATTGTGCAGGCGCGCCAGGTGGAACAGGCTGGGATTGGTCGGCGCGGGCAGGGAATAGCCGCTGACTTTCGCGCCCATCATATGCAGCCACAGGGTCAGCCAGCTTCCCTTGAAGCCGGTGTGACCGGTGATGAAAACGCGCTTGTCGCGCCAAAAGTTAGCCATCAGGCAGCCTCTTACACGTATGGCAGAGAGTCGTTCGGGTGCAGAGGCGCGAATGCGATGTTTCACGCGAATGGCCGGACCATACTTGCGGCCAGCCTCCCGGTATTTACCGTGTCGGGATCACGTTTCCCTGCGAAACCTCGACTGCTTGGTTGTGTTTATCTTGATCCAGGCAGACCTGCCTAGCGGCATCTGACTGCGATGACCAGATTAGAACATGCGTTTTTTGGGCTTCAAGCGAGGATCAGGAGGGTATTTGTCGTCCAATCCGGATCTATAGCTTCATGGCAACAAAAATTTACTTCCGGTGTTTGCCGCATCGCGGCAAACGAGGCGAAAGCCGCCTGGGGGGCGGCTTTCGGGGAGATGATGCGAGACGATCTGTCTCGCCATGCGGCAGGTTCAGAGCAGATTGATCACCGTCTGGTCCTGCCCCAGCTTGTCGTCACGGTCGAACAGGGTATCGCCACTGGCTTCTTTGCCTTGGCCTGGCGTGAAGTGGGTGAAGTCGAACAGGCTGCGGTCCAGCATGTGCGAGGGCGCGATGTTGCCCATGGCGGTAAACATGCTCTTGATCCACAGTGGGTTGGTCTTTTCCCATTCGTTGAGCATCTCGCGCATGGCCTGGCGCTGCAGGTTGGGCTGCGAGCCGCACAGGTTGCAGGGGATGATGGGGAACTGCATCGCGGCGGCGTACTTCTTGATGTCTGGCTCGCGCACGTAGGCCAGCGGGCGGATCACCACGTTTTCGCCGTCGTCGGCGATCAGCTTGGGCGGCATGGTCTTGATCTTGCCGCCGTAGAACATATTGAGCATGAAGGTGTGCAGGATATCGTCACGGTGATGACCCAGCGCGATCTTGGTCGCGCCCAGTTCCTTGGCCACACGATAGAGGATGCCACGGCGCAGGCGCGAGCACAGCGAGCAGGTGGTCTTGCCCGGGGCGATCTTGTCCTTGACGATGCTGTAGGTATCTTCTTCGACGATGCGGTAGCGCACGCCGATGCGCTCGAAGTATTCCGGCAGGATGTGCTCGGGGAAGCCCGGCTGCTTCTGGTCCAGGTTCACGGCGATGATCTCGAACTTCACCGGGGCCACGCTCTGCAGGTAGCGCAGGGTGTCCAGCATGGTGTAGCTGTCGGCGCCGCCGGACATGCAGGCCATGATGACGTCGCCGTCGCGGATCATGTCGAAGTCGGCAATGGCGCGGCCGGTGAGGCGGCGGATGTTCTTTTGCAGCAACTCGAAGCGGCGCGAACCGGGCGCGGTCACCTCGTTCTGGCCGTCGTTTTCCGAGGCGGCCAGCGTCGCGTCGTCGGCTTGGATGGGGTCGGACAGTGGCACTGTGGCCGCCATGTCGTTCATGGGAAATTCCTTCAATCGGTAGGCTGTTGCTGCCGCATCAACGCTCTTGCCCGCCATCAGGGCGCGGGGCGGATGGCAGGGCGGCGGGTGCGGGCGGAGGACCGGCATTTTCTCATGCAGCGCCGGTTCCTGCCATTTTCCTGATGCTGGCCGTGCCGCAAGCGTCGCGTGGATGCCTCAGCGCGCGCCCAGTTCGTGGCGGGCGCGCACCTGGCGGATGGCGGCGATGAGAAAGTCCGAGAACGCCGCCACCGCCGGCGGCAGCTTGCGTCCGGCCATGGTCTGCACTTGCAGCGTGCGCTGGTGCAGTTCGCTTTCGGCCATGGCCACCAGGGCCATGCCGTCTTCTTCTGCGCGTTCATGGACAGTCAGGAAGCCGCCCAGGGCCACCGTATCCGGCGAGCGCGTGGTGAAGCGGTATACCGCGCCCAGCGAATGGCTGGTGAACACCGGCGCGAACAGCAGTCCGCGCATGCCGCAGGCGATGTCGAAGAGCTGGCGCACGGTCGAGCCGACCTCCGGCAGCGCCAGCGGGTAGGGCGACAGATCGCTCAGGGCCAGCAGCTTGCGCGAGGCCAGCGGGTGATCCCGCTTCATCAGGGCGAAGATCGGCCCCGATTCGCGATAGCCGATGGCCAGGCCTTCGGCGGGGGCGAGGCTGTAGGTGACCGAGATGTCGGCGTCGCCATCGATCACCATCTGCGAAGCCTTGGCCGCGCTGACCACATGCAGCTTGAACTGCATGCCCGGATATTGTTCGCGGAACTGCGCTGTCACATTGGGCAGCAAGTCCCAGGCAAAGCCTTCTGAACAGGCCAGCGTGATGACGCTCTGGCCGACCGCATGCAAGCCCTTGACCTCGGCCAGCACCTGTTCCATCTCCAGCAGATTGCGGCGCGCATAGGCCATCAGCACTTCCCCGGCTGGGGTGAGCATCATCCCGCGCGCGCGCCGCTCGAACAGCGGCACGCCGGTCTCCTCTTCCATCTTGGCGATCTGGCGGCTCACCGCCGAGACCGCGACATGCAGGCGTTCGGCTGCGGCAGTGAGGGAGCCGGTGCGGCCGACTTGGTAGAAGTAGCGCAGTGAGGTACTTTGCATGGCAGAAGGTGGATCAGAAAGATTTCACTTTTTGACAATCCAGGTCATCAAGGTTGCAAATCATGACAAGGCGACGGCGGTGCGGATCAAGGAAACTGCACCGAAACATGCATGATATAAAGGATTCATGCACGTTTGTTGGGCTAAAGGGGGCTTGGAAACACAATAAATTATTTTCTAATAAAGTGAAAGCTCTCTTTTAAAAATTGACATTGTTGGAAACGTCTGCGGCTCCTAGAATAATTTCGAAATCGCTACTTCAGGAGCCCTTCCATGTCCCGCCGCACCGCCCTTAGCCTGGCCGCCGAGTATTTCGATTCTGGCCGTTTTCAGCAAGACTTGCAGCGCCGCATCGCCTTGCCCACCGAAAGCCAGAACGCCGAGCGCGCCCAGGCGTTGTCTGGCTACCTGAGCGAGGAGATCGCGCCGGCGCTGGCGGCGCTGGGCTTCGAGTCGCAGCAGATCGCCAATCCCATCGCAGGTGCGCCGCCGCTGTTGCTGGCGCGCCGGATCGAATCCGAACAGGCCGTGACCGTGCTCATGTATGGCCACGGCGACGTGGTCAACGGCCAGGAAGGCCGTTGGCAGCAGGATCGCTCGCCCTGGCAGCTGCAGCAGGACGGCCAGCGCTGGTATGGGCGCGGCACTGCCGACAACAAGGGCCAGCACAGCATCAACCTGGGCGCGCTGGCGGCGGCGATCGAAGCCGCCGGGGGCAAGCTGGGCTGCAATCTGAAGATGATCTTCGAAATGGGCGAGGAGGTGGGTTCGCCCGGCCTCTACGAAGCCTGCCGCGAGCATGCCGACTATCTTGCCGCCGACCTGTTCCTGGCCTCTGACGGTCCGCGCCTGGCGGCATCGGCCCCGACGCTGTTCCTCGGTTCGCGCGGGGCGTTGCAGTTCAAGCTGGTGCTCGATACCGGCAATGGTGCGCACCATGCCGGCAACTGGGGCGGCGTGCTGCGCAATCCTGCCACGGTACTGGCCAATGCGGCGGCATCGCTGGTGGATGCGCGCGGCGTGATTCAGGTGCCGGGTCTGCGCCCGCGCCAGGTCAGCGAGCGCGTGCGCGCCCTGGTGCGCGACTTCGCCGTGGGCAGCGATGCGGGCGACCCGCAGCTCGATCCTGATTGGGGCGAGCCGGGCCTGAGCGCGGGTGAGCGCCTGTTTGCCTGGAATACGCTGGAGCTGATCGCCTTCGAGGCCGGCAATGCGCAGCGCCCTGTCGGGGCCATCCCGGCGCGGGCGCAGGCGGTGTTCCAGCTGCGCTTCGTGGTCGGCACGCGCTGGGAGGAGGTGCAGGAGAGCTTGCGCCAGCATCTCGATGCGCAGGGCTACGCCGATGTGCAGATCGAGATACAGGCCGCCGCGCCGGCCACCCGTCTCGATCCGGACGACGCCTGGGTGCAACTGGCGACTGCTTCCATGCAAGAGACCACGGGCAAGTCCGTGACCATCCTGCCCAACCTGGGCGGCACCATCCCCAATCACTGCTTTGCCGAAGCGCTCGGCTTGCCCACGCTGTGGATGCCGCACTCCTATCCCTCCTGCGCCCAGCATGCGCCGGACGAACACCTGCTGGCCCCGGTGGCCCGGGAAGGCTTGCAGCTCATGGCTGGCCTGCTCTGGGATATCGGCCAGCAGGGCCGGCAGGTGGCCGATGCGCGGGCTGCTGCAGCCAAGGCGGCGCAGGCTTGAGCAAGGCCAATCAGGATATCCACGCAGTCCATTCTTCCAACGGCAACAGGAACAAGCACATGAACGCAGCGTCTCCATCGGCAGCACCGGAAGTTTCCTCCCTCGCGCATAGCGAGCCCGCCCCCATGTCGGCGGCTCGCACGCGCCGGCTGATCATCGCCTCCTCCATCGGCAATGCGCTGGAGTGGTTCGATTTCGTGGCCTACGGTTTCTTCGCCGTGACCATCTCCAAACTGTTCTTCCCTACGGGGGATGACACGGTCTCCTTGCTGGTGACCTTCGCCACCTTCGGGCTGTCCTACCTGTTCCGTCCGCTGGGCGCGCTCCTGCTGGGCTGGTATGGCGACAAGGTCGGACGCAAGCCGGCGCTGCTGGTGTCGCTGTCCATGACCGTGGTCGGCACGCTCATCTGTACCGTCATTCCCACCTATGAATCGATAGGCGTGGCCGCGCCCATCGGCATTCTGGTGGCGCGCATCCTGCTGGCGCTGTCGGCCGGTGGCGAGTTCGGATCGGCCACGGCACTGCTGACCGAGACCGGCTCCAAACGCCCTGCCTTCATGGCCAGCTGGCAATTCTCCAGCCAGGGCGCGGCTGCGCTGATGGCGGCCTTGGCCGGCTTCCTGCTGAACCAGTGGCTCACGCCCGAGCAGATCGCCTCCTGGGGCTGGCGTCTGCCGTTCGCCTTCGGCCTGCTGATCGCGCCGGTGGGGCTGTACATTCGCCGCCATATCGATGAAGTGCCGGTCGCCCGCAAGGTCCAGGCCGAAGGCCAGGACGACGCCAGCTGGGGATTGCAGATCACCCGCGTGCTGGTGGCCATGGGCATCTTGTCGGTCTCCACGGCGGCTACCTACCTGATGTTGCTGTACATGCCTACCTTTGCCATCAAGCAACTGCACCTGCCGCAATCGACGGCCTTTGCGGCAGCGGCGGTCACGGGCGCGATCCTGATGGTTGGCGCACCCTTCATGGGGCTGCTGGCCGACCGATATGGCCGCACCCGCATCATGGTCGTTTCCACCGTACTGACCCTGGCCACGATTTACGCCTCCTTCGTCTGGGTCGTCGCTATGCCTACTGTGTGGGTGATGATGGCCATCATGATCTGGGCCGGCATCCTCAAGGCGGTGTATTTCGGTTCGCTGGGCGTGGTGCTGTCCTCGATCTTCCCGCCGGCCACCCGGGTGCGTGGCATGGGCATGAGCTACAGCCTGGGCGCAACGGTCTTCGGCGGCTTCACGCCCTTCATGGTGACCTGGCTGGTGGGCAAGACCGGCAACCCCGTCTCGCCCAGCTTCTATCTGATGGTCTGCGCCGCCATCAGCCTGGTTTGCGTCTGCATCTACCACCTGCGCCTCAAAAAATACCTGTAACTGGTGCGCAGGGCGGGAAATTTTCTTCGCGCCGCGCTACCATGGCGGTTTTGCCGGCGCAGCGCGATTGCACCGGCGACGGCGTTTCATTCATCTGACGAGGTCTTCATGTTTTCGCATCTCCCGCCCTATGCCGGCGATCCCATCCTGAGCCTGATGGAACAGTTCCAGCGCGACGAGCGCAGCAACAAGGTCAACCTTTCCATCGGCATCTACACCGATGGCAAGGGCGTCGTTCCGGTGCTGCCCTCGGTGCGCACCGCAGCGGCGGCGGTGGCGCAGGCCGATGCGCCCTATGTGTATCTGCCCATGGAAGGTCATGGCGCCTATCGCCAGGCCGTGGCCAAGCTGCTCTTCGGCGCGGACCTGCCCTCGGCCGAGCACCTGGCCATCGTCCAGACCCTGGGCGGGTCGGGCGCGCTCAAGGTGGGCGCGGACCTGATTGCGCGCTTCTTCCCGCAGCCCACCATCTGGCTGCCGGACCCGACCTGGGACAACCACATCGGCATCTTCGAAGGCGCGGGCTTCAAGACCGAGCGTTACCCCTACTATGACGCCCAGACCAAGGGCCTGAACTTCGAGGGCATGCTAGCCAAGATCGACTCTCTGCCCAAGGGCGCGGTGCTGCTGCTGCATCCCTGCTGCCATAACCCGACCGGCGTGGACCCGACCCGCGCGCAGTGGGAGCAGATCATCGATGTGGTTGAAAAGCGCGGCCTGCTGCCCTTCTTCGACCTGGCCTACCAGGGCTTTGCCGAGAGCCTGGACGAGGATATCTGGCCGGTGCGTGAAGCGGTGCGTCGCGAGATCCCGTTCTTCCTCAGCAATTCCTTCTCCAAGATCTTCTCGCTCTACAGCGAGCGTATCGGCGCGCTCTCGGTGTTCTGTCCGCAGGCCGGCCAGGCCGCCAACGTGTTGGGCCAGCTCAAGCTGACCGTGCGCCGCAACTACTCCAGCCCGGCGCGCAATGGTGCGCTGCTGGTGGCGCATGTGCTGGGCGATGACAAGCTGGCCACGCAATGGCGTGGTGAAGTCGAAGAGATGCGCGTGCGTGTGCGCGACATGCGCGTGAAGCTGGCCTCGCAATTGAAGAGCGCCGTACCGGACCAGGACTTCTCCTTCCTGCTGCGCCAGAACGGCATGTTCGGCTATACCGGATTGTCCTCGGCCCAGGTGGATCGCCTGCGCGAAGAGTTCGGCGTCTATGCCGTGGGTACCGGCCGCATCTGCGTGGCTGGCCTGAACGACAGCAACGTTGCACGCGTGGCCGAGACGATGGCCGAGGTGCTGCGTGGCTGAAGTGGCAGGCAAGGCCGTGGTGGCTACGGCCGATGTGCGCCACAAGAGCTATGAGGACGTGCTGGCGCTGGT
>Ga0160495_100363_pt1 | contig 26744 bp, 30 predicted proteins | sample DID4MG_4_FD_108251 | JGI IMG/M metagenome (GOLD analysis project Ga0160495, IMG submission 108251) | Enriched soil microbial communities from UW Madison campus, WI, USA - DID2933_E24_FP4 MG | ecosystem: Environmental > Terrestrial > Soil > Unclassified | place: USA: Madison, Wisconsin | collected... | reverse complement strand
GGGTTCGGCACGACGACCTGACGGTCGAAACGGCCGGGACGCAGAAGCGCGGGGTCGAGAACATCCGGACGGTTGGTTGCGGCGATCAGGATGATGCCTTCATTGGCTTCAAAGCCGTCCATCTCGACGAGGAGCTGGTTCAGCGTCTGCTCGCGTTCGTCATTGCCGCCACCGAGACCGGCGCCGCGGTGACGACCGACGGCATCGATTTCGTCGATGAAGATGATGCACGGCGCATTCTTCTTGGCCTGCTCGAACATGTCGCGCACACGGCTGGCACCGACACCGACGAACATTTCGACAAAGTCGGAACCGGAGATGGTGAAGAAGGGCACGTTGGCTTCACCCGCGACGGAGCGCGCAAGCAGCGTCTTACCCGTACCGGGCGGGCCGACGAGCAGCACGCCGCGCGGAATACGACCGCCGAGGCGCTGGAACTTCTGCGGGTCGCGCAGGAATTCAACAATTTCCTCGAGATCCTGCTTGGCTTCATCGACACCCGCGACATCCGCGAACGTGACGCGGCCATGCGCTTCCGTCAGAAGCTTGGCCTTCGACTTGCCGAAACCCATCGCGCCACGCGAGCCACCCTGCATCTGGCGCATGAAGAAGAGCCAGACGCCGAGAATGAGCAGCATGGGCAGCAGTGTGCCGATATAGCTCAGGAAGCCCGACGAGCCATCCGTTTCAGGCCGCGCGCTGACCACGACGTTCTTCGCTTCCAGGCGCTGCACCAGCGAATTGTCGCCGTTCGGCGCGTAAGTCTGGAAGGTAGCCCCCGTCTCGACATAGCTGCCGACGATCTTTTCGCCGGTGATGACGACTTCCTTCACCCGGCTCGCATCGACCTCCTTGAGGAACTGCGAATAGGGAATGTCCCGAGAACCGGTCTGGGTCGGGCTCGTCTGGAACATGCTGAACAATGCGATCAGCAGGAGGGCGATGATCGCCCAGAGGGCGAAGTTTCGGAAATTGGGATTCATCGAACGGTCCGGGCACTTTCCCGGCCGGGCTGTCCCGGCCGCTTCTCTGGTCTCTAACATAGGGTCGCCACGCCGCCTTGCCAAGGCAAAGAGCACGGCAAGCGGGCATTTCTCAAACTATCGTCAACAGGCACGCGACAGCGGCTGTTCTGCCTCCCGCCCGCATCGCTGCATTCTAGCACAACGCCCAAGGCGCGGCCTTCATTCGTTTGGCGGAGAGAGAAACGGCAGCCGGCCGCACAGCACTGCCAGCGCCTGCGCCAGCGGCAGGTCGAAACGCGGCAGAAAATGAGTGTAAGGCGCAATCAACCGCTCCGAAAGCACGGCGCCGTCAGGCACGCGACCGCCATGCTCGAAAATGAGGCGCGGCGCCGCACTTGCAGCCCGCAAAGCAGGTCCACGCAGCCCCTTCCCACCGACCTCACCGGAGGAGGCCGTCACGATAATTGCGCGGCCCCCACGGTTGGCAAGCCGGTAACGGCCGTCCCACAGCGCCACGCCCTCCGGCGGCACGGTCACCGCCGCGATGTCACGGCATTCGCGATAGAGATAAAGCCCATCGCGCCGCCGATCAAACACCACGCGACCCGCGGTCAGCCGCGACAGCGTGTCGCTGGCAAGGAAAGCGCGAAGCCGCCCGGCAGCCCGCGCTTCGATGACGTGAGGACGTCCGCCCGCCGTTGCTGCCAGCAACAGAAGCGCCCGCCACGCGGCCGGATCGCCCAGTGCCGCTTGAACGCCATCCGGCGACAGTAGAAAGGCCTCACTCGCTGCCTGCACATGGTCGCGCAGGAAATCCGCCCCGCGCAAGGAAAGGGAAAACCGCTGGTTTGGCTCCGTAGCGGAGACCCTGGGGTCATCGCCAGACCGCACCCGCACCCGCTCGAATTTCGGATTGCTGTTGCTGGGATCCTCGATCCAGCCCTGTCCGCGCTCTTGAAGAAACGAGCGGATTTCGGCGCGACCGAGGCCGAGGAACGGTCGAAGCAACCAGATGGCGCTTTCCAGCAGAACGGCGTCGGCCATGCCGGAAAGTCCGACCCCTTCCTGCGATCGTGCGGCGCGCATGGCCACGGTCTCGTGCTGATCGTCCAGGGTATGAGCGGAGAGGATGGCATCGGCGCCCGCTTCGCCTGCGGCATCCACGAGCAATGCATAGCGCTTCGCGCGGGCGGCAGCCTGCAAGCCGGCCTGCGGCTTCAGGCCGCTCCAGCGACGCGTGAGATGATGTACGCCATGATGCGCGGAGACGGTTGCGACCCATTGCGCCTCTTCGGCTGAGCCGGCACGCAAATCGTGGTCGACGGTGCAGGCGCAAAGCCGGATGCCGGGATAATGCCCGCTTGCGCAAAGTTCCGCGAGCGAGAGGAGAAGCCCCATTGAATCGCTGCCGCCGGAAACCGCGACCAGAAGCGTGACGGGACGCTTGAAACTTTTGAAAAGGCGGTCGGCTGCCTCGATGACGGTATCGTCCGCCCGGGTCACGACCACTCTATGCCCCGCAATCAGCAGGACAGCCGGCTCTGTTCGGAAGAGACCTTGCTTTTCACGGCCTTGGACGCGTCCGGATAGCGCTTGTTTACCTCGCGCAGCGTAGCGCAGGCAGTTTCACGGTTGTCGAGCGCAGCAAGCGACATGCCAAGCTTCAAGAGCATCTCGGGCGCCTTCTTGGACTTGCCGAAGGTCTGATGCGCGTTGAGGAAGGTCTTGGCCGCGTCGTTGAAATTGCCCTGCGAGTACTGCGCCTCGCCCAGCCAGAAATTGGCGTCGGCGGCCTTCTCCGTGTTGGGATAGATGTCGAGATAATCGCGGAATTCACGCTCGGCGAGCTGGTAATCGCCGGAAAGCACATGCCCGTAGGCGACCTTGTAGAGATCGTCGGGGTTGTCGAGCGACGCCGTCGACGACTGCGTCGCCTGCGACTGGCCGCTATCGACGCCCGGCAGCGAATTGTCGTTGCCGATCGAAGCGCTCTGGTTGTTGAGATCGGGATTGGTGTCCGCGCCGATCGGATTGCCGTTCTCGTCGAACTTGATCGAGCCGAGCTCCTGCGGCATCGCGCCGCCACCATTGTTGGCACGGGTGTTCGCACCGGCGGTATCATCCGCCGGCACGTTGTTCGTTGCAATCTGGCTGTCGGCCGTTCCGCCATTGACCGGCTTGTCGAGCGAGCCGCTCTTTCCGCTGGCGCCAGATTTTCCGCCTTCCAGTTCCTGGAAACGGTATTCGTTGTCTTCCTGCGCCTTGCGGATCTGTTCCTGCATCTGGAGAAGCTGGTAGCTCATCTCCTCGATGCGACCGTTGAGCGTGCGGATCTGCTCTTCAAGCTGGCCGACCCGGGGGTCCATGGCCTGTGCAAGAATGACATTGCCCTTCTCTGCCCGCTCGGCCTTGGCCGTAAAGAGACCGCCTGCCAGCGTGGAGAGCGGCGATGCGCTGATCGGCCCGACAGTGCCCACAACCGCTGCCAGACTGAGAACGCCTGCCGCGACAAGTTTCTTCATCTATCGTCGTCCTGTTGATCGAAAAATGCGCCGAAGCACAGGCGCAAGAGTTTTCCAAATGCTCTTAAAAAGCAACGGAGTTCGGCCAAAGTGTGTTGAAAAAAGAAAGGCGGCCTTGCGGCCGCCTCTCCGTTTCTTCCCCTTGGCGGGGAATTACATGCCTGCGCCACCCAGAACGGTGACGGCACGGCGGTTCTGCGACCAGCAGGAAATGTCGTCGCAAACGGCGACCGGCTTTTCCTTGCCGTAGGAAATCGTCTTGATGCGGTTGGCCGGGATACCGCGCGAAGCGAGGTACTGGCGGGTTGCAGCGGCACGGCGTGCACCGAGCGCGAGGTTGTATTCACGCGTGCCGCGTTCGTCGGCATGGCCTTCGACCGTGATGGCGTAGTTCGGGTAGCGCTGAAGCCACTGGGCCTGGCGATCGAGTGTCGCAGCGGCATCGGCGCGAACCGACGAGGAGTCGGTGTCGAAGAAGATGCGGTCGCCGACATTGACCGTAAAGTCCTGCTGCGAGCCAGGCGTGGCCGAGCCGCCGGCCCCGCCGTTCAGGCCGAGATCGCCGGCGCTGTTGGGCAGGTTCTTCTTGGAAGCGCAGCCAGCGAGAGCCAGCGTCATGAACAGAGCGATAACGGCCGGGTTACGGGCGATGGTCTGCATACGGCCAGTGGCCGGGGTATCAATGCGGCTCATGAGCCGGTCTCCTTGCATCAGGTCTAGCGTCAAGTTCGTTGAAGCATCGGTTTCAATCAGGGTTGCCAGACTGTAACCGCGAGCGGTTAATCCGCATTCAACGATTATGGTTAATGATTGCTTGCAAGACCGTCCCCGGCCCCTCGCATTCCAGTGGATACGGGCCCGCCGTATCTCGCCTCATCCCTGCCTTGCAGGACTTTGCGGCAAGAACGCGGCAGGCCCGTCCCATAAACGTCACTATTCCAGAAGCGGCGACCATGCCGGGTCGGACGCAAAGCCCTTCGTCTGGACCAGCTGTTCGTTATAACCCGACAGGTCGATCGAGTAGATCTGCGGACCGCCGGCGCCGGCTGCCTGACGGAAGAACATCAGCACGCGGCCGTTCGGCGCCCAGGTCGGACCTTCGTTATGGAAACCCGTCGTCAGGATACGCTCGCCCGACCCATCCGGCTTCATCACGCCGATCGAGAACTTGCCGCCCGATTGCTTGGTGAAGGCGATCAGATCGCCGCGTGGAGACCAGACCGGCGTGGAATAGGAACCGTCGCCGAAGGATACACGACGCTGGTTCGATCCGTCAGCCCCCATGACATAAAGCTGCGGCCTGCCGCCCCGGTCGCTTTCGAAGACGACCTGCGCGCCATCGGGCGAATAGGATGGCGAGGTATCGATCGCCGCCGTCGAGGTCAGGCGCGTCGTGGTCCGCGACCGCAGATCCATCGTGTAAATGTTCGAGTTGCCTTCCTGCTGCAGGCTCATGATGACCTTCTGTCCATCCGGCGAGAAGCGCGGCGAGAAGGTCATGCCCGGGAAGTTGCCAACCACTTCACGCTGCCCGGTCTCCAGTTGGAGCAGGTAGACGCGCGGCTGGTTGCCCTCGAAGGACATGTAGGTGATTTCCTGACGGTTCGGCGAGAAGCGCGGCGTCAGCACGATGTCGTTGCCATTGGTCAGCGCGCGGGCGTTGAAGCCGTCCTGATCCATGATGGCGAGCTGGCGCTTGCGGGCCGTCTTCGGCCCGCTTTCGGCAACATAGACGATACGGGTGTCGAAGTAGCCCTTCTCGCCGGTCAGGTTCTCATAGATCGCGTCGGCGATGATATGAGCCACACGGCGCCAGTTTTCCGGCTGGGTGAAGAACTGCTGGCCGGTGAGCTGCTGTCCGCCGAAGGTGTCCCAGAGGCGGAACTCGGCGCGCAGACGACCGTCACCTTCCTGCGTCACGCGGCCCGTCACAAGCGCCTGCGCATTGATGACCTTCCAGTCTTCGAAGCGCGGCGGCTGGTCGGGATTGGAAATCTTCTCGATGAAGGCCTGCTTGTTGACAGGCGCGAAAAGGCCGGAACGCTTCAGGTCCGCCGCGATCACATCGGTAATCCGCTGGCCGAGATCACCACTGGCGATGAAGTCGGTCACGGCGATCGGCAGGGGCTCAACATTGCCCTTGTTGATGTTGATTTCAACTCTCGCCGATGCGATCGGCATGGACGCCGCTAGACCGGTCAGCACGACCAGAAGTCGAATGAGGTTACGTCTCAGCATGTATCTAGGCCTTCCCTAGTTCTTACATCATCTGGCTGGGGTCGAAGTTCACGACGACTTCGCTCCAGGCATCATATTTTTCCGGCGGCAGTCCCTTGAACGGCCGCGATTTCATGATGGCGCGGCGCGCGCCGCCGGCAAGGGCGCGACGCGCAGAGTCCGTGCCGCCGGTCGCGACGACTTCGGGTTCGCCGATAATGTCGCCGTTCTGATCGAGCTGCATCGTCACCTTGATGCGCACATCCTCGGCGCCTGACATGCCGGGCGTGATCGACCAGTTGTTCTGGATCTGGCCGCGCAGGGCGTCCATTTCGCTCATGGACAGCTTGGTGCCGCTGGTGGTCTTCTTGCCACCCAGCGCCGCCTGCTCCTGGGAACGCTTGGCGCCACCACCGGCTGCCTTTTCCTTGTTGAGAAGCGCCGCGATCTCGTCGGAGTTGAAGTCGCTATCATTCTGCGACGTCGCCTTCTCCTGCTTCTTCTTCTCGTCCTTCTTGCGGTCCGGTGTCTTGGCGGTCTCGGCCTTTGCCGTTTCCGTCTTCTTCTCGGCGGGCTTTTCCGCCGGCTCGGCCTTCTTGGTCTCGACCTTCGGCTTCATTTCCGGCAGCGGGATCTTGTCCGGCAGCGCCTCGGCTTCCGGGTCGGCGGCGGGCTTCTCCTCGGAGGGTGTCGCTTCCGGCTTCGGATCAGGCTTGACCTCTTGCTTGGGCTCGGCAATGGCCGCGACCTCGGTCGAGGGCTCGCTGGCCTTCTGCTCGTCCTGCACCTGTTCGACGGGCTTGGAATCGGGCGTCTGAACGACCTTCTCCGCCTTTTCCGGTGCCGCCGCGGTCTCGATATCACGCGGCTTTTCACCCGGCGTCGGCAGGTTCTTCAGGTCGACCTCGTTGTCGCCAACATTTTCCGCGTTTTCGACCGGCGTTTCCTTCTTCGTCGGAACCGGCGCGGCCTTTTCCTTCATTTCGGCTTTCTTGTCGCCCTGCTGGATCTGCGTCAGCTCCTCGATCGACACGATGTCGACCGGCATCGCTTCGACGTTAGCCACGTCGAAGCTTTCGGGAGAGCCGAGCGATACCAGCGCCCAGGTCAGAACCAGGGAGTGGAGCACGGCGGATGTGGCAAGGCTGCCCTTCATGGCGTGCTGTTACCTGTCCGGTTTCTGCTCGGTGACGAGGCCGATATTGGTGAAACCACCGGCCTGGATGCGCGACATGACATCGGCGACCACGCCATAGGGCGCATTGCCGTCGCCGCGCACGAAGACGCGTTCAGTGTAACCCGTCGTCGCCACGGCCTGAAGCTTGGCGGCGATCTCGTCGATCGGGATTGCCGTTTCCTGCAGGTAGACCTGCCCGTCCGACTTAACCGAAACGGTGATCGGCTGCGTATCGGCATTGAGGGCGGCGGCCTGGGTTTTCGGCAGGTCGATCGGCACGCCGACCGTCATGAGCGGCGCAGCGACCATGAAGATGATGAGCAGAACGAGCATGACGTCCACGAACGGCGTCACGTTGATTTCGCTCATCGGGGCCCGCTTGCCACCGCCGCGACGGCGGCGACCGCCGCCCGAATTCTTTGCACCGACTGACATGCCCATGGCGTTGTCTCCGTTTCAGTCTGCCGTTACTGCGCTGCGGCGCGTGGCTGCAGCTTTTCGTCGATCTGGCGCGAGAGGATGGCCGAGAATTCGTCGGCGAAACCTTCCATGCGCGAGGTCAGCTTGCCTGCATCTGCGGAGAACTTGTTGTAGGCGATAACCGCCGGAATTGCGGCGAGAAGGCCGATTGCCGTCGCCAGAAGCGCTTCCGCGATACCGGGCGCCACAACGGCAAGGCTCGTCTGCTTGGAGCCTGCAATGGCCTGGAACGACGTCATGATACCGACGACCGTACCGAAAAGCCCGACGAACGGGGCTGCCGAGCCGATGGTGGCAAGCGAGCCGAGGCGCGCTTCCAGCGTTTCGGATTCGCGCGACAGCGTCACGTCCATCGCCCTGTCGATACGCATCTGAAGGCCGATGGGCGAGCGCGCACCCCGTTCGAAACTCTTCTTCCATTCGCGCATCGCCGCCACGAAGATGGCGCTCATGCCCGACGTCTGACGGTCGGACAGCGTGCGATAGAGCTCTTCGAGTGATTGCCCGGACCAGAAGACCTGCTCGAAATTATCGAGCTGACGACGGGCGCGCCCGTATGTCACCGTCTTGTCGACGACGATCGCCCATGTCCAGACGGACGCGGCGATCAGGCCGAGCATGACGAGCTTTACGACGAAACCGGCCTGCATGAAGAGACCCCAAAGGGTCACACTGTGCGCGGCATCCAAACCCACTTGTTCCATAGACCTATGTCCCCGAATCCAAATACCCGGCACGGGCACATCGCAGCCCGACCGGGTAACATTCCGCCGTCGCGACCGCCTGGGAGTTGGGGCCGCTAGGGCATTCACAAACGCACGTCGCAGCCAGGATCTCGATCCGCACCCGCTTCGCAGCCCGTCAAGAATGTCCGGTTGATGCTGCCGGCCGCCATGCCGGTCAAACGCTTACAACCTGCCTTCTTCACGGCAAATTTGGTTAAAGGATGACGTGCAGTGCACAAAATCCTCACCAACCGAGTAAGACATCATTATGGTTAAGGGAGCGTTACCGCTAAACGACACCGGTCAATTCTTGCGCTCTGGCAAGAAAACGGGTGGCGAGCGCCTCCGGCAAGCGACGGGGCCTGCCCTGCGCATTGATGACGGCGATGATGACGCGGGCGGCAATCAGTAGCTGCTCGCCGCGGCGGATCTCCTGGTTCAGGATCATCTTGGCGCCGCCGGCCTTTTCGGTGGAGGTGAGGATCGTCAGGATATCGTCCATGCGCGCCGGCGCCTTGAAATCGATCTCCATGCGGTGCACCACGAAGACGAGCCCCTCACTGTCTTCCTCCAGCACGAGGCTACCCTGCTCGACCCCGAGCAGGCGAAGATAGTCCGTGCGTCCGCGCTCCAAGAAATGCAGGTAGCGCGCGTGATAGACCACGCCGGAAAAATCCGTGTCTTCGTAATAGACCCGCTGCACGAGCCTATGGCCCGCTTCGGTCAGTTCACCCGAGAGATGGTGAGGCATATCTGTCAAGCTTCAGTCTCCGTTTCGGCCTGCCGCGACACCCCTTCCCGAATGACGACATGTTGAACGGCGGCTGGCAGACGGTCTATGTGATCGGCAATGAACTGCGGTTTCAGCCGGTCACCGACCAGTGCGGAAGGCGTGGCGCGCAACCAGCGGAACTCGACCTCGAGACCATCGACGATGCGGTGGACAATGTCGGTCTCGTGGAAGGGAAAGTCCTCGTAGATGGACAGCAGATAATAGAAACCGAGTTCGTGCGCGGCGTAGCCTTCATAGGCGAAGAAGCTTTCAACCGTCCATAGCAGGCGCTCGATGCGCACATCGCGATGGAGTTCTTCGCGCATTTCCCGCAGGATCGTCTCCTGCGAGCTTTCGCCGATCTCGGCGCGCCCACCGGGCAGCGCCCAGTAATCGTCCTTCACCGCGCGCTGCGCGAGAAGATAACCGTCACGGAAAATCAGGCCCGCCACACGACAGCTGAAAAGCTGGGGCTTGCGGTCGATGCGGATCATGTGGCGATCCGGCTCACTCATCCTCGAGCCCCAGCCGGAACTGCGTGGCTTCCAGCTCCTTGGGTGGCGTGAGGCCCATATGCTTCCAGGCATTTGCGGTCAGAACGCGACCGCGCGGCGTGCGCTGAATGAAGCCCTGCTGAATCATGTAGGGCTCGATGATATCCTCGATGGCGTCGCGTGGCTCGGAAAGCCCCGCAGCGATCGTCTCGATGCCCACAGGCCCGCCGCCAAAATTATGCGCGATCATCGACAGATAGCGCCGGTCGAGTTGGTCGAGGCCCATATTGTCGACCAGAAGCCGCGTGAGCGCCTCGTCTGCGATTGTTTTTGTGACGGCTTCCGCCCGTGCCACCTCGGCGAAATCGCGCACCCGGCGTAGAAGCCGGCCAGCGATGCGCGGGGTGCCCCGGGCGCGGCGCGCAATCTCGCGCGCGCCTTCGTCCGTCATGCCGAGCCCCATCAAGCGGGCGCCGCGTCGGATGATCGATTCCAGTTCCTCGACGGTGTAGAAATTCAGCCGCACCGGAATGCCGAAACGGTCGCGCAGCGGCGTCGTCAAAAGCCCGAGACGCGTGGTGGCGGCGACTAGCGTGAATTTAGAGAGGTCGATTTTCACCGAGCGCGCCGCCGGGCCTTCACCTATGATGAGATCGAGCTGAAAATCCTCCATGGCCGGATAGAGGATTTCCTCGACGGCCGGATTGAGGCGGTGGATTTCGTCGATGAAGAGCACGTCACGCTCCTCGAGATTGGTGAGCAGCGCCGCGAGGTCGCCGGCCTTGGCAATGACAGGGCCGGAGGTCGATCGGAAATTGACGCCGAGTTCCTTCGCCATGATCTGGGCGAGCGTGGTCTTGCCAAGACCGGGCGGGCCGACGAACAGCACATGATCGAGCGCTTCGCCGCGATTCTTCGCCGCCTCGATGAAGATCTTGAGGTTGGCGCGCGCCTCCGCCTGGCCGGTGAAGTCGTCCAGCGTTTGCGGCCTCAGGGCCGTGTCGATGTCCTCGCCGCGCTTATCCGGCGAAAGCAGTCTGTTTTCGTCGCTCATCGCGCCCTAATCCCATTGTCCACGGCGGAAGGCAACCGCGTCACCGCGACAATTCCTTGAGACCGAGACGGATGAGCTTGGCGCTGTCGGCGCCCTCCCCGCCATTCTTCAGCGCGGCCGCGATGGCATTGGCGGCCTGGTCGCGCGAGTAGCCGAGATTGGTGAGCGCCGAAACGGCATCGGAAACGGGTGCGGAGGCAACGCCTTCGCCGAGTTCCTGCTTGAGGCCGATGGAAGCGCCGGCCTCGCCGGAGAAAGCCGGGGCCTTGTTGCGCAGTTCCGTCATGATGCGCACGGCGACCTTCGGCCCGACACCCGGCGCCCGCGACACCGCTGTCTTGTCCTGCAGCGCGATAGCATTGGCCAGCTCACCCGGCGTGAGCGTCGAGAGCACGGCGAGCGCGACCTTGGAGCCGACACCCTGCACGCTCTGCAACAGGCGGAACCATTCCCGTTCCAGCGCCGTCAGGAAGCCGAACAGCCGGAACTGGTCCTCGCGCACATAGGTTTCGATGAACAACACGGCCGCCTCGCCGGCGGAGCCGAGCTTGCCGAGCGTGCGGGCCGAACAATGGGCGACATAGCCGACCCCGTGCACGTCGAGGACCACATGATCCTCGCCGATCTCGTCGATAGTGCCTTTGAGTTTGCCGATCATGGAAGGATCCGTCAGGGATGAGTTTCGGGAGAGATGATGTCGAGCGCAGGGAAATAGCCACGGTAACGGGCGGCATCGCGTGTAAGAAGCCGATGGGCCCGAACCGCGGCATGGGCCCCGATCAGAAAGTCCGGTAGCGTGCGCTCGCGCAGTCCGCCGGCGCGGCGATACCGCTGATGCGCCAGTCCCGCCTGGTAGGCGGCGGAAAACGGCAGGGCCTCGCGAACCGGGTTGAGCCGTGAAAGCGTTTGCGCGAGGGTATCCTCGCTCGCCATCAACCCGGCAAGCTCCGCCCAGACGATGGGAGAGAGGACGAACTGAACATCCGGCTTGAGCGCGAGAATGGTGCGCGACGACCAGTCCTTGAACGGCGTTTCGAGCCCAAAGACATCGATGATGATGTTCGTATCAATCAGAACCGAGGTCATCGCGGGGTCCACGGAGCCATTCCATATATTCGTCGGTCGTCATGCCGCCGGTGTCGAAGATACCGCTTCGACTCTTCAGCCAGGCCTCGAAATCGTCCGGCTCCGCACTCTTGCCACCAGCGACGACGATCAGCCTCGCGCCCTTGTCGTCCGCAACGAAATCCACCTCCGAGCCAGGGCCGATATTCAATCGGTCGCGTATCTCCTTGGGGATGGTCACCTGACCTTTTTCCGTCACACGCATGGTAATACCTCTGAGGTATTACCTACCTGCCACACCGGAACAAGTCAAGAACAAATCAGCCGACAAGCTTGGCGAGACGGCCCGACAGGCCCTGGCGATTGTGGGCATGGCAGATGGCGATGGCCAGCGCGTCGGCGGCATCATTGCCCACAAAGGTCGCCTTGGGCATGAGGACCTTCAGCATCATGTGGATCTGCTGCTTCTCGCCATGACCGACGCCAATCACCGCCTTCTTGACGGCGTTGGGTGCATATTCGGCAACGCGCAGGCCGGCACGGGCCGGCACCAGCATGGCGATACCGCGCGCCTGGCCAAGTTTCAGCGTTGCCACTGCATCCTTGTTGACGAAGGTCTGCTCGACGGCGGCTTCGTGCGGCTGGTGGCTGTGTATGATTTCGGCAAGGCCGTCATGCAGCTGGCAGAGGCGCGAGGCAAGGTCCATGTCCCCATCGGAGGTCACGGTTCCGGACGCCACGAAGCGCAGCGAATTGCCGAGTGTCTCGATGATGCCCCAGCCGGTGCGGCGAAGCCCCGGATCGATGCCAATGATGCGAATCGTTTCCTGCATGCGTGAACCCTAATCCTGTCGGACGGAACCTGCCAGCCAAATGTGAACAAAACAAAAACATTCAAGCTATCGTTACAAACTCGGAACGCCTCGCTTGGATTTCACGAAACTGAACCTACATGGGAGGACGATCAAATTCCCTTACATGAGGCTGCATCCATGGTGCCCTTCTCCATCCTCGACCTTTCACCGGTCATCGAAGGCGGCACCGTCGCCCAGTCGCTGGCCAGTTCCCGACGCCTCGCGCAAGAAGCCGAAGCACAGGGCTACAAACGCTTCTGGCTCGCGGAGCATCACGGCATGCGCGGCATCGCCAGCGCCGCCACCGCGCTCGTCATCCAGCATGTCGCCGCCGGCACGCATAATATCCGCGTGGGCTCCGGCGGCATCATGCTGCCGAACCATTCGCCGCTCGTCATCGCCGAACAGTTCGGTACGCTTGCAGCCCTCTTCCCCGATCGCATCGATCTTGGTCTCGGCCGCGCGCCGGGAACCGACATGCGCACGGCCCAGGCGCTACGTCGCAATCTCGAAACCAGTTCCAACAATTTTCCGCAGGATGTGGTCGAACTGATGCAGCTTATGGGGCCCGTCAGCCCGGAGCAGAAGGTCATTGCCATTCCCGGTGCAGGCAGCAACGTGCCCGTCTGGCTGCTCGGCTCCAGCCATTATTCGGCGCATCTGGCCGGCATGCTCGGCCTGCCCTTCGCCTTCGCTTCACATTTCGCTCCCGACATGCTGCTCTCGGCACTGGAAATCTACCGTGAACGCTTCGAGCCGTCGCAGTATCTCGACAAGCCTCACGCCATGGTCGGCGTGATGGGCGCTGCAGCCGATACGGATGCGGAAGCCGACTATCTCTTCACTTCCATGCAGCAATCCTTCGTGCGCCTGCGCCGCGGCACGCCCGGCGCCTTCCCGGCACCGGTGGACAGCATGGACGGCTTCTGGAGCGAGCAGGAGCACATCAATGTCGAACATACGCTGCAATATGCCGTCGTCGGCGGCCCTGAAAAAATCCGCCGGCGCATCGCCGATTTCCTGGATCTGACCAGGGCAGACGAACTGATCATCTCCATGCCGATCTACGACATGGATGCGCGGCTGAAATCGGTACGGCTGTTTGCGCAGGCACAGCGGAAATTGGCCGAGGCGCCATAACAAAAGGCCGGGGACAAAACCCCGGCCTTTTTGCTGTTCGCAATCACTCCCTACGCCATTCTCGGGGCCGCCCGATGCGACGGAAGAGATCGAGGATCCAATCAGGCCGAAAGCTTGGCCATGACCTCGTCTGAGACTTCGAAGTTCGAGTAGACGTTCTGCACGTCGTCATCGTCTTCCAGCGTGTCGATGAGCTTCATCAGCGACTGCGCCTTTTCCTCGTCCACCGGCACCGTGTTCTGCGGCTTCCAGATCGCCTTGACGGTCTCGGCCTCGCCGAGCTTGTCTTCCAGCGCCTTGGACACTTCGCCGATATCCTCGAAACCGCAGATGATCGTGTGGCCGTCCTCGTCCGTCGTCACGTCCTCGGCGCCGGCCTCGATGGCGGCTTCCATGACGGCGTCGGCGTCGCCGACGGAAAGCTTGTAGGTGATCTCGCCGACGCGGTCGAAGGAGAAGGAAACCGAACCGGTTTCACCCAGCGCGCCGCCTGCCTTGGAGAAGGTCGAGCGGACGGAGGAAGCCGTGCGGTTGCGGTTGTCGGTCAGCGCCTCGACGATGACGGCGACGCCACCCGGGCCATAGCCTTCGTAGCGGACTTCTTCGTAGTTCTCGCTGTCGGCACCCGAGGCCTTCTTGACTGCGCGCTCGATATTGTCCTTCGGCATGGACTGCGCCTTGGCGTTCTGGATGGCCAGACGCAGCCGGGCGTTCATCGAAGGGTCTGGCAGACCCGTCTTCGCCGCAACCGTGATTTCACGGGCAAGCTTGGAGAACATTTTCGACCGCACGGCATCCTGCCGACCCTTGCGGTGCATGATATTCTTGAACTGTGAATGGCCAGCCATGGCACCCCTGTCTCGTTTGGCGCCCGTCGTTTCGGTCGCCGGTCTGTACGCTGGAGCACAAGGGCGCTGTATCGCGCCGGCCTGCCGCCCCGATTTTCGGAATGCCGCCTTATAATTTCATTGCCGCCGCACGTCCAGCAGGGCGGCAGAACAAAGCGCGGCGGCTTAGTCTGCGCGCACGCGGGCGCGGCTCAGCAGGAAGGAATGCCCGTCATTGCGCTCGCAGGTCAGCCCCGTGCGCTCCGAGTAGCAAGTGAACGGGCCGCCATTCCAGACCTCGCCGTAGTCGATGGTCCGATCCGCGCTGCAACAGCCCTGGTCGCCGACATTGGACAAGACGGTGGCCTTGCCGCTGCGCCCGAGGGTCGCTCGAAGATATTTCGGCTCGATACGGTCGCAGGAGAGTTCCGGGCCGCCATCCGGCGGCTGATAGACATCCGTCCCGCCCTGGGGAATGTAGGTGCAACCGATATTGCCTGATGGCATGACGAAATGTTCGGCCACGCCGAAGGCGCGTGTCGGCAGCTTTTCCACCGGCTTGGCTTCCGTCTGGCGCGGCTTGCCGGCATCTCCTGCAGGCCCGCCGGGTGTCGGCGCGCCATTCGCGAAGGCAAGGGCCGATGAAAGCAGCACGGCAGGCACGGCAAGAACGAAACGCATCACATCAACTCCGGCGTCAGACGCCGGAGAGAATATGAATCGTCGGCCGTTTCGGCAAGCTGCGGATGGAAACCGTGACGCTGGCGTCATCGTCGGTCACGGCATCGAAGCCGCTGCCGAACATCGAAAGGAACCGGCTGATCGGCGGTCCGCGACGGTGCATGGGCAGAATGAGCGCGGAACGAAGGCGCTGCACGACGCGGCTCATGCTTTCCGCCCCCATCGTCAACCCACCATCGACCGGCACCATGAGAACGTCGAGCCGGCCAATCTCGGCATATTGCTTTTCCGTCAGTTCGTGATGCAGGTGGCCGAGATGCCCGATGCAAAGGCCCGCGACCTCGAAGATGAAGATGGAATTACCGTTCGGCTCCATCGCGCCGCCCCAACCCCTGATATCGGTCGGCACATTGCGAATGTAAGCGTCGCCAACGACGATATCGTGGTCGGCACCGTTCTCGGATGCCTCGTCCCAGCCGTGCAGGACATGGTTGATCCCGGGATCGGGGTTCAGCGTGTAGTGGCTGGAATGCGCCTTGTTCATCGTCACGACATCCGGCACCGCCGGCGGCGCATACCACCCGTTATAATCGGTGGCGATCCGCACCCCGGCCGGCGTCTCGATAAAGAAGGTCGAATGGCCGAGATAGGTGATGCGCACCTCCTCATCCGCCTTGGCCTGCACCTTCAGCACCGGGTCGGCGGAAAAGCTGGCAAAAGTGACGGACGGCAACGCACGGGCAATCATCTGGCACTGGCTGACCGGCGGCGTCTCGGACTGGGCAAGGGATGGACGCGGCGCCAGGAGATACACGGCGACCACGATCAACGGAATGAGCAGGAGATGCGGCATGAGCGGCTCCGTTCATTGGTCGACGCGACTATGCGCCCGGTGCATCATCACGTCGAGGCCGCGATACCGGGTGCGCGATCACAATCCGTTGAGCGGAACCTTCGGCGGGGGCCTCACGTTTTCCGCGGGAACCGACCAACGATTGCGAGGAACACCATGTCCAACATTACCCGTGCACGCGAAAATCCCAAGGAACAGCTCTTCGACGAGATCGACAAGATTCATGCCGGCATGCTCGGCGTCGAAGGCAGCCACATGCACATGCAACCGATGTCGCCGCAGCTCGACCGCCAGACGGCGACGATCTGGTTTTTCACCCGGACAGACGCCGAGATCGTCAAGGCGCTGACGCCCGGCGCGCACGCCCATTTCTGCGTTGTGGGCAAGGACCACGACTATCACGCCTGCATTGCCGGCCGTCTGAGCGTACGCAAGGATCCGGCCAAGATCGACGAATACTGGAGCTCGATCGTCGAGGCATGGTTCGACCATGGCAAGAGTGATCCGAAGTTGACCATGCTCGCGCTCGAAATGGACGATGCCGAAATCTGGGCTTCGACCGGCAGCAAGCTAAAATTCGGCTGGGAGATCGCCAAGGCCAACTTCAATCCGGACGAAGAGCCTGATGTTGGCGTGAAGGCGCATCTGCGCTTCAACGAGGGTTCAGCCGATCATCTGCGCCGTATGATCTGACGTTACCAGAAGCTTGGCACCGTTTCGCTAAGGCGTGGCCCGAGGCGAAGCGGTGCGATCTTCTCCGCAAGCCCGGTACGGTCGGAGATGTCCACGGCAAGCCCACAGATCGTGGCCGGGCCTGACGCGGCCTCGAACCGGCCCTTCGGCATCTTCGAGATGAAGCGGTTGAGCGGTTCTTCCTTTTCCATGCCGAGTGATGAGTCGTAATCGCCGCACATCCCGGCATCCGACATGTAACCCGTTCCACCGTTCAGGATCTGGCAGTCGGCGGTCGGCACATGGGTGTGTGTGCCGACGACGACGCTGGCGCGCCCATCGACGAAATGGCCGAAGCACTGCTTCTCGCTCGTCGCTTCTGCATGGAAGTCGAAGATGATGGCATCCGCTTGCTCACCGAGCGGGCAGGAAGCAAGGATGGCTTCGCCCGCATTAAAGGGATCGTCCAGTTCCGGATGCATGAACACGCGGCCCATGATGTTAGCGACGAGCACGCGCGCCCCGTTTCGGGCGATGAAGAGGTTCGCGCCGCGGCCGGGCGTGCCGGCTGGATAGTTGGCGGGGCGCAGGAACTGGTCGTGACGGCCTGCGAAGCCCACCGCCTCCTTCTGGTCCCAGACGTGGTTTCCGGTCGTCACCACATCGGCACCGGCATCGATGGTGCTGAGATAGATATCTTCCGTGATGCCGAAGCCGCCGGCCGCGTTCTCCCCGTTGACGACGACGAAATCGAGCTTGAAATCGCTGATCAATCCCGGCAGGCGCTCCCAGACGGCGGTCCGCCCGGTCTTGCCCACCATGTCGCCCAGAAAGAGAAAACGCATCGAACTGCCTTAAGAAACCTGTTGGACCATTCGGAGACCGCTTTCCGTAAGAACGGCGTCGAGGGGGACGTCGTGCGGTTCCGCCGGTACTGATGCCACTTCCTGGCAGTCGAATGCAATGCCGATCAGTTTCGGCGCCCGCCCTTTCGCTTTCAGCCGGTCGATCGCGCGGTCATAGTGACCGGCACCATATCCGATCCGGTTCCCGGCTCTGTCGAACGCGGAAAGCGGAACAAGAAGAATATCGGGTTCGAGCAAGGCCGCCTCAGGTCCCGGCCCTGTCGTGCCGAAGCCCGTCTTGACCACAGGCGCATCCGGTTCCCATTCGCGAAACACGATGGTTTCCCGGTCGAGCACGACGGGCAGGCAAAGCCTGGCGCCCCGCGTGCGCAGATGCGCCATGAGCGGCCGGATATCGGCCTCGGAGCGAATCGGCCAGAATCCCGAAACGACGGTGCCCGGCGCAAAGGCGATATGGTCGCCGGCATGAAACGCCATAGCCTGTCCCGCTTCGATACGCGCCTGCGGCGTCATGGCATCGCGCAAGGCAAGCCGTTCGTTGCGGATCGCCGCCTTCTGTTCCTTCGCCGTCATGGAAGATGTCACGGGTATCTCCAGCATTTTTCCGTGCCTTATCAGGTGAAAGTGCGCAAAGGCAAATCCCTCATCCGACCAAAGCAGGCATTCGCCGGCAGCAACGCCGAATCCCGAAATGGCACATGTGTGGCAGAGATCGACCGCGCGCGTTAAGCATTGCGACAGTTTGAACTTTCCGCAGGCACGCCAAGTCTCTAACCGGGCCGCATGCCTGCGCCGAGTAACCGCCCCCCTTGCCCCGAACTGACGGAAATAGAAAAGAGATGTCTCGAGCTCGCCGCCCTCGGCAGGAGCCCGGGTGAGATCGTGCTGGAAACCGACCTGGCCTCGCAGCGCGTGGCGGACGCGATGCGCAGCGCGACCGACAAGCTCGGCGCGCGCAACATTACGGGCGCGATTACGCGTGCGCTGCGCCTCAATCTGATTTGAGATCAGCCGAAGCGGCGTCTTCGGCCAGTTGCAGCATGGCCAACGCCGCGCCTTCATCGGTGATCAGCGTATTGCAGCCGACACGCCGGATCGTGGCCCGGATGGCCGGAGCCCGGTGCGCCCCGCCCGAGACGAGCACGATGTGACGCGCCTTCTTTACCGTATCGAGATCGATCGACATGACGCGGTCGCGGATTGGATGATCGATCGTGCGCCCTTCAGCGTCGAGGAAATTGCACATCGTGTCGCAGACGCAGCCCGCCGCAACCAGTTCCTCCAGCTCATGGCGGGCAATGAAGTCGCGTGACAGAGAACTGGAGCGCGGGCCGATATCGCCACAGCTGACGACGGCGATATCCATGTTCTCGGCAAGGTCGAACAGGGTCTTGAGGCCGCATTTCTCGATGAGGCTGCGCTTGGTCTCGCGGGAATCGACGAGCAGCGGCGCGAGGAACAGGTAGCATTCCGCTCCCAGCTGGCTCGCCAGCTGCCAGGTATATTCGATCGGGTTGATGTGATGCGCCTCGACCACGCCGCCGAGCAGAGACACGACCTTGACGCGCTCGCGCCGCGCCGGGCGGAAGCTTGCCAGCGATGCCGTCAGCGTCCGCCCCCAGCCGACCCCGACCGTGCAGTCATCGGGAATCGCCTCGGTCAGGAATTGCCCGAGCGCGAGCCCCACGCTCTTGGCCGTCGCCTCCGCGCTATTAGCCGCCGGCACCACCACGGCCTCGTCAAGCCCGTAGGCCTTCTCGAGCCGCACGGCCAGTTCCACGCAGTCGGCAATGCCCTCATTGATCCAGATCTGGACCTCGGAACGCTTCAGCGCCTCATCGAGCATGCGGATGACGGTGGAGCGGCTGACGCCGATCTTTTCCGCGACATCCTTCTGCGTGAGGCCCTGATTGTAATAGAGCCACGCGGCGCGCAGCCGAAGTGCCGCCGATTCCGAATAGGCCGTATGTGTGTCGCGCCGAAGCCTTGCCACGTCGTCTCCCGTTTCTGCCATTACCAGTGCCGCCTTGCAGCGTGCCGACACCATAACACATCGCATAAAGATGCGACATATGTTCAAAACAATCAGCAAAAGTACTTGATTTTCTCCCTGCAAACGACGATAGTCCGCTCACATCCACTGGCGGCATTCCGGCGGCGGATTGGTTGTGCGGGCACGCGCGGCGACGGAAAAGGAAGCACTGTCGCCGCACGCGTTTGCCGACGAGGAACATGGAGGAGGGTTCAGCGTTCCGTTGGAACGCCACCCAGCAACAACCATTTCGGGATTTCGGATATGACGTCCAAGCTTGAACAACTTCGCGCGATGACGACCGTCGTGGCAGACACCGGCGACATCGAAGCCGTGCGCCGCCTGAAACCGGTCGATTGCACCACCAATCCCACGATCGTTCTCAAGGCGCTCGGCACGCCGATGTTTGCCGACACGGTCGCAGAAGCGATCCGCTGGGGTCAGTCCCAAGGCGGAAACCGTGAAGGCGTCGTTGCGGCCGTCGCAGACCGTCTCGCCATTTCCGTAGGCGCAGCACTTGCTGAGCTCGTCCCCGGCCGTGTTTCGACCGAAGTCGATGCAGACCTTTCCTTCGATACCGAGGCTTCGATTGCCAAGGGTCGCGACATCATCAAGGCCTATGAGGCACGCGGCATCACGCGCGACCGCATCCTCATCAAGCTCGCCTCCACCTGGGAAGGTATCCGCGCGGCGGAAGTTCTCCAGAAGGACGGCATCGACTGCAACCTGACGCTGCTCTTCAACAAGGCCCAGGCGATTGCCTGCGCCGATGCCGGCGCATTCCTCATCTCGCCCTTCGTCGGCCGCATTCTCGACTGGCACGTCAAGGCATCGGGCAAGACCTTCACGGCCGAAGAAGATCCGGGCGTGGTGTCTGTCCGCTCGATCTACGACTATTACAAGTCCAATGGCATCAGCACGATCGTCATGGGCGCCTCCTTCCGCAACATCGGCGAAATCGAAGCCCTCGCCGGCTGCGATCGCCTGACGATCAGCCCGGCCCTTCTTGAGGAACTCGACGCTGCTGAAGGCACGCTTGAGCGCAAGCTCTCGCCGGAAAAGGCTGCGAAGGTTTCGCCGATCAAGATCGACGAGAAGACCTTCCGCTGGATGCTGAACGAAGATGCCATGGCCACCGAAAAGCTCTCCGAAGGCATCCGCGCCTTCGCGAAGGACCTCGGCAGCCTGCGCGCCATGATCGACAAGGAACTGAAGGCGGCCGCGTAAGCGAGAGCCTTCAAGCCGATGTCACCAAAAGGCCGCCCAACGGGCGGCCTTTTTCATGTGAGGAACCAGACTGGTTTCGGCTTTGACTTTGGCGGCTCGTGCCATAGTTGGGGACCAACTGGCCATGGCATTAAGGGGTTTTCATGAAACCGACGACACCGTCTCCTTGCGCACTCACCCTTGCTCTCATCCTTTGCGGATCATCGGCAGCCCATGCCGACACCGTGTTCAAGCCCGGGCTTTTCGTGCGGCAAACCCAGCATTGGGATTCCACGACGAACAGCTTTCTGCCCGGCGCCGAAGAGGGCGAAGGCGACGGATGCTGGCAGGTGGAAAGCGTCGGCGCGGGTGAGGTGAAAATGAAGCTGATCAGCGGTGTCTTCAAGCCGTGGTGGGCAGACAGCGCCATCGAGATCGGCACGTCCGACACCTGGTTCGACAATGAGGTCTACCAGGAAGCCAATCCCGGCGCTGCGCCGCTTTCCCAGCTGCGCAAGATCTTCACGCCCGTCGAATCCTGCGGCTGAGCGACCACCAATTCTGCACTGGGCACCGGAGAAAACAGAGGGGGTGCGATCCGCGGCGACCGATGGAGATTTACGATCCTGGGTGCCTACAAACGTAGGTGGGCGCCATATGTCCAAGCCCACGGGCCTGGCCAGGGACAGCTCCCTTTGGATCGAGTATGGCCCCAGGGATTGTGGTTCCTGTCGGGAAGCGCAGATCGCTCATGACATATAGGCCCAAAGCAGCGCCTTCGCCAGTGGCAATCGACCGAGCATTGGCTGTCTGAACGAAAAACAACGCCGGGATCAGTTGACCTGCGGTTTGCCGTTGAGCTTGGCGGCCATGTCCTGAATCTGGTTGGTGAGTTCGCCGAGCGCCTGGGCGATCGCCTCTTCGCTGCGCGACACCTCGACCAGCACGCCTTCACGGCCGCTGCGGAGTTGCTCGGTTTCTTTTTCCAGCGTTTCAAGCCGGCGCGTCACATCGTTGAGCTCGTCCATGACCATGATGCCGGCCATGACGGTGATGCGCAGGTCGCCGATCTCGCCAAACTGCGCCTTGAGGTGCCCGACATACCGATCGAACCCGGCGGCGAGGTCTTCGAGGTGGGACTCCTGCCCCTCCTCGCAGGCCATGCGATAGGCCTTGCCATCGATCTGAACGGTTACCTGAGCCATGCGGATTCTTTCTGTTGCGCCTATCGGTCAAGTACGGCGCGGATGGTCTCCATCGCCGTGACGAGACGGCGGGACACCTCGCGGTTGACCTCTTCCAGCCGGTTGGCGCGGAATTCGGACTGGTCCAGCTCCTGGGCAAGCCGCGAGCGGTCGGCATTGACGCGCCGCACCTCGCCTTCCACCTCGCCGTGTTCCCGTTCACGGTCAAAGCGCATGTCGAGCGCATTCTCGAGACTGCCAAGCGCCTTGCGAAGCTCCTCGATTGCAGCCCTGACTGTTTCCCCGTGTGTCATAACGCCTTCACCGGCACTCTCAAAAAACACGAATCGCCGCCGCCAGCGCCGGTTCCCACGCGTTGACAGTATTCAACTGCGGGGCAGAGCGTCAACTGCGCGGGTGCACCCACGGGAAAGCCGCTGTGGATCAGCTTCCAGATGGCTGCCGTGCGGTGGCATCCGCACCCGCCAGAAAACGCTAAAAAACCCGGCGAATTCGGCGCTCAAACGCCGCAGGAACAGCCGAATTCGTTGACTTAGACGGTGCACCTGCTATGTGTCAGCCGCTTCCAACCGGCGCCCCTCAGGGACACCGGCCCTGACACCCCGAAGAATACGGAACAGTCATGATCTCTCGCGAAAAACACGACCGGATGGCGAACGCAATTCGCTTCCTTTCCATGGATGCCGTGGAAAAGGCGAACTCCGGCCACCCCGGCCTTCCCATGGGCGCAGCAGACATCGCAACGGTTCTTTTCACCCGCTTTCTCTCCTTCGATCCGAAGACTCCGCACTGGCCGAACCGCGACCGTTTCGTCCTGTCGGCCGGCCATGGTTCGATGCTCCTCTACTCGCTGCTCTATCTGACGGGCTACGAGGACATCACGATCGACGAGATCAAGAACTTCCGTCAGCTCGGCGCCAAGACCGCCGGCCACCCGGAATACGGCCACGCCGCAGGCATCGAAACGACGACCGGCCCGCTCGGCCAGGGCATTGCCAATGCCGTGGGCATGGCGCTCGCCGAGCGCAAGCTGCGCGACGAGTTCGGTTCGGACCTGATGGAGCACTACACCTACGCGCTTGTCGGTGACGGCTGCCTCATGGAGGGCATCAGCCAGGAAGCAATCTCCCTCGCAGGCCACCTGAAGCTCAACAAGCTGATCGTGTTCTGGGACGACAACAACATTTCGATCGACGGCCCGATCTCCATGGCCGACTCGACCGACCAGCACGCCCGCTTCCGCGCGAGCCAGTGGCACACGATTGCGGTCGACGGCCATGATCCGGATGCGATTGCCGCTGCCATCGAAGAAGCCCACAAGTCCGACAAGCCCACGATGATCGCGTGCAAGACGACCATCGGCTTCGGCGCGCCCAACAAGGCCGGCACGCACAAGGTGCACGGTTCGCCGCTCGGTGCGGAAGAAATCGCAGCCACCCGCAAGGCGCTGAACTGGGAATCGGAAGCCTTCGTGGTTCCCTCCGACGTCCTCGACGCCTGGCGCCTCGCCGGCCTGCGCTCCGCCAAGGCGCACAAGGAATGGGAAGCCCGCCTCGACAAGACGGATGCCGAAAAGAAGGCGCAGTTCGTCCGCCGCTTTGCCGGCGACCTCGAAGGCAGCCTCGATTCCGCAATCGCCGCCTACAAGAAGAAGCTTGCCGAAACGAAGCCGAACCCGGCCACCCGCAAGGCTTCGGAAGATGCGCTCGAAGTCATCAACGGCGTGCTCAGCGAAACGCTCGGCGGCTCGGCCGACCTGACCGGCTCGAACAACACCAAGACGAGCCAGACCAAGTCGATCACACCGACCGATTTCTCTGGCCGTTACATCCACTACGGCATCCGCGAGCACGGCATGGCCGCTGCCATGAACGGCATCGCGCTGCACGGCGGCCTGATCCCCTATTCCGGCGGTTTCCTGATCTTCTCGGACTACTGCCGTCCGTCGATCCGCCTTGCCGCACTGATGGGCATCCGCGTCATCCACGTCCTGACCCACGACTCCATCGGTCTTGGTGAAGACGGTCCGACGCACCAGCCGGTCGAGCAGATGGCCGCTCTGCGCGCCATTCCGAACCTGCTCATGTTCCGTCCGGCCGACGCCACGGAAACGGCGGAGTGCTGGCAGCTGGCGCTCGAAAGCCACAACCGTCCTTCCGGCCTGGCGCTTACCCGCCAGAACCTGATGCCGGTCCGTCTGGAATACGAAGAAGAGAACCTCTGCGCCCGCGGTGCCTATGACCTCGTGTCGGCCAGCGACGCCCAGGTGACGATCTTCGCATCCGGCTCGGAAATCGAGATCGCGGTCAAGGCCGAGCAGACGCTTACGGCCAAGGGTATTTCCACCCGCGTCGTCTCCGTTCCCTGCTTCGAACTTTTCGCAGAGCAGCCGGAAGCCTACCAGAAGGCCGTCATCGGCAACTCGCCGGTCAAGATCGCGGTCGAAGCCGGCATCCGCCAGGGCTGGGATCACTTCATCGGTTCGGATGGCATCTTCATCGGCATGTCCTCCTTCGGCGCATCGGGCCCCTACAAGGAGCTCTACAAGCACTTCGGCATCACGCCGGAAGCCGTCGTCGCCGCCGCGGAAGCCAAGCTGGGCTGAGTGCCCGAAGGCGCGGCTTTCGCCGCGCCTCTCACCGCCAAAACGTTTATCCATAGGGAGAGACCCCAAATGACTGTGAAAGTTGCCATCAACGGCTTCGGCCGCATCGGCCGCAACATCCTGCGCGCCATCGTCGAATCCGGCCGTACCGATATCGAGGTCGTGGCGATCAACGATCTGGGCCCGGTCGAGACCAACGCACACCTCCTGCGCTACGATTCGATCCACGGCCGCTTCCCGGCCGAAGTAAAGGTCGACGGCGACACGATCACCGTCGGTGGCGGCAAGCCGATCAAGGTCACCGCCATCAAGGATCCGGCAACGCTGCCGCACGGCGCCATGGGCGTCGACATCGCCATGGAATGCACGGGCATCTTCACCGCCCGCGACAAGGCCGCCGCCCACCTGACGGCCGGCGCCAAGCGCGTCATCGTCTCGGCCCCGGCCGATGGCGCCGACCTGACCGTCGTCTACGGCGTCAACGATGACCAGCTGACGAAGGATCACCTCGTCATCTCCAACGCCTCGTGCACGACGAACTGCCTCGTGCCCGTCGTGAAGGTCATCGACGACCTCGTCGGCATCGACCATGGCTTCATGACGACCATCCACTCCTACACCAACGACCAGCCGTCGCTCGACCAGATGCACAAGGATCTGTACCGCGCCCGCGCTGCTGCCCTCTCGATGATCCCGACCTCCACGGGCGCTGCGAAGGCCGTCGGCCTCGTGATGCCGCACCTCAAGGGCAAGCTCGACGGCACCTCGATCCGCGTTCCCACGCCGAACGTCTCCGTCGTCGATTTCAAGTTCGTCGCGAAGCGCGACACGACGGCCGCCGAGATCAACGAAGCCATCAAGGCTGCCTCCAACGGCAAGCTGAAGGGCATCCTCGGCTACACCGACGAACCGCTCGTTTCGAAGGACTTCAACCACGACAGCCACTCGTCGATCTTCGCGACCGACCAGACGAAGGTTCTCGAAGGCAACTTCGTTCGTATTCTCACCTGGTACGATAACGAATGGGGCTTCTCGAACCGCATGTCCGACACGGCCGTCGCCTTCGCAAAGCTGATCTAAGGACGCCCATCATGTTTCCGCCCCTCACCTTCAAGACGGCCCGCTGGCGTCCGTTGAAGGGCGAGGGGCTGGAACACCTTACCGTGCGTGCCATCGAAGGCGGAATCCGCGCCGAAAGCACGGTTGTCGGCGAAGACGGCGACGGGCGGCCCTTCGGCGTCCATTACCGCATCGATCTCGACACGGCTTGGCGAGTCCGCTCCTTCCGCGTGGAAGAGACGGATGGCCGTGGCGTGGCAATGACATCGAACGGCGAAGGCGAGTGGCGCAGCCACAGCGGAAAAACGCTTCCGGCCTTCGATGGCTGCATTGATATCGATCTCGCCGGCACGCCCTTCACCAATACCCTGCCGATCCGCCGGCTGGGGCTTGCGCCCGAAGCCGGAACGGTGCGGCTGAAAATGGTCTATGTGCCGTTCGATACGTTTTCGCCGTTTCCGGACGGGCAGAACTACACATGCCTCGACCCGGCGCGACGCTACCTCTACCAGGCCGCTGACCGGACCTTCCAAGCGGAATTGCCTGTCGATGCAGACGGCTTCGTGACCGACTATCCCACCCTATTCGCAAGACTCTGACGGGAGCCCTCCCATGACCTTCAAGACCCTCGACAACCTCACCGACATCGCCGGCAAGCGCGTGCTCGTCCGCGTCGATCTCAACGTGCCCGTCAAGGACGGCAAGGTCACCGATGCGACCCGCATCGAACGTGTCGCGCCCACCATCCTCGAACTGTCGAAGAAAGGCGCCAAAGTCATCCTGCTGGCGCATTTCGGCCGACCGAAGGGCGAGGTCGTCGCCGACATGTCGCTCAACCAGATCCTGCCGGCGGTGAACGAGGGTCTCGGCACGACCGTCGTCTTCGCATCCTACTGCGTCGGCGATGCCGCGGCATCCGCCATCGCAGAACTCGGCAACGGCGGCATCCTGCTTCTGGAGAACACCCGCTTCCACAAGGGCGAAGAGAAGAACAACGCGGACTTCACCGCAGCCCTCGCCGCCAATGGCGATATCTACGTCAACGACGCCTTCTCGGCCGCGCACCGGGCGCACGCCTCGACGGAAGGCCTCGCCCATGTCCTGCCGGCCTACGCCGGGCGCACCATGCAGGCGGAGCTCGAAGCCCTCTCCGCCGGCCTCGACAACCCCACCCGCCCGGTGATGGCGATCGTCGGCGGCGCCAAGGTCTCGACCAAGCTCGACCTGCTCGGCAACCTCGTCAAAAAGGTCGATGTCCTCGCCATCGGCGGTG